>Ga0210402_10000262_pt1 | contig 59798 bp, 18 predicted proteins | sample IncBWC7MmetaG_FD_161055 | JGI IMG/M metagenome (GOLD analysis project Ga0210402, IMG submission 161055) | Forest soil microbial communities from Barre Woods Harvard Forest LTER site, Petersham, Massachusetts, United States - Inc-BW-C-7-M | ecosystem: Environmental > Terrestrial > Soil >... | reverse complement strand
GGAAGACGGTCGTTCCATCGTCAACGGCGAAATCCACCGAACCACGATCACTGCGCATCGTGGCTTCGGAAACAACTTCGAGCTCGCCATCTCCGTGCCGGTTGCCACAATCGGCGGCGGCTCCTCCGACTCATTCATCGAGCACTTCCACGCCACCCTCAAGCTCGGCGACGATCAGCGGACCGCCCTGGAGCGCAATCACGAGACCGTCTTTCTGCACACGGCCGACCACACCTACCTTCGCGAGCACCCCGCCGGCAGTCACCTCGGCGACATCGACATCTCCGCGAAATACGAGCTGCCGGCGATCGAGGATCCCAACCTCTCGTTGTCCGCACAGGCCGCCATCGAATTGCCGACCGGCAGCGCCCGCGACCTCGATGGCTCCGGCTCCGTCGACGGCGGCGTCCAACTGATGGCCACGCGCGACTTCGGCCGCACCCGCCTCCACGCCTCGGCCGGCCTTCTCATCCTCGGCCCAAACGCCCCGCTCGGCCTCCGCTCGCAGTTCGTGATCACCGACTCGGTCGGCGTCTCGAGCCTCATCGCCGCACGCACCTCCGCCACCGTTCAGATCACCATCTCGCAGAGCCCCTTCCGAAAAATCGGAGCGCCCGAGCTGGCACGCCGCTCCTACCAGATGACCGCCGGAGTGCAACACGCCTTCGGCCAGACCCTCACCGCCTACGCCGGCATCGTTGAGAACCTGATCACCTACCAGAACAGCGCCGATGCAGGCCTGGTGCTGGGGCTCGCGCGAAGGTTTTGAGACTACGGCGCTTCGCGCGTTGTCGGTTGTCGGTTTTCAGTTGTTCGAACATTCAACAACGCTCGAGCGCAATCAACGGACAACCGATAACCGACAACGCGCGCAGCGCCATTCAACTCCCGCACGGCGTCGTCCCATACAACGGAACCACGGTCACCGTCACGTTCGGCCCGTTCACGGTAACGGTAAGGTAGTGATAAAAGGCGCCGGCCTTCCCCTTCCCGTTCTTGCAGCCGCTCAGCGGCGCGCCGGCGCCTCCGGTCACGATGAACAGCGGCTTCCCCTTGTTCGGCACGCTGCCGGTGAACGGCCCGTTTGGATTCGACGGCGCAGGATCGACGTAGAGCAGATGATCGTGCGAGGCGAAGACGAAGGTCATCTTCGAATAGTTGCCCTGATCGAGCAGATGGCGGAACGCGTCGACCTGCTGTCCGTACGGTGACGTGTCGCCCTTCGGCGCGCCAATCTGCGAGCCCCCCTTGTCCTTGATCGGGCGATGCATGAAGCAGAAGACATGCGTCACCGTCGAGTCGGCGGCCAACTGATTGAGCGTCGCCTGCAGCGCCGCCAGCTGCGCCGTGCCGACGTAGCCGTTGTAATCGCAGGCGCTGGCGATCGTCATATCGAGCATGTCGTCGGTATTGATGATGAGGAAGGCGGCGTTGCCGTAGCGGAACATCCCGAACGGCGCCGACATGGCCTTCTGATACGAGACCATCATCGACCCGCTGAAGTCTGGAAGCTCGGCGTTGTACGGATCGCTCGTCGTGCCGCAGGCGATCATCGTCTGCACCACCATCTCGTGATTGCCGGGCGCGTTGAAGACCGCAACCGGCAGCGGCTTGAACACCGCCAGGAACTGCGCGTACTGGACGTCGATGCCGACATCCTGTTTTCCGTAAACCGAATCGCCGTCCCAGACCACGAACGCCGGCGGATTGGCCGCCAGGCGCTGCACGATGTCGAGCAACGGCTGCGTCAGCGGATCGCCGCTCTTGGCCGGCCGGTTGTCACCGGCCACGACGAAGGTGAAGCTCGTCGCCGAGCCCTGCTGCAACGCCGGCGCCCCGGTCGGCAACTGGTTGATGGTGGGAAAGGTCTGCGCGAACGCGGACACACCGATGGCGAGCAGAAGCACCGCAAGCGTTTTATTCATCCCCGAAGTGTCGCACGAAACCCCGCTTGCCCTCCACCCCCACCCTCCCTATAATCCGCCGCTCGGAATTCTCCTCCGGGAGCCCGCCGTTAGCAGCGATACTTTCCAACATCGTGGGGCTGTAGCTCAGTTGGGAGAGCGCCTGAATCGCACTCAGGAGGTCATCGGTTCGATCCCGTTCAGCTCCACCAAAAAGTCGTCATCCGAATCGCGGCCGAAGGGCCGCGTTTTTGTTGGCACGGCTGCTTCGAAGCAACCAATGACGCTTGCCAAAGCAGATCCCGGCCGGAGCGCTGGCGTCTCGCCGCCGGGGGTTACCGCGAATGTCACGCGCTTGCCGGGTAGGCCTATCCGCAGATGACGCAGATGTACGCAGATAAAAAACCACCCTCAATCTGCGTTCCATCTGCGTCATCTGCGGATAAAGGTTTTCGTCAATCACCCGGCCACGCCATCGCCTCGGCGAACCCCGGCAGCGCCGCCGACAGCTCCTCGATGTGCGCGCTGGCGATGCCGTCCAACTCCCGCTCCAGCACGCCGCTGACGGTGGTCTCCTGCTGGTCCGCTCGATAGTGCAACATGTCGATGTGATGTTGCGGCAGCCGGACCCGCAGCTCCGCACTCCGGATCGCCTGCGGCAGGATGCCGCCCGCATCGTCCCCGAGCGCCTCTTCGATGACGTGGATCGGCCAGATCTCCAGCGCCTTGGCCATCATCTCCGCCCGCGGAAACCACTTCCCCAGCGGCGTCGTCCACAGCTCAACGTCACCAGACGCAATGGCCTCGGACATCTGCCGCCGCGTCCACCCGAGGAGCCCCTCCGCCTGCATAATGCTGACATGCGGCCGTGGCTGTAGGAAGATGTGACGGATGCGGGAGATGACGTCGGGTTCGAGCATGGTTGGGTGCCTCGCTGTTAGATACAACAATATGTGGCTGCACGGTCGGTTTGTCAAGAGGCGATGAGACATTCAAAAGACAAATCTGCAGCCGGCGAATTGTTCGGCGCGCACCTTCGGGAAGTGCGATTGAAGCGCGGGTTGAGTCAGCAAGGACTGGCCGAGCGCGTAGGCATCCCGCAGACGCATGTGAGTGCGATGGAGGTGGGAATCAAGTTTCCTAACCTTCTGACGGTGCTTCGGCTGGCAGTTGCGCTGGAGTGCAAGGTGACAGACCTGGTTGGAGTCTTCGACAAGACAGATCTGTCGGCGATCCTGCCGAAGTGACTCGCCGGTAGGCTGCAGCGAAGAGTTAGACGCCCCGCGTAGGAAGCGGTGCCGCAATATTGATATCGGCGATTTCGATCGTTCCTAACGCAGGACCTGGCTCGACTTTGTAGAACACGCGCCGGAGGTGGCCTGGCTGAGCAAGACTGTCGAGGATTTCGTGCGTCTTAAGGGGGAGCTTGTCAGGCCTAGGGAACGTCGCCTCGGAGATATCATGCCCGTTTCGGGCGTGAGCCGTGAAGAGTTCCACGATTGCGCCGCCAACCAGGTCCGGAATGGCAGCAAAGTCTTCAACTTCGAGAGGCGAGCCGAACGTGGTTGAACAACTGACGGAGTTGAGTCGGACAGACAGATATTGATCGAGCACGTTACGAAACACAACTGCCATCTGTTGAAAACGCTGCTCGTTTGCCGCGATGTTGTCGTGGTCGGTGATCCAACGGACATTCTGACCACCCGAAGCGATGCCAGCCGTGAAAAAGGCCACCGTGTGCACGACTCGCAGCATTTTCTCGAGGTCCGCGTTCGCCCAACCGACGCAGTGTTCTACGCCCCAACTGGAGCGATCAAGTTGCCCTGATGTGTCGAATACGCTTTTTAGGACCTTGCGGACGGAAAGAGAGACGAGAAGACCTCTTTGTTCCGTGAGTGCTTCCAGTAGCTCCCCGGTCGCAACCCGCTTGCGAGGATCATTCATCTTCGCGTATCCGAAGCGCCGCCCGTCCTCGATGCAGTGCTTACGGCGAGCCGCTTGCCTCGATCTATCCCAGTTTCGCCAAGACTCGACTGGCAGGAAGATGAACGTGAAGCCTAAGTATTGCGACTCTTTGTGCTCACCGGAATAGTCAGAACCAACAAATAGCGACGGTGAGCTCCCGAAATCGGGGAGATATTCTCCGTTGAGCGCATGAAGTTCGCGAATCTTGGCGTCGATCACGCGGAGAATCGAGAAGTTGGTGTCGACGCCACGCCACATGCGAGTAGTGTAAACCGTCACGTGACGATCGGTGCTAACGGATCCAAGCTCACTGATTTGGAGGCGCACGCGAGATAGTCGCGCAAGGCAAAAAGGTTGGCCATGACGCGCGTGCGCCAGCCGGAAGGCGAAGTATTCGATCCGGAGGGTCTGGCGTCAGACCTTCGTTTTTCGACCTCGCGAGTGCTCTCTCAGGTCGGTGGAAGCGACCATCCCAGGCTCCCGCAGTGCGCACCTCTCTTTTCCTGGTGAGCAGCGAATCAAAGCGGCGCAGCGTCGCTTCGCCCGACTGGGGCGAGGAAAAATCCGCCTCGCGTCACTCTCATATACGAGAGGGGAGTCGAAGATGAGAAACGTCGTCCTGTCAGTAACTGTAATCTGCCTCGCCGCCCGTTGCGCATCGATCGCGCACGGTCGCTATCAGCAGGTTCCGATCAACTCGACCCCGGCTGGCGCCACCGTCACGGTCGCGTGCGGCGCCAGTCCGCAACCGACCGGTCAGACTCCGGTAACCGTCAGCCTCAAGCGCAATGCCGAGCCGTGCAAGGTTAGCATTGCGAAGGACGGCTACGAAGATGCGAGCGTGATTTTCGCGCGCGCGATCTCCGGCTGGATATGGGGAAACATTGCTTTCGGCGGCATTCCGGGATGGATCATCGACGGCGCCGACGGCGCGATGTACAACCGGTTACCGGAGAGCGTGCAAGTTACCCTCGCGAAAAAGTGAGGCCGTGAACTGGATTCGGTCATTGTCAACCGGGGGCAGAAGGCCAAGTCGAACGGCGAAAGTGCCGCTTCGACGGTGACACGACGGTGACAGCACGTCTCGCACTGAACGCTAGAACCTTAGAAGAAACCGGGCAGAAAGGTAAAAGTTATGACTGAGTCTAACCTCGCTCCTATCGACGAAGCTGTCACAAAACTCTTCCGCGCAAGCGATCGCAGCCTAGATCCCTCGACTGGAGAATTCGCACTATGCCGGATCGTCCCGATCACAATCTACGTCGATGGCGAGTATGAGGGGCTCGCTGAAGTAGCTCGCGATCTCAAGGATGAGATCGCGCGTATTATGGACGAGAGTGGCTACCCGCTTATCGCAGATACGACCCCCAACTTCACAACTTCACTTGATGCACCCGGTATCAAGGATACTCTATCCGAACAATATCCTCCACCGGAACCTTGCGACCCTCCCCACTCCACGTTGTACTGCAATCCCAGTCCGCTTTTTTGTGCCACGTGGACAGGTACGCGTAATAAAACGCGAGCGTAAACACGTCGTCGTGGATCACGCGCTCGGACTTCACGATACACGGCACGGTTGCCGCGCGGAAAGCGCGGCGGTCGAAACCGAGGTCCACCACGGCTTCGGGCGCACGAAAGAAATGGTTCTGGGTGGGAGACAAAGCCGCATCTCTGACCAAGTGACCGAATGGTCCCCAAGAACCACGCCACTGTAGTTTCTCCTCGTGAATGTCCCGCTGATAGCTGCTTTTGTTCGCTGGCGACGGTTGCAGTCCGATTTCTCTTAGTGACTCGACCAGGCGCGGAACGGCATCTGGGAGCGGCAACAGCCCCTCTGAAAAATCTGTACAGGGAAGAACTCGGGTTGCATGGAACCAGTTCACGACCGACGGCACAGGCGGATCGAGATCGCCGAAAACCTTGCGCCACAGGGCAGCGCGGGCGACATCGTAACCCCCGATGCCGCGGCGCCGCGCCATCTGTTCGAATGCGCGAAATGACTGCGCAGTGGCCAGACGAAAGGAGAGAGCGTTAGGGCCAAGCCTTCGTTTTTTCACTCCCGCTAACCCACTGACGGAAGGGATCTTACCGTGTCGCGACTTCGGCGCTTGCGGAGCGCGATAGTTATTCGGCGCCCTACGTCCGATTTTCCGCCGCGGAGCGGCGAACCTTGCCCTCTTCCGCTTTCGAGGGCGTCCCTGGTTCCTCAGACGTTCTCCTCCTCGACCTCCGGTCCATCGTCGAGCTATCATGAGTGCTGACTAGTCAGATGACTAGCTCAGGAGACGATTGGGTGACTCGAAAGAGAGAGACGAAACGTTGGCCGGTGCAGGACGCCAAAGCACGGTTCAGTGAATTGCTCGATGCCAGCCTCACGAGCGGCCCGCAGATTGTGACGCGACGCGGAGAGGAGATGGCTGTCCTCGTACGCGTCGATCACTGGCGTCAACTGGAAGAGGCCACCCGTCCGCGGCTGAAGGACTTGTTACTCGCCGAGGCACCGCGAGCGGAGATTCCGGCTCCGCGTCGGGCACGGCGCCGGCGGGAACCTCCCGCGTTCGAGTAAGCGATCTTGTACCTGCTCGATACGAATGTTGTGTCGGAATTGCGCAAGCCGCGGCCTCACGGCGCCGTGGTGATTTTCCAGATACGATCTCCCAACTTCACCGAGGCCCATTTGTCATCCTGAGCCTGCCCCTTCGGCTGCGCTCAGGGCAGGCTACGCCGCTGAGCGAGCGTAGCGAGCGAAACGCGCGGAGGACGGCGAAGGATCTCAAGATGCGCGGCATGGGGCAGAAGAGCAGCAGGGGCTTTTGACTTTCCAAATCAGCTCGATCTTTCGTTTGCGAGCCCATCCCCTTGGACGGTGGACCTCCTCACAGAAACTACAGTTTCGTTCCTGCCCCAAGCAGCGCATCTGGAGATCCTTCGCCGTCCTCCGCCGCATCTCGCTCGCTACGCGCGCTCAGCGGCGTAGCCTGCCCTGAGCGCAGCCGAAGGGGCAGCCTCAGGATGACAAATGGCCCAATATGTTTTCAGGATCACAGGGAACCCGCATCCTCGTAACGCACTTCCCCCGTCGCCACCTCCACCGAAAAACGGACCCACCCCTCCCCCGATCCCTGCCGCGCTTCGCCGGCGATGATGTTGTCTTCGAGCGATATCTCGCGGAATCCTCCGGAGCTGATCGTGTCCGTCTTCCAGAGGCGTCCGCTCTTGCCGAACGTTTCCAGGCTCATGCCGTTGTGGTCGACCGTGAGCAGCGTATTTGCGGCGTCCACCCACACGAAGGCGACGTGCGTACCGACCTGCTCGATGAGCGTGTGCGTCTTTACGTCGATGATGTAGCCGGCGCCTTTGGCGCAGACGAAGAGGTGCTTGTTGTCGGGCATCAGGGAGAACGAACCTCTCTTTGTGTAACCGATCTCGAAGCTGCCGACCCACGACGCGTTGCCCAGGCCGATGCGGACATAGGCGCGTTCGCGTCCGGAGCCGCTCCCTTCCGGGGGGATGGCGATGACCGCTTCGCCAAGGGGCGGAGCGTCGAGGATCTCGGCCGCGGTCAACTCCATGCGTGGCTGGGCCGAGAGATCGCGGACTGGAGGAAACAGCCCGGAATACGGGACATGCGATTTGCGCCGATGCGCGAGCACCTGCCCGCCGAACCACCACATGTAGTGCAAAAGCCGGTGTCGCCGGTCGGCCTCACTGCCGGGACCCTGTTCGATCGCCGACCGCGCCGACTCGTACAGTAACGTCTCCATCGCTTTTTCGACCTCGGCGTCTTTTCCCTTGCGGATCCGCTTCATCTCCGCCGCGATTCGTAGTAGATCCTTTTGTCCCTGCTCGCGGATCTCGTCACGCCGCGCGGTCCGTTCATAAAGGTCCGCGAGCTCCTCGGCGGAATGGAGATTCTTGTAGCGCGGCTCGACCTGCTGCTTACGAAGACGCTTGGCGTCGCGGAGGAGCTGGCGTCTCTCCTCCTTCTTCACGAAGGCGTACACCGGCGAGTCGGGAGCCTCTCCGACGCGCAGCATCACGTCGAGGGCCTCGTGCATGAGCACCACGGCACGTTGGGGTGCAGTAAGGTTCTTCATGACCGTTCGATGGAACCCGGGCGCGCGTGCGAGCGCGCCCGGGTTCACTGCCTCCTTATTTTCAGGCTTTCGGTGCGGTGGACGTTACAGGAACGGGCGCCGGTGCCGGTGTCGGAGCTGGCGTTTGAGGGGCCTGCGTCGCCTTCTTACGGCGCGACACGGCCTTCAAGCGTTTCACTTCCTCCACGTGCGGCACGAGCACTGCCTTGGCCGGGTCCTTCGCCAGTTGGGTCCCGATCGAGTACGCCTGCGTGGCGATGAGCGCGAGCTGTTGACGGCGATTGAGGTTTCCTCCCTCGATGCCGTTCAGGAACGCGCGCACCTCGTCGGCCACGGCCTCCCAGCGGATCGAGTCGTCCTGCAACTGCCGGACTTCGTCGAGCGGCTGGCCGATGGCCTGCGACACGTTGTCGAGCACGCCGAGGACGTTGATCGATGCCTCGACGACGCTCTTCGGCTGGGTGCGGAGACGCTGTTTGAGCAGCCTGCGCTGCTCCTTCGACAACGGCGCGACCTCCTCGATTTGCGAGCGCATGGTGCGCATTTGGGCCATGACCTCGTCGGGTGTGAGCTTGGCCGGATCGGGATTGGAACTACCAGGGGTGTTATTGACGGGATCACTCATGACATATCCTCCTTACGCGAGCTGTCAGGCCGGAGGTGACGTCACGACTCGTCGACAAGTGCGAGCGGCCACCGGCTGGACGTTTCGGCCACGCGCCGACACGTCCGGTTGATGTCTGCCCGAGGCGTGTACACACCTCGGGCGCCCGCGGCAGGAGGAGCTAACTCGACTCCCGCGCCGGTACAGGTCTGATGTGCTATCCAGCACGCCCATACCGCCGACGGCCGCCAAAGCCGGAGATCTCACGATCTTCGACCTTGCAATGAGCAATATAGGTCGCTTCCGGCGGGATGTCAAGAGGCAAATGCAGGGAGACGTCTGAGGTGTCTCGTTGCCTCGCGGTCCTGACACACGGCCGTCACCAGCTTGAGGCGTTGTATCGCGGTCGTGACGCACCTCCGTCACCGGCTTGAGGCGTTGCGTTGCGGTCGCGACGCACATTTGTCACCACCTTGCCGCGTTGCGTGGCGGTCGCGAGTCACGTTCTCCACCTGCTTGCAGCGTTGCGTTGCGGTCGTGAGTCACGTTCTCCACCAGCTTGCAGCGTTAGTTTGCGGTCGTGACGCAAGCTCGTCACCAGCGCGCAGCATTGCGTCGCGTTCGCGACGCAGTGCGTCAAAAGAGCGCAGCGTTGCCTCGAGGACGGGACGGTCATGCATCAAGAGCGCGCAGCGTTGCCTCGAAGACGGGACGGTCATGCGTCAAAAGAGCGCGGCGTTGCCTCGAAGACGGGACGGTAGTGCGTCGAAAGAGCGCGGCGTTGCCTCGAGGACATGAACGATGTGCGTCGAAAGAGCGCGGCGTTGCCTCGAGGACATGAACGATGTGCGTCGAAAGAGCGCAGCGTTGCCTCGAGGACGGGAACGATGTGCGTCGAAAGAGCGCAGCGTCGCGGCACTGGTGGGCGGTCGTGCTGCAAGCTACTGAATCGTCGTGGCTTGGGTGCGATAGGAAAACGAAGGGCCTGCTCCCGTGCGTTTCCCCATCGACTTCCGCGAATTCTCCAACTTGCACCGGCGTTCGTCCATTTGCCGTAGTCGTATCGTATGAGCGTCGTCTATCCGAGGGCCCATGATCATGAACCGATTCCTTCTCCTGCTCCTCACCGCTACGCTGCTCTCGAGCTCCTCACTCCTCGGCGAGCAATCGCCGCTCGTGCAGGTCAACATCGAGAGCATCCTGCTTTCGGCCGACCATCAGAGCGCCACGGCGATCGCTGTCCTCCACAACAACTCGGGAGTCGAGGTCACGAACGTCGATGTCGATATCGTGCTGACGTCGCTGCGGCCAACGACGATCTCCGCTGCCAATCCACCGACCTGGCGGCTCGACTGGTCGTGCCAGAGCACCGGAGCGCAAAGCATCCGCTGCCGGCTGCCTCTGCTATCCGATACGCCGGGCGCCTTCTGGCCGCTCCTGATCACGATCGGCCCGGCCGGTGAAGATCGCTACTCGCTGACGGCGCAGGCAACCTGGAGCGTTGCCGGAACCACCTTCACCAGTCCACCGTGGACCGTGAGAGCTCTGTACCAGCGGGAAGTGCTGATCACGAATACGAACGACGACGGCGAGGGCTCGTTTCGTGCCGCTCTCAGCTATGCCAACGACACCTGCGCCCGCGACCTGGCGCCGTGTGCGCTGCATTTCCGTTTCACCGAGCCGAAACCGGAACAGGGGTGGTACACGATCCGTCCGCTGACTCCGTTTCCGGAGATCACCGCTCCTGACATCACCATCGAGCGGATCTCCAACCTCCTGGACGCTCCGACGGTCGAGCTCGACGGCTCGCTTCTCCACGCCGGGAACGGGTTGGAGCTGCGCGGCGAAGGACAGGCGACGATCAACTATCCCCTCTTCATTGGCGGTTTCCCCTGGGACGGGATCGTCATCACACGCCCCGGAGGAACATTTATCTCGTGCATGGTTGGTAGACGTCCGAATGGTCAGCCGCTCGGAAACGGCAGCCGTGGCGTGAGCATCGACACGCCGGCGACGGACGTGGAGATAAGCGCCCAAATCTCTGCGAACGTCCGCAGTGGAGTCTTCATCATGGGCGGGGAGCACATCAGGATCGACTCCAGCGGGATCGGCCGCTTCATCTCGGAGAGTCCGCTGCTCGGCAACGGGGCCAGTGGCGTGTTCGTTGGTCCAAACGCGCGCGACGTGTTCATCAATGAAACGTTCATCGTCGGCAATGCGCAGATGGGAGTGGCCATCGCCCCCGAGGCGCGTGGCGTGCGCATCGAGAACACGTGGATCAATTCGAACGGGGGATTGCCGATCGATCACGGTCTGAACGGTTTCTCGGGCGAGATCGACGATCCATCCCGCCTGGCGCTCCCGGCTCCTCGAATCGAAGTTGCAAGCTACGACCCTGGCACGAAACTCACCACCATCCAAGGCACATTCGATGCTCCCGATTCGGATGCCAGTTGGGAGCTCACCGTCTACGGAAGCAATATCGGAGACTGGCCGGAAACGCACTTACCGACAGCCGTGTTTCGCGGCAGGACGTTTTCGGTGGCGCTCCCGTTTCTCGCCGGCCCGATCCGCGCCACGGTCGGCAGCGCGGATTTCAGCGACTGGTCCACCAGCGAATACTCCCAGCCGATCGAGGTGCGGTCGACAGGGAGTGGGACGAGAATCAGATCTCCTTTCTGAGGCGCTGGATGCCGGCGTTTCGTTGCGACTGCGACGCGCTGTGAGAGAATCCTGCCGGGCAACAAAACAAACAAGCCCGCCGAAAGGCGGGCTTGTTTGTTGGCTAACGCGGGGCGGGACGCCGTATCTGAGTGGTCAGACCCACTCGTACTGGCGGTGGTAGTTTCGAACGCCTTTCAGGGCGAGGAGGGAGCGGCGGTCGCTTCTGCGGTCGAGGATAGTGCTCCATCGGCCGACCTCGATGTCCCGCTCCTTCTGCGGCACCAGGCAGCCGTAGTTGTCCTTCAGCAGCCCTTCGTAGTCGTCGAATGTCAGCGCGGAACGTTCGGCGAGGTGCCGGCCGATCTGCATCCCGGCGAGGGCGGCGGTCGACTCCTGGTCGATCACGCCGCTGAAAAACTCCGAAGAGCATCCCGATCCGTACGAGAACAGTCCAACCCGGTAGCCGGTGTCGGGTTGTACCGTGTCGATCAAACTGGCCAGTGCCAGGTAAACGGCACCGGAGCAGAGATTTCCAACCTTGCTCCCGTACGCGAGCGACGGCAGAACCCGTCGCTTGAAGTCCTGCTCGATCTCCGCGGCCCCCTCCCTGGCGAACTCGCGCATCATCTTTCGATGGCCGGCCTTGACGAGACCGGCGAATGGCGTGTGCATCACCAGGAAATCGAAGGTGGCCGCGAAATCGGTTCCTTCGACGCGATCGCGATAGGCGAGGAAGGCGTGCTTCAGGCAGTCGAGGTAGGCGAACAGCGAGACGTCGACGTCGGCGATGTCGAACGTCGGATCGGGCCGCGCGGAGTCGAGAGTCTCGAAGCTGTGGGTACCAAACGCGCCGAGGTCGATGGTCAGGATTCGCGGGCGGCCGCTGACCAGCACCGCAGCGGCGCCTGCGCCCATCACCGGCTCGGTGTAGTCGACACGCTCGTCGACCAGTGAGACGTCGGTAGCGATGACCAGCACCTTCGCGCCCGGCGAGATCCCCGAGGCGACGTACGCGGCGCCCATCTGGACGGCGCCGGTCGCGGCATAGCAGGCCTGTTTGGCTTCGATGACCCGGCACTGGCGGTTGAGGCCGAGAAAATCGTGAACGTACGAGGCCACGGATTTGCTGTAGTCGATGCCGGATTCGGTCGAGGTGATGAGAATCTCGATGCGCTCCTTCTCCTCGGGATCGAGCGCGTCCACGATCGGCTTCGCAGCATTGACGGCGTTGGTGATGGGGTCCTCGAACGGCAGGTTGAGTGATCGCTCGTACATCATGAGGTTGGCCAGCCGCTCCTCGTTCAACCCCCGCCCGGCGAAGATCGCCTCAACCGGGATTTGTGCGAGCCCGCAGTACACGTTCAGCGCCTCGATGCCGACCTGAAGTCCCTCGTCCATCAGTGGCACCTCTCGTGGAGGAAGGTCACGAGCGCGTCGACGTTGGGTAGCTGGCTGAGACTCGACATCGGTTCGTCGATGCGCAGGCGATCGAGAAGCATGAGGATGATCTCGACGCGATCGACCGAATCGGCCCCCAGATCCCGCAGGTGCTTGTCGCCATCGATGGCTCCGGCGGGGACCGAGGGAAGGACGACGGCGATGGTCTCGCGTACGACGAGATCGACCGCTTCTCTGCTCCCGTCAGATGGTGGCATGGGCGGATTGCTCCGATCGAATGTGGAGAGTGCTGACGAGAACGAGACGGTCGCGCGCGGGCTCACGGATCACGACGTTGAAGATCTCCTCGCGCGGATCGTCGCGCCGCCGCCAGGAGCGGAGGGTGATCCGCAGGGCCGAATCGTTCTCGGCGTTGGCGGTGTAGAGAATCTGGCGATCGCGGACCACGCGATTGAGGAACGACTCGACGTCGCGGCCGAGGTGCTTCCACAATTTCAGCAGGCTGCTGTCGATGATCGAGGCGAACGCCGCGAAGAAGACGAGCCGGACCCCGTTGAGGTCACGCGCCGCGTCGATCGTGTAGTCGACGACGTACTCCTCCACCACCGGTTCGTAGTCGTGAGAGGTGACATCGTGAAACGTCCCCGCCCTGCGGGCGAGATCGTACGAGAGGCGTGGTGAATAACGATCGGGCAGCATCGGCAGATGGCTGGTGGAGATTCCATCGGGGGACGATTTCACCAGCGCCTCGTTGCTCTCCGGCCGGCTGCGGGTGATCCACCGGTTGAGTGATTCGACGTACAGGCAACCATCGTCGCGGCGCTCGTAGAACTCGAATGGATCGACCGGACGCGGGCCGGTGCCGTTGTGCGGTGCGCGCTCGATCCGGTGCAGCGTCAGCATCGATTCGGTGCCGAAATTGAATGCGGTCGTCACTACGTCGATGACGTCGCCGAACGTGAACTGGTGCATCTGGACCGTGGGACCGGCCAGCATCCGCAGATAGAAAAACGAGAGGTAGGTGGAGAGACCGCCGGCGTTTTTCTCGCGGTACATGTCCGTGCCGCACACCGTGCTGACCGTTTCCCAGGTCCAGTCGGCCAGTTGTGCCACGAACAGGCTGTTGTGGCCGCACATGGCCGGGGTAATGGTCACACGCCGGGAGAGCGAGTGACCGGCGAGCAGTTGCGGCGATGGCCGGCTGGGCGAAGGAGTCTCGGATGAAAGAGACTGGGATGAAAGAATCTCGGATGAAAGCGCCAGTGATGACATCGCCTCAGACCTCCACCGCTGCATAGTCGTTTCTCGCGCCGGCAATCGAGGGAACGGCACGCGTCTCGGGAGAAACCCATTCATACTGCCGCTGGTAATCCCTGATTTCGGTGATGAACAGCGTCTCCCTCCCCTGCGCGCTTCTCGCCTCAGGAAGAAAATCGCCGTCCAATACCACATTGCGCGTGCCGAATTTCACGGCGCTGTTGCTCGCGAGCAGACGGTCGTATTCATCCATCGAAAGCTCGTAACGCCGGTCCAGTTGGTCCTTGATGCCGAGCGTACGAAGGCGATCCTGCGCGTCCTGGGTGACGAGGCCGCTGAAGAATTCGGAACAACAGCCGGACCCGTAGGAGAAACAACCGATTCTCTGCGGCGTCCGGAAATCGCCGTGGTCGATCGTGCTGAGCAGCGCGAGCATCGTGGTCGCGCCCATGATGTTGCCCACGCGCTGGCAATACAGGAGACCGGGCATCAAGCGACGCTCGAAATCGGCCTCGATCTCTTTCGGATTGGCCCTGACGGTCTTGCGCATCATGTCGCGATGCGCGCCTTTGACCATCCCACCGAAGGGGGTGTGCATTGCCAGATAGGCGAAGGTATCGCCGAAGTCCGCCCCGGCCACGCGCTTCTGGTACTCCAGAAAGGCATTCTCGAAGCAATCGAGGTACGAAAGCAGAGACAGATCGACGTCGCCGGCCTCACTATCGGGAAGGGGCCGGCACGTATCCATGACCTCATACCCGTAGTAGCCATTCGCTCCGATGTCGATCTGGAATACATAGGGCTGCTCGCTGACGATCATCGCCACCGCGCCGGCTCCGGCACTGGGCTCGAAAAACGACCAATCCTGCGCCTGCGCCTCCTCGTGCTCGCTCTTGATGAATCGGGCGATGTCGGTGGCGATCACGAGGACCCTGGCCCCTGGCGAGGCCTGGGACAGGACGAAGTTGACGGCCATCTGCACCCCGGCCACACCGGAGTAACAGGCGTTCTTCAGCTCGAAGAGGCGGCAATTCCGGCTCAAGCCGAGGAGCTTGTGGAAATAGGTGCTCATCGACTTGCCGAAATCGAAGGCCGATTCGGTGCAACTGATGACCATCTCGATCCGCTCTTTCTCCTCCGGTGTCAAGGCGTCGATCAGCGGCCTGGCCGCGTTCACGCCGAAGGTGATCGGATCTTCATAAGGGAGGGCGATGGTCTTTTCCTTCATCAGCAGGTTTCGAAACCGAAGGGGGTCCAGGTTTCGATGCCTGGCCAGCTCTTCCACGTTTACGTAGGCGTTGCCCGCGAAAATGTTCATTGCTTCAATTCCGACAAGAGTCATATCGTTTCCTTTAAGGTTGCTCAGCCCGCGTAATCGCTTGTCTCTCAGGAGGCAACCATCCCGCCGCCGGCGCGAGAACACCCTCGGGCCTGACAAGTGCTTTCACAAAAAGATTCTGAAGCCGGACCAGGAGCACTCCGCTCTCGCTCAGCAGCCGGATGTTGAACTTTCTGACGCCGGCGTAATTCTGCTCCGGTGAATCTGCAAACTCCGCGAGCGCATAACAGATATGGGTCACAGGCTGGACGATCTCGACTTCGTCCAGCGCGAACGGAAGGTAGGGCGTGCCCGGCTCGAGATCCCCAACCAGCCCCGCGGCTGTCTGCAAGGCGCCGTCGATCATGCTCGGATGCAGAATGAACTGCCCGAAATCGCCTTTGAGGTGGTCCGCAATCTTCAACTTCGCCAGTGCGAAGGAGTCGCCGATGTGAATTTCCTGTACTGTTTGAAAACCCGGCCCGTAAAGCAGCCCGTACTCCCTGAACTTCCCGTAGAAGGAGTCCCCGCCTTCCACTCTCTCGAACTGACCCTTCAATGCCTTGATCGAGACAGTATCCTCGGAATGACCGGCGCCGGCCCAGCCGTTCAGGAATACCAGCCTGCCTTCTGAATGAGGCACGGCCTCCCCTTCGTCGTCGATCGACGAAATGGCGTATTCGGCGATGTCGCCCGCGTGTTTCAACAGAGTCCGCAGCACCGGCGCGCCGTTCCGGAAACTCAATGGGTAGCTCCAGACGACGTCTTTGATCTTGTGGACGCGGTGCTCGCCGGCGATGTTTCCGGCGACGCAGGCCATCTCCAGGAATCCCGCACCCGGAAAAATACGCTCTTCGTTCACCAGGTGATCGACCGCATAGAAGGCGGCCTCCGATAATGACGAAGTGAAGCTGACTTCCCTCAACGTCGACGAATTGTAGGAGATCAACGGATGCAACCGGGCCTCGGCGACCATCCGCGTTTCGGGCCCTGCAGAGTCCGACAGAGAGTCCGACACCCAGTAGCGCTCGCGAGCGAATGGATAGGTGGGCAGCGCGATCCGGCGAGGCGAATTCGACGGGTAGAGCCGCGCCCAGTCGACGTCTTCGCCAGCAACCCAGGCCGATGCCAGCTCGTTGAGGTTGGGCTCTCCGAGCGGCGCCGATGAACGCTTCGACGATCCGCGCCGCGGCCCGAGGCTGCCCCGATAGACGTTGGCGGCCGAACCGCGCTTGCCCCAATCGTCGAGCCGCTCGACGAGGTCGTCCACACCCGGAACGACGAGCGCCAAACGCTCCTCCATCGCCTCCCGGCCGGTCTGGAGCGTGTAACAGAGGTTCGCGACGTCGATGTCCTGTGCGCTTCTCAAGTACACGAGCAAATGATTGACGTACTCGCGCAGACGGTCCTCGTTGCGGGCGGAGAGAGTGAATACGAACGGTCCCGCCACCGGCGCGTTTTCGATTCCGTTCGCGCTCACGTCCCCGTCGTAGTCTTCAACGATCAGGCAGGCGTTTACGCCGCCGGCACCGAAGGAGTTGATCAGCGCGCGCCGCGGGTTGTCCGGAGACGGCTCCCATGGCGACAAGCCGTGCTGCAGATAGAACGGCGATCCCTCGAAGTCGATATTCGGGTTGACGACGTCCGAATGAATCGACGGCGCCAGTTGGCGATGCTTCATTTGCAGGACGACCTTGGCCAGGCCGGCGATTCCTGCCGCCGATTCCGAATGTCCCAGATTCGCTTTGACCGAACCGATCGAGCAGAACTGCTGTTTCCTCGTCTGCTGCCGGAAGGCCTGCGTCAATGCCGCAATCTCGAGGCTATCGCCCAACTGCGTGCCGGTGCCATGGCCTTCGACATAGCCGATCGACTCGGGGTGGATTCCGGCCTGCGCCAGCGTCCGGCCGATCAGAGTGGCCTGCGCGCTCGGATTCGGCACCGAGTATCCGTTCGACCGGCCACTGTGTTCGTATGCGCTGCCGCGAATGACGGCATAGATCCGATCGTGATCGGCGATGGCCTTGCTCAGTGGCTTGAGGACCACGGTTCCGACGCCTTCGCCGGGAACGAATCCGTCGTCGCCCGCGCCGTAGCTGTGGCAGGCACCGCCGGTGGCGAGCATCCGTTTCTGACAGAGCGACTGGTATTTCGAGGGATGCAGATAGAGGTTCACGCCGCCCGCGATGGCCACCTGGCATTCGCGCCACTTGAGGCTTTCGCAAGCGAGATGGATGGCCACGAGCGAAGAGGAGCACGCCGTGTCGATGGGCATGCTCGGTCCCTTGAAATTGAAGACGTAGGAGACACGATTCGCGATCGACCACGGCAAGGCGCTGGCGTGAATGTCGTTTCTCCGGCTGTCTTCATTCGACGTCAGCAGGTTGTACGTGTTCGTCGTGACGCCGACGAAGACACCAACGTCCGCGCTGCGCGCTTTGCTGAAGCGCGCTCTCAAGCTCTCGCGTGTGTATCCGGCGTCCTCGATCGCGGCCCAGACCGACTGCAGGAACAGACGCTCCTGCGGATCGATGATTTTCGCTTCCTCCGTCGGGATATTGAAGAACCGCGGGTCGAACTTGCCGACGTCGTCGAGGAACGCCCCCCATTTGCAGTAGATCCTGCCTTCGAGAGCGGCCGCGGGATCGGCGTCGTAGAACTCCTCGTAGTTCCAGCGATTCGATGGAACGAGATCGATCAGATCTCTGCCGTTCTTCAGGTTCTCCCAATATTCGTCGAGGCTCGCCGAGTGCGGGTAGTAGCCGTGGATGCCGATGATTGCGATCGCATCGGCGTCATGGTGATGCTCTCTTGCAGACGTTTCGGCCGGAACGACCTCCGCTTCGATCGCCGCCGGCTCACGGAACGTGCCCGGAACGGTCTCCACATCAATGACCGCCGGCTCACTGGACGCTCCCGTAGAGCCGAAGCGGATCATCAACGCCTCGTGCACCTCGCGGACCAAGTACGTCGCGAGATCGTGGACCGTCTCGTGCTCGTAAAGCAGCGTTTTCGGCAGCGCGCCAAGATCCCTTTCGAGATTGGCATTGAAGTGATTGACCATGACCGAATCGATGCCGAAAGACTCGAAGCGATCCGACGAACCGATCCGGTCGGTCGAAAGGTGGATCTCTTCCCCGATCAGCTCCTTCAAATACGCTTCCGTTCTTGCAAAGAGCGTCGCCGGATCAACCAACAGCGACTGCGTCTGTGTACGCACCCTTTCGATCTTTGGGGCGATGCCCGCTGCAATCCTCGACGGGATTCCATAAAGGGCGACGCCCTGCAACGCGTTCGACCGCAGGAAGTCCTCCCAGTAACGAATACCGTCTTGTGTCGGGAGTGGAGAGGTGCCGGTTTGCTTTTCCAGAAGCGCAATGTCCTCGCTGGAAAGGCCCATGCCGCCATCTTCCCAATAAGGCCAATCGATCGATAACGTACGGCCCGGGCGCATCCGCGTGCGCATTTCCGCGAACGCATCCAGGAATCGGTTCCCGTAGGCGTAATCGCATTGGCCGAAGTTGCCCATCACACCCGCGACTGAAGAGAAGAGTACGAACAGATCGAGATTCTCGTCCTTCGTCGCAAGATCGACGTTGATGGCGCCGTACACCTTCGGGGCCAGCACCGCCTCCATCTCTGCCTTGGTCTTCCTGAGAATGAAGGCATCGCGATTTACGCCCGCGGCATGAATGACTCCGTCGATCGTCGAGAATCGCGCCTTCACCTCGCGCACGACTCTTTCGACGTCTTCCAATCTGGCCACATCGGCCTGAAGACAAAGGACCTCGGCACCGTAACCCTGGAGTTGGCGGAGTTTTTCTTCGGCGTCGGGCCCGGGAGCGGAACGTCCGGTGAGCACCAGCCTCGCCCGGAAGTTCATCGCCAGATATTCGGCAAAGATCAATCCGAGCCGGCCCAATCCGCCTGTAATGAGATAGACGCCGTTCTGCCGCAGCGGCAACGGCGTCGACTTGCTCTCCGCCGTGGCGTGAGACACCAGCCGGCGGACATAGCGGTCCCCGTCGCTGCCATAGCGGATCTCCTGTGCCGTCCAGTCAGGCTCACACGCCTCGTCCCAAATCAGCGCCGCCTGCCCGTCCTGAATCCCGACGACCTTCGCCCGGAACCTCGGATTCTCCAGCATGAGCGTCTTGAGGAAACCGGCCATGGCGGTTCCGAGCGGAGACGTGGCCACGGAGATGATCCTCGGAGTCGCCTGGCGTTTCATGAGCGCTCTGCAGAGATAGAAGAGCGTGTAGATCCCACGATCGAGTTGCTGCGCCACCTGGTCTCCATCAATAAGACTCCACGGCCGCGCGCCGTGATGAAGAACCACGCTCGGAAGCTGGGCTCGATTCGCGAGAATATCGAGCAGTTCGCCGAACTGCTCTTCCCGTTCCGGATCGATGACGAAAACGTTCGGTTCGATTTCTTCGAGCGCCTTCCCGAATCTCACCAGAACGATCGGGCCTTCCGCGCGCTCCTTCACGGTCGCGGCCAGCCTGTCCTCCACATCCAGCATCAGGATCGGTCCGGCGGGCCGCTCCGACGGCACAGGGAGCGCCTGCAGCGTCCACTCGGGGAAGTAATAGGTTCGGGCTTTTTCCTCAGGCGGCGCAGGAGTCGCGGGGATGACGCGAGGAGCGAGCGCCGGCTGCTCGATCCAGTAGCGTTCCCTGGCGAAGGGATACGTGGGGAATGTGACCTTCCGAGGAGTGGCGTCCCGGTACAGCAGAGACCAGTCGACGCCGACACCGAGAATCCAGAGCCGGGCGATTTTTTCCAGCTCGCGATTCGCCAGCAGACTCTCGATGAAGAGCGTGCCGGCCGGCCCGGCGATCAGGTTGCCGGCGCTGTACTCGGTCTTCCGGACGTGGCCATAGAAAACATCCTCCAACTCGGAGGACGCGCTCCACTGATTCAATTTGTCCCGGAGGCCGGCCACGCTCGAGGCGATGACCACGAGCCGCGCGTCCATCGGCGTCCGCCCGACCTGCGACGTATACGCGAGGTCCGCCAGCGAGACGTCCGGGTCATCGTCGAGATAGCGTATGACGCGCTCGGCGTAGCGGACCAGCGCTTCCGGGTCCCTCGCGGAAAGAACGAACGGCAGCGCGTCCGGCACGCTCACCGGCTGGCGTGTATCGACGAATTCTTCGAGGATGAGATGTGCGTTCGATCCGCCGGCGCCAAACGAGCTCACACCGACGCGTCGCGGATGCGCGGCGGGGCGCTTCCACTCCGCCAGTTCTGTCTGTACGTAGAACGGCGAGCTCGCAAAGTCGATGTTCGGATTCAGCGGATCGGCATGGATCGAGGGAACGAGCTGCTGGTGTCTAATCTGCAGCAGGACCTTGGTGACGGCGGCGATGCCGGCTGCTGACTCGAGATGTCCGATGTTCGATTTGACCGAGCCGATGGGACAGAACTGCTTCTGTCCGGCGGCCTCTCCGAATGCCTTGACCAGCCCCGTGATCTCGATCGGATCGCCCAACGTGGTGCCGGTTCCGTGCGTCTCGACATAACTCAGCGTTGCCGGATCGATCTTCGCTTTCCGGAGCGCGTCGAGAATCAACTCGGCCTGCGCGTTCGGATTCGGCACCGTATAGCCGTTGGTTTTTCCGCCGTGATTGACCGCGCTCGACTTGATCACCGCATCGATGCGATCACCATCGCGCAGCGCCTTTTCCAAAGGCTTGAGCAGAACGGCCCCTACTCCTTCTCCCGGGACGTATCCATCCCCTCCCGCTCCAAAGGACCGGCATCGGCCGTCGCTCGCGGCGAACTTGCCCTGGCTCAGGCTCAGATATTTGTACGGATGAATGGTGAGGTTGACGCCGCCTGCGATCGCGGCATCGATGTCCCCCTTCCGCAACCCTTCGCACGCCAGATGAATGGCGGTGAGGGAGGACGAGCACATGGTATCCAGGGCCATGCTGGGACCGTGCAAGTCGAAGAAGTACGAGACCCGATTGGCGATCGAAGCGTGCGATGAACTGGGGATGGCGGTATCGTGGCTGAGGAGCGCTTCGACGCCGAAAAGGTCGTACTGTCCCCACATGACGCCGACATACACGCCTGTGCGGCTTCCGGCGATGCTCGCTTTCGTGTAACCGGCGTCCTCGATGGTTTGCCACGCCGTTTCGAGGAACAAGCGCTCCTGCGGATCGATCAGCGCCGCTTCTCTGGGTGAAATGTTGAAGAACAGCGGATCGAATTTGTCGACGTCGGCGATGAATCCGCCCCACTTGCTGTAGCTCTTCCCCAACTTGTTCTGGTCGGGATCGAAGAACCGGCTGTGATCCCACCGCTCAGCCGGGATCTCGGTGATGGAATCGCGGCCGTTCTGAAGGTTTCGCCAGAACTCCTCCAGATTCTCCGCCTGGGGATACCTTCCGGCGACTCCGATGATGGCGATGTCCTGCGGCGCAGCGGCTCGGGAGCCTGCAAAACGATTCCTGCTCCGCACCGGTGCCGGCCGCGGGTTCTCGATCGCGGGAGCGTCTTTGAACGCGGGCCGTCCCTGCAGGAGGCCGAGGGTTTCGCGGACGATTGCGGGATGCGCGTTCGCAAAGTATCCGGCCAGAGCGGCGATGGTCTGGTATTCGAAGAACAATGTCTTCGAGAGCGGACCGAACGTCTTCTCGAGCTCGTTCGTCAGCTTCATCGCCAGGATCGAGTCGATGCCATACTCCTCAAGCGGTGCATCCGGATCGATCTTGTGCGCCGGCAGCTTCATCACCTCCGCGAGCTGTTTGCGCAGCCACACTTGCGCCTTCTCAGCGATCCTGCCCGAATCGATTTCCGCGACGACCTGCGGTTCGTTCGCCCGCGGCGCGGATGGCAGCGCATCGCCGCCGAGCAGTACACGCCGCATCTGCGGGAGATCGCCTTCCATGATCACCAGTTGGTCGTACGGCAGCGCCAGACTGCGATGGAAGGTTTGCAGGCCGGTCGCGGTCAGCATCGGCTGCATGCCCGTGGTGCGTTGCATCAACTCCAGGGCAGCCGGATCGATCTCCATCCCACCGTCCTGCCATAGTGGCCAGTTGATCGATCGCGTGCTCCCATGCCGCCGACCGGCGGCCACCTGACGATTGCGGTATGCCGCGAACTGGTCCAGGAAACCATTCGCGGTCGCGTAATCGGCTTGTCCCGGATTGCCCATGGCACCGGCAATCGATGAGAACAGAACGAAGAAATCGAGCGGCACCTCTCGGCTGGCCTGGTCGAGATTGAACGTGCCCGCGACTTTCGGCGTAAGGACGTCCGCGAATTTGGCGCTGGTCTTCTTCAGGATGAAGCTGTCCCCGATCATCCCGGCGCAGTGAAGGATGCCGTTGAGCGGTCCATGCTCCTGTTGGACGGCAGCGATGAGTTGCTCGACGTCGTTGAGGTTGACGAGGTCGAGTTGCCGGTAGCTCACCCGGCCGACGTCCGTGGAAAGCCCGGCCACGATGGCCTGCGTTTCCGCGCCCGAGGCTGATCGCCCGGTGAGTACAACGTGCGCCGCGCGGGTCTGATCGAGGATCTCTTTGGCGAAAAGAACGCCCAAACCGCCGAGACCACCGGTAATCAGATAGAGGCCCGGGTCCTTGAACGCGATCGGAGGTGCTTCCGCGTTCGCCGGCAAGGCTTCCCAATGCAGGACATACCGGACTTCCTGTCGATACCGGATCACCGGATCCGGTACGGCTTTCTCTGCTTTCAGGTGCCTGGCGATCTCTTCGGTCGTCACATCCGGGGACACGAGGATGAGTTGGCCGAACAGCTTCGGATTCTCAAACGCGGCCGTCCTGAGCAATCCCGAGAGACCCGCAAGCAGTGCCTGCTCCTCATAGTCGGGAGCGACGATCTGGACGAGCACCTTGCCTTGCGGCTTCGCCTGAAGGATGGTTTGGATTTGCGCAAAGCACGCCAGCGCATAGTCGCTGTAGCGCTCCGCGATATTCATTTGTTGTTCTGCCTGCAATACGAGGCATTGACTGTGCGGAAGCAACGAGCACAGCATCTCGCGGTCGACCATCGATTGCTCGCACAGAACCACATGGTGTTCCGCGTACTCGATGCTGCCCGCACCGGCGAACATCTCGCCGCAGGCTTGCCAGACCGGAGTGGCCAGCAGAATGCCTGTCGCCTTCACCTGCGCGGTGGCCGTCCCGATCTCTTTGCCCGGAGTGCGGGAAGCAAGTCCGTGCATCTGCACACAGACATTTCCGCGCTCATCGCACAGATCGATGTCGAGCTTCACGACGGTATCCGCCGGTTGGCAGCCCGGCGCGTAGCGCACCCAGGCCACCATCGCAAGCGGGCAAGGCGCCAGGATGCGCAATGTTTCCAGCGCGAACGGCAATCGTGGCTGGCGGGGAAGCTCCGACAGATCGTCGATCAAACCCACAGCCGCCTGCAGCGCGCTGTCCATCAGGCTCGGATGAAGTAAATAATCGGCCGACGTGCTTTCCGCGCTCTTCGGCAGCCGCAGCCGCGCCAGTACCTGGCCGGCCCGTCGTTGGACGGCTGTGATTCCTTGAAACGACGGTCCATAGACGAGGCCCATACGGGCACACGCTGCATACAGGTGACTCGGTTGGAGCGCGCTGTCACCCATCTGCCGCTCGAGCTGTTCGAGATCGAGTGGGGCCGGCGCCGATTGATGGCTCCAGACCGCGCGGCCCTGGCAATGGGCGATTTCTTCCTCTCCGTCCTGGCTGTAGATTTCGAAGTCGATCCGGTCGACGCCGTTCGCCGATAAGGCGATGCCGATTTGCCTGGCCTGCGTGACGACGATCGGCTGCGCCCAGACGACGTCGCGCAATTCCAGGATCGTCGATTCCAGCCGCACGGGCGATGCCTGTTCGATCGCCGCGCGCGCCATTTCCAGATACGCCACGCCCGGCAGCACTTTGCCGCCGTTCACCTGATGATCGACGAGGAAGAACTCATCGCCCGTAAACGTGGAGCGATAGCGCTGTTCGCTCAGATCCGAGGTGTTGGTGTGCAGCAATGGATGAAGGACCGCGGTTGCCGCGCCATTGAGCTTGACCTGCGCGCCCCTCGCCCCCTCGATCCAATAATGTTCTTTGGCAAACGGATACGTGGGGAGACTGATCCGCTGCGGCCTGGCCTCGCCATACAGCTTGCTCCAGTCCAACTCCAGCCCTTTGACCCAAAGGTCCAGCAACTTCGAAAACTGTTTCCCGGCAATCCACTTGCCGACCGTCTGTTGCAGGTCGGCATCGGTAGTGAACACCGAGAAGGCGCCTCTGTTGCGTTTGACCTGTCCGTGATACGCGTCTTCGATCTCACGCTCGCCGGCCACCCAGGCCTCGAGCGTTTGCGCGAGCTGTTCGAACGAGGTCACGACAAAGCCGAGGCGTTCATCCATCGACTCGCGGCCGGCCTGTAAGGTGTAGGCCATCGCGGCGAGATCGATGGTGCTCGTCCGCGCGCGAACAAAGCCCAGCAGGTCAGCCGCCTTTTGCTGCAATTGCTCGGGCGTCCTCGCCGAGAGCAGGATCACCACCGACCCAGCCGGTACGGACGGCTGCGACACGGGCGACGGATACTCCTCGACGATCATGTGAGCGTTCGATCCGCCCGCGCCAAACGACGAGATCCCGGCAATGCGAGGCAGCGTTCGGCCGTCGATCACCGGCTGCTCCCACGGCCGTAACGTCTGATTGACGACGAACGGACTGGCATGGAAGTCAATGAGCGGATTCAACTGCGCCGAATGCAGCGAAGGAACGATCTGCTGATACTGCATTTGCAGCAGGACCTTGGTCAGGCCGGCAATGCCTGCCGCGGACTCACAATGGCCGATATTCGATTTTGCCGATCCAATCGAACAGAATTCGGTGTCGGTCGTGTATCGATGAAAGGCTTTGTTGAGCGCGGCGATCTCGATCGGGTCGCCCAGGCTGGTACCGGTGCCATGCGCTTCGATGTAGCTGATATTCCGCGCGTCCGTATCCGATTCGGCCAGCGCCCGGCTGATGACACTGGCTTGCGCTTTCGGGTTCGGGACCGTATAGCCGTTCGTCTTACCGCCATGATTGATCGCGCTGCTTCGAATGATCCCGTAAATGTGATCGCCGTCCCGCGTTGCGTCGGAGAGCCTCTTCAGCACGGCCACCCCCACGCCCTCTCCGGGGATATATCCGTCCCCCCCCTCGCCAAAGCTCTGGCAGTGGCCGTCGCCGGAGATGAACTGCCCGGCGCTCAGCGCCAGGTATTTGTTGGGATGGATCGTGACATTGACTCCGCCGGCAATGGCCAGGCTGGTCCGTCCCCGGTTCAGATCCTGACAGGCGAGATGAATCGCGGTCAGTGACGACGAACACATGGTGTCCAGCGTCATGCTCGGGCCATGCAGATCGAGAACATACGAGACGCGATTGGCGATGCTGGCCACGCTGCCGGCAATTCCGACGCGTTTGCCACGAAGGCTCGATTCGGCCCCGAACAGTTGGTACTCGTTGTACATCACGCCTACGTACACGCCGGCCTGGCCGGCCAGATCCTGCTCGGACGACACCTGCAGGCTGGCGCGCGTGTACCCCGCGTCTTCGATCGCCATCCAGACGTGCTGCAGGAACAGTCGCTCCTGCGGATCCATGATCTCGGCTTCGAGAAGCGAAATATTGAAAAACAACGGATCGAATTCATCGACGCCCTCAATGAAGCCGCCCCACTTACTGTAATGCTGTCCGCTCTTCCCGCGATCCTCGGTGTAGTAGTCGCGCCAGTCCCAACGGTCCTTCGGGACTTCGACGATGCAGTCCTTGCCATCCTGCAGATTGCGCCAATAGGCCTCGACATTCACTGCCTCGGGGTACCGGCCGCTCAAACCAATGATGGCAATCGGCTCCGCCTCTGCCTTCGGACCCGGGTAGCCACCCCGCGAAGGGCTGAAACGCCGGCGCGAGCTCCCCTTCGCCGGCGCAGGCCGCACCCCCTCCGCGGCTGCCGGCGTCGCATCAGCCGGCCGGCTCACCGGCGTGGCGAACAATGCACCGAGTTGGGCCGCGTGATTAGCAAGAAAGTATTCGGCCAGGTCCCGAACGGTCTGGTATTCGAAGAACAGCGTCTTGGAGAGCGAGCCGAACGTCTTCTCCAACTGATTCGTCAGCTTCATCGCCAGGATCGAGTCGATCCCGTATTTCTCCAATGGCGCGCGCGGATCAATTTCGCTGGACGGCACCTTGAGCAATCCCGAGAACTGCCGGCGAAAGTAGTTCTGCGTCTTCTCGGCGAGAGTCGCCGAATCGTGCTCCATGGGCGGTACCGGCGTTTCGGCCTGCGACTGCGAGGACGCAGCGCCCGTGTCTTGCACTGTGCCGCGAAGGGGTGCGTGCTCACTCTTCGCCACAAGAAACGGATCCGAGGACAGCACGCGTGTCGAGACCCCGTGCAGTTGCACGCAGACATTCCCGCGCTCATCACACAGATCGACGTCCAGCTTGACGACGCGATCGTCCGCATGACTGCCCGGCGAGTAGCGCACCCAGACCACCATCTCCCGCGTACACGGCGACAGGATGCGCAGCGACTCCAGCGCGAAGGGCAACCGCGCCTTGTCGGAGAGATCCGACAGATCGCCGATCAGCCCCGCGGACGCCTGCAGCGCGCTGTCCATCATGCTCGGATGCAGGACAAAGGCGTCCGCCGTCCCCTCCAGAACTTGCGGCAGCCGGATCTTCGCCAGCGCCTGCTCCGTCCCGCGATCAATCGCGGTGAGCCCTTGAAACGCCGGCCCATAGAGAAGACCCATCCGGGCAAACGCGGCGTAGACGCTGGCCGGTTCCATCTGGCCAGGATCCATCTGCGACAGGAGCTGCTCGACATCGATGCTGACCGGCGCCGGCGGGCGGCGCAGGACGGCACGAGCCTGACAATGGACGATCTCTTGATCCGTTTCCTGGCTGGAGATCTCGCAGTCGATCTCGTCGCTGTCGTTCGCGATCAATGTGATGACGATTTCCTTTGGCTGACTGACGATGAACGGCTGCGCCCAGACGACGTTGTGCAATTCCAGAAACGCCGGCTCCGGACGCTCGGGCAACGCCTGCTCGATCGCCGCCCGTACCATCTCCAGATAGGCCATGCCGGGCAGCACCTTCTGACTCGCGCCCTCGCCCGCCTTCACCTGATGATCGACGAGGAAGAACTCGTCTCCCGTGAACGTCGAGCGATACCGTTGCTCGCTCAGAACGGACGTATTGCTGTGCAGGAGCGGGTGGAGTACCGAGGCTTTCGCGCCCCTTGAAGAGCGGCGGGAAAACTGTTGGACAAGCGCGACGGCATCCGCCTTCGGCAATCGCTTGCTCTTCAATTCACCGACGACGTATTCGAGAAAATCGACCATTACACGTTCTTTCTTGGAGCGTCTGAATTCGTGATGGAGTGGGATTGTGAGGAGTGATTCAGATCAGCATCTTCAGCAATCGCAGGGCGTGATCGGTTTCCATCGCACCGCCGTCGATCCTGCTCAGGATGTCTTCGATCGAGCCCATGCCGGCGATGTCGCTGAGCAGCTCATCTTCCCTTGGACTCGCAATCGTTTTGTCGATCCAGTAACGCTCCCTGGCGAAGGGGTATGTGGGGAGACTGACGCGCCGCGGCGTTGCGGCGCAATAAAGCTTGTTCCAATCGAAATTCAGGCCGCGGCTCCACATCTCCGCCAGCTTCGCGTACTTTCGGTGCGCAATCCATTTATCGACCGCTTCCCGGATGTCGTCGTCGCGCCCCATGAGCGCGATGCCGTCACTCCCGGAGTCGACACGTCCCTGCCAGGCGTACTCGATCCCCTTCTCGCCGTTGACGTACCCGGTCAGTGTTCCGATCAATTGATCGACTGAGCTCACCACGAACACGGCGCGCTCTTCCATCGCATCCCGGCCGACTTGCAACGTATACGCAATGGACTGGATGTCGACGGCCACAGGCACCGTGCGAAGGAAATCCGCGAGATCACGCGCCTTTTGACGCAATTGCTCCGCAGTCCTGGCCGAAAGGGGCATGATGAAGGGACCGTTTTCGGATGGCAACGCCTGCTCGGCCGGCGGCACCCATTCTTCCATCACCAGATGAGCATTGGTTCCGCTATAGCCGAAGGCACTGACGGCAGCACGCCGCCGTGATCCCTGCGCCGTTTCCCAAGCCCGCGTTTCCCGGCAAATGTAGAACGGTGACTCCCTGAAATCGAAGTGCGCGTTCTCTTTGGTGACGTGCAGGGTAGGAGCGAGCGTGCGGTGCCGCATCGACAAGAGGACCTTCAGGACACTGGCGACACCCGCCGCCGATGCCGTATGGCCGATATTGCTCTTGACCGATCCCAGGGCGCAGTAGTTTTCCCTGGCGGTCCTTTCCTGAAATGCGGTGGCAAGCGCCTCCAACTCGATCGGATCGCCCAGTTTGGTGCCCGTACCGTGAGCCTCCACATACGTGATGGTTCCGGGATCGATCTCATATCTGGCATAGACCGATCGCTCGAGCTCGATCTGACTATCGACGCTCGGCGCCGTGATTCCGTTCGTCCGGCCATCCTGGTTGATCCCCGAACCGAGAATGACACCATGGATGACGTCATTGTCGGCCCGTGCGTCTTTCAGACGTTTGAGGACCACGGCACCCACTCCGTCACCAAGGACGATGCCGTCGGCGGAATCATCAAATGTCTTGCATTGACCAACCGCGGACAACATCCCGGCTTCGCTCATGGAGAGATGGGAATCCGGAGTCAGCCAGAGAGTGACCCCACCCGCCAGGGCCATGTCGGTCTCACCGCTCAACAGTCCCTGACAGGCGAGATGAATGGCAACCAGCGAGGACGAGCAGGCCGTGTCGACGGAAATTGCCGGTCCCTTCAGGTTGAGGTAGTACGCGATTCTCGCCGCCGCGACGGCGAAACTGTTGCTGGTGACAGGAGTGGACTGGACTCCCTGTTTCTGAAGAAGGAGACTGTAGTCATTGTTCGAAATCCCCAGATAGACGCCGCACCGCTTGTTGCTCAAGGTGTTGCTGGCGTAACCGGCGTCTTCGAACGCTTTGTAGCTCTCCTGCAGGAACAGACGGTGTTGGGGATCGATGTACTCTGCTTCCTGAGGGGAGATACGGAAAAACAGCGGATCGAAACGATCGACGTCGTCCAGCACTCCCAGCCACCTGGCATGTCCGTACCGGTTTACGTCCCAACGCGCAGGTGGCACCTCGGTGACGCTGTTTCTGCCCTGCGCGAGGTTCTTCCAATACTCCTCCAGGTCTTGCGCCTGGGGGAATCGGCCCGACATGCCGATGATGGCAATGGCGTCGGACGTTGGCGTAGCCGGCGCGCGGACGATCTGCTTCTGCATCGTCCGGCGGTAACGGCCGGTGAGTTTGCTCACTACCGGGCTGGTCACAGTCTTCGGCTGTGCCGGTATGCCGGCAATACGAGGCGCAGCGAGGTTCGGAAGCATGCCGTGCTTTTCCGCTTCCTCTTTGACGAATACAGCGAGTTGCTCCAGCGTGGGATAGCGGTAGACTTTCGTCGCCTCGATCGACGTCTGATATTTCGCATTGACGTTGCGTATCAACGTCACGGCGCTGATGGAATCGAGGCCGAGCGATACGAACTCGACATCCTCCTCGATATCGCCTTCGCGCAGATGGAGCTCACTTGCGATCAGGCTTCTGAGCGAAGTGGTCACGGCACGAAGGACATCAGTGTCCATCAACGGGCTCGCCGGTTCGGCTGTTGTGTGCTGTGGCACTACCTCCGGCCTTTCGATCTCCTGATCGAACCTGTTCTGAATCTGCGCCAGCGTGCCGGCGTGCCCGACGAAGGTTTGTTCGTGCATGGCCAGCTCGAGCCGGTATGTCTCGGCCAGCGCCTGGCGAACATGACTGCTCAACAATTGTTTGAGGCCGATCAGGCGGCCGCGCGAAACGCACGCGATCTGCCCAGCCAACGCCATCGCCGCCGGAACCACCTCGGCCCGCGGCAGGATGGGAAGCAGAAGTCCGCGGGCTTTGAGCTCGCTGCCGGTCATGTAATCCGCTGTCAGCAGGCTTTCTCTCGCCAGATCCTGCCCGATCCTGTCCGCTAGAATGAATGTCGCGCCAGCTCCCGGTGTGAACCCGTAATCCATATACGGACTGACATAGCGGCTCTCCTCGCTCAGCAGCACGACGTCGGCGAACATGCCCAGGCACCAACCGGCGCCGATGCCGTGTCCCTGCATCGCCGCGATCACCGGGAGCTTGCAGTTCAACGCCGACTGATGAATGTCGAAGTCCGTGAATCTGGCCTTGCCCTGCTGAATGGCCACCAGGCCGTCTTTGGTGCCGCCGGAGGCGAAATAGCTGTCGAAACCGGTGAGGACCACGACCTTGTATGCCGGTGTCTGCTCGATATGTGCGAACGCTTCGGCGACGCCATCCACGAAGGCATCGGAAAACATATTCTTCGCATCCCGATCCTCCATCTTCACGACCACGATCCCGTCCGGGTGCGCGGTTGCACTGACGGCCTTGGAATGAAACGCGACCGGCGTCGGGGCGTCGATCAGCATAGGGAGCGGCCGCTCGAGGATTTCGTCCAATCCGGCAATGACCGGCAGACTGCGAATCTTGTCGTCGAGAGTCCCGGCGGCCTGTTTCTTCCATGCCGCCAGCGTGACGCGCGGCAGCGTGGCCCACGCTTCCGCCACGCGGACCGCGGCGGCCAGCACATCATCATGCTCCGCGACATTTATTGTGCCGGCGCGTCGCAGCAGATCAGCGCCGGAATAGCCGGCGCCGCTCAGCAGGATTTCGCTTCCGGCCGCGGTGCCGAAGCGATGCATGAACATTGCGACGGCCGTTTGTGCAGGCCCGACGTTGGAGGCTGAATAAAGGCCCTGGCGGTCATAAACAGCGGCATCGCAAAACTGGGCGATGAGCCACGCGTTGCCGTTTGCATTCCCCGTCAACGCGGCAACGATCGGAATTTCCGACTCCACAATGAGGCGCTGAAGGTCCAGGACGACGTCATCGGAAATCCCCGGGAGAAATTCAGAATCCTCGCCGGCCAGCACGATCGCTTTGGATTCCGCGTCCCGTTGAACGTTCGCAACTCTACGCAGGAGATCCGCCGCATCACGGAACGTCACGACACGGACACTTGCCGCCAGCTCTTCGGCGTGAATCGCCACCTCGACACGCGTCAATTCCCTGGCCGGATCGGCGAGGTGGCGCGTCAGATGCTGTTTCAACAGATGGAGCGCGTCCCGGGACTTTGTCGCCAGAGTCGCGGCGAGTTTCCTGGCGTACACCACGACCTCAATGGGTGGCGTGACGGGACACGTCCACCCTTTCGTTCGCAGTTCCTTGCCCGTCAATGACGTCGCCCGGTACAGGAAGTCCTGTGCGATGGCGTCGCCGAACCGTTCGCTGAATACGACCAACTCGGCGGCCGTTGGTGCCAGGTATCCATAGGAGGCCTCCTCGCTGCACACCATGAAGTCACACAGTGCCGCTGCCAGGAAGCCTGCCCCGATCGCATCCCCTTCAACGACGCCAATGAGTGGATACGGGAACGACACGAGGGTTCGATACAACTGCTGCTCGATTGCCTCGTTGTAATCCTCTCGTCCGCCGCGCGAGAAACAGCGCTCGATGCCGATGAGGATCAACACCTTGAGCGATCCCTCCTGTTGCGCGCGATTCAGAGCCTCCCGCAAGTGAGCAATCGTGCTGTTTACGGCGACGTCGATCGAGAAGATGCCGTTCCCGGCGTCGGATAACCGCGCAGAAGAATCGACCGTCGCAAACAGGGCATTCGCCAGTGTCCCCGATGGCCGCGCCGTGCTCCCAGACGGCGATGCGGACCCGACACGTGCCCTCGGCGCAGCCAACGCAATGGCCGGCTTTTTACGCTCCACCGCCACAGGCGTTGCGGCGGTGGCCGGCTGCAGGACAATTTCTTTGCGCGCGGCCGGGGCAGGTTGCGCCGCAACGTTTCCTCGCGTCGCGCTGGAAACGCCGCGTATTTTTTCGCGGTGCAGTCTGGAAATGGCCCAGGCTCTGTACAGCCAGGGGCGGCCGGCAGAGGCAACAGGTGCCGCGACCGGTGCATCGATCCAGTACCGCTCTTTGGCGAACGGATACAGGGGAAGGCTGATGCGCTTCGGCTTCGCCTCGCCATACAGCCGGTTCCAATCCACCTCCAGGCCTTTGACCCACAACTCCATCAGCTTGGAGAGCTTCTTGCTGGCGAAGCACTTCTCCATGACGGCTTCCCGCATCTCATCATCCTGGCTGAGGATGGCGATGCTCTCCTTACTGCGCTTGACCTGTGCCTGATAGAGATCGGCGATATCCGCCGTGCCGCTGATCCACGCTTCCAGTTTTCCGGCGAGCTCCTCGACAGAATTCACAAGGATGCCCAGCCGCTCCTCCATCGGTTCCCGTCCCACCTGAAGGGTATAGGCCAGCCCATTGAGATCGATAAACTGCGTCTTCCGGCCGATGAAGCCGAGCAGATCGACGGCCTTCTGCATGAGCTGTCCCGCCGTTCTGGCAGACAACGGGATCATGACCTTCCCATTCTGCATGAGGACGGATACCGCGGGTCTTGTAACAGCCGGCGGAAGATATTCGCCGATCACCATGTGCGCATTGGTGCCACTGAAACCGAACGCACTGATCGCCGCCTGGCGGGGCCGTGCGTCACCCGGCTCCCACGGCTGCAATCGGCTGTTGACGTAGAACGGGCTGTTGGTCAGATCGATATGTTCGTTCAGCACCTCGAAGTTGATGGTGGGCGGCAATTGCTTGTGTTTCAGCGCCAGGACGACCTTGGCAACCCCTGCGATTCCCGCCGCCGTCAGGCAATGACCGATATTGCTCTTTACCGAGCCCAGCGCGCAGTACTTCTTGTTCTGTGTATATCTCTCGAAGGCTCTCTTCAGGCCCCGCACCTCGATTGGGTCGCCTAGCATGGTGCCGGTGCCATGCGCTTCCACCAGTTGGATATTCGCCGGATCGATCGTGTACCGGTCGTAGACATCCTGCTCCAGACGCGTCTGCGATTCCGTGTTCGGGGCGGTGATGCCGTTGGTCTTGCCGTCCTGATTGACGCCCCACCCTTGAATGACCGCTTGAATGACGTCGCCGTCTCTCTCTGCGTCGGCAAGCCGCTTCAACAGCACGACACCGACGCCTTCGCCCGGGACAAAGCCGTTCGCCCGTTGATCGAAGCTGAAGCACTTGCCGTCAGGCGAGAGCATGCCCACTTGCGACGATTTGACGTGCATCTCAGGCCCGGACATCACATAGACGCCGCCGGCCAGCGCCAGATTGCTTGCGCCGGAGACCAAGCTGTCACAGGCCTGCGCGATGGCAACCAGCGATGAGGAGCACGCCGTGTCAAGGGTGAAGCAGGGACCCTGGAGGTTCAACACGTACGACACCCGGCCCGCCAGGATCGACGAGGCATCGCCAGTGAAGCCCTGGGCACTTAATTGCTGCTCCCTGGACAACAGGTGATAGTCGCCATAGGCACAGCCGGCGAAGACTCCACATTTGCTTCCGGACAACGATCGCGCGTCGTAGCCGGCGTTCTCGATGCTGTGCCAGCACGCCTGCAGGAACAGGCGTTGCTGTGGGTCCATACTCTGGGCGTCCCTCGGTGAGATGTTGAAAAACAGCGGGTCGAAGAGATCGTATTCTTCGAGCGCGCCGAACCACTGGCTGTTGGTCTTGCCAGCCACTGACTCGCCGGATTGATACCAGGTATTGATGTTCCAGCGCTCGGACGGAACCTGCGTAATGCAATTCCTGCCCTGCGCGATGTTCTGCCAAAATTCATCGAGATCCCTGGCCTGAGGGAATTGGCCGGCGATGCCAATGACCGCAATCGTCTCTGCCGAGCGTGGAGCGGGCGTGCTGGAGACGAATCTTGTTGGCTTGCGGCTGCGCCAGGACGTTAGCTTCGTCGCGTTCTTGTATTGGGTTGAGGGGCTCTTCGCTGGCGCCACAGGCACGGCAGCCGCGAGCATCGCGACCGTGTGGGACAGCGTGCCGCTCGATTCCGCTTCTTGCCTGACGAAGCGACTGAAGTCGGCCAGCGTCGGATAGCTGTAGACCGTCGTCGGGTCGATCGACGTCTGATACTTCTCGTTGATCTTGCGTACCCACGTCACGCCGCCGATCGACTCCAGGCCGAGATCGACAAACTTGGCGTGCTCATCGACGTCGCTCTCACGCATCTGCAGCTCGTTCGCCAGGAGCGTTCGGAGCGTGGCGGTGACGGCAAAAAGCACGTCGCTGTCGCCGGCCGGGACCTTGGAGGGAACGGGGGACTCGACGCTAGGCGGCGGCTCGGCCGGACGCCCCTCGATCTCCGGAAAGAAGCTGCTTTGGATGCGCGCCAACGTCTCCGGCCGGCCGACGAAGGTCTTTTCGTGCATGGCCAGTTCGAGGCGATAGGTTTCTTCCAGCGGCACGCGAAGGTGTGCCGTCAACTGCTGCTTGAGGCCGATCAGACGGCCGCGCGACGCTTGCGCCATTTGTCTGGCCAATGCCATTGCCGCCGCGGACACATCCACCCTGGGGAGGATGCGGAGCGTGAGTCCTCTCTCTTTCAGTTCGCGGCCGCCAAAGGGCTGCGCCGTCAGCAGGCTTTCGCGCGCGAGATCCGTTCCCATCTTCTCCGCGAGGATGCAGGTTGCTCCGGCACCGGGCGTGAATCCGTAGTCCATGTATGGACTCACGTAACGGCTCTCTTCGCTCAGAAGCACGATGTCCGCGAACATGCCCAGAGCCCAACCAGCGCCGATGCCGTGTCCCTGCATCGCGGCGATCACCGGCAATTTGCAATCGAGCGCCAACTGTGTGTTGAAATCCGTGAACCTGGCCTTGCCTTGTTGAACGGCCAGCAGGCTTTCCTTAGTGCCGCCGGAAGCGAAATAGCTGTCGTAGCCGGTGAGGATCACGACCTTGTACGCCGGCGTCTGCTCGATATGGGCGAACGCTTCGATGACGCCTTTCATGAAGGCGTCGGAAAACATGTTCCGCGCTTCCCGATCTTCCATCGTCACGACCGCGATACCTTCGGGGTAAGCAGTCACAGTGACGACATTGGACTGCAGCGCAATCAAGACCGGCGCGACCAGGCTCGCGGGCATATCGTCCGTTTGCGCCCACTCGCCTGCAGCCGGCATGGTTTGAATCGCCTGCTGTAGCGCCGCCGCCGTGTGGCTCTTCCAGGATGCCAAGGTGGTCCGCGGCAGCAACGCCCAGTGCGCCGCGATACCGACGGCCTCGGCCACCACGTGATCGCGCTCCACCACGCGCAACGCGCAGACTCGTTGCTGGAGATCACCGCCCGAATAGTCAGCGCCGGTTAGCAGGATTTCGTTGGCCGCGTTGTTGCCGAGTCGATGCGCAAAGACCGCGGCGGCCGTTTGGCTTTGGCTGAAGTTCGCTGCTGAATAAACGCCGTCCCGGCTGTAAACGCAGGCATCGCAGAACTGCCCGATGAGCCAGGCATTACCCTTCGCATTCCGCGTCAACACCGCCACGACCGGGATATTCGACTCGAAAATCAGCCGTTGCGCATCCAGCACGACGTCATCGGGAACAGCGAAAAGAAATTCAGGATCGTCGCTGCCGAGGACGATGGCCTTGTACCAGGCGTCCTGCTGGAGCTCGGCGAAGATACGGGCGAGATCTGCCACCAGATCCTTCGCGTCCGCGATGCCGAACGTGATGGCAAGAACGCGGACCGAGGGCGTATCCACGCGAATGCGCTCTGTCGACAAGATCATCGTCTTCGCCGCCGTTTCATCCTCGGCGGCCGCCACATCGATTGGCGTCAGCCCTTCGACAAGACCAACGAGGTGGCGCGAAAGATGCTGCTTCAGAAGGCGGAGCGCTTCCTGGGACTTTGTGGCAAGCGTCGACGACAACTTCTGTGCGTACGCCTCGACCGCCGCCGGCGGCAGGATAGGACATGTCCAACCCTTTCGGCGCAACAGCTTGCCGGTTGACGTCGCCGATTGGTACAGGAGCTCCTGCGCCCGGACGTTCCCGAAGCGTTCGCGGAAAAGCATCTCCTCGGCGGTCGTGGGATAGAAGCCGCGCTCGGCGTCCGTGTACCCATAGTGAGCGTCTTCATTGCAGACCATGAAGTCACACAGTGCCCCGGCCATGAAGGCGGGGCCGATCGCGTCGCCCGGCAGTACGGCGATGATCGGGTAAGGGAACGACACCATATCCTGATAGAGCTTTTGCTCAACGGCTACGTTGCAAGTCTCCCGTCCGCCGTGTGCGAACGCGCGATCGAGGCCACTGATCAGCAGGACTTTGAGTGACGCCTCCTGTCGCGCTCGTTCCAGCGCCTGCAGCACGTGCGCAATGGCGCTGGAGTCGCCGATCTGGATCGAGAAGATTCCGCCACCCAATTCGTACAAACGAACAGAAGAAGAGACCGAAGTTTCGCGGGTACGTCCGGGCTCCTCACTTCTCTTGCTCGACAGCGTGATGGATGCTCTTCGCTCGGAAGGCTGGGGCGTTTTTTCCTTATACAGCGAGCTCAAAGAAATCGTGCTTCGCCGCGGACGCTCCACAGGAGCGGACTTCGTCTGCTTCACGGCAACAAACGTGATTTCTCGCGGCACTCCCGCCACAATCGCCATTTCTTTGGGCGCAGCAACGGGTTCGATCATCTCCACAGCCGTCTCGCACCAACTGATCCCACGCATCTGCACGGCGATATTGCCGCGTGGATCACATAGATCGATGTCGATCTTATCCGCCACGGTGCGCACCAGTGCAGTCATTTCCGCGCCGCACGGCGAGAAGATCCGCAATGTCTCGAGCGCTACCGGGAATCGCACGCCGGCCGCCTGCAGAGCTATGTCGATCAGAGTCGGATGAAGGACGAATTCACCCGCCGACTTCGCCACTTCCTGAGGCAGGCGCAGTGGTGCCAGTCGCTGGCCGCTCCGCGCGAGCTGATCGAGATCGACCGCGGCCGGGGCCGGTTGACGACTCACGACGGCTCGACCCTGGCAATGGATGATCTCATCGTTCGATGAGGAATCCGCGTCCTGACTGTAGATCTCGAAATCGATCTCGTCGGGTCCGCTCGCCAATAAGGCGATGTTGACCTGCTTCTTCTCCGGTATGACGGTCGGCTGCGCCCATACGATCTCGTGCAACTCCACGAACGCATCCTGAGGAGTGTGCGCGGCGTTGTGCACCGCGGCTCGTGCCATTTCCAGACAAGCCGCCGCCGGAGCGCTTAGGAAGGACTCGTCTCCGCTGAAAATCGAGCCGTAGCTCTGCTGGCTCATGTCCGAGGTATTGGTGTGCAACAGGGGATGAAGGGCTGCGTTTGCCACGGCGTTTGCCACGGCGTTTGCCACGGCATTCGCCACCGGCACGTTGTCGATCCAATAGCGCTCTCTGGCAAAGGGATATGTGGGCAGGCTCACCCGCCGCGGCCGGGGCTGGCCATACAACCTGCTCCAATCCACATCCAATCCCTTGACCCACAGGTCCAGCAGCTTCTGAAACTTCTTGCCGGCGATCCATTTCTCCACGGTTTGTTGCAGGTCGGGATCGCCGCTGAACGCCAAGAGGGCATCGCGATTGCGTTTCACGTCTCCGTGGTACGTGTCTTCGATCCCCAGTTGGCCCGACCCATAGGCCTGGAGCTTTTCAGCGAGCTGTTCGACCGAGCTCACAATGATGCCGAGCCGCTCATCCATTGGCTCCCGGCCCAGTTGGAGCGTGTAGGCCATCGACTCCAGGTTGATGGTGCTCAGCCGTGCGCGGACGAAATCCAGAAGATCTGCGACTTTCTGCTGCAGTTGTTCGGACGTCCTCGCCGAAAGCAGGATGACGACCGGTGCGATAACCATGGCCGGCGTCGCCGGCGCGTGATACTCCTCGATGATCACGTGAGCATTCGATCCGCCGGCGCCAAACGAGGAGATCCCGGCGATGCGAGGCAGCGTCTGACCATCGATCACCGGCTGCTCCCACGGTCTCAGGGCCTGACTGACGACGAATGGACTGGCATGGAAGTCGATGTGAGGATTCAATTGCGCCGAATGCAGCGAGGGCACGATCTGCTGATGCTGCATCTGCAGCAGGACTTTGGTCAGCCCTGCAATTCCGGCCGCGGACTCGCAATGGCCGATATTCGATTTCGCCGACCCGATCAGACAGTATTCCGTGTCGTCCGTCTGACGCTGAAAGGCTTTACTGAGCGCGGCGATCTCGATCGGGTCGCCCAGTTTCGTGCCCGTGCCATGCGCTTCGATGTAGCTGATATGCCGCGCGTCGGTATGCGATTCCGTCAATGCCCGGCTGATTGCCGTGGCTTGCGCCTGCGGGTTCGGGACCGTGTAGCCGTTCGTCTTGCCCCCATGATTGAGGGCGCTGCCACGAATGACGCCGTAGATATGATCGCCGTCCCTGGTTGCCTCGGAGAGACGCTTCAGTACAACGACGCCCACACCCTCTCCGGGGATATACCCGTCCCCGCCTTCGCCGAAACTCTGGCAGTGACCATCACTGGAGATGAACTGTCCGGCGCTGAGCATCAGGTACTTGTTGGGATGAATGCTGACGTTGACCCCGCCGGCAATGGCCAGGCTTGTTCGCCCCAGTTTCAGATCCTGACAAGCGAGATGGATCGCAGTCAGGGAGGACGAGCACATCGTATCCAGCGTCATGCTGGGACCGTGCAGGTTGAGCGCGTACGACACACGATTGGCGATACTTGCCGCGCTGCCTGCGATGCCGAGGGGCTTGCCTTGCAAACTCGATTCGACGCCGAGCAACTGATACTCGCTGTACATCACGCCGGCGTACACGCCGACCTGCCCCGCCAGATCGTGCTCGTGCGGAACCTGCAGGCTGGCGCGGGTATATCCGGCGTCCTCGATCGCCATCCAGGCATGTTGTAAGAAGAGACGCTCCTGAGGATCGATGTATTTTGCGTCCTTGGGCGAGATATTGAAAAAAAGCGGATCGAATTCGCCGACACCAGCGATGAAGCCGCCCCACTTGCTGTAATGTTGGCCGATCCGGGTGCGATCATCGCTGAAGTACGCCTGCCAGTCCCACCGGTCTTTCGGTACTTCAATGATGCAGTCCTTGCCGTCGCGCAGGTTGCGCCAGTAAGCCTCGATATCGACAGCCTCGGGATACCGGCCGCTCAATCCGATGATCGCGATCGGATCGGGTTCCGCCGTCTGGCCGAATGCAACACCCGGCGTACGGTTGAAACGCCGGCTGGCGATGCGCTTGCCTTCCGCGGGACGGAGCATCTCGCTCGGTGTGTCAACCGGCTTCGTCTTCGAATTGCCGTTGTCCATTCGGGGAAACAGCATCGCCAGCCGAGCCGCATGCGATTGGACGAAGTATTGAGTCAGCTCTTGAATGGTCTGGTATTCGAAAAACAACGTTTTCGAGAGCGAGCCAAACGTCTTCTCCAACCGGCTCGTCAGCCTCATCGCCAGGATCGAATCGATCCCGTATTTCTCCAACGCCGCTTGTGGGTCGATCCGGTTCGACGGGAGTTTCAGCATTTCCGAAAACTCTCTCCGCAAGTAGTTCTGTGTTTGTTCGAGAATGCCCTCGCCGGATGGCTCCGCCGTCACGACCGTTGCCGGGAGCTCCGGCTCGATTGGACGGCCGGTGAGCAGGGCTCGGCGCATCTGTGTGAGATCACCTTCCGCGACCATGAGCTGGTCGTAGGGTAGGGCCAGACTGCGATAGAACGTGCGCATGCCTGTGGCCGTCTGCATGGGCTGCAGGCCCGTGGCCTGTTGCAGCAGCTCCCGTGTTGCCGGATCCATGGCCATTCCGCCGTCCTGCCACAACGGCCAGTTGATCGATCGCGTGCGGCCGTGCCGTTGCTTCGCGGCGACCTGCCGGTTGCGATACGCCGCGAACTGATCGAGGAAGCCATTCGCGGCCGCGTAGTCAGCCTGCCCCGGATTCCCCATCGCACCGGCGAAGGAGGAAAACAGAACGAAGAAATCGAGCTCCACGTCCCGGCTGGCCTGATCCAGATGGAACGAGCCCGTGACCTTCGGCGCGAGGACCCTGCGGAAATCGGTCGCCGGTTTCTTAAGGATGAACTCATCCGCGAGGACTGCGGCACAGTGGAGAATGCCATCGAGCCGCCCATAGTCCTCTTTGATTGCGGCGATGAGCTGCGTGACCTGCTCGAGATTCGCGACATCCGCCTGCCGATAGCTGACCCGGCCTGCCCATCGGTCCACTGTGGCCTTGGTTCCGTCGCTCAATGCGGAGCGGCCGGCCAGCACCACGCGCGACTCGGGCGTCTGATGGAGAATCTCCTCGACGAAGAGGCGTCCCACACCGCCGAGCCCGCCGGTCATCAGATAAACACCCGCATCTTTGAATGCGATGGGCGGCTCTTCCGCATCGGCTTCGACCTCCTGCCAACGCGAGACAAGCCGCACGCCGTCTTCGTGCTTGATGATCGATTCCTGACCGCCGTTCTTCTCCTTCTCCAGTTGCCGGGCCAGTTCTTCGGCAGTCATTTCGCCGGGAACGATGATCAATTGACCGACGATCCGAGGATTCTCCAGCGACGCCGTCTTGAGCAATCCCGACAGACCGGCGAACAGCGCCTGCTCCTGATTGCTCGGGACGACGATCTGGAAGAGCACCTCCCGTTGCGGTTTGTCCTTAAGGATCGTTTGGATGGCCTCACAGCACGCGGTGGCGTAGTCGGTGTATCGCCGCGCGATGTTCTGTTGTTGCCCCGCTTGCAGAGACAGGCATCCGCTTTGCGGAAGCAAGAGCCGCAGCGTCTCGGCGTCGGCCGCCGATCGCTCGCACAAAATGACGTGGTGTTCCGCAAACGGGATCGCGCCGGCGGAGGCCTCGATGGCGAAGGGCTGCCAGACCGGCGTGACCAGCAGGGCTTCGGTCATGTTACCGAGACCTTGCATCTTGATCGCCTTGATCTGATCGAGCGCTTCGTCTTGCGAGAGCTTGCCGTTCGACACGTCAGCGTAGATATTCCGTAGTTGTTTTTTCATCTGGATTACGCCCGATGGGCGACCGAACGGTGGGTACGCCTATCCCAGTTCCACAGCCTCGTCAACGGAGACATTTCGATTCACCACGTCCGCGATGAGTGTCTGGTAGAAGGCGAGATCAAAAGGAGAGCGTTCTTCTTTGAACAGGAGTAAATGATTTGCGGTGCCCGCAAGAGTGACTGTCTGAGCCTTCACGTCGCGCCCCAGAATACGCGACGCGAACCCTCGCATCTGTACGCACACATTCCCCTGCTGATCGCACAAGTCGATGTCCACTTTCGTGATCCTGTCTTCAGGCAGGCTGCCCTCGGCGAGACGCACCCAGGCCGTCATTCTCTTTGCGCAGACCGATAGGATGCGCACTGACTCGACGACGAAAGGCACGGGGGGGCTGGTGGGAACGTGATTCCTGTCAATTATCAACCCGATCGACGCCTGCAATGCACTGTCGATCATGCTGGGATGCAATACATACTCATTTTCACTCGCCTCGACGACGGCCGGCAAACGCAAGTCCGCGAGGAGTTGCTTGTCGCCGAGGTGGATCGCGGTGATCCCCTGGTGAGCGAGACCATAGTGAAGGCCCATCCTCACGCAAAGCGCATACAGGTCGGGTGCTGCCAGCCGGCCGCCACCCATCGCGGATCTGAGCTGTGCGAGATCGAGTCTGGCAGGAGCCGCTTGACGACGGAAAATGGCGTGCCCCTGGCAGTGCACGGTTTCGACCTCCGCCTCGGTACTGTAGATCTCATAATCGACCCGGCCGTCATCATTGGCAGACAGGGCGATGGAGATTCGTCGATGCTCGACGACCACGAATGGTTTGAGCCAGACCGTATCGTGTAGCTCCATGATGCCTGATTCCTGTTGATCGGGCGAAACCTGCTGGATTGCAGCCCGAGCCATTTCCAGATAGGCCGCTCCGGGCAGGATTTTCTGTGGGGAGCCGTTCGTACGGACACGATGATCCGTCAGGAAAAACTCATCGCCCGTGAACGTCGAGCTGTAGCGCTGCTCGCTCAGATCGGAAGTGTTGCTGTGCAGCAACGGATGAATCACCGCGATCGCGGCGAGCTCGTGCCCGGCCGTTTCCGTCTCGATCCAGTAGCGCTCTTTGGCAAACGGATACAAAGGCAGGACGATGCGTCGCGGTTTGACCTCGCCATGGAGCCTGTTCCAATCCAGCTCCAGGCCGTCGACCCACAGCTCCAGCAGCCCGGAAAGCTTTCCGCCCGCGATCCACGTGGCCACGACGGCTTCCTTCGCGTCACCGTCCTGACTGATAATGCCCATGGTCTCCTTGCCGCGTTTCACTTGACCCCGATAGACCTCGTCGATCTCTGGCTCGCCTCGGACATAGGCTTCGAGTTTGTCCGCCAATTGCTCGACCGAGCCGGCGAGGACGCCCAGCCGTTCTTCCATCGCTTCCCGACCGATCTGAAGCGTATAGGCCATCGCAAAGAGATCAATGGACTGCGCCTCCTTACGGACGAAGTCCAGGAGATCGCGGGCTTTCTGCTGCAACTGTTCCGCCGTTCTGGCCGACAGAGGGATGAGGGCCTTCGTCTTGTACATCACGACCGAAACCGGCTGTGACGCGTCGGCCGGCGGCAGATACTCGCCGAACACGATGTGCGCATTGGTGCCGCTGAAGCCGAATGAGCTGGTCGCGGCCTGGCGTCCTTGCGCTCCTCGGGGCTCCCATTCCCGCAACCGGCCGTTGACGTAGAACGGACTGTTTTTCAAGTCGATGTGCTCATTGAGCCGCTCGAAGTTGATCGTGGGTGGCAGTTGCTGGTGTTTCAACGCCATCACGAGTTTGATCACGCCCGCGATCCCTGCTGCTGCCAGGCAATGACCGATATTGCTCTTCACAGAGCCGAGCGCGCAGTACTCTTTTTCCTGTGTGTAGTTCCTGAACGCGTTTCTGAGGCCTTCCACCTCGATCGGATCACCCAGTTTCGTGCCCGTGCCATGGGCTTCGATCAGTTGGATATTCGCCGGATCGATCTGGTATTTGTCATAGACCTCCTGCTCCAGGCGCGTCTGCGACTCCGGGTTCGGCGCGGTAATGCCATTGGTCTTGCCATCCTGGTTCAGGCCCCATCCCTGAATGACCGCGTGAATGATGTCCCCATCTCTCTCTGCGTCAACAATCCGCTTCAACAGCACGACACCGACGCCCTCGCCGGGGACGAAACCGTCGGCGCGTTGATCGAATGTAAAGCATCTCCCTTCCGGCGAGAGCATGCCCGCCTGCGCTGTCTTGATGTGCATCTCCGGTCCGACCATTACATAGACGCCGCCGGCCAGCGCCAGATCGCTGCCGCCTGAGATCAGGCTGTCACAGGCCTGAGCGATGGCGACCAGCGATGAAGAGCAGGCCGTGTCGATGGAGATGCTGGGGCCGCGCAGGTTCAGAAAGTAGGAAGCGCGTGCGGCTAAAATGGACATCGCACTTCCGGTGAAGCCCTGTGCACTCAATTGATGCTCTCGCGACAACTGGTGATAATCGCTGTCTGCACAACCCACAAAGACACCGCACTTGCTTCCAGACAACCTTCTCGCGTCGTACCCTGCGTTCTCGATACTGTGCCAACACGCCTGCAGGAACAGTCGCTGCTGCGGATCCATGTCCTCCGCTTCGGTCGGGGAGATGTTGAAAAAGAGGGGATCGAAACGATCGTAGTGGTCGATCGTTCCCGCCCATTGACTGTTGGTTTTTCCGGCCACAGGATCGCCGGGCTCATACCAGGCATTTACATCCCATCGCTTACGCGGGACCTCGGTGATGCAATTCCTTCCCTGCGCAATGTTCTGCCAGAACTCGTCGAGATTGTTCGCCTGCGGGAACTGGCCGGCCATCCCGATCACAGCAATTGCCTGTGACCGCCGCGGAGGGGGCGTGCCGGAGATCACGTGTGCCGCCGCCCGGCCGCGCCGGAATGTGCGCTTCACAGTCGCGGACCTCTCTGCGACCCTGGCGACAGGCACAGTCACGACAGGCACCGCTGCCTTCCCCGGCAGCGTGCCTTTCTTTTCTGCCTCTTCCTTGACGTAACGACTGAGCTGCGCCAGCGTCGGGAGGCTGTAGATCTTAGTGGCTTCGATCGACGTCTGATACTTCACGTTGATCTTGCGTAGCCACGTCACGCCGCTGATGGAATCGAGCCCCAACTCGACGAACAGCTTATCTTCGTCGAGGTCACTCTCCCGCATCTGTAGCTCGTTCGCCAGAAGAGTCCTGAGGCTCGCAGAAACGGCACGCAGCACGTCACCGTTGACGGATGGATTCGCGACCGCAATCGGAAGATCCTCAGGGACCGTTGTGGGAGATTCGGCCTGCTGGCGTTGAAACTTGCTCTCGATCTGCGCCAGGGTGTCGGATTGGCCTACGAAAGTCTTTTCGTGCATGGCCAGTTCGAGCCGGTATGTCTCTTCCAGCGGCTGGCGCACGTACGCGGTCAACTGCGCTTTGAGTCCGATCAAGCGATCGCGCGATGCTTGCGCGATCTGTCTGGCCAACGCCATCGCCGCTGGACTCACCTCGATCCTTGGCAGGACGCGGAGCGTAACGCCCCTCTCTCGCAATTCACGCCCCACATACGGCTGCGCAGTCAGCAGGCTTTCTCTGGCCAGATCCTGACCCAGCTTCTCCGGAAGAACCCAGGTCGCGCCGGCCCCGGGAGTGAATCCATAGTCCATATAGGGACTTAGGTACTGGCTTTCTTCGCTCAGCAGCACGATGTCCGCGAACATCCCCATCGGCCAGCCGGCGCCGAGGCCGTGACCCTGCATCGCGGCAATCACCGGCAACTTGCAATCGAGCGCCGATTGATAGATGTCGAAATCCGTGAACTTCGCCGTTCCTTGTTGAATGGCCAACAGCGATTCTTTGGTGCCGCCGGAAGCAAAATAGCTGTCGTAGCCAGTGAGGATCACGACCTTGTATGCCGGCGTCTGCTCAATGTGCGCGAATGCTTCCCTGACGCCTTCCAGGAGCGCATTGGAAAACATGTTCTTTGCTTTCCTATCCTCCATCATCACGACCACTATACCTTCGGAGTGCACGGTCGCCGTGACGACGTTGGACCGCAGTGGAACGAGGACGGGCGCGGCGTCGACGCGCTCAGTTGTGTCGTCCGTCTGCGCCCTCGCGGCTGCGGCCGGTATGGCTTGAATCTTCTGCCGCAGCGTGATCGCGGTGTGATTCTTCCAGGCCGCCAGCGTTATCCGCGGCAGCACAACCCAGCGCGCTGCAATGTCGACTGCCGCCGCCATCACGTGATCGCGTTCCGCCACGCGCAACACGCAGGCTCGTTGCTGGAGATTACCGCCCGAGTAGTCAGCGCCGGTCAGCAGGATTTCATTGGCTGCCTCGTTGCCGAGTCGATGCGCAAAGACCGCGGCGGCCGTCTGGCTTTGGCTGAAGTTCGCTGCTGAATAAACGCCGTCCCGGCTGTAAACGCAGGCATCGCAGAACTGCGCAATGAGCCAGGCATTACCCTTCGCATTCCGCGTCAACGCCGCCACGACCGGGATCTTCGACTCGCCTATCAGCCGTTGCGCATCCAGCACGACATCATCGGGAACAGCGAAAAGAAATTCAGGATCGTCGCTGCCGAGGACGATTGCCTTGTACCAGGCGCCCTGCTGGAGCTCCGCGAAGATCCGGCCGAGACCTGCCACCAGATCCTTCGCGTCCGCAATCCCGAACGTAATCGCAAGAACGCGGCTCGAGGGCGTATCCACGCGAATGCGCTCCGTGGTCGCGATCGTCGTCTTCGCCGCCGTTTCATCCCCGGCGACCGCGATGTCGATTGCCGTCAGTCCTTCGACAAGACCGACAAGACGACGGGTCAGATGCCGCTTTAGAAGGCGTAGAGCATCCAGGGATTTTGTAGCCAGCGTCGATGCCAACTGTTGTGCGTACGCCTCGACCTTCCCTACCGGCAGTGTGGGACACGTCCAACCCATGGCGCGCAATTGCTTGCCCGTCGAAGTGTGCGCCCGGTAAAGCAAATCCTGCGCCCTGATGTCGCCAAACCGTTCGCCGAACAGAATCGCTTGGGCTGTCGTCGGATAGAGACCGCGGTCCGCGTCCGTGTACCCATAGCGCGCATCTTCGTTGCACACCATGAAGTCGCTCAGCGCCGCGGCCATGAATCCCGCGCCGATTGCGTCCCCATGCAGGACCGCGATGGTCGGGTAAGGGAACGACACCAGCGTTTGACAGATCGATTGCCCGGAAGCCCGCTCGATGCCTCTGAGCATCAGGACTCGGAGCGACCGCTCTTGTTGCACTCGTTCCAGTGCCTGCACCATGTGCGCGGTAACGGCCGGATCACCGATCTCGATTGAGAAGATTCCGTGACCTTCGTCGTACAACCTGACAGAAGACACGGTAGGTACCGGGCTCCCCTGGAGAGAGACGCCAAGGGCCGCGTCCAAAAGACTGATCCGGGCTCGTCGTGCGGAGACCGGCGCTGAAGCACCCAACGCGCTCGGCGGTGCCAGAGAAATCGCTATCGGTTTCTTCCGCTCAACCGAAACCAGCGCCGCTTGTGTATACGAAACCAATGCGATTTCTCTGCGTACCGCAGCCGCAACAGGGGCCTTCCGTGCCTCGGGCTGCCAACGGACGCCCCGCAATTGCGCAGACACGTTCCCGCGCTCATCACACAGATCGACATCCAACCCGGCGAGCGGCTCGCCCCGCCGGCTCCCCGGCGAGTAACGCACCCAGGCAACCATTTCGCGGCTGCACGGCGAGAGGCTACGCAACGACTCGATCGTGGAGGGGAGGCGCGGCCCACCGCCGATCAATCCGACAGCCGCCCGCAGGGCGCTGTCCATCAGGCTCGGATGTAGGACATAGTCTCCCGCCGTCTCCTCGAGATCCTTCGGCAGCCGCAGTTGCGCAAGCGATTGGCCGCTCCGCGCAAGCTGATCCAGGTCGAGCGCGGCCGGCGCCGGTTCACGCATCATGACCGCTCGACCATGGCAATGGACGATCTCCGCCTCGTGGCTGTAAATCTCGAAGTCGATCTCGCCGGAGCCGTTCGTCGACAAGGTGATGTCGACCTCCCTCTGCTCTTCCACAATGAGCGGCTGCGCCCAGACGACATCGCGCAGTTCAGCGACTGCCGATTCCGGCTGCGCCGGCAATGCGTGCTCGACCGCCGCACGCGCCATTTCCAGGTAGGCGACGGAGGCCAGTTCCTTTTGATTCACAAAGAAAAACTCTTCGCCCGTAAACGTGGAGCGATAGCGTTGCTCGCTCAGATCCGACGTGTTGCTCTGCAGTAATGGATGAAGTACCGCGGTAGTTGCGCCTTTGGCCGCCGCATGCGCGCGCGGCGCGATCTCGATCCAATAACGCTCTTTTGCGAACGGATACGTGGGCAGACTGATCCGCTGCGGCCTGGCCTCGCCGTACAGCTTGCTCCAGTCCAACTCCAACCCCCTGACCCACAGGTCGAGCAATTTCGAGAACTTCCTGGCGGTGATCCACTTATCGACCGCCTGTTGCAGGTCGGCATCCGTGGTGAACACTGCCAGGGCTTCTTTGTTGCGCTTCACCTGGCCGTAATACGCGTCTTCGATCGCTCGGTCGCCGGCCGCATAAGCCGTCAGCTTCCCGGCGAGCTGTTCGACTGAGTCCACGAGGAAACCGAGCCGTTCGTCCATCGGCTCCCGGCCCACCTGGAGGGTGTATGCCATGTCCACAAGATCGATAGTGCTCGCCCGTGCCCGAACGAGATCAAGCAAATCCGCGACTTTCTGTTGCAGTTGCTCGGACGTTCTCGCCGAAAGCAGAATCACTACCGAGCCCTCGTCGATCGGTTGCGATACGAGCCCCTGATACTCTTCGATGATCATGTGGGCATTCGATCCGCCCGCGCCGAACGACGAAATCCCCGCGATGCGGGGCCGCGCCAGACCGTCGATCACCGGCTGCTCCCACGGTCGCAACGTCTGGTTGACGACAAACGGGCTCCTGGGGAAATCGATGTACGGATTCAACTGCGCCGAATGCAACGAAGGAACGATTTGCTGATGGTGCATTTGCAACAGGACTTTGGTCAGCCCTGCAATTCCGGCCGCGGACTCGCAATGGCCGATGTTTGATTTGGCCGACCCAATCAGGCAAAACTCGGTGTCGTTCGTATCACGCTGAAATGCTCTACCGAGCGCGGCGATCTCGATCGGATCCCCCAGCTTCGTGCCGGTGCCGTGCGCTTCGATATAGCTGATGTGCCGCGCGTCGATGCGAGATTCTGCCAATGCGCGGCTGATCGCACTTGTCTGCGCCTGCGGGTTCGGGACCGTGTATCCGTTGGTCTTCCCGCCATGATTGAGCGCGCTGCCCCGTATGACGCCGTAGATGTGGTCGCCGTCCCGCCTCGCCTCAGACAGCCGTTTCAGTACGACCACGCCCACACCCTCTCCGGGGATATACCCGTCCCCGCCCTCGCCAAAGCTTTGGCAGTGGCCGTCGCTCGAGATGAACTGCCCGATGCTGAGCATCAGGTATTTGTTGGGATGAATGCTGACGTTCACGCCTCCGGCGATGGCCATGCTGGTTCTACCCAGGTTCAGATCCTGGCAGGCCACATGAATCGCGGTCAGTGAAGAGGAGCACATAGTGTCCAGCGTCATGCTGGGACCATGCAGGTTGAGGACATAAGAAACGCGATTGGCTATGCTAGCCAGATTCCCGGCAAAGCCCATTCGCAGCTCGTCGACGCTGGCCTCGGCGCCGAACAATTGATACTCACTATACATCACGCCGGCATAAACACCGACCTGGCCCGCGAGATCGTGTCGGGACGAGACCTGCAGGCTGGCACGCGTGTAACCCGCATCTTCGACCGCCATCCACGCGTGTTGCAGAAACAGCCGCTCCTGAGGATCGAGGTACTTCGCTTCTCTCGGCGAAATGTTAAAAAAGAGCGGATCGAATTCGTCGACACCTTCAATGAAGCCGCCCCACTTGCTGTAATGGCGTCCGCTCTTACTGCGATCTGCGCTAAAGTATGCCCGCCAGTCCCAGCGCTCTATGGGAACTTCAATGATGCAATCCTTTCCCTCGCTCAGATTGTGCCAGTAGGCCTCGACATTGACCGCCTCGGGGTACCGGCCGCTCAATCCGATGATCGCGATCCGATCGGACTCCGTCGCCGGGCCGGCGCCAGCGCTCCGCGGGCGGCTGAAACGCCCGTTCGAGACCAGCGGGGTTGGGCCGGGCGGTAACGCCCGCGCAGCCTCCGGCGTTGCATCACCGGTACGGCTCGCGGTGGCGGCAAAACGCATGGATAATTGCGCCGAATGCTGGCTGATGAAGTATTCGGTCAGCTCGGGGATCGTCCGGTATTCGAAAAACAGCGTCTTGGGCAGCGAACCAAACGTCTCTTCCAACTGGTTGGTCAGCTTCATAGCCATGATGGAATCGATGCCGTATTCCTCCAGCGCGACCTGGGGATCAATCGTGTGCGCCGGCATCTTCAACACGTTTGATAACTGCTTGCGCAGAAACTCTTGCGTCTTCTCGGTAAGAGATCCCCGCTCGATCTCGACCACCGGTTGTTCCGCTGGCGGTTGCGGTGGCAACTCAGAACCAGCAAGCGCACGGCGCATCTGCGCTGGATCACCTTCCACGACCAGAATCTGGTCGTAAGGCAGCGACAGGCTGCGATAGAACGCCTCCAGGCCCGTCGCCGTCTGCATGGGCTGCATACCGGTGGTGAGTTGCAGCAGCTCGCGAGTGGCCGGATCATTGCCCATTCCGCCGGCCTGCCACAAAGGCCAGTTGATCGAACGCGTACGTCCGTGTCTCTGCCCGGCCTTCACTTGCCGATTACGAAACGCCGCAAACTGGTCCATGAACGCATTCGCAGTCGCGTAATCGGCTTGCCCCAGATTCCCCGTCGCCCCGGCGATGGAAGAAAACAGCACGAAGAAATCCAGCTCGATGTTTCGGCTGGCCTCGTCCAGGTTGAAGGTGCCGGCCACTTTCGGCGCGAGTACGTTGCTGAATTCGGGAGCGTCCTTCTTCAGGATGAAGTTGTCCGCAATCATCCCGGCACAATGCAGGATGCCGCTGAGCTGTCCGTACTCCTCTGTGATGGCGGCGATGAGTTGCGCGACCTCATCGAGATTGCCAGGATCGAGCTGCCGGTAGACCACGCCGCCCGACAGCCCGTCCAAGACGGATTGCTTCTCCGCGCTCGGCGCCGAGCGTCCCGTCAGGACCACACGCACATCGCGGGCCTGCTCGATCATTTCTTTGGTAAAGAGAAGGCCCAGGCCGCCAAGCCCGCCGGTAACCAGATAGACCCCTGCGTCCTTGAACGCGACCGGCGGCTTTTCCTGGTCCACCACTACGGGTTGCCAGCGCAAGACCTCCCGGACGCCCTGTTCATATCGGACCACCGTGTCCAGCGCGCCTGCCTTTTCTTCCTGCAGTTGCCTGCCAAGGTCCTCGGCCGTAGTCGAGTGCGAGACGAGAAGGAGTTTACCGACGAGCTGCGGATTTTCGAGCGCAGCCGTCTTGAGCAACCCTGCCAGCCCGGCAAGCAGCGTTTGTTCTTCATGATCGGCAATGACGACATGGACGAGTACTCTCCCCTGTGGCCTGCCGAGAAGGATGGCCTGTATCCGCTCGAAGCACGCGAGCGCATAGTCGCTGTAGCGCTGGGCAATACTCCGTTCCTGAGCGTCCCGCAATGCCGTGCAATTGCTCTGAGGAAGCAATGACCCCAGTTTTTCAATGTTGACGCTCGCCAGCTCGCACAGAATGACGTCGTGCTGAGCGTGTTCAACGCCCGCGATTCCATCGGCACTCTGCACCTGCCAGATCGGTGTAAGCAGGGTCTCTGTAGTGTTCTCTTTGCCCGGACCGCGCGAGGAAAACCCGTGCAGTTGTACACAGACGTTCCCGCGTTCATCACACAGATCGATATCCAGCTTGACGACGTAGTCATCCGGCTGGCTCCCCGGCGAGTAGCGCGCCCAGGCGGCCATCTCACGGGTGCACGGCGCGAAGACGCGCAGCGACTCCAGTGCAAAAGGCAGTCGTGGCTCGTTGGAACGCTCGGACCACCCTATCAATCCTACGGCCGCCTGAACGGCGCCGTCCATCATGCTCGGGTGAAGGACATAGTCTTCCGACGTCTCCTGCACTGCTCTCGGCAGCCGCAGATGCGCCAGTAACTGGCCGCTGCCTCGCTGAATGACAGCAATTCCCTGGAAAGAGGGCCCATAGACCAGCCCCATCCGCGCAAACGCCGCGTAGGCGACGCCCGGCTCGACCTGGCCTTCTCCCATTTGTCCCGCAAGCTCGTCGAGATCGAGCCCTACCGGTGTCGCCGATTCAGCGCTCAGGAACGCGCGTCCCTGGCAATGGACCACCTCCTGGTCCATGTCCTGGCTGCTGATCTCATAGTCGATCTCGTCTTCATCGTTCGCCGACAACGTGAGACGGACTTGCTTCTGCCTCGTGACGACAATCGGCTGCACCCAGACAGTATTACGGAGCTCGAATACCGCCGATCCAGGCGGCCCAGGCAATGCGTGCTCGATCGCTGCTCGCGCCATTTCCAGATAGGCGACCGCGGGCAGGACCTTTTGTGCCGTGGGACCATCCACGCGCACTTGATGATCCGAGAGAAAGAATTCTTCACCGCTGAAGGTCGTGCTGTAACTCTGCTGGCTCAGGTCGGACGAGTTGGTGTGCAGCAATGGGTGAAGGACGCGCGTCGCCGCGGCAGCTTTGCTCCTCGCTGCCGCATCGATCCAGTACCGCTCTTTGGCAAAGGGGTACGTCGGTACATCGACGATCTGCGGCTCGCGTTCTTCCCACCCACCAGGCTCAAGGCACTTGCGCCAATCGACCTCGATCCCCATCGTCCAAAGCGGCCCAAGCAGCTCGAATTCCCGGTTCGCCGCGGCCTCATCGATCAACCGCCGGCCGGACTTCGTTCGCCAGACGCGATTGACCCCATGATCGTTCTGCGCAGCCAACCCGGACCAGGCATCGATCACATCGTCTTTCCCCGCGAGCCACTGCTGCAGCTTGTTCAGCAGATCGACGTGATCCCTCACGAAGATCGCCAGACGATGCTTCATGGCCGTCCGGCCCACCTGCCACGTGTAAATGGCATCGGCGAAATTCGCGCTGGTCGCTGCTCGCTCCAGCCAATCGATCACGTCCGCGGCACAGGCGCGCAGGCGATCCTCGCTCGCCGCCGACGACACGAACAGGTGGCTGACCCCGGCGCGGCTGCTCGACACCGTCCGCGAGTACTCCTGCACGACGACATGAGCATTGGTGCCACCCGAGCCAAAGCTGCTCACCGCCGCGATGCGCGGCGGCTTCGCGTCCCAGGCGCCCAGGCGTTCCTGAATGACAAACGGCGTTTCCTGCAGCCGGATCCTGGGATTGAGCTGTGAAAAGTTGACCGAGGCGGGGAGCTCCCGATGCTGGAGCGACAGAATGACTTTCAGGAGGCCGGTGATTCCGGCAGCCGACTCCAGATGCCCGAGGTTGCTCTTGACGGAACCGATGGCGCACGGCCTGGACGGATTGCCCGAGGCAAGCTCCTCATACGCGGCCTGGATCCCCTGGATTTCGATCGGATCGCCCAGGGAAGTGCCGGTGCCGTGCGCCTCGATGTACGTCAGGTCCTGAGCGACGATCCCTGCGACGTTCCATGCCGCCACCAGCAATTCTTTCTGCTTCTGCGGATTCGGAACCGTCAGACCTCCCGCCAGACCGCCGTGATTGATCGCGCTCCCTCGAATAACCGCATGAATCCGATTTCGATCGGCGATGGCGGCACGCAGCGGCTTGAGCAACAACACCACCGCACCTTCAGAGCGCACATAGCCATCGGCTCTGGCGTCGAAGACCTTGCACCGGCCATCCGGAGCCAGCATGCCGGCCTTGTGATAGGCGATCGACAGATCGGGGTGGCAAATGAGATTGACACCGCTGGCGATCGCGGTGGAACACTCGCCCGACCGTAACGACTGAGCCGCTGTATGGAGCGCGACCAGCGACGACGAACAGGCGGTGTCGACGACCATACTCGGACCCGAGAAATCGAAGAAGTACGAGATGCGATTGGCCAGAATCGCCAGAGAACTGCCGACGCCGTGATGCGCCTCAATCTCCAGGCCGGCTTCCTGCACCAGTCGGCTGTAGTCACAATTGCTGGCACCGACGAAGACGCCGGTCTTCGATCCCTTCAATTGCGCGGGCAGGACGCCGGCATCTTCGAGGCAGGCCCAGGCAAGCTCCAGCAGCATCCGTTGCTGCGGATCAGTGATCTGCGCCTCGGCGGGCGATATGCGAAAGAAGGCGGCATCGAATGCATCGGCGTGGTGAACGAAGCCACCTCGATCGATCCCGGCATAATCCGCCGCCGCCGGCCAGTCCCCTCTCATCCTCGGAAACGAACCGGTGACGCATTGCTCCGAGGCCAACACTTGCCAAAGCTGGTCCGGCGTCTCAATGCCGCCCGGAAGCCTGCAGGACATGCCGATGATCGCGATGTCCGTCGCCACGGCCGACTTCTCATCACGGCTCACTGCGGGCTCGGTCTCCTCTTCGACAGTGCTCACTTGCTGTACCTCGGCTGCCGCCGGAACAGGCGCGAGCCGCGCCGTCAAATACTCGATGACCTTCCTGAGGCTGCTGTATTCGAAGAAGAATCCGGCGTGCAGCTTCAGACCGAACTCGGTTTCGCAATGCCGCTGCAGCTTCAGTAGATCGGCGGAGTCCAGCCCCATCTCCATCAAAGGTCGGTCGATGTCGATCTCGCTCCCGCGGATCCCCAGCAACGTTGCCGCTTCTGTCTGTACGAACGGGCCGATCTGCGGTTGATCCGTGCGCCGCACGTCTGCGTCAGTCGTGACAGTGTGACGCCGTGGCGTTCGATTGAGGATGTCGTACACCACGAGCACACCATTGTGCAGATTCGCGGAATCCTGCGGGCGATAACCCTGAATGACTTTGACGATCTCTGCACCGTGAGCCTCATGGAATGCCAGAATGGCATCCCGGCCGCTGCCCTGCTGCCGGATGTAGTCTTCGAACGAACGGCCATCCTCGGCGCGATAGCTCTTGCACAAGGTCACGCCCACGACCTTCGTGACGCCGGTCATGAGACTGCACCGCTGGAGCATCAGCTCGAGCAACTGATCGCCGTAACTCACGTTCTGCACACGCGGATCGATGTTGACCGCCAGCAACTGCACGATCGAGCCCGATGGGTCATGCAGCTCATGGACATTCGTCGCGGTGCGGGTCTCGATCGCTTCCTCGTTCGCAATGCGCTGGCTGTAGATCACGCCGAGGACTTCGCCGCCTTTCTCCAGGACGAACTGTCCTCGCGGGTACTTCTGCAAACGCGCGCGGATCTGCCGCTTTGTACTGCGCGTGTGCTGCCAGCAGAGCTTCTCCAGCTCACACAGACGTTCGAGATCGCTCTCGGCCGCGTGCCGCACGATGTAGTCGCGCTTCACGAAGCTGTGGAAGCTCACCTCGCATGGATCGGACGTGCGCGGATGGCGTTTCACCATCCCGTCATTGAAAAGACCGGCGGTCGTAGCGAGGATGATGAAGGCCTCCGCGCTGATCACGGACTCGCCGGACAGACGCTGGAGGCTGCCAAGTGGAGGCGGCGCCAAATGGCGGCCAGCGATCAACCACGGCCAGTCGTGGAGACTCCGCGCACGATCCATGAAGTATCGCTGCCAGCAGCTCAAAACTGTCACCGGACCAACGCGCCTGCCCTGCCGGTCCACATAGTGCTCCGCCAACTCGGCCGCCAGAACCTCGAGGGATCCGTTCACCGGCTGCTCTGCATCCACCTCCACGATTGCCTGCGCGTAGTTCTCCGGCATCGGTGTGGCCACATAGCCCTGACAGTCAGAGGCCGATCGGTCTACCATCGTGTTTTTCCTGTGAGATCCCATCAGGCGGGAGGCTTCAAAGCGCTGGCGCCAAACGATTGGCAAGATATTTTCCCAGACAAATGAGCGTCAGCGACGGCGCTTCCATGACGGTTTCGGGGACTACCGAGCCGTCGCAAACATGCAGATTGCTGCATTCCGTTTGCAGACTGTCGTCCAAATGTGATTTCATCTGAATCAACCCACCCAGATGGGACGCGGTGAGCGATGACCTGTAAAGATTCCGGCCTCCTGCATTTACAATGATCTGCCGGGCTAGTTCCGCGCCCTTTTCCAACTTGTAGAAATCCTCGTCCTTCAGTTGCTTGTGGAAACTGCCGTCTTCCCGCAGCTCTCCACCCAGACTCTCCTTGACCATCACTCCGACACCGATGCTTCTCGCGTGGCGAAATGCCCGGATGATTTTGCCCTCACCGAGCATGAACATTCGATAGAAGACTCGATCAAAATTGCCATCGCCGATATTGATGTTGCCATCGATTCTCGCCTCCGCACTTCCGACGAAATTCGGGCCCGCCTTCAGGCCCGGGACGATTCCGAATACCGCAAAGCAGGGATGGATGTAGAACCCGTCCTTTGCAACGTTCCGCATCCCGCTCTCTCGAAGAATGAGCGCCGACGCCGTGCCGCCAGCGGATAGAATCACTCGTGTTCCAAACGCCTGACGGACCTCGTAGTCCTTCTTTCCTTTGTGGAGCTTGTATTCGACACCGATGGCTCGGTTCCGATCGATGAGCACTTTGAGCACCGCGGCCCGGCTGATGAGTGCCGCTCCGGCCTCGACCGCTTCGTTCACATACCTTCTGGCGTTCCACTTTGCCGCGGCGGCATATCCTGAAGAGCACTTGGCCTGGTCGATCAGCATCTGGTTTTTGACCCACGGAAGTCCCAGCTTCATTGCGCTATCGCGCACGCGAACGGCCTGAGCGCCAAGAAGGTTGTCAGGCAGGACCGCAAGCGGCAGTTCCTTTCTGGCCTCGTCGAGATACGCCGAAAGATCGGCTCCCAGCGACCGGAACAGCTCCAATGGAGGATCATTGGCCACGCCAAAATACACCGACGAAGTGCCGCCCGTTGTGAACGCCCGTGTGGTCGCGAGCTTCTCGCCCACCGGAACGGTGTTGAGAATCGACGCCGTCGCCAGAAGGCCTTCTTTGAGCGGCTCGTTGCCCCCCCGTTCGAGAATCAGTACCCTCTTCTTTTTTTTGCTCAGTTCCCGCGCGACGGTCGCGCCGGCAGGCCCCGACCCTACGACGATTGCGTCAAATTCGTGTTCGCTATGCAGCGCGGTCATTTTTGCAGCTCCCTGCGTGACGGCTACGGAGTGAAAGCCGGTCGGTTCAGATCTTGATTCTCTTCCATCGGCCGCTGATCCAGATCGCGGTAATCAACGAAGTCGCAAGCGCGCCATACGCCATTTGCACCAGCCAGATCTGCAGGAGACCGGAATGCAGATAGGGTCCCACCAGCCACACGAGTGGAAGAAAAAAGATCCATTGCGTACTGAACGACACCAGCACAACGCGGTTTCCATCGCCCACGCTGTACAGCGTGTAGCCGAAAATATAAATCAGGCTCCCCACGCCAGAGGTGACCGCGACCATGCGTAATGGCAAAATGGCAATCGCCAGCGCGTGAGCATCCTTTAGAAAGAACACCAGGAAGAATTCCGGAAACAACAACAGAGGGAGGCCAAGCGCCGTGATCGTTATGACGCCGAGCTTTCCGATATCCCAACCCCATTGCGCGGCCCCCTCGACGTCACCCTCGCCGACCGTCCTGGAAACCAACGTGGCTGAGGCCATACCCAGCGCCATCGCCAAGAGAACCATCACCATCGTCACCCGTATGAGAACGCTCGCGGCGGCCAGCTCCGCCGTTCCTACCCGCCCAACCATCCAGAAGAAGGTGATGTAGCCGGCCGCAAACAGGAATTGCTGCATCGTCGAAGGCAGCCCCAATTTCATGACGTGCGTCACGAGCGATCTTTCCGGCATGGCCCTGAGGAAACCATCCCTTCTGAGACGCACGTATGCGATCACGGAATTGAGCAACACTCCAGCGTAGAGCGCTGCCGTTGTCCCGATCGCCGCTCCGCGAGCCCCTAAGGCGGGAAGACCGAAATGGCCGAAGATCAATGCATAGTTCAAACCAATATTGAGACCGCTGATCACGAGGATTACCGACATATAGATTTTCGGCTTTTCCACGCCGGCCCAATAGCCCTCGAACGCGTTGATGATTCCTATGGCGACAAGCCCGACATAGAGAATCCGGAGAAATGGTATCGCGACCACGGTTACCCTGGAATCGGAGGTGATGAGCGACATGCAGAACGGAACGGAGGCATAACACAGAATTGTCAGCGGCACTCCGACGATGACAGCGGCCAAGAGGCCGGCGTTTAGAGGCAGACACCGGAGCTCGGTCGAGCCCTCACCTCTCCGGCGAGCTACGATGCCTTGTACGGCCGGGGTTAGGCCCGTGACTGACGCGGCCACGAGCGTTTCGCAGAAGGTCGCCATACCGACCGCCGCCACGGTGACGATGCCCAATGTTCCAACCATGGCAAGATCGATCAGTGCCAACAGCACCGTCGAGCTCAAGGCGATGAGAAAGGGGAAAGCTAATTTGGAGATTATGTTGACCCTGTCTGTAGTAAGCATGCACGCTCCTCAGCGATGTGACTCTTCAATCCGGATGACTGGGACAGCTACAACCAGTGCGAAGCGGCTGCAATCATCGGCTCTGCCATCTTCGAATTCCGGCAGCGACCACTCCGGCGCAACCAGGAACGTTTGATCAGTCTTGGAGGCGACCTCCACGGGAATCGGTTCATTCCCCATGGACGGTCGCGCCGCGCGACCTGCCTTTCAACGAGAGCATCACGCGATCCGCTCGTGCAGAGGTTCCCTGGTGGTGCATTCGGCAATGTAGGAGAAGTAAGGATCCAGCAACTCCCGAGTCATCTGTGAGCGCTCGATGCCGGCCGCTTCCATGATCCTCAATGTGTCCTCAGAATCGAATTGTGGCCGCACGACATTCTGTTCGTCGTCCGGAAGGCGGTCCGGGAAGGATGCGATGTAGCGCGCCAGGGCATTCCCTGGCGTGCTGGCCACCGCGCACCGCCACGTTTCATAGGAAACTCTCTGCAACGTCGGATCGAATTGCAATAGACACTCGAACATCTCTCGCACGGTAGTGCCATGCGGGTTTGTCAAATTGAACACTCGTCCTACAAGCTCCGGCCGCCTCGATATCGCAACAACGGAGCGGCTCACGTGATCTATTGGCACCATATGGAGCTCCTCAGTCACGTCGAGCTCTGGAACACAACCCAACTGCATGCTGCCGCGAATCATGGACGGGGTAAAGTCTTCCAGGTTGGTCGCTCCGGTCCTGGAATGTCCAATGATGGTGCCGGGGCGGTACGTGACAACTGGGATTCCTCTGGACGCGGCAATCTTGACGAGCTTTTCCGCGACCCACTTACTCTGAGAATAGCCATCCACGAGCCACTGCGCGCCGGGAAGAGGATCGTCTTCGCTGATGACCGACCGCGAAGCCTCCCGTTTCTCCGACAAGACCACCCCTAATGTGGAGATGAAGTGGAACGTCTTGCCTCTTCCAACGCTGGCCATGCGCAGGAGCTCTTCCGTACCACGCACGTTTGCTGCCTTGAGTACGCTGTAGGGGTAATAGAAATTGACATTCGCGCCACTGTGATAAATGACATCGATGATGCCGGCCAACTCATCGAACTTCTTCCGGGTCAGGCCAAGTAGCGGGCTAGCGAGATTGCCCGGGACTGCAACAATGCGGTCGCTGAGGGCTGGGCTCCAAAGACCGAAGGACCTCATACATTCCTCAATCCTTCTGTGCCCGGCCTCGGCATCCCGAGCTCGCACCAGGCAATAAATCCTGGCGCGCCCCTCGACGAGCAACTCGGATAGCAGAAAAGTACCGACGAATCCCGTGGCCCCGGTGAGAAAAGCATTCTTCACATCTCCGGGACCTCCCTCGGTCCGGAGCACGATGGCCGGATCCAGAATCGCTTCGAGGTCAAGATCGGGCGCTGCCTCCGTGCCCGGGATGTCCGCTGCGTCATATTCGACCGCCGCCGCCAGCTTGGCTACAGTCGGCGCGGCGAACAGTGCCTGGAGAGTCGCGTGCAACCCCTGCTGTCTCATCCGCTCGATCAGCCTCACCGCCAGCAAGGAGTGTCCGCCCAGCTCGAAAAAGTCGTCGTTGACCCCGATCGTCTCTGCTTCCCTGCCCAGCACTTGTGCCCAGATCTCGACGAGCTTCGATTCCACTTCATTACGCGGAGCCACATACTCCTGGCCCGACACAATTTTGACGTCCATGCGCGCCAGCGCGCGGCCATCGACCTTGCCGTTCGAATTCAACGGGATCGCCGTCAGGCTGACGAACGCTCCCGGCGCCATGTACTCCGGCAAAGTCTTCAACAAATGCCCCCGGAGCTCCTCGTAGGGCACATGGACGAGGAGATCCGCGGTGGTGTCCGCGGCCCGATAGAAAGCGATG
>Ga0210402_10000261_pt1 | contig 60022 bp, 46 predicted proteins | sample IncBWC7MmetaG_FD_161055 | JGI IMG/M metagenome (GOLD analysis project Ga0210402, IMG submission 161055) | Forest soil microbial communities from Barre Woods Harvard Forest LTER site, Petersham, Massachusetts, United States - Inc-BW-C-7-M | ecosystem: Environmental > Terrestrial > Soil >... | reverse complement strand
CTACTTTGGGGTACTTGTCGGCAAACTGAGCACCCATCTGGCGCAGCCAGGTGAGTTCGCGCTCGTAGTATAGGAGCAGGTCATCCCGCATTCTGCACCTCGTATTGACCGCTGGTCAGTTCGAGCACCGTATCGAACTCGACATGCTCCGGCGCGGGGTCGATCAGCAGCAGCCCCACGATGCGCAGGCGCAGCCGTCGCGAAGTGATGAGGCCGGATTCAACGGGGACAACCTTGATATTGGCCAGTCTGGGTTCAAACAGTTTGACCGCGGCCTCCAGCCGGCGCAACAGCCGCGTCTGCTCCGCGGGAGTGGACATCCGGTATCCGGCAAAGTCCGGCAGGCCGAAAACGTACACCGACCGGTTAAGCTCGCGCAGCGCATCTTCGGGCGGAAACGCGATCCGCCGCGTATTGAGCAGCCATTCGAGATCGCGGCGCAGAGATTCCTTCAACTGGCGGACGGACTGGGCGCGGGTCAACTGCGCTTCGGAAGAGTTGCGCGGCTCGCTATCGATGAGGCGGTCAAGCACCGATAGAGTCAACGAAAATTCGGGTGTGGGAGGCGGCATGATTTATACCGCCAGGGCCTGTACAGGGTCGAGGCGGCATAGGCGTTCGAACATGGCCTGCTTGCCCTTGGCGTCACCCTGAATCTTCTTGCTGGTCTGGAGTAGAAAGACCATCGCGCCGGCGATCATCGCGCGGTCTTCCCATTCTTCGAGCTTGTGGGTTTCAATCGCAGCGGCAAGGTCGTCGCAAAGAAGCTGCACGATGGGGTCCTTGCCGGCGGCGATGCAAATCTGCGCCAGTTGAAGCTTTCGCTGGAATCGGCCGCGGCCGCTAGGCTGACGCTCGAGCTCTTTTTGCAGAATCTCGACGGCCTTCTGCGGCTGCCCGGTGCGTACCGCTTCCAGGGCCAGCGCGTGCGGGTCAATGAACTTCTTCTGCCAGCCCGGTGCCTGGGGGTGCGGGGGAACGGCCGTTCCCCCGGCAGGCAGCGGCGGGGCTCCGGAGGGCTCAGCGATCAGTTCCCGGAGCCACGCCTGAGTTTGAGCGTTGGCCGCCGGCGTATCGTCGGTAAGGATGGCTTCGAGCAGATGGGGGAGATCGCGAAGCAGCGTGCGCAACTCCGAACGGATGGCAATCGCAATTGCATTGTAGTCGTCGCCGAGCGCCACACAGGCCTCCACGACGAGACGCTGGAGGTCCAGCCATGCGCGGGACCAGGGCATGGCCATCAGAGTCTCGGCCGCGTCGAGAAGTTCCCCCCATCGGCCGTCCGCGGCCAGAGCTTTGATTTGCTGGCGGTACTCGGTGGGCGGGGCCTGCAAAACCATCGGATCGGAAGACCCGCGCAACTCTCCCCAGCGCATGCCGCGCAGCATCAGGTAGGACGACGGGCTCAATGGGTCCCGTTTGCGCAGCACGGCTGCGGCGGCGACGATACTGGCGATGGCTTCGCGCTTATCGGCGGGTTCGGAGGGGGAAAGTGCCGGGGTCGACATGGTGAAGGGTTGGCTACCGGCGGCCGCCGGAGAACCCAGCGACGCATCCCCGGTCCCCGCATCGGGGGTCACCGCATCGGGCCTGCCGGCCTCGGGAACCACCTCCTCAACCGGGTCGGGCTCGGTCTCGCGCTTCTTTTGGAGCAGCCCGTGGACCACGTGCCGGACCTGCGTAAGCCCGTCCTTCAGCCGGTTGAAAGAGGGTGCGGCGGCAGGGCCGAACTTCTCATTGCAAACCCTATTGAGCTCCTCCAGAGCGGCCAGACCGGAGTCGAGTTGTTTTTCACTTTGCAGGTAAAACGCCTTGGGCGTTTCGGCGAAGGCCTTATCAAAAATCTCGGGGGCGAGGTTACCCTCCTTCAGGGCCTTTTCGCGGGCGGCCTTCTGTTCCTTGGTCTTGGCCGCGTCCTCGTAGAGTACGAGACGCGATTCCTTGTACCGATAAAAATTGAAGCCATCCCGGCAGAGGGGAGTGTTTTTGACGGGGTGTTCCAACTTGTTGCCCAACCAGCCGAGGTGCGCCGCGCGAATTTCGGCGTCGCCATCGTCGAGTTCCGGGTATAGGTTGTCCCAGAAAGACGAAACCAGACCGGTGCAGATGCGGAGTCCTTCGTCCAGACCGCCGAACCCCATTTTCTTGAGGAGTCCTTCGGTGAGCCAAACCGCCAGTTGCAGATCCTTGCTTTTGGTTGCCAGGGCTTCCCCGGCAAGGTTGATAACCAGACCGTTGTCGGCGACTTTGCGTTCGTGCTGCCAGGCTCCCTGGTTCAGTTCGTCATCTTCGCGGCGGGCCTCTTTTATCTTCTCGTAAACGGCATCGTAGCGGAGATTCTGACCGCCGGGATTTTCCCCCGGGATGGGCTTGAGGACTTCTTCACGCAGTGGCATCGGAAGCGAACTCCAGCGACCGTATCTCCAACAGAGGCACTTCGTCGTCATCCACGATGAACATCTTCTGGCCGACCGGGAACTCGTGGCCTTCGTCATCCGCCACCCACTGCGTAGAGCGGCCAAGCCACAACGATTCGTCGTCGGACTTCCAGGAAAACGGGTAGATTGCGGGAATGATCACCTGCCCGATGTCTGTCCCATTAAAACTGGGGCCGGTCAAGACGAGGGCCGGCGCCCAAAGTGTGTCGCGGAGGCACTTGGGCGCTTCCATTTGTATGGAGACGATGTGTTGGAACGGAATCCAGAGGTACGCCCCGGCGGCGTAGAGCTCCAGCCGCGCGCCGATTTCCGGGTCGGCGTCGCGGATGGATTGGAAGGGTTTTCCGTTCAGCTTACCCGGCGCCGAAGGGCGGGCTGGTGCCTTAGGATAATCCTGCTTTAGGAACATGGCATGCCGCGTTTGCTCGGCATGAAGAGCGGAGTAATAGAGGACGGCGCCCATCTCCGCTTCGGGGCTGCTCTTGGCTAGAACTCCCAGATGCTTCGACGCACGCTCATATTGCCCGGCGAAGCATAGGAGTTCAAACAGAAATGTGCGCTGCCCGGCGTCGGCGGGATTGTCGCGTAGGTACGCACTAAGCGCCTTTTCCGCATCCCGGACCTTCCCCGCGCCGAGAAGTTCCTTGGCGTTCATGCGGGGCCCCTATTCGAGGTTCTTTTCCGCTGCGAAGTTGGCGGTGAGCAACTCCAGGTCGTATCCCTTTCGGATCGCCGCATCGAGGGTCCCGTCGTCCTTCTCCGGACGGTACGCGACTTCCACACCCTGGAAAGCGAAGCTGACCGATTCGGTTGGGTTTTCATTACTGCCCGAGAGCTGGACGGACGTGATCAGGGCATCTTTCAGGTAAATGCGGAAGTAGTCCTGCTGCTTATCGCCTACCGGCTTATCGTAAAGAATATAGACCTTCTTCAGAATGTCGCCGGTGGCGCAGTGATCGCACAAAAGAGCTGTGGTTTTGTCGAGCACCTTCATGATGCTGAGGTTGGAGAAGTCCGCCCGGCCCGCCTTGGCTTCTTTTCCCGATGCGCCGGCGCCATAGGTAGCCGTCTGGCTGACCCCCCAACTGAATGAAAGCACGTCGATGTGGCCGGGCTTACTGGTGCTGGGCCCTTCCACCCCATCGACGTACAAGTATGCGTTTACCGCCATAGTTCTCCTTTCAACTTATCGAGTGACATGTAACAACCTGTTTGGAACGGTTGCCGGAAACCTACTTCGCCGGGGCTGGTAACTCGGCGACCAGCCGTAAAGAAACGGTGAGCTCTTCGAGCTGGAAGTGAGGCCGCAAGAACGCCACCGCGCGATACACGCCGGGTTTGCCGGGAACCTCGGACACGTCCACACGAGCCTCGCGGAGCGGACACCGCGCTTTCATTTGTGGCGACGCGGTGTCGTCGGGAATCACATAACGTGTGATCCACCGGTTTAGAAATATTTCGGCATCGGCCCGTGACATAAAGCTTCCGATCTTATCGCGCATCATGGCCTTCAGATAATGCGCGAAGCGGGATGTTGCCATGATGTAGGGCAGTTGCGCGGAAAGGCGCGCATTGGCATTCGCCGAATCGGTGTCGTACGTCTTCGGCTTCTGGCAGGACTGTACGCTGAAAAAGGCGGCGTAATCGGTGTCCTTGCAGTGCACCAGCGGCACGAAGCCCAGGTCCGCCAGTTCCTTTTCCCGGCGGTCCGTGACCGGAACTTCGGTCGGGCACTTCATCGCAATGTCGCCGCCATCCGTATAGAAGTTGTGAACCGGAAGGCCGTTGACCAGGCCTCCGCCCTCCACGCCACGCATGGCTACGCACATGCCGTGCTGTGAGAAGGAATTCGTCATCCGCGTCGCCAGGCCGAAGGCAGCGTTCATCCACAGGTACTTGGAGTGATCGCTGCCGTCCACGTGCTCTTCGTAGCTGAAATCTTCGACCGGCTTGGTATCTTTGCCGTATGGCAGGCGGCTCAGCACGCGCGGCAGGCAGAGCGCCACGTAACGCGAATCCTCCGACTGGCGAAAGCTCTTCCACTTGGCATATTCGGTGGTGTCGAACACCTTGGCAAGGTCGCGCGGCGCGTCCAGGCTCGTCCAACTCGGCAGGTTGAACATATCCGCTGAGGCGGCGGCGCAGAACGGCGCGTGGGCCGCGGCTGCCACGTGGGAAATGCCTTCGAGCAGTTCGAGATCTTCAGGGTGCTTGCCGAATTCGTAGTCGCCTACCAGGGCGCCGAAAGGCGCGCCGCCGAAAACGCCGTACTCTTCCTCGTAGACCTTCTTGAACATCGCGCTCTGATCGAATTCGGGCGCCCGCTGCAGATCCTTGAGGAGTTCCTTCTTGCTGACGTTCAGGATCCGGATCTTCAGCATCGTGCCGGTTTCGCTTTGATCCATCAAGTACTTCACGCCGCGCCAGGTGCTCTCGAGCTTCTGGAACGCGGCGTTATGCAAAATCTCGTTCAACTGGATGGAGACCAGATGATCGATCTGGGCAATGCGCGCGTTGATCATCATCTCCGCGTCGCGCCCGATAGTCATGTTCCCTTCCAGGAACTGGGCTACAAATTCCTTGACCAGGTCCTTGCCGCGCTCTCGCGCCGCGGGCTCAACCCCGAAACGCCCCTCATTGACGATCTGATCCAGCAGACCACTCGTGGTTGTTTCGGCCGCCTGTGACGAAGGTCTTGCGCTCTGTGTTTCAGCCATTAGATCCCTCTTTCTTCCCCATTTCCGACTTTATTTTGTCGAGTTTCTCGGTATTGCCTACGGCTTCGAGCAGGAGTTCCTCCAGTTTATCGTTGCCCTGAAGGCGGCCCCGCAGATCCGAAAGGCGGGTGCGCAGGTCGAGGAGTTCCTTTAGCGGAGCCACCTGGCGGGCCACGTTCTGCGGCTCGAAGTCTTCCATTTTCTTGAAATGCAGATCGACCTTGAGGTTCGCCGCATCGGGAACATCACTTAGTTTGTTCTCCACAGCCAGGGAAAGGTGCGGTTTCATGCCTTCCAAAACGGCGTCGAAGTTATCGGGATTGACCTCAACAAATTTGCGCTCCTTGAGCTTGGGCAACGGCTGGTCGGGTTGTCCCGTGAAATCGCCCAGCACACCCACCACGAAAGGAAGCTCCTTTAACTCGATGGCGCCACCGACTTCAACGTCATAGGTGATCTGGACTCGCGGGGAACGAACCCGGTCCAATTTGTGTTGTGTGCTTTCCCGTGCCATTTCATTCTCCAGAATCGCCGATAAGGATCGCCGATAACTTCGGCGTTCAATGCAAACAACTATATGCCGTATTTGAAGGTTCCGTCAAGCATAGTTTCAAGGATTAAGGGCAATACTCGGCAGCGTTTTCGGGCAGATTCTTACCGCGAAAGGTGGACAATTCTGCGCGCCGCAAGCGTACGGATCACTGTACAGCACTGTCTGCGGACCGTTTCCGGGTCTACTTTGACCTGCGCGGACAGATCCAGAGCGAGCTCCCGCAGCCTGAGGGTACCATCGCAGCGGGCCAGGAATCCCGCCACTTCCCGTTCCACTGCCGATTGTGCCGGAGCGGCGCCCGCCAGCCGGATCCGAAATGGGCCGGGCGCCCATTTTCCGCCGGCAAGCCGAAAGCTCTGATCGAGCTGCGCGTCGGCGGGCAGCCGGGGCTTCATTTCAAGCAGGTCTCCGTCCGCCGGCTCAGACGACAGTAAGTCCTGCGTTGCGAAGGTCTCAAGGACCAATTCTCCAAACGGCGCCGTCGCCTCCACCGGCGTACCCTCAAGCCGGATCCAGTTGCGGCCGGAGCGTTTGCGCAGGGCCAGGATGCCGCCGTGAACCTCCTCCACCCCGCGCTCGCGGTAGTAGCACATCCAGGCTTCGTACCTGTCCCTAAAGCTCGCATGCGCGAAGGTTTCGCGGATCCTCTCCCGTGCATACCCGGCGGTGTCGCGCACATAGCTTCGCAACACCCAGGCATCGCAGCCGCTGCCCTCGAGCCACTCGGCCAGGCGGTCCTGCCACGATTGCCCTCGCACTTGAACCCACTCGAGAACTGCCTGAAAAAAACCGCCTTCGTTTAGGTACTGGGGTGCTTCCCGCACCACCCGTCGGCAGTACTGGTCCAGATCCATCTGGTTCTCGCAGTACAACTCCGTGTACGACGGAGTGACAAAGAACGGCGGATTGGCCAGGACCAGGTCGAAACGGCTGTCCGCCACCGGTTCGAAGGTGTCGCCGTTACGATATTCCAGATTGTCGACGCCATTCAGCCCGGCGTTGAATAGGGTGAATTCCTCAGCCCGGGAGTTGATGTCGGTTGCTACTACGCGTTCGCTGACTGCGGCCGCCAGAACGCCCAGAATCCCGCAGCCGGCGCCCAGATCGAGCGTCGCTCGCGAAGGCTGGCGCACGCAGAACAACTGCAACAGGCGGGTGGTGGGGTTGGGCCACAGAACGATGTCCGAGGATTCGGGCGAGTTCATACGGGCGGCCGGATCCGCCGCGAACAGAAACTCGTCGCATGGAGTCAACATCACCGTTCCGGCAAGCCGGCCTGATCCGGCGGTCAGAACGCCACAGCTCAGCATGATCTCGAGGATGGGCTCCGGCACGAATTTCCGTACCGCATCACGGGTCTGTGGGATGTTGACCAGAAACCAGCGCAGCAGCGTGTTGAGCGCGGACGGCTCCGCGGTACTTTCGTGTGGCGCCGGTCCGCTTCTGGGATGGACGGGAAGCTCTCGCAGAGCCGGGTTTTGCTGAAAACGCTCGTGCGTGTAGCCGGATTCGGCAAAAAAATCGCGCAGGCGGCGGGCATTCTCAAAATTGAGCGGTCTGAGCACGGGAAGTTTACTTCAAATACAGTAGCGCAATCTCCCGCCCCGCGGCGCGCGCATGGAACTGTCCCGGTCCGGTCACTCCGAAGGTTATCTTTGGCCCGGAGAAAACGTGAGGTATACTCCGCGGTACTGCTGTTTCGCCGCCCGCGCCGGAATGGGCCGAGCGGCGAAATCAGCCTAGTTTTTTGACATAGAAGTCGCTGAGACTGATCTTGCTGGGTTGCGCACCGTCGTTTTTGAACGCGTTGTTTGGGTCGAGGCCGATTGCGCGAATGGCGACTTCGACGCAATGGCTCAGAAAAGTCCGGCTCCAGGCCATATCGTTTTGATCGAAGCCCTGTTTCCAGTAGAGTTCGAGGCCCTTGGCGATGGCGGCTGAACGAATCTTGCCGAAACTGAGGTTGTAGTCCTTCGGACTTTGACCATAACTAACCCCATCCAAAGTGCGGCGAGTCATTTCGGGAACGCTTTGGCCGCTGAGCTGGGCGGCCGTGAGAGGACTGGAACGGATGACCAGGGAGAGGTTGTCGCAGACCGTCTGGGACTCGACATAGATGACGATCGTATCGGAGAAATTGTCCGCCTCCGCGCGGGCGCGGGGAACTTTGAAGCCTAGAACCTCGGGGCGAGGAAAGAGGATGTTGACGATGTAGTGGCCGATCGAGCCAACGTCCTTGGCCTTGGCGTGAAGATAAATACGCCACTCTTCACTGCTGGTAATGGCTTGTTTCGGGTTGGTGAACACGTGGTCGTGAGATTCTTGCCTGTAGGCGTTCGGAGCCAACGACTGAACTTTCTTTATCAGTTCGTCGACGCAAGCGTCGTAGGCGCCATCCGCGATGGTAGGGGCGGGCGCTGCTTGATCCTCGCCGTGGTAATACTTGTAGATTTCGTCCGTCAATTGCGTCAGCGTATAGGGTGGCTGGTGGAGCTGCCAAGTCTGCAGGGGCACCCAGATTTTGTTGAGCAGGTTTTCATACAGCGGGTCCATTGATTCGCGGCTCCGGAGTGTGAGAGTAAAATACCTTCCGATTATAGGCGAAACCCGCGCCGGCCAAGGCCGATTTCGCGGCGCCCGCTTTGCCCGGTCCCTCGGATTCTGTTAAGTTAAAGTCCCATGCGCCAGCTCGAACCCGTCATTTGGACAAGGGGCACGTTCCTGAACCCGCAGCACCTGCAAATGCAGGACCGGTTCCTTGAGAACTCGCTGCAATTCCATCTTCAGGCGCTGCATTTTCGCGCCTGGGGCTTTCATGACCTCCAGATCGATCAGGCCCAACTGGGCGCCGGGACAGTCGCCGTAGCTCAGGCCTCCGGCATCATGACCGATGGCCTGTTGTTCGATATCCCTAAGTCCGACCCGGCGCCTCCCGCGCGTCCCCTGGCGCCTCATTTCGAGCCGGATCAATCCACCCTCGACATTTTTCTCGCCATCCCGCATTACCGCGAGGGCGGATTCAACATAGCCACCAAGGGCCGCGACGCCGACACGCGATACCGCGCCGAGGTCGAAATGATGCGCGACGAAAACACCGGGCAATCGGAAAAACCGGTCCTGATCGCGAGAAAGAATTTCCGGCTCCTGGTGGAAGGCGAAAACCGGGAGGGCTTCTCCACCCTGCGTATCGCCACCGTTGAGAAAAGCGCCTCGGGCCTGTTTCGCCTGCAGCCGCAGTTCGTGCCGCCGCTGGTGGAATTTCGCGCCAGCGACTATCTGAACTCCATGGCTCGCCGCCTGCTGGAGGTCCTCTCGTCGCGCAGCGGAATCCTTTCAGGCGTGCGCCGCCAGAAGAACCAGACGCTGGCGGACTTCACCGCTGCCGATATTCCGGGCTTTTGGCTGCTCTACACCGTCAACTCCGCGCTTCCGGTATTCCGCCATCTCCTCGAAGCCCGTGGCGGGCACCCCGAAGAACTCTTTGGAGCGATGCTCTCGCTGGCCGGCGCTTTAACGACGTTTTCGGTTAAAGTGCATCCTCGCGATTTCCCCGCGTACGACCACGACAACCTGGGCGCCTGCTTCGGTAACCTCGACGCAAAACTGCGGCTGCTGTTGGATACTGTAGTGCCGAGCAACTTCATTTCCCTGCCGCTCAAGCTCGTGCAGCCTTCGATCTACGCCACTTCCATTGACCGCGATGAGTATCTGGCCAATAGCCGAATGTACCTCGCGATCAAGGCCGAGACCGGACCTGCGGAACTGATCGCCCGGACCCCGCACTCGATCAAGATCGCCTCGGCGGACCTGGTCGATCGCCTGGTGCAACAGGCGCTTCCCGGAGTGCTGCTGAGCCACGTGCAATCGCCTCCGAGCGCCATACCGCTCAAACTGGGATACCAGTACTTCAGTCTCAGTCCACAGGGCTCACCTTGGGAATCCATCGGCAAGAGCCGTAACTTCGCGGCCTATGTTCCCGCGGATTTTCCCAATCCCCAGATAGAATTGATCATTCTGCTACCCCAGACATCCTGAGCGGCGCGTCACCGGATAACGGCGAAGACTATCACTACCACGAGCGCTAAAAGCAGCAAACCGCCGACGATCAGGACTACCGGCAGATTTGATGATTTCGTTTTTCCGGTGGGTGCTGCCGCGGCCTTCGCGCTGGGCGCCGGTTGCTGCGGCGGCTTTGAGCCGGAGGCGAGATGGGAGAATTCGTCGCGTTCGACGGCGCCGCTGCGGACCTCAAAGACATCGGCCGCCGGCGGCAGGGGAGGGGCTGTGAACAGGTTCTCGGCAGGAGCGGATGGGGCACGCAACATCCTCGTGTACTCGCCCTCTCCGGCCGGCTTGCCGGAAAGAGGGGGGATGGCCGGCGCGGCCGCCGGTGGCGTCTGAAACATTCGCGTGAACTCGCCCGGCCCGGCCGCCGCCGGCTGCAGGGGGGACGGCCGGGAGTCCGACGTATCGTATCTCCAAGGCAACTCTCCGGCGGCAGGCGAAGCCGGCGGATTGGACGGAGCGGCGGGAGAAGCGAACTGTGCCGTAGCCATCTGTGCAGTAGGCATGGGTGCGGGCCGATCGGCGTTCATGAGCCGGGTGAACTCTCCGGGTTCGACGGGCGGAGTTGAGGTTTCCGGCTTGGCCGGCGCCAGGGTAGCGGGCGCGGCGGGTTTGGCGGCCTGCATGAGCCTGGTGAATTCGCCTGGTCCAGCTGACGGTGCAGCCGAGGCTGGCTCCGCCGAACCGGCGGCAGCCATCTCCGCGGTAACGTCCGGATCCACCTTTGGAGCCTTCATCGGGTTGGGGGCCTGCATCAGGCGGGTGAACTCCCCAACTGCCGAGGCAGGCGGGGCGGCATCCGGAGATCGCGTGGCCGCCACCGTGATCGGTTTTCCAGCTTGCATGAGCCTGGTGAACTCGCCGGGTTCAGGGGTTGCCGGTGCCGTAGGACCGTGTGGCGCTTGAGGAACACCTCCGGCCATACCTTCCGGCACGGCTTTGCCGGCCTGCATGAGGCGTGTGAACTCACCGGGTTCGGCCGGCGGCGCGGCGGCGGCCGGCGTGCTGGCCTGACTTTCGCCCTTTGGGCTGGAAGGGGTGGGTACTGCGACCGGCATGGTCTGCAAACCGGCGCCCGGGCCAGCCTGCTCGACCGGCGATTCGCCCGCGGGCGCGCCGGCAGGCGGAGCCGCCCTCATGCCGCCGGTAAATCCGCCGGGCTCGGGCGCTGCCGCGGGAACTGCCGGCGATGGCGGGTCGCCCGGCTTGATCACGGGAATCTTCCAGGCGCCGGCTCGTAAAAACCGCACCTCGTCGGCAGGGCGTTCCACCGGAGCAGTGAAGGAAGACGGCGCCGTCCCGCTTACCGACGCAACCCAAGTCCGCAGACTAGCGCCCCACGGCAGCGCGTCAGTCACGACGTACGCGCTCCCTGAGAGGTCGCCCGCTCCCAGTACGTGCTGTTTGTGCTCGATCGCCAATCGACCGAGGGCGGTCAGAACCTGGCTGGTTTCCGCGGCATATCCGCCCGTCAGAACGTGGACAAATACCAGCCGGCCTGAGGCTCGCTCCCAAGCGGGAACCGTCACGTCCTGCGTTCCCCCCAGTCCGGCAATAGGTTCTAGAAGTTCGTACTTCTCCTCGATTTGCATGCGCGTCTTTCCCGCTCCATCCTCGCCGGGAGCCTTCTTTTCTGTCTATGATACAGTATCGTTCTGGTGATGATTCTGACATAGTGTGCGGGCGCCTGGTCTTACAGCAGAGGATGCTCATGAAATTTCTCTCAAGGGTGGTATGGGCAGAGGGGATGTACCTGGGGCCCCAGCAATTCCAGGCTCAAAACAGGTATTTCGAAGAGTCGCTTCATTTCGCATCCACAACCCTGAACTATCGCCCGTACGGGCTGATCGGCTGCAATCTTGACGCCGAAGCTTTAAGCAACGGAACCGTCTCGCTGATCCACGCCAGAGGACTCTTCGCGGATGGGCTCGCTTTTCACATGCCGGAATCCGATCCCCTGCCGCCGGCGCGTGAGATCGGCGGGCTGTTTCCTCCCACGCGAGAAAACCTGACCGTTCGGCTGGCTATTCCAGCGCGCCAGGCGGAGGGCGTGAATTGCGCATTTCCCGACTCTGTCGCGGACAGCCGCTATCTTGCGGAAATGCGCAGCTTCATCGACGAAAGCACCGGTACCGACGAGCGTCCGGTTCAGGTCGGGCGCAAGCGGTTCCGCCTCCTGCTCGATACCGAACCCCAGGAAGGCTTCGTCTCACTGGCGATTGCGCGCATAGTGCGCGACGGGTCCGGCCACTACATTTACGATCCCATTTTCATCCCGGCGTGCGTGCAGGTGAGCGCCAGCGAACGCCTGCTCCTGATCCTCCGCCAGCTTCTGGAGATCATGGAACAGAAGAGCGCTACCTTGAGCGGCGGGGCCGAGGGCAAGTCCACCGAGTATTCGGCGCGCGATCTGGCCTCTTTCTGGTTGTTGCATTCCGTCAATTCGGCGGCCGCGGTGATCCGGCATCTCTGGACTTCCAAGCGCGGCCACCCCGAAGAGGTCTTCCTGGAACTGTCCCGGCTGGCCGGCGCTCTGTGTACATTCACTTTGGACTCGCATCCGCGATCGCTGCCTGTCTATGATCACGAAAACCTGACCGGGTGTTTCGAGGCGCTCGAACGGCACATCCGGACGCACCTGGAGATCATCCTGCCTGTCAAGTGCTTGCAGATCAGCCTCCAGCAGACGGCCAACTATTTCTATGAAGGAGAGGTCACCGATGCCCGCTGCCTCGGCCGCGCACGCTGGGTCTTCGGCATCCACTCCGAGGCGGGAGAAGTGGAACTGATTCGGCGCACTCCCCAACTGGTGAAAATCTGCTCCAGCAAGTTCGTAGGCGAATTGGTAAAACGCGCCTTGGCGGGACTGGAACTGACCCACCTCGAAATGCCGCCCCTGGCCGTCCAGGCAAAAATGGAGACGCAGTACTTCGGGATCGATCGCAGTGGCCCCTTTTGGGACAGCATCAAACAGACCCGGCGCGTGGGCATCTACGTCCCCGGCGAATTGCCCAACCCCGAGTTGGAACTTCTTGTCGTACTGGATTAGTTAAACCCCCTATGCCGAACGCAACTCCTCCTTCGACTGTGTCCCGTCCCGCCAACCTTGCCATGATCTTGCAGGAAGTCCTCACCGCGACCGTCCGGCTTCGCACCAACCGGCAGGCGGTTTCGGACTCCGAGAGTTTCCGCCACCACATTCGCGAGGCCCTGCGCGCGGCCGCGCAGGAGGCGCGCAATATCGCCGCTTACTCGACCGACGATATCAAGATGGCCACCTTCGCGGTAGTCGGATTTCTTGACGAGTCTGTATTGAGCGCGCAAAACCCAATGTTCTCCGGCTGGCCCCGCAAAACCCTGCAGGAGGAGCTGTTCGGCACTCACATGGCCGGCGAGATCTTTTTTCAAAACCTGCAATCGCTTCTGGGGCGAAGCGATTCCCCGGAGTTGGCGGACCTGCTTGAAGTTCACTATCTGTGCCTCCTGCTTGGCTACCGCGGCCGTTACGGCGCGGGTGGCGCCGGCGAGTTGCAGGCTGCCATGCAGGCCGCGGCCGAGAAGATTCGCAGAATACGCGGGCCGCTCAAGGGTCTTTCCCCCTCATGGCGGCTTAGAGCCGAGACCCCGCGGGCCGCGCAAGATAGCTGGACCCGGAGGTTCGCCATCATGGCGGTGGCATGCTTTTTGCTGGCGCTGGTAATGTTCATCGGGTACCGCCTTTCGCTCGATTCGGCAGCCAATCGGATCCAGGCCTCCGCGGCGCCGCTGAGAAAGTAGGAGCAACGCGATGAAAAAGATTATCGGCATCAGCGTCGCGGGCCTGCTGGTATACCTGGCGATTTCGTTCTTTGTGGCCAGCCTCGCCGTTCCTTCCGGGAACAGGCGATGGGTCCTGATCGGCGTCTTGTGGCTGCTTGGCATTCTCGCCGCCGCCGCCGTCGTTTGGTTCCTGTCCGGAAAGAACAAGCAAAAAGAAGCCGCCGGGGATGCCGATACCGGAGAGGACGCGGACGAGATCGACGCGCTGGTGAAAGCCGCCCAGATGAAACTCACCGCCGCTCGCGCGGGCGCCCTCGGCGGGCTTCCGGCGATCTTTTTGATCGGGGAACCGGGTTCGACCAAGACCAGCACCGTGGTCCATTCCGGCATCGAGGCCGAACTGCTGGCTGGCCAGGTTTACCAGGACACCTCGGTGGTGCCAACCTCGTTCCTCAACCTATGGCTCACCGGAGGTTTTGTAATTGCCGAATTCGGCGGCAAACTGCTGGCTAACCCCGATATGTTCAGCCGCCTCCAGCGCAAGCTTCAGCCCGCCAAACTGGGCAGCGTGCTAGGCTCTCGAGACCAGGCGCCCAGAGCCGCGCTGCTGTGCTGCGACGTGGAAACATTCACCCAGGGAGGCGCCGGGCAGGCGGCGGTCTCCGCAGCCCGCGGCCTGCGCCAAAAGCTCGGAGAAATCTCCGAAAAGCTCGGCATTAGCCTCCCGGTCTACGTTCTGTTTACGAAGATGGACCGGGTTCCGTTTTTCATCGAGTACGTGCGCAACCTTAGTGTGGACGACGCCCGACAGGTTGTGGGCGCTTCGCTGTCCCTGGCTCCGCCGCGGCCCGGCGGTTACGTGGAGCAGCAGACCGGAAGGCTCAACCAGGCATTTGACGATCTGGTCTATTCGCTCTGCGATGCCCGCCCCGAATTGCTGGCCCGTGAACACGATGCCGCGCTGCGGCCGGCCGTCTACGAGTTTCCGCGCGAGTTCCGCAAACTGCGCCCGGCGCTGGTGAGCTTCCTCGTGGAACTGTGCCGGCCCAGCCAGCTCACGGTCAGCCCCTTCCTGCGCGGCTTTTATTTTTCGGGCATCCGCCCTGTCATCGTCAACGAGGCTGCCCCGGCGGCGCGGCCCGCCGACAGCCAGCAGCAGGCGCCGGAGATCGCCGCCACGCGTATGATGCGGGTCGGGTTGCACAGCCAGCCCCCTCCGCCGGGCGCCCAGCAGCAGTTCATCGGGTCGCGTAAGGTGCCGCAGTGGGTCTTCCTGAGCCACCTGTTCGAGCACGTGCTGCTTGCCGACCGAATCGCCATGGGCACCAGCGGGGCAAGCACGAAGACCAGCATGCTCCGGCGCGTCCTGCTCATCACAGCATCGGCGATCTGTCTCATCCTCGCCGTCGGCTTGACTGTCTCGTTCTTTAAGAATCGCGCGCTCGAGTCGGCGGTGAACCAGGCGTCACAGGCCAGCGCCGTGGCCGAACCTACGGGGCTAAACGTGGCTTCGCTCGATTCGTTGCGGGGCCTGGAAAGCCTTCGGCAAACGCTCTCCCTCCTGAGCGGCTACAACCGGAACGGGGCGCCGTTCAGCTACCGCTGGGGCCTCTATGTTGGCGACGATCTCTACCCCCAGGTCTACAAGCTTTATTTCACGCGATTCAAACAGGTGCTGTTCGCCCAGACGCAGAGCGGAATGCTCGAGTCTATGCGGCGCTTGCCGGCCGCTCCGGGACCGGAATACGGATTGACGTACGATACGCTCAAGGCGTATCTGATCACCACAATCAACCACGATAGAAGCACCCGTAATTTCCTGGCTCCGGTCCTGTTGAGCCGATGGAATGCCGGCCGCAACCCAGGCGGCGAGCAGATGCAGTTGGCCGAAAAGCAGTTTGAGTTTTACAGCGACGAACTCAAGATCGCCAATCCGTACGCAGGCGAAAACGACGGGGCCGCGATCGACAAAGCGCGGCGCTATCTCGCGCTCTTCGCCGGCTTCGAGCGTGTGTACCAGGCCATCCTGGCCGACGCCGCCAAGAGCGGTCCGCCGCTGAATTTCAATCGGCAGTTCCCCGGATCGGCTGAGGTGGTGGCGAATGCCAAGGACGTGGCCGGACCCTTCCGCAAGGCGGGCTGGGATTTTGTCAAGAGCGCGATCCGCACCCCGGACCGCTACTTCAGCGGCGAGCAGTGGGTCCTGGGCGAGCAGGGCGCCGCGCAGGTTGACCGGGTGAATCTGGAGCAGCGGCTCCAGTCGCGCTATTACGTGGACTTTCTCGAGCAGTGGCGCGGCTATCTCGGCGCTGGTTCGGTGGTCCGGTACAAGGACCTGAAAGACGCTTCGCAGAAGCTTACCATGCTTTCCAGCAATCTCTCGCCGCTGCTCTCGATGCTGTGCCTGGCATCCCAGAACGTGGCCGTGGACGATCCTGCCGTCGCCAACGTCTTTCAACCGGTTCAGGCCGTTGTGCCGCCCGGGTGCGCCGAACGGTACATCGCGCCCGCCAACCAGAACTATATGAACTCCCTGATAACCTTGCAGGCCTCGATCGAAGCCGCCGCGGAGGCTCCGGGGAACGATGCCGCCGTGGCGCAAAGCATGAGCAACGCCACCGCCGCCAAGATCGCCGCGCGCCAGTTGTCCCAGACCTTCCGCATGGATCCCGAAGGCCACACCGATGCCCTCGTGCTAAAACTCTTGCTGGATCCCATCACCAACGCCGAGGCGCTGATCCGCAGCGCGGGGCCCGCGGAACTGAATGCCAAAGGAAAAGCCTTGTGCGGGCAGATGTCGGCGGTCTGGAAGAAATACCCCTTCAACGCCACTGCCACGGCGCAGGCCACCGTTGCCGATGTCAACGCCATCTTCCACAAGCCGGATGGCGCTCTGTGGACCCTGTACGATACCAGTCTCCAGAAACTCCTCACCAGGCAGGGCGCGCAATACCAGGCGAGTCCGGCCGGCGGCAGCGCGCTGACGCCCGGCTTCGTGACCTTCTTCAATCAGGCGGCGGCGCTCTCCGAAGCGCTCTACGCCGGGAACACGCCGGATCCGCATTTCGCCTATTCCCTGAAGCCGCTGCCTTCCGAGGGAATCCCGAACATCGGCGTCACCCTGGTGATCGATGGCCAGACCCTGACTTATTCCGGCGGCGCCGCGGTATCGACACCGTTCACATGGCAAGCCGCCGGTCCGCACGATTTTAAGTCGACGCTGAAGATTGGCGGCCAGCCGGCTGACTGGCTAAGCGGGCAGGGCCTTTGGGCTGCCTTTCATTTCTTCGATCAGGCCGAGCGGGCTGTCCCTGCCGAATCCGGCCAGATCCTGGAGTGGATCATCCGCGCCGGCAGGGGCCCTATGACGGTGGATGGCAAACCGGTGACCGTGCGATTCCAACTGGAGATGGGCAATTCGCCCGCGCTCTTTCAGAAAGGATTCTTCAGCCGCATGGGTTGTGTGGCGGATATCGCCAAGCCCTGAGTGAGGATCTGCTCGCCGGGAATCTCGTGTTCGAACTCCGCGAACACAGATCCAGCCCGGCCATGGCACGGCCTGCTGGCGTGGTCTGATCCAGCGCTTCGGCGAGTGACCGGCCCCAGCCTACCCGGAAGGATTGCCCCCACGCTCGTTGTCTCTTCACCGGCCACCTGCCACCGGCATCCCGCCAATGCCTGCCCCGCCGGAATCTTAAAACACTCTGCTTGGGCGATAGCCCGGCCGCGAGCGGACGCGCCACTTCTTGCCGGGGTCGCTGACGATTTCCACGGCGATCTTGCGGAAACCGTCGTTGGGGTTGGGCTGGGGGTAGTAAGTCACCGTGTACGAGTTACCCAAGTCTTCGCGGATATCTTCGAAGGCCTCCACCTGCTTCTGCCACGTCTTGGCCCAGTAAGCCTTGCCGCCGGTGCGCTGGGCGATGCGGCGGAAGACGCCGCTCGAGATCGGGTCCTTGTTGACTTCGCTGGTGGAGATGACGTAAATGGGGATGCCCTCGTCTTCGGCCACGGCGCGCACGTCGTCGGGGGCCACCATGCTGGCGTTGTCGGGGCCGTTCGAAAAGACGATCACTACTTTGCGGCCGGGGACTTTGGCGGCGTCGCGCAGGGCGAGCAGGAGCGCATTGTAAAGCGCGGTGTCGTCGCCCGCCACGGATTTGCGCAGGCCGGCGATGGCGTCGCTGTGGTCGTGCGTCAGCGGAGCGGCGCGCGACAGGTTGCGGCTGAAGGTGTAGACGGCGACGGAATCGGCGCGGTCCAGACCGCGGACGAAATCGGCGATAGCGTCCTCGGCGTAGACGAAACCGCGATACATGAAATTGCTGGTGTCGAACAGGACGAAGACGTTGGTGCCGACGAAGACATCCGGGCGGTCCATGCCAGGGAGGGCGTCCTTCTGGGATTCCAGCATAGGATGCGTGGAGCCGTCCTCGCCCACGGCCAGAGGCGCCTTGGCGCCCTCCGCGAACGTGGAGATCTTCTGTAGTATGCCGTCTTCGTGGATGCGGAAGTCGGTGGGTTTCAGCCCGTTGATGTAGTGGCCCTTACTATCCACCACCTGGAAGCTCAGCACCACCATATCCACTTTTACGCGGAAGACCGGGCGCTGCCCGCCGTCCTGCGCCCGCAGCACGGCTCCTGCGGCGGTCAAACCAAAAAATCCTCTTCGCGAAATGATCATGATCGTTTACCGGTTTCGAAATTATTGTAGTGCAGCCTTGGGTTCGCCGGCGGCGCGCGAGCGGGCGCGCACTTCGTCACCGACGGTGCGCAGCGATTTCAGCAGCGCGGGCCAATCCTCCAGGTGGGATGCGAAAATGTGCTCCACCAGTTGCCGTGTCCATTCGGGAATGCGCACGTTGAGCTGCGCCGGCGAAAGGCTCAACTCGTCGGCCAAAGCCACGAAGTACAGCGTGTTGGATTCCCAGCTCTCGGCCATAATGCGGCTGGAGTAACCCATCAGCGTCGGGAAGGTACGCAGGCTGAGAAGTTCCGGCTCGTAGGAGTTGGCGAGCGTGGGCTTGGGGGTCCCGAAGGCCCGGGAAATGGCGGCGTAGTTGACGTTGGGCTGAAACTCGGAAAGGCGGGAGAGTTCGGCCAGAATGGTGGAATTGGCGCCGGAATCGCTGTTTGTGCGCTTGGCGCGGACGTCGCGGGCCACCGAGTACAGCTCCGAAGGCGTCACCCGGTCGAGCGCTTCCTTCACTGCGCCGGCTTCGATCAGGGCGCCCACTTCGCGGGTTCGCGCGGGCGCGGCATGCATCGCCAAGGCGTCCAGAACCAGCGTACGCACGTCGCCATCGAAGGCCGATTCGGCCAGCAGTTCGCGGCCGTACTGCAAGTGCAATCCCACCCAATGCATCTGCGCGGGGGCCACCTGCCACCAGCGGGGGATCTTGGCGCTGAGGATCATTTGCGGCACCAGATCGCCCCAGATCAGGGCTTGGGTTTGCGTGGGCACCAGGAAGTTCTGCTCGGCCTCGGCCAGCGCGTAGGCCAGCCCGGAGAGGGAACCCACCAGGCGTCCGCCGCCATTGGACGGCCAACCGGTGCCGTACATCTCGGTGGGCCGCCAGGTGTGGTTGGTGCCCTGCATCCCCAGGAAATCATGGCTACGCACGAAGACGGGGTTGGTATAGAGAATCTGCGCGCCCGGCGGCGCGTAGTGGGCGTAGTTAAACGCCAGCAGGCTATCGCGTAGGATGGGCGCAAGCTGGCCGCGGACGTCCTTCAGCTTTTCGGCGTCGGCGCCGGCCTTCTCCACGGCGGCCCGCAGGTTGATTTTGCGCTCCACGTCGATGTGGCGCTCGGTCCAATAACCGAACCCCATGGCGTTCTTTTCGCTGGCACTGAGGGATGCCCGCGGAAGCTGGATTTCGGCGATGCGGCTGGAGAGCTTATTCACCAGCGCGGGGTTGAGCTTTTCTCCCTTGGCGACGCCCTCCAGATGGTCCGCCAGTTGGAAAAGGGTGTCGAGCGAGATGATGCGCTGGGCTTCCAGAATGCGCATCAACTCCTGCACCACTTGCTCGTGCGTTTCCATGTCGGCGGAGGAGCCGGCCAGCAGGTCCAACATGCGCTCATGCGGTTCGGCGGCCGTGTCCCTGGGCTGGTTCGAGGCTGCCTGGTTGGAGGAGGGCTGGTTGGAGGCGGCCAGCAGCAATTTCACACCGTTGCGGCCGGCGTCGAACAGCTCGCGATCGTTGTGCAGCGCGGCGAACGGTCCCACAATCCCGGCGAAGACTTCATCGGCCTTGCTTTCCGGGATGGTCTGCTGGCGCACCAGGATTTGCCAGATTCCCACCAACGACTGGGAAACGCCCGCGATATCGGAATGGAACAGCGGGTCTTTGATCTTGGAAATGGCGGCGGCCTCATCCAGAAAAAGGCCGATGGACTTCTCACTGAGGGAGCGCGATTCGCTGAATAACGGATACTGGCTGCCGTACGTGTGGTATTCGCGGGCCAGGCGGTCCACGGTGGCGGCATCCAGCGGTTTGTCGCGGTTGCGCTCCACGTCGCTCAGCGCCATGAAAATCTTCAAGGGCTCGTTCTCCACTGTCTTGCGGCAGAGGGCGAACAAAGCCTCCAGCACATCGTCGGGTTCTTTCCAGGTGGTGGCCAGCCTGGTGAGCTTGCCATCGTACTTGCCCTGCGGGTGGTTGATGAAGAGATTCTTCCAAACCTCCAGGCTGCCGGGGATATGGGGCTTGCCGTTGGCGTCCAGGCGCAGGCGCGTGGTGAATAGCATCATGTCCGTGTTGGAGCGGAACACCGGCCGGGCTGGCCCGGGGCTGGTGATGCGGCCGCGAACGGCGGTGTAGAAGCGCTTCATGCGAGCGGGTTCGGTAAGGTAGTCTCGAACCGGTCCCTGAATTCGCGCCAGCGCGTCAAAAAGGCTGCACAGCCATCCGTCATCCTTGGCCATCAGTTTGTCGAAAAAGGCCGCGCCCTCGTTGGGCGGTGCACCGGCCAATTCGCCCCAGGCGGCGGAGGAACGCTGCCCTCCGGGAACGATGGCTTTGCCGTTGCGGATTTCAAACATGCCGCCGAAGAAATCAAGCACATGGGAGTACGCCCGCAGGCGGGAAGCCGAGATGGCCTTCTTGAGCCCGTCGGCGGTCTCCGGGTCGAGTTTGGAGAAGCCGAGGTACAGTCGGCAGGTTGACGGATCGGAGATGAAGGCTTCCACGAAGTCGGCGCTTTCCTTTTCTTTGGGGCCGGCCCAGTATTCGGGACCGAAGAGGACGGGCACCTGCGTGGGGTGGTAGTCGTACGCGAACGGGCGGTTGGTTCGGAGGGCTTGTTCCAGATCGTTAACCGGGAAGCCGGAATCGGTGGTGAGAAAGGCGCGGGAAGCGTTGACGGTTTCCAGCACGACTTCGGATCCGCACCCGCCCCGCATGCGGAAACCCAGAATACGGAGCAGATCGGCCACGGTGGTGGATTCGCAGTTGTCCACTTTGATGATCTTGGTTTCGCCGGAAAGTTTATCCAGCTCGCGAGCTTGCGACAGGTATCGGTGGACCAGCTTGAGGTACTCGGTCTGCTCCAGTGCCTCGTTGTTGTGCGAAGCCTGGTAGCCATTAGTGACCACGTTACGCGCCAGGGCAGGCAGGATGTCGTTGGCCGCGGCATCCGGGGAGAGGGCCGCCATGCGGGCGAAAGAGCGCATGGGACCGGGAATGCTGGCAGTGCCGGCTCCCGCGCCCGCGGCGCCCGGCTGCGGGGCGTTGAGTTTCTGGCCGGCTGTTTCCAGGTTGCCGGACGCGGCGGCGCGTTCGCCGGCCACCAGGTCCAGAATCGCCAACCGTCTGGCGATCGCCGCGGCGCGGCTGGTGTTCGCCGGGCTGTTGCCCGACTTGCGGAGCGCGGCCAGCAGATTTGCGTAGGCTGCGCGCGCACCCGGGTCGCCATAGCGTTCCAGGAACTCGGCGTAAGCGGTCAACACAGTTGGGTCGTTCGGGTTGTTTTGAGCGGCGCGGGCCAAGGCGGCACGGGCCCCGGCGGAATCGCCCGAAGCCTCCATCTTTTGGACTTCGTTAGCACTTTGGTATCCCACAAGCGCTGGAGATGCGGCACCCAGAATCAGAATTGCGACAAACCGCGTTACGACTGCTTTGGACGTCTTCATGACGCTCCTCCGTATATGGTGACTCACTCTATCACGTCCACCACTAGTCTGGCGATTCTAAATCATACAGGAAACGGAAGGCCAACGTCGGGCTGTCGGGTGGGTAGCTGCGTGAATTAAATAGTATGAACCTTCAGCGGGAATAAAAGCCGGCGGCCCGCGGTACATACCAATATGGAGATTGCCGCATGGCCGGGTGAAGCCGGTGCGCTTGCCAGACAGCTTGCCAAACGGCCCCGCCACAGGCACGATAATGAGAATACCTTGAAGGAACCAGCCGGCGCCGGCAGTCTGGCGCGCTTCGAACACGCGCTGCTGCCCCACCTGGACGCGGCGCACAACCTGGCGCGATGGCTTACCGGAAGCAGCGAAGACGCGCGGGACATGGTGCAGGATGCCTGCGTGCGGGCGCTCACATTCTTCGACGGATTTCACGGCGACGACGGGCGGGGCTGGCTGCTCACCATCGTTCGCAACACTTGTTACGATTTTCTGCGCAAGAATCGACGGCAGGCGGAGATGCTGGCGGAAGCCGAGGAGGTGGAGTCGGCGCCCGACCTTATGATGCCCAACCCCGAAACGCTGCAACTGCGCTACGCCGACCAGCGGCTGGTGCGCGAAAGCATGGCGCGGCTGCCCGCCGAATACCGCGAGGTTCTGGTGTTGCGGGAGATGGACGGGATGTCGTACAAGCAGATTTCGCGGGTGACCGGGGTGCCCATGGGCACCGTGATGTCGCGGCTGGCACGGGCCAGGAAACGGCTGCAGGATGCGCTGTGCGGGCCCAGGGAGCGATGAAATGAACTGCCGTGAAACTGCCGCGCTACTGACGGCGTACGTGGACGACGAACTGGATCTGGTGCATAGCCTGGAGCTGGAACAGCACCTTGGCGAGTGCCGCGCTTGTGCGTCGGTGTTGCAGGAGCAGCGGGCCGTAAAGCAAGCCGTGGCAGATCATGCGCCGTACTACAAAGCCCCGGAGGAACTGCGAAAGCTGGTGGAGCGGCAGGCCGCGGCCCACTTTCGCGCGGCGCCTTTCAGTCCGGCGGATTCCCTTTCATCGCATGTAAGTCAGGTACCTTCAGGTCAGGCGGTTCGGTCCGGCCGTTCCTCATGGCTGCCGGGCCCTTCCTCATGGCGATGGCTGGCGCTGGCGGCGGCCACGGTCTTCGCAGTGACAGCGATCTGGAGGGCGGGGCCCGGGCCGCTCGGGCACTGGCGTTTTGGCGAGCCGGTTCCCGAAGCCATCGAGAGCCCAATCGAGAGCCAGGTGGTGGCCAGCCACGTTCGATCGCTGCTGGCCAGTCACCTGATGGATGTGCCCTCGTCGGATCACCACACCGTGAAGCCGTGGTTCACCGGGAAGCTCGACTTCGCTCCGGAAGTGCCGGATCTTTCGGGTAAGGGTTTCACCCTGGCTGGCGGCCGCCTGGATTACGTGAATGGGCGCACGGTGGCCGCACTGGTCTACCAGCGGCGGCAGCATACCATCAACCTGTTCACCTGGCCGGCGCCGGCCACAGACCAGGCGGCGCACCCCAGCACCAGGCACGGTTTCCACGTGGTGCACTGGAACCGCGGCGGCATGGAGTGGTGGGCGGTTTCGGACTTGAACGCCGAGGAACTGCTGGAGGTCGCGGGCCGGTAGGTTGGGGCGCGTGGGTTACTGACGAGGCCGTAGCCGGGAAGGCGGCTGATGCTTTCAACAGACTCCGGCGCTCTAAGTAAACCTGGAGGCGTCAGCTAGGCCGTGGCCCGCACCAGTTGGCGCTGGCCCGCCTGCGCAAACAGGTAGATGGAGAAGCGCGGCTTGAGGTCGCCCTTGCCCCAACGGTTGACGGCCCATTTGGCCCGCAAATATTTGACCTCTGGCCGTCCGGTCAAGTCGCAAAAAACCTGGTAGGTGCCGCAGTAAAACTTCTGCGGAAAAGATGTGACTGGCTTGGCGCCCCAATCCGTGCCGTCAGCCGAACCCATGATCGATACATCAATGCTTTCCTGTTCGACGATCCGGGTGATGCCCAGGGTGAGGATCAACGCCTCACCGGTTTGGTCGCCGAGACTGATGGCTGGCCCGGTTCCCGCTTCGCGAACTGTGGTTTCCTCTAGCAAGAATTCTGGAAGCATCGGGTATTTTCCCCTACGAGTACTGAACGTAACATTCTCCAATGGTACCTAAGTAACTAACCCAGAGTCTCACATTTTTCGGAAAAACGGAAGGGAAGTTTACTGGGCGCGATTAGGGAGTGCGTGAGATAGAAATGAGAGATTGATTTAATGGAATTACCGCCCAATTGAGGGAAATTCCAGCGCGGGGGTACTTCCGCCAACTGAATTGGCTGATGGCTGGATGAACCGGACTGGAAACGAGGGGCACACGCTGGCTGTGGAATCTTTCCTGGCTTTCCCTGGCGTCGAGGCGACCAATATATGGCAGAAATAGCTTCTCAACTACCTCCGGCTTGCAGGCCTAACCGTTGGGCTTATCGATTGGGCTTACCGGTCGATTTGCGATCGATTTCAAATGGGGCTATGACGATGTCCGGTCATGGAATCTGTACGTGTCATTTAGCGGTGCGTCAGGAATTTCAGAAATCGGCCGACGTTTCGTTCGACCCTCCCGAAGCACGGCGGCGCGCAGGGCGGCTACTAACTCGGCCCGGTCGTAGTAGTCCGCCAGTTCGTATTCCGTAAACAGGCGCACCGCGTCGTTGGTGTCGTACAGCGCATCCACCAGGAGCGGCAGGGCGGCCGCGTTTCCGCATCCCATGTTTCCGGGACGCCTGTTCCCGTGGCAAACCGGGGGCTGCGTTTGGACTATACTTGGCTCAGAGCGATTAGGAGGGTGTTGGTATGCGAAGAGTCGGCTTCGTGCTCGCTTGGGGATTGGCCGCGGCAGCCATGGGCGCTGCGGACACGCCCGTTCCCTTTTCCGACGTTCGGGCGGTATTTGAGAGCAGTTGCTGGAAGTGCCACGGTGCGGCCATTCAGCTTTCCAAGTTGGACTTGCGCACTCGTGAAGCCGCTCTCAAGGGCGGGCAGCGCGGCGCGGCGATCGTCCCTGGCAAGGCCGACGCGAGCCGCCTATATCGCGTGGTGGCGGGGCTGGAGAAGCCCGCCATGCCGATGGACGGCAAACTTACTGCCGACCAGATTACTACCATCAAACAGTGGATCGACCAGGGCGCGGCGTGGGATGTGACGCCGGATGCAACAGCCGAAACCAAGAACTCGCGGGCGCGCGCGGCCGGCCAACTCACTGCCGCCCAACTCGCGCTGGAGGAGATGACGCTACCGCCGGACGCGCGCAAGTATTGGGCCTTTCAGAAGCCGGTTCGGGCCGCCTTGCCTGAGGTTAGCCGACTGCTGCCGAATCCGATCGATCGCTTTCTGGAAAAGGTGCGCCTCGATAAAGGCCTCAAGCCGTCGCCGCGCGCGGATCGCGTTACCCTCTTGCGGCGCGCCTACATGGATCTGATCGGGCTGCCGCCCACTCCCGCCCAGACTGCCGAATACCTGGCCGACGCATCGCCCAATGCCTGGGAGAACCTGATCGACAAGCTGCTGGCGTCGCCGCACTATGGCGAACGTTGGGGCCGCCATTGGCTGGATGTGGCCCGCTATGCCGATTCCAACGGCTTCGAGCACGACTACGACCGGCCCAACGCCTGGCGCTATCGCGACTACGTCATCCGGGCATTCAATCAGGACAAGCCGTACAACACTTTTCTGGCCGAGCAGATTGCCGGCGATGAGCAGAATCCGGTGACCGATGACAGCATGATCGCCACCGGCTTCCTGCGCAGCTACGCCAAGGTGGGCTACCGCGAGAAGGACAACCCGCAGTTCCGCTATGAATACCTGGACGACATGATCGGCACCATCGGCCGCGGCGTTCTGGGGCTGACGGTGAATTGCGCGCGCTGCCACAACCATAAGTTCGACCCGATTTCGCAAAAAGACTACTACCGGATGCAGGCCTCGCTGTTCGGGTATGTGGAGACGGACTATCCGCTGGCTCCGAAGGAGCAGGTGGAGGCGTACGCCAGGAAGACCGCCGAGTTGGATGCCAAGATCGCCCCGCTGCGGCAGAAGGTCCGCGAGATCGAAGAGCCTTACCGCTTGAAGCTGGCGCAGGAAAAGTACAAGAAGTACCCGGCCAACGTGCAGCGGGCGATTGCGGTTCCCGAAGCCCAGCGGACACCGGGTGAAACGCTGCTCGCCGGGCAGGTGATTCGCACCACCTCGGTTTCGAGCGACGAGATCGACCGGGTGATGGCGCCGGCGGAACTGGAGCAGAAGAAGGCGCTGAACCAGCAGATTCGCGGGTTACAAAACGAACGGCCGAAACCGCTGCCGATGGCCGCGATCGTCACCGACGGCGATTATCGCTTCGCGCCGGATGGCCAGGGCGACGAGCCGGCCCCCGGCAAAGGAGCGAAGCGCGAAGCCGTGGAGGGGACGTTCCTGTTCCGGGGGCCGGGCCGTTATGAGCCGCCGCCTTCGTACTTTCTGATTCGCGGCGATATCGAAAGCCACGGTTCGTTGATGAAGCCCGGGTTTGTGGATGTCGTCACGTACGGGAATCCGCCGGTCGCGATTCCGCCGGCGGATGGGCGCACCTCGGGGCGGAGAAGGGCGTTGGCCGAATGGCTGGGGTCGCCGGAAAACCCGCTCACCGCCAGGGTCGCCGTCAACCGCATCTGGAGCCACCATTTCGGTCAGGGAATTGTGGCCACGCTGGACAACTTCGGCAAGATGGGCGCCGCGCCGACGAATCCCGAACTGCTGGATTGGATGGCGGTGGAGTTCATGAGCGGGGGATGGAGTATCAAGAAGCTGCAGCGCCTGATGATGACGTCAGATGCTTACCAGATGGCGTCGCAGTTCACCGACGCGGCGGACGAAGCCCGGGACCCGGAGAACAACAGCCTGTGGCGGTTCCCGATCCAGCGGCTGGATGCCGAGATTGTGCGCGACGCCATGATGGCGGCCAGCGGCGCTCTGGATCTGACCGTGGGCGGCCCGCCGGTGTTCCCCCATTTGGCCAAGGAAACGCTGGGCTCGATGACGGAAGGCATCTGGAAGAAGGAAGAGGACGGGCCGCCAGTGTGGCGCCGCAGCGTGTATGTTTACCGCAAGCGCGGACTCCCGCTGCCGATGTTCGAGGTGTTCGACCTGCCCGATCAGAACATCAGTTGCGGACGACGCAACGTGTCGACGGTGCCCACGCAGGCTTTGATGCTGCTCAACGACGAGTTCGTCTTGCGCCAGGCCAGGCTGTTCGCGGACCGGGTGAAGGAAACCGCAGGGGACGACCCGGCGAAGCAGGCCGGCTTGGCGTATCGAATAGCGCTGTCGCGCCCGCCGCGCGCGGAAGAGGCTGCGCTGGCGATGGATTTCCTGAAGAAGCGCTCGCTGGCCGACTTCACGCATGTGCTGCTGAATTTGAACGAATTCCTCTACGTGCGGTGAAGCCCTGAAACGGTGCCCTGAAATGGTGATGGCATGAAAGAACTCTGGCGAAGACGCGATTTCCTGTTTCAATCCGGCGGCGGTTTGAGCGGTCTGGCTCTGGCGTATCTGCTCGACCAGGACGGATTGCTGGGCGCAACGGCTGAACCCGGCGCGTGCGATGCCAAGGCGGTGGGCTACAATCCGTACGCCCCCAAAAAGCCGCATTTCGCGCCGCGGGCCAAGAGTGTGATTTCGCTGTTCATGAGCGGCGGCGTGAGTCACCTGGACACATTCGATCCGAAGCCCGCTCTGGCCCGGTACGCCGGTCAGCCTCTGGAGGGCAAAGGCGAGGTGGTCGTTAGGCAAGGGAACCCGGGGCCGCTGATGCCCAGCCCGTTCCAGTTCCGCAAGTACGGGCAATGCGGCATGGACGTATCGGAGATCTTCCCGATGATCGCGGGGCACGTGGACGAGATGGCCTTCCTGCGCTCGGTATACGGAAAATCGAACGACCACGTGCAGGCCCATTATGAGCTGAACACGGGCAAGATCCAGATGGGGCTGCCGTGCGTGGGTTCCTGGGTGACGTATGGACTGGGCTCGGAGAATCAGAGCCTGCCGGCATTCGTGGTGATCTACGATCACCGCGGCGGGCCGTTGGGCGGACCGGCCAACTGGAGCGCGGGGTACATGCCGGCGGCCTACCAGGCGACGGTTTTTCGATCGGCGGGCGACCCCATCATCGATTTGAAGCCGCCGCCCGAAGTGAGCCCGGAGCAGCAGCGCGACCGGCTGGATCTGCTGGCCAAGCTGAACCAACTGGACTTGAAGAACTATCCCGGCAGCTCGGAACTGGCGGCGCGCATCTCTTCGTACGAGCTGGCGTTTCGCATGCAGGGTTGCGCTCCGGAAGCGGTGGACGTGAATCGCGAATCGGAAGCCACGCGCAAGTTATATGGGCTGGACGCCCAGGTCACGGAGCCTTTCGGCCGGCAGTGCCTGATGGCGCGGCGCCTGGTGGAGCGGGGAGTCCGTTTCGTGCAGCTCTATCATGGCGGCCTGGGCCAGCAGAACCGCGACACCTGGGACGCGCACGACGATGTGAAGGACAACCATACGCGGCACGCCGCCGAAGTAGATCGGCCGATTTCCGGGCTGCTTACCGACCTGAAGGCGCGCGGACTGCTGGATTCAACCCTGGTGGTATGGCATGGCGAGTTCGGACGCATGCCGATTTCGCAGAAGGGCGTGGGGCGCGACCACAACCCCGGAACCATGACCATGTGGATGGCCGGCGCCCGCATCCAGGGCGGCCAGATCATTGGCGCCAGCGACGAATTCGGCTACAAAGCCGAGCAGCAGCCCATCGCCGTGCACGATCTGCATGCCACCATGCTGCATCTGTTGGGCATCGATCATACCAAGCTCACTTACCTGTTCAACGGCCGCAACATGCGGCTGACGGATGTGTACGGGGAGTTGATTCCGCAGATCGTGGCGTGAGGGCTGCCGGCATAAGAGGGATTGGCTCCGGAGGCTGTTCACCTGAGATTGAGATCGCTAAGAGCTAAGTCGAGTGCCATTCCTTCATGGCCGCACGGAGCCCGATAAATTCGTGGACGACGTGGCGCGCCAACCACACCAAAAAAACGATTAGGAGTGCCAAATGAAGAGCGAACAGTTCTATAAGGAAGAAGACCTCGACGACGAAACGCAGGGTTTCTACATTTAGCGAGTGCAAACTGTCACCTCCCAAGAGCCAGATCAGGCGGCCGGACGAGTGACTCAGCAATTGCGAGCAGGAGCTTGGGCTGAAGAATGGCTCGCCACCCTCGTAGGTCCACGGCTGCGGCTTGGTCCACTGGCGCCCGCCATCCGTGGAGTGGGCGAACCAGCGATATCCGGGCAGTTCGGTGCGGCCGCTGTTGGAGCCGCGCAGGACGGTGAGGAGGCGGCCGCCATCGAGAAATCCGAGCGTGCCTTCGTCCATGCCGCTAGTGGAGCGCGCCGGGTCGCCCTGAATGGCGGCGGACATTTCCCACTCGAGGCTGTCCACTTGCCAGCGCCCCAGCAGCACCGCGGCATCGGTGTACGTGTAGCCGCCGCCAGGATTGAAGAGGACCCATCGGGCGCCAGGGGCGTGATCTGAACCGGAAGCAGGATGCGGCCGTCCGCCCCGGCGATAGACGCGCATGCCATGTCGCCAAGCATGACGCGGTTCTTGCCGGTCCAGACGCCGGGAAGGGGATGCCGCGCGTGGAACTCCGCGCCCGCGTGCATCACCTGGCGGGACGGCGTGAAGTTGCGCCCACCGTCGCGAGAGACGCGGTAGTAGACGTTCCACTGGCGAAGGCCTTCCAGCGGATCGTCCGACGGCAGGACGCCCTCATTCCAGAACTCGATGTAGCGGCCGTGCGGTTCCACGAACCCGCATCGCGGATGGCGGCGGAGCATCCCGCCCTGGCGAGGCTCGCCGGTTGGCATCTCGATCGGCGAAGTCCAGGTGTGGCCGTGATCGCGGGAATGACGGATGTAGGCGATGTCGACGGTGTCCGAGCGGGTCCAGCGCTCTTCGATGGATGCCATGTCGCCGCCGCGTGGGCGAGTGTGGAAGGCGTAAGCCATGACGGCGACTCCGGGTGATGGCGCGGAGCGGTAGGTCTCGCGGCGGACGGCCGGGTTTTGGAGCGGCGGGCAGAGCGGCGCTGACAGTGGCGGAGGATGCAATCAGAAGGCACGGCGGGAAGGCGGCGTGGGTAAACCCCCTGGCCAGTTTAGCGGATGGGATTGGCGCCGGCGGCGGCCACGCTATCATCGGATATGCGGCCGGACCGCCAGGCTTTACTGGCGCTGATAACAATGACAGCGGCCTGGGCGCAGGATCCCTACGAGTTGGTACGCCGATCCATCGCCCAGGACCAACTCGACTGGGTGCGCATGAAAGATTACACCTGGCAGGCGCACTCCGTGGAGAAGCACCTCGACTCCCACGGCAAAGTAGCATCCACGAAACGGGAAACCTGGGAAACGCTGATGGTGGACGGACAGCCGTACCGCCGCACGCTGGAACGGGATGGCAAGCCGCTCAGCGCCGAGGAACAGCGCAGTGAACAGAGAAAACTGGATAGGGAGACCCGCAGGCTGAGTTCTGAAACGCCCGCTGAGAGACAGCGGGGCCTGGAGGAAACGGAGAAACGGCGCCGGCGCGAGTTCGCTTTCCTTTCCGAAATTCCCGAACTGTTCGACCTGCGGTTCGAGGGCGACTCCACAGTGGAAGGACGGCGCGTATGGGTGGTCTCCGGCGCGCCCCGGCCCGGCGCCAAAGCCAGAAGCGGCGACGCCAAAATGCTGCTGAAACTCCGTGGCCGCATGTGGATCGACAAAGCCACATACCAATGGGCCAGAGTGGAAGCCGAGACCACCGACACCATCTCCTGGGGCCTGTTCCTGGCCCGTCTCGATGCCGGGGCCAAGATGATTTTCGAACAGACCGAAGTGAATTCCGAACTATGGCTACCCAAGCGCCTGCTCCTGACCGGCAGCGGCCGCGTCGGCCTGATCAAAAGGCTGGCTCAGGACGAGGAGATCGAATGGAGCAATTACAAGAAGTTTTCGGTGGATTCCAAGATCGTGACTGACCCGCCGCCGAACCCGAAACATTGAGACCGTCGCCGTTGCAACATGCAGGCGATCGTGGCTTGGTGGTGATCCGGTTGCAGTGATAGAATTCCCTGCGAATGAACAGTTCAATCCAATTTGTCTGCCTGCTGCTACCGGCTCTGCTTGGCGCGGCCGATCGCGGAAAGGCGTCCGGCGGCCTTGAGCGTCTGCTGTACGTCACCGACAGATCCGGAGTCAGCGTCTACGACATCAACGACTCCCACAACCTGCTGCGCAAGATCGAAGTCCCCGAGACCGGGGACTACAAGGGCATCTCCGCGAGCGTGCCACTCGGCAAGATGTACCTCACCACCTACCGGAAAGACCAACTGGTGTGCCTCGACCTGGCGACGGAGAAGGTCCTTTGGCGCCGGCACGTACCCCCCGGCGTCCGCGGCTTCCACCTCCACCTTAAATCGAGTGCCGAGTTGGCGAGCGAAGTCGGACACTGGGGCTTTCGCCATCAGTTTCTCGAAGTACGGCGCAAATCCCATCTTCATCTTCTTGCTGATAATGTCTATGTGGGCCGGTTCCCGGATCAAATCGAACTCTTCTGGGTTGTCGTCGTGGAAGCTTCGTGTCATAAGTCTGGCTCCGTTCCCCATCGTCCGTTCAAGAATCGAGCAAAGCCTGCGACCGTCTTTGGGATCTTTCGCCCTGGCGCCATCGCATCAATCGCGGGACCTAGACTCCGTCGCGTGACATTCGTAAGGAGCACTTCCAACTCATGCATGGCTCTCGAGCAACCGACGTAGAAAAGGTTGCTCTCCGTCGGATCATCGAAACGTTCGGGATCCACGTTTACAAGCAGGACCGCCTTCGCTTCAAGGCCTTTGAATCGTCGCACGGTGTTCCGAGAAATGCAGCCTGGTGTGTTCTCCTCAGTAACCGGCCAGCACCCCATCTCGGACAGCCGGATGAAAGGGCTGCCCGCGGTTGAACGCATAGTCAGGAGAGCCGCTTCGTGGGGGGATTCCACCGAGAACATCGGGGAGGAGCGCTCGCTCAAACTCTTGCAGCCGCGGCACGGCATATACATAGGAGAGAAGAGGCCCCATGCTGACGAGGGAGGACAAAGAAGACATCAAGCGCCTTTTCGTGGAGGCGGTTGCAGAATCGGGGATGCGCATGCAGGGGTCTGACCCTGTGGTGGATGTGGTTGCCAAGGCCATTGAAGTTTTCGGGACCCGGGAAAGAGCGCTGCGGTGGCTGAAGACTCCTGTCCGCTCGCTGGGCGACCAGACCCCGGTCTCGCTCCTGAACACTCCGGAGGGTGTGGCCCAGGTGCGCGACACTCTCGGACGGGTCGAGCACGGCGTCTGGTAGATGGTCGTTTACCGAATCGGCAGCAACCGGCAACAGAGCGCGTCCTGGCATGCCGGCCCTTACTTCGGCGGTTCGTTCTTGACGATCTTGCCGAACATCTTGCCGCCGTGGTCCTGGGCGCCCCAGGTGCCGGCGTACATCGCGTTGTAAATCAGAATGCGCGCGCTGAAGACGCCTTGCCCCTTGATCAGGTAGTTGGAGAGCGTTAGCACCGGTGTTTCGCCGGCCCACTTGACCGGCACCTCCACGGTGGCTTTGAATTCTCTCTTGTTGTAGCTAATGCGAGCGTCAAAGCTCCACAGATCGTCCTTCACCTTGGTCACGCGCTCGATCAGATAGCTGTCTTCGTGCGTGGCAGGTTCGTCACCGACGGTGAAGAAGCCCGTCAGGGTGACGTTAGTCATGGATTCCTGAAACTGCTTTTCGGCTGATGTGAGTGCGGCGCCGGAGGTGCCTTCCTGGGCCAATGTGAGCGCGGGCAGCAACGCGACGGCCAAAATCCAAGAAATCTTCATTGGACGATCATAACGCTTCAGCCGGCATTTCAGGCCGGGCAGGAGGGGGCCAGGAGGCCAATCACATCTCCGGTCGCTTCCGCGAGTCGCCGCTGGTTAAATGAGCCCTCGAATGCCACGCGAGAAGGCAAAGAGCCAAAGCTGCCGTCAGGCCGAGCCAACGCACCCACCCCGAAACGAAGACCACAGTTGCGTTGAAGAACAGGAACGCCATAAAGGAATGGATGGCAACGGCAATCCAGTGGGGCTGGGCGCGATAGGTTTCCGCGCTCGTCCACAGCCAGATCACGTCGAATGTCCACACAGCCGTGAACGCGTAGTTGAAGTACAGACCGGCGCCCGACCGCACGCTAAGCAACTCGGCGGTCCGGCGCGCCGTCTCCTCATAGGCCGCGGCATGGCTCCAATGGTGATGGAACTGGAACGCAGCAGTGACGTGACTGAGGTAGATGAGGAGTCCGAGAGTCCACGCCGATCGAGCGGCGCCAGCCCTTCCGGTCAGCCACGCGGCCAGAGCGCCGGCGTAGAACAGGAACGCAAAGCGGGCGGTCCACAGAATCGACCCATTCCCCAAATGGCCCCAAATGGCCCCGAATGTCATCTTGGTAGAATAGCGGCTAGCCCGTTCGGACCAGAAACTCATCATATCGGATGCCTCCATTGTCCGCCGCTACCCAACCCGTTTCCGACGCCAGGCCGGGCCCGGGCAGTCTTTACTACGGTTGGGCAAACGTCGCGGTTGCGGCTCTGGGTATGGTCGGCACCCTTCCGGGCCGGACTCAAGGTCTGGGATTGATCACCGAGCCGCTGCTGGTGGACCTGCACATGAATCGGGTTAGCTACGCGACCATCAATCTCTGGGCGACGCTTATCGGTTCGTTGTTTTGCATCCCGTGCGGGCGTCTGGTTGACCGCTTCGGATCGAGAGCGGTTCTTACCATCGTGATCGCGGCACTCGCGGCAACCGTCCTCGGCATGAGCGTGACCAGCGGATGGATGCCACTCGCCGTCACCATCACGCTCAGCAGGGGGTTGGGGCAAAGCGCACTCTCTGTAGTCAGCCTTACCCTGGTCGGAAAGTGGTTTGGGCGCGGGTTGAATCAAGCCATGGGCATCTACTCGGTGCTGGTCGCGATCGGGTTCATCGCAGCCTTCCCGAGTGTCGGCGGCGCAGTCCTGGCGTTCGGCTGGCGCGCAGCCTGGTCGGGCGTAGGCTGGGCGTTGTTGCTGGCTGTTGCGCCGATCGCCTGGATGGTCGTCCGCAACGGGCCGGAGGATCGGGGCTTGCAGTTCGATGGCGAACGTCCCGACAGCGCAGCAGCGGCGGATATGACCGTTTTCGAAGCGCTGCGTACCACGGCGTTCTGGGTCTTTGCGCTTTCGAGCTCCATGTTCGGACTGGTTTATTCCGGCATTTCGTTGTTCAATCAATCGATCCTCGAGCAGCGAGGTTTCGATGCCTCGGTCTACCATACGGTGGTCGTCATCAGTACGATGCTGGGACTCGCGGCGAATTTCGCGGGTGGGTGGCTGGCGTCACGGTGGCCGATCCAGCGCGTTATGGGATTGGGAATGGCCGTGCTCAGTTGCGCCCTGGTGGCGCTTCCGTTAGTCCGGAGCTTCACTCATGTGGTGTGCTATGGCGCGGCGATGGGAGTAGCCGGCGGTATCATCACCGTGGTTTTCTTTTCTGTCTGGGGGCAGGTCTACGGCCGGCGTCACCTTGGCAAGGTCCAAGGCTGTGCGCAAATGACGACGGTGTTCGCCTCCGCCATCGGGCCGCTGCTGCTCGCAGGGACGCTGGAGCGGACGGGATCGTACGACTCGATATTCTACGGCCTTGCGGTGGTTGTAACCGGCCTGGGCGTAGCCTCCTGGCTGGTGCGTCTTCCGTCGCGCCGGCTGGTTTGAGAATTGAAGACGATGCGCAGAAGCCCACTTCTGTTGCCAGTGTTCATCCTGATCGCGGTGAGCGGATGCGGGAAGAAGGCGGCGACCGCGCAGGACGACCTCGACCGAAAGTTTGGGGAGATGATGCAGGGTGTCACCTTGGTAGGCCGCTCTTCCCGCCTGAACAACGACGCCATCAGCGCCGAGGAACGGTACGTGATCGAAGGCGTTTCGAAGCTCACTGGCGACACGTGGCTCTTTCGTTCGCGGCTCCAATACAGCGGGCACGATATTCCGCTGCCGCTTCCGGTAACGATCAAGTGGGCCGGCGACACTCCCATCATCACGCTCACCGATTTCCCGATTCCCGGTATGGGCACTTACACGGCTCGGGTCATCCTGTATCGCGGCCAATACGCGGGGACCTGGAGCGGCAAGACCGGTGGCGGCCAGATTTTCGGAAAGATCATTCGTAATCGGTAGCCAAGCTTGGGTTGCTGTTGGTTCGCGACAACGCGGCGGCCAGATACGCAGTTCCCAGATGGCCAGGCTGCACGGTGGTAAATCCGAGCGCGCCCGCCATGTGCGCCTTCACCACGTAGAACAGCTTGCGGCAGTAGTAGTAGCCGGCATAGGCAAGCCACGTGGCGGCGAAGATCCGGATCTGACAGGGCCGGTAGGCGCGGTCGAGCCGCCGGTCTTCCGCGCTGGCGGCCGGAGTGTTCAGGTGTGCCGTCCGGATCCGCTTTTCGGCTCGCTCTCGCCATTTGCGCTTGAGGCTGCCTGTTCCCCGGCCCAATTCGGACCCTGGTATTTGCGTCTCACCTCGATGGCGTAGACCAAGCCGAGCGCGGCCAGCACCGCAGCCAGTGTTTTCGCCGCCAACTGATTCGGCGGCATGATGAGTACGAAACAGATGAACACGGTGTAGAGCAGGGCGATGAAATTCACGGCCGCGCCCCAGCGGCCGAGCGTCCATTGGGCCAGCCCCGGCCAGTTGGAGCCCCGAAAGCGGGCCCGCAACCCGAGCGCCACGGGAATGATATAGGCGAGGTACAAAGCCACGGTGCTGAGCGAAGTGACGATGGGCACCGCGCCCGTCCAAGCCATGGCCGCCAGGCTGGCAGCCACCACGGCCCATATGGCCGCGCCGGGCGTTCCGTGTTTCACGTTCACCCGCTGCATCAGACCGGCGAACGGCATGCCCTGGTCGCGCGCCAGCGAGTACACCGCGCGCGATGCGGAGGTGACGCAGGACAATCCGCAAAACCACATCGCTATGGAGGCGAAGGCCGCCATGGCATTCCCGAATTTGGCGCCGAGCGCGGTTTGCAGAATCGCGATGGCCGCCGGTACCTGGTTGCCCTGCGCGTCCTTGGCGGCGAGCACCGCCGGAATCGACCGGATCGCCAGCGTCAAGGCAATCAAAAGCAGGTAGCCCACCACACCGGAGACGGCGACGGCAATCACCATGCCCCAGGGTGCGGTGCGGCGAGGATCGCGCGTCTCTTCGGCCATGTGCGCCGATCCATCGAACCCCGTGTAGGTCCAATGCGCCTGCAGCAGTCCCAGCAGAAAAGCCCACGCGTACGGCCGGCTGCCATTGAAGTTGGCGGCGCTGGCCAGGAATTTCACGGGCTGCAGCGGCGCCAGCCAGAACACCAGCCCCACAATGGCGATCACGCCGGCGATATGAACGATGACGCTGGTGTTGTTCAACAGTGCCACCAGGCGCACGCCGTAGTGGTTGATAAGGCCGTGCCCCACCAGCGTAAATGCGAACATCAGAAAAACGTTGGCGGCCGACGCCGTGATGCCAAGAAAGGGAAGAACGAATTGCGCGCAGCTAAAATTGATGCCCGCCAGCGCCGCAATCAGGCCGACGATATTCAGCCAGGCGACGAACCAACCCGGCGCCGGGCCGCCCAGCGCCGCCGCCCAATGGTACATGGCGCCCGAAGTGGGGTACGCCGAACACAACTCCGCCATGCTGGCTGCCAGCAGCAGCGTAAAACCCGTCGCCACCGGCCAGCCGAGGGTCATTTCCAGCGGCCCGCCCATCTCCAGGCCGTAACCATAGAGCGTTACCGCGCCGGTGAGGATGGATATGATCGAAAACGAAATAGCGAAATTCGAGAACCCTCCCATGCTGCGGAAAAGCTCTTGCGCGTAGCCGAAGCGGCCCAGGTCCTGATCGTCGCGCGATGGGGAGAAGTCCGTCATCCTGGTGTTCAGACGCTGGTATTCGGATGCCGCGGCAGGTAAGACCGCGGCGCGTCAACCGCCGCGGCATCCGGTGAATCAGAATTCGAAGCGATCGGTTCGATCGCCGGGCGGTGCTCGATGAGATCGACCAGCAGTCGCGCTCCCAGGGCGAGCATGTCATACCAGGGAATCTCGACCGCGGTCAGGGGCGGGTCCGCAAACGCCGTTTCGCGCGTTCCGTCCATGGCCAGCACCCCCGCGTCCCGCGGAACATTCAATTCCAACTCACGCGGCGCCTTCAGGCTGCCCAGTGATACGCGGTCGCCGGTGACGATCAAGGCCTCGGGGCGGTTTCCATACTGCATGAGCTTCCGGGCGGCGTATCCGCTGTCCAGGTTGAGTTCAATCTCTGTGACCAGCGCCGGGGCGTCCACGCCGGCGGCGGCATGAGCGGTCCTGGAATCCTTTCAGATAATTATGGTACAAGGCAGCCTGGTTGATTTCAACAACGCCGGTTTCGACGAGGCGGTACAAGCCTGGCTGGCGGGAGACGCTCCCGCCACCGCCTCATCGTCCGGTCGCTCACTCCGATAATCTCCGCCGCCCCCCACCACCCTAGCCATGCGGATCTGAAAACCACCATCCGCTACTTATATCTTCCTGGCCATCGCCTTCAACAGCGGGTCTTGAAATTTGCTCATCCGCTCCATATCGGCGGCTGAGTACTGAGGGGTTTCCTTTATTACCCAGCACCCCCCTCCTCAGGTAGCGCGGATAACTCACGTGTGACCCGAAAAGGTCACTTACTAGCGACATAGCCAAAGTTTCTCACATAGTCAAAATTTCTCTTGCTTTTCTCGAGTGCTTCATTTACCATTTTGAAGTTTCCTACGTGCGGAGGCTGCAGCCTCCGCGCCAACTCCAAAATCAGATCTCGGGAAAACGGGCAAAAAGGAGATTCTATCTATGAAAACGCTATTGGTGTGTTCGCTCACCAGCTTCACGCTCCTGGCCGGGCTTCTGCCTGCCAGCGCGCAAGAAACTACACTCAACCTGTCGATTAGCGCAACGGATACCGCCGCCGCTGTCAGCGCCAGCTTTGCCGCCCAAGCGTCCCCTTCGTTCGCCGGCAACGCGTCCGGCGCATCCTTGTCGATTTCAATCGGCGGAGCGCTCTCGGCGCCCGGCGATGAAATTGGTGCTATTCCTCCGCCGGGCTTCTACCCGGGAGATCTGAGCAACCCCCTTAATCACCCCACCGTAGTGTCCGCCCAACAACATGACATTTATTTGAACTGCGCGCCGACCTGTTGGGGAACTCCCGCGAACTTCCTTGCGGATCTCGACGAGAGCGATTTTATCCACATCACCGATCAATACGTCGGCACGTCCGCCAATCATCGCTACACCCTCGGCGGGGCTGGCAGCTTCACTGGAACCGTGCCCCACATATTGCCGTTAACCACTCTGGTAGCCATGGCGCACACGGCGGCGGCGGTCTATGGCACCGGATTGAATCACATTTATCACTTCTACCTGCCGCCGGGTCAGGACATTTGTCTCAACCCCACCAGTTGTTACTCGCCCGACAACTTCTCCACGTTCGTCTTTTGCGCCTTCCACAGCTTCATCAACTTCGGCAGTTTTGGGCAAGTGCTGCTCACTGTCGAACCGTTTCAGAACGTCCCGGGCTGCACTGTTCAAGCGCCCAGCCCGAACGGCCTCCTCATTGATTCCACCGCTACCTTTCTCTCTCACGAGTTGTTCGAAACCATCACCGATCCGCTCCTCAACGCCTGGTTCAACCGTGTGAGTCTCGATCTGCGCGGCGCCGAAATCGGCGATGAGTGCCAGAATCGCACGTTCGGCTACGGATCGGTTTCCATCAACCATAAGAAGTATGAGGTTCAGCCCGAGTACTCAAACGCGGTGCATGGCTGTGCTTTCTCCCCGTCCCTCCGGCCTGACGAAGGCGATGGCGGAGGTAACTGATTCACCTTTAAGTCGGCTAGTCTGAGACTCACGCCCGCGGCGGCCCCGGAACGTCCGGCTTGCAGAACACCGGCGTTCCTCGGCCGGAAGGGCGGATCCTATGCACTGTTACCGTGGGAGTTACATGGAACCAGAGAGCGGTCACGAATGCTGAGTGATTTCGTGACATACTGAACTGTGTCAAGTTCTTCATCGCAACCTTACCATTCACTATGTGGATGCATGTCGCAAGGAGGAGAACAGCGCCATGACTTCCAACAGCTTGAAGTTTGGCTGTCCGAAGTTCTCTTTTCGTAACCGGAGTCATGGCAATGTGTGCCGCACCACCGCGTCGGGCTCAAGCGTTGATCCTGCCTCCAATCGCCGATGGAGCCACCTGGCGTACCGCGGTGATTCCTCGCCAACCCCATTCAGGACACCGGAAATCGTGCTTGCCGAGACTCCGACCCGCCGGGCAACTTCATCCAGAGTGGTCCTCGCAATCATTGCAAGGAAATTGCAGCATTATGGCGTCACGCGGCGCGCCCTGTCAACGATTATCAGGTGACGATTTGGTTTCTTATGCCATCGCCGGATCGCTGAAGCCAGGTTTCCCAGTTTCCACGCGGCCCGCATAGCGTCGCAGATATTGACCCGCCCCCAGGGTTTTAGGTGCGACGACTGTCACACGGAAGTCATACCATTGATGGCTGTGGCTAAGATGCAGCACGAGCGTGCGGCTGGCCCCAGCGCCCAGCAGCATGGCGTGATTGCCGCTCTTGTAGGCAAGATCGGTGACGTGCAGCGTGCAGGAAACCTGCAGACGGCTGGAAGCGTGCAGTTCGACATCGCCCGTTGGCAGGTACTGGCAGCGAATGTCGATGGCCGGGTCGTCGCCGCTGCCCGCGAATTCGCGGAAGAATCCGTTGGGGCCGCAGGCGCGCAGGTGGTACACGCCGCCTGCAAATCCCGCCATCTCCCACGTGTCGGTGAGGCGCTGTCCGGCAGCCACGGCGTACGCCCGTGTCCGCAGGTCCATCCGGTCGCGGAACTTGCCAGGCGCGTAAACGTGGAACGGGGAACCGGCGGACGCCTCGCCAAATGTTTGGTTACGGGCTTCCAGGGCGATTTCGAAAAGCTTGCCGTCCGCAGTGATCGCGCCCTCGGCGTAAAGCTCATAGGGCAGCGCGGACGACGGACGAATACCCGGCTCCTGCCGCGGCATCCAGGCCGCCGCGCCGCGATTTCGCTCAAACTGCTCGACGTCCGCCGCCGACAGTTTTCGGTGCGCGGATGGCATCGGCTGGAACTGCGCCTGGTGGACACTTTCCAGGAAGGAGTTCTTCGCCGGGAACGGCAGGGGTCCGAAACGTTCCGATCCGGCCCGTTCCGCCTGAAAAGGACGGAACACCGTGCTCAGATCGCCCGACACGGTCCTTCGCCACACGCTGATATTCGTCTCTCGAATTTCCCTGCCAAGCCGGTGGCTAAGTGTTTTCTCCAGAAGCTGCAGTACCGAGGTGTGGTCGAAGACCTGTGAGCAGACGAAGCCGCCGCGGCTCCAGGGCGATGCCACCAGCAGCGGCACCCGATAGCCCAGGCCCACCGGTCCGCCGCGCGCATCCCGCCGCGGGTGCCGTATGAGGTCCTGTTCGAGGTGCAGATACTCTACTCCCGCGTCGATGCCTGGAGTAGTCTTGCCGGATTCCGGGTTGTCCGGGTCCGGCGCCACGAACGGCGGCACGTGATCGAAGTAGCCGTCGTTCTCGTCGTATGTCAGCACGAAGATGGTCTTCTTCCACACCTCCGGATTGCGGGTGAGAATGTCGAGCGCCTCGGCAACGTACCACGCGCCATACCAGGGTGACGACGGATGATCGGAGAAATTCTCCGGCGGCACCAGCCAGGAGACGGCGGGTAGGCGCCCGGTCTCCACGTCCTGCCGGAACTGATGCAGCACGTCTCCCTTGGGAATCAGCATCTCCTGGGTCTTAGCTCCGTCACGGTAGCGCAACGGGGAGAGTTGCCGGTATCCAGGGTCGGCGGCATTGGTGGTGAAGGCCCGGTCGTGCAGACTGCGCTCGCGGGGCGACAGCTTGGCCATCGCCTCCGGGGTCCATCTGGGGCGCTCGGAGGTGACTTGGCGCAACTCGGCCTCGAGGGCAGCCAGGTTCTTGCTGCGCTTCGCGGCCCCGGGGGCATCGGCCGGCACCGGACTATTGCCAAGCTGCTCGATTTCCGCGGGGAGCGTGGCGGCAAGGTGATCGAGTTCGCGCCGGTAATTCTCCGAAAATCCAGCATGGTATTGTTCGAACCACTCGATCGGATTGTCGGTGAAGTTAGCCAGCCAGGAATCTTCCTCCTTCGTGAATCCGGTTTTCAGGCTAAGTTCATTCTGGTAGATCTTCCACGCCACGCCGGCATCTTCCAGGCGCTCGGGAAAGGTCTTCCACCGGGCCGGGGAATTGTAATCCGCCTCCGAGTTTCTCACGCAGGGCATGGAGGCCGCCTGCTGCTCTTCGCGGATAGTGCCTGTCCACAGGTACAGACGATTCGGAGTGGTAGCGGTCAGCGAAGAGCAGAAGTGCTGGTCGCATATTGTGAAGGCGTCCGCCAGTGCGTAGTAGAAGGGAACGTCTTCGCGGTCATAGTAGCCGAGCGTCAGCGGCATGCCGGCGCATTCCTCATGCTCCGAAGGCTTGGCATCGAGCCACTGGTCATGGTTGCCATGGTTGCGGGCATCGGTCTGGTCCCGCCACGAATGCGGCAGCGACCCCAGCCAGGTTGCGTTACTCTTCTTCAGGTCCAAATGAAACGGGGCATAGGTTTCGCCCGCGGCGTTCGTTTGCATCCACACAGGCTTGCGATCCGGAAGTGTGACCGCTCTGGGATCGTTGAAGCCGCGCACGCCGCGCAGTCTGCCAAAAACGTGATCGAACGAGCGATTCTCCTGCATCAGGATCACGACATGTTCGGCATCCATGAAGGTGCTGTCCGGTGCCGGGTCTATGGCGGAAGCTCTTTCAATTGCGGGAAGTAAAGCGCCCAACAGCCTGGAGCAGCCGGATAGGGCGGCAGCCCGCTTGAAGAATTCCCGTCGAGTGCGCACTCCCAAGATTATGCCTCAATGGAGAGGCTGAATTGGATTCATCCGGTCCGGCGACGCGGTCTGGGATTCGGTCCGACGATTGACAATGCACTCGGACTTCGATATAACAACGCTTTCCGGAGTGCGCGGGGTCTCTCAACCTCAATCTACGTGCCCCCTGATGTCTACGTTCCATTCCTGCGGCGAACGATTCACGCGTGACACGTGATGAGAGATGGCATCGATGCGGCCGCGTGCTTACGCGCGCGGCTCGGATCGGAGCCACAATATGAAGACGAGGTGATGACTTGTGACGAGCAGACGAAAGGGCACTAATTCGGGAACCCAGCCTGGGCGTTCTACTACAGCGAGGCTGCTGCATCTTGTACTCGGCGCTTTGTGTGTGTTGTGGGTGGCAGCCCCGATGCAGCGATATGCCTGGGCGCAAGCCGGACGTGGTACAGGCCCTCAGGGCGCTCCTTCACCACAGGGCCAGAACCGCCAGGGCATGCATGTATACATCTGGACGGGCCTGAAGTCCCATTCCGAGGGTCAGCATGACTACCCGCAGTTTCTGGCTGACTGGAGCAAGATTCTGACGGCGCACGGGGCCGTCGTCGATGGTGCTTTGCATGCCCCCAGCAGTGCCGATCTCGAACATACCGACGTCGTGGTGATCTACAAGGGCGATGCAGCCTACCTGGGCGATAGCGAAAAGGCCGCGATCGAGGCGTTCGTCAAACGCGGTGGGGGCCTGGTTAGCTTGCATGACTCGTTGTGCGGTCCGGATCCGGACTATTTTGCGACGCTGGTGGGTGGCGCCAAGAAGCATGGTGAAGTGAACTACACCTTGGATGCGCCCATCCCTTATACAGTCGTGGATAAATCGAATCCCATCGTTAAGGACTTGTCCGACATCACGACTTCCGATGAAGCCTTCTTCACCATGACGTGGGCGAAAGATCCTGCCATCCACGTGTTGGCAACCGCCAAGATCCCGCCAACGCGCAGTGCCGGCGACCACAAGGACGAAGTGGTACCGCAGATCTGGACGTACGAACACACACTCCCGGGCGGACAGCCTGCCCGTGCCTTCGTATGGATGCAGGGCCACACCTATGCCAACTTCGCCAATGACCAGATTCAGCGGACATTGCTTCGCGGCATCGCGTGGGCCGGAAAGAAACCAGTGGATGAGCTGGTGAATTACGTGGCTCCTCCGCGTCCCGGTCGCGGGGGGGCGCCTTCAGGGGGCAAGGCGAAGTAAGCGATGTGACACCCAGCCTGACACGATACAATCGTCCAAAGGTGCGCTTACGGTTGCTGACAGCCGGGATCCTTGCGAGCCTCGCGTACGGCCAGACACTGGAACGGGCGGAGCGGGCTTTCGATGCCGGCAAATACGGGGAGGCTGCCAGCCTCTTCGAGAAGGCGCACCAGGAATCCCCCGGTTGTGAAAGTCTTTTCGGTCTCGGTATGGCGCGATACCGTCTGCAGCAGGTGGATGCCGCGCTGATCGCCTTCCAATCCGCCGTTCAATGCGACCCCAAGCAGGTGCTGGCCCAACTTGCCCTGGCGGAGGCCCTGGCCCAAAAAGGCAACCTCAATGAAGCGCTGGCCGCCTACACGCGCGTGCTGAAACTGGAACCCGCCAACACGGCCGCGCTGCAGGGCGCCGCTACTATTTATCTGCGCGGCAAGAGTCACAACCAAGCAGTAGAGGTTCTGGAGAAGTTGGTCCGCGTGACGCCGTCAGACCCGCAGGCACATGCGGACCTTGGCGCCGAATATGTCGCCGTGGGGAACCCGGATGGCGCCGAACTTCAGTTTCAAGAGGCCCTGCGCCTCAAACCGAACCATCCGTCCGCGCTGTTGGGCCTGGCGAACATACACCTCAGGAAGGGCGAGGAAGCCCAGGCCATCGCATTGCTCCAGACAGTGGTCACGATGGTCCCGAACGCATTCCAGCCCCGGTTCCTGCTGGGTTCCGCATACAATCGCCTGGGCCGCTACCCGGAAGCGCTGGCCGAACTGCAGCATGCGCAGCGCCTGGGCGCCAACGACTCCGAGTTGTATTACCATTTGGCGCGGGCCTATGGCGGGTTAGGTAGAACCGCGGAGCGCGCCCAGGCGTTGGCGCAATTCACGGCGCTCACCAGCCAAGCCAAGGAAGACACCGAAGCCCGGCGCCGGACTTTGAAACTGGTGGAGGAAGCCAAGGCGTTGGTCGACTCTGGTGACTTGAATGCCGCCGTGGCACGGTTGGAAGAGGCCAGGGAACTGCGGCCGCCCGACGACCAACTCCTGTTTCGGCTGGCCAGCGTGCACTATGACTTGCACCACGACGCAGTGGCGCGGAGCTATGTTGAGGAGGCGATAAGCCTGTCACCCTCTGAATGGATCTATCATTACCTGCTGGGACTGATTGAGACACGGTCCAGGAGATGGGCGCAGGCGCAGAGCAGCCTGGGGACAGCCCTCCGGCTGAATCCTTCGTCGGCCGATGTGCAGAGCGCTCTGGAGGCAGCCAGAAAGGCGGCGAGTGAGGGCCACGAGTAGTTTAGGCTGACACCCTGCTTGACAGCGCCAAACAGGGGTGTATGATCGAAGTAATTCAATCAGATGTAGTCTCTGGAGGGTCTGCCATGGTTTCCCGATTGTGTCCATCGTTGATTATCCTTTTCGCCGCCACTGTAGCGTTGGCGCAAGACCGCGGGTCGATCAGCGGCACCATTACCGACACATCCGGAGCCTCCGCTCCCGGGGTAAAAGTTACGCTGTTGAGCCCCGCAACCGGGCTTTCGCAGGCAGTGGTTTCCGGAACCGATGGCGCGTACACATTTGTTTCGTTACGTGCCGGCGAATATAACCTGACGGCGGAAAAGAGCGGTTTCCGAAAATCCGACGTGAACGCGGTGCGCGTGGACGTCAACACGAATTCCCGAATCGATATCAAACTGCAGGTGGGGACGTTGCAGGAAACCGTGGAGGTCCAGGGTTTAGCCCCGCTGCTGCAGACTGACCGCAGCGATCTCGGCAAAGTCATCGACAAAGAGGCGATCGAAGCGCTGCCCCTCTTCGCCAATGGCGGGCTGCGCAGCAACATTGCGTTCGCGACTCTGGCGCCCGGCGTTTCCACCAACCTCACCGCCGACCCGGATACCACGGGCGGCGCGCCGCGGATTGCGGGCGGCACATCCGGATCTAACACCAGTCTGCTGCTGGATGGCGGAGAATCGATGAGCGAACGGCGCAATGACCCTCAGATGCGCGTGGTCAGCGCCGACGGTATTGAAGAGTTCAAAGTGCAAACCGGCGCTTACTCCGCCGAATACGGCCGCACCTCGAATGGCATTCTGAACTTCACCACGAAATCGGGCACCAACGATTTTCATGGCTCGGCATTCCTGGTCATCCGCAATCAGGATTTGAATGCCAAGGGTTTTTTCTATATACAGCCCCCCTCCTTCGCGCAGACCATTCACAATCAGAACCTGGAAGCAGTTACCGTAGGCGGCCCGGTCTGGATTCCGAAGATATACAACGGCAAGAACAAGGTGTTCTTTTTCTTTTCCGGAGAACGCTCGCGAGCCAAGGATATTGCTTCCAGCAGTTTGATCAGCCTGCCCACGGCCGCCGCGCGTCTGGGTAACTTCAGCGGCTACACCGGCTCCAATGGGGCCGTGATTCCGATCTACGATCCTGGCAATGCCGCCACTGGAAATATCATCGCCAATGCCAACGCCCGCGTGCCGTTTCCGAATAACACCATTCCCCAGTCGCGTATCAATCCCGTGGCTACGTTGATTCAGGGTTACATCCCGCTGCCGGCGAATCCAGGCTCCTTTTTCAATAACAACCCGATTACCAACACCGGTTCGCGCGACCCCGGCGAAAACCAGGGTGTGTATGCCATCAAGGGAGATTGGAATAAGAGCGATAAGTTGCGTATCAATGGCATGTTCAGCCGCCAGTACTTCAACGGCTGCGATATCTGCATGGGGCCAATGCCGGGCCCGCTGGGAGAAGGCTTCCAGGAGTTTTTTGACAACAAGTATGTCCACCTGAATGCCGACTACATTGTGAAGCCCACGCTGTTGAATCACTTCAGTTTCGGATTCAACCATCGCGCCGGCGGCGAGGCCGGCAATGAGCGCCTCGGGCCCAATACCGGGACATTCGGCCAGGCTACGGAGGCGCCGGGAAATCCCAGTTACTCCAAAGCGCCGAACTACACCTGGTATGGCTTCCAGAATTACCCGAACACCAGCAGCTTTGTCCAGACCAATTCGCCCGGCAAGACTTTTGACTTCAAAGACGGCCTCACCTGGCTGAAGGGTAAACATAGCCTCAAGTTCGGCTTTGAATTCATGCGCCAGAACTACGCGCGCTCGGATTGCAACGGGTGCGGAGGCGAGTTAAGCTTCAATAGTTCCTCCACGGGGAATCCGGGAGTCAGCACCAGCGGTTTGGACTATGCCTCGTTCCTGTTGGGCGTTTCCAGCAGCGCTTTCTTCAATTACAACGGGAACATCAATTACGTGTACCCTTACTACGCGTGGTATGTTCAGGACGACATCAAGATCAGCAGCCGCTTGACAATCAATATAGGCCTGCGGTATGACCTGCCGCTGGCCAGGCGCGAGCCGAACGGGCAAAGCAGCAACTTCTGCCCGACCTGTCCCAACCCCGCCGCCAATAACATTCCCGGCGCGTTGGAATTCGCGGGCTCCGGGCCCGGCCGTACCGGCCAGAGTTCCATCCTGCAGCACCGCAGCACGGCGTTCGGCCCGCGCTTCGGCTTTGCCTACCGACTGGGCTCGAAGACCGTCATCCGCGGCGGCGGCGCCATCATGTACGACAGCAACCGCGAGGACGGGAACGCCGATGGCGGCGTGCAGGGTTTCGGCGGCAACTACAGTGTGCCGTCCAATTACCTTTCCACCGGCATTTCGATGCTGCTCCCGAGCGGTCAGAATAACTCGGTCGCCGGTTTCCTTCCGTTCGCCGCGGCCATTCAGGCCGGCGCGCCGCCGGTGGTGAATCCTTCGATTGTCAACTTCGCCAGCCCCAGCTATTTCTCCGATGGCAAAGCCGCTCAGTTTTACGATTACAATATCACTCTGGAGCGTACTCTGACGGCATCCACTCTGTTGCGGGCCAGCTTCCATGCCAATTACGGAAACGAACTGCAATCCAGCCAGAGTTACAATCAGCTCAATCCCAAATATATCGGGATTTATGGAAGCATGCTTACCTCGCCATTGAGCACCCTGCTCAACAATCCAGCCCAGGCGGCCATACTGGCAACCAACGGATTCCAGTTGCCTTACTCCACTTATCCCCTGAACAACACGCTGTCACAGGCCCTCGACCCATTTCCGCAGTACTCCCAGGGATTTGGAGGCACCACCAACGGCGGGCACAGCACTTACAATTCGCTGGAGGCGAGTCTGCAGCATAACTTCTCGCACGGGCTGTACGCTCAAGCATCGTATACCTTCTCTAAGTTCCTCTCGGATACCACATCCGAAAATGTCTACGTGAAGAACAGGGAGAAGGCCATCAACGGCGCGGACCGACCGCACGTGGTTACGCTCAGCTACATCTATGATCTGCCGCTGGGGCACGGCAAGGCGTTCGGCGGCAATATGAATCCGGTTCTGGACGCCGTAGTCGGCGGCTGGAAGGTCTCCGCGGTTCAGCATTACCAGAGCGGCGCGGTACTCAGCGTGGGGTGCGGGCAGAATATGTATGGCGCGGGCGCCGCGCGATGCAACTATGTGCCCGGCCAGGCGGTGTACAATTCAACTTGGAATCCGGCCGACCCGCACAGTTCGTATCTCAACCTGGCGGCCTGGACGCAGCCTGCTAACGGAGTGTACGGCAGCGCGGGAGCCGTAATTCCCAGCCTCCGCCAACCGATCCAGATGGACGAAGACGTGGCTCTGAGCAAGAGGTTCAAGATTACCGAACAAAAGTCGCTGGAGTTCCGCGGCTCGGCGTTTAACATAGCCAACCGGCACCTGTTGGGTGGACTCACTACCAGCATCACCAGTTCCACCTTTGGCCAGTTCACGAATCCGCAGTCGAACCAGCCGCGCAATATTGAGGGCAGCCTGCGCTTCAAATGGTAAACGGCCGGCTTTCCGTTCCGCTGCTTTCCGTACTGCTTTGGATGTCTGGCCTGGTTGGCATTCAGGTTGGCGGCCAGGTTTACGGTCAGGATTATTTTCCGCCTCCCGATACGCAGGGTGGATGGCGCACGTTAAAGGATGCCGCCCAAATCCGCCAAGCGGCGGGCATGGACCTGACCAGGCTCGATTACGCTTTCGATTACGCTTCCCGCAGCAGCCAGCATGGCGGGTTGTTGGTTGTCAGGCACGGCTACCTGGTGTACGAAAAGTATTACGGAAAGGGAAATCGCGATGCCACACCGGCCATGGCTTCCGTCGGCAAAGCCTACACCAGCATCGCCTGCGGCATCATGCTCGCGGAAAAGCATGACCAGATTCCGGACGGCCTGGAGACCAAGGTTTTCACCGAAAAGTATCTGCCGGAAGCGTTTCCGCTGAGCGACCCGAGGAAGGCCGATATCAAGTTGGGGCATCTGCTGAGCATGGCTTCGGGTATGCATGGCGAGGGCGGCAATCCGGGCTTCGTGAACTTCGAACCCTCCGTCAAGCTCGAACCCATCCCGCGCCCCGCTCAGCGTGTGGATCAGGACCAGAGCGCTCTGCAGGTACCGCTGTGGACCGATCCGGGCGGCGGATACTCATACACATCGCAATCGCCGCACGTTGCGTCCATCGTGCTGCGCCGCCTGGTGGGCATGGAGATGCAGCAGTATATCGATGAGAAACTGGCCAAGCCGATGGGCTGGGGACCATGGGGCTACGCGCTGCATCGGGGTGAGAACACGCTGCCGCACACGCCCGGCGGGGCCGACACCGCCATCCGGTCCACGGATGTGGCGCGGTTTGCCTACCTGATCCTGCACAAGGGCAAATGGGGCCAGCGGCAACTGGCGCCCGCCGCCTATATCGAGATGGCCGGAAAGCCTTCGCCCTACCAGAAGCATGCGCCTTTCAGCCTGATGTTCGAAGTCAATGCCGACGGCCACGTTGCCGGCGCGCCTCGCGATACGTTCTTCAAATCGGGCGGCGGCGGCTATGGAGTGGTGATCGTGCCCTCGCTCGATTTGGTGATCTACAAAATGGCGGGCAGCGACCAGCAGTACAATCCCGCGCTCACGGGGATTCCGCAGAATTACCCGTACGACGGCTCGCGCGACAACTGGAAGCCCGCCGCAAAAAGTCAGTTCAGCGATGGGCCGATCGGCACCGACGACGGTTTGCGGCGCGTGATCGAAATGGTGGTAGCGGCGGTCGTGCAGTAAGACCGATGAGGGGCTGCCGCAAGACCGCTTGCTGACGCGCGCGGCTCCGATCCGAGCTACGTGCAGCTCGATCAGAGCCACGACCGTTAGGGAGTGGTTAGGAGTGGTATAGGATTAAGTAGTACTTTCTGGAGGTGCGGGAACGTGTCATCTGGTCTACGCCGGGTATTACCACTGATCGTCCTTTGCGCGCCCTTCACCCTTTCCACCCTGGCAGCGCAACCCTCCGCCGCCAGGGCCGCCGAGAGCCGGAAGGGAGCCACTCTGTGGGTTCTAAAAGATGTCAATCGCCCCCAGGTTCCCGCCGGCGTTACCCAGTCCGCCAACCCGATTGATGCGTTCATCGCATCGGATTATCAGGCGAAAGGCCTTCGTCCGGCCGGCGCGGCAAACAAGCTGACACTGCTCCGCCGGGTATACCTGGATCTCATTGGCATCCCACCCTCGCCGGCCGACCAGGAGGCTTTTCTCAAGGACGAATCTTCCGACGCGTATGAAAAGGTGGTGGACAAACTGCTCGCCAATGAGCAGCACGGTGTCCGTTTTGCCCGCCATTGGCTGGACGTCTTGCGTTACGCCGATGCCGATGAGCGAATGACTGCCGCGGCCGGGATTCATTATTGGCGCGATTGGGTGATCTACGCCTTGAATAGCGATATGCCGTACGACCAGTTCGTGCGCGCGCAGTTGACCGGCTACCGGACCACCGAACGTACCCAGATGGCCGCCATCGGCGTTCGCTCGAAATTGGAACCGCGCCTCGACGATATGTTCGCGCTGGGATTTCTGGCGCGCGGAGACGTGGTCCGCGACAACAAGAACACCCAGGAAATGCCCATCGTGGCGGTGGAAACCATCTCCACGGCGTTCATGGGCCTGACGGTGGGATGCTCCAAGTGCCACGACCACATGTACGACCCGATTTTGCAGCGCGACTTTTACGCCATGAAGGCGCTCTTCGATCCGCTGGTCATTAAGAAGGTGACCATGGCCACCCCCGAGCAAATCATGGCGCAGAGCAAGGCTCTCGATGAGGCTCAGAAGAAACGGGCAGCTGCCGAAGGCCCGCTGAACGCCCTGATCGCTCCCTATAAGAAAAAGTTGTACGATGACCGCGTCGCCATGCTGCCCGCCGACGTTCGGGCCATCGTCCTGAAGCCGGAAAAGGACCGCACCGTAGCCGAGCAGAAGATTGCCGACGACTATTTCCCGGTGCTGCGCATCGATGCCGAAAAGATCCAGGAGATCCTGCCGGAGGACGTCCGGACAAAGTATAAGGAACTGCAACAGGCAGTGAATGCGGCGGGCGGCGGCGGTGGTGGGGGACGCCGCGGCGGTGGCGGTCTGGCGGCCTACTGGACAGTTGAGGTGGACCGCGCCAAGGAGTTGGACCCGAGCTACATCCTGACCAGCGGCGACCCTGAGAGGCCGGAGAAAAACAAGCCGGTGCAGCCCGGCTGGCCGTTCGCGCCGGCCAAGATCGATTTCCGGGAGGGAAGAATCGAAGCCTTCTCCGATTGGCTCACGGCCCCGGAAAACCCCATGTTTGCGCGCGTGGCCGTCAATCGACTCTGGCAATGGCACTTCGGCGAGGGATTGCAGAAGGCCTCCAGCGATTTCGGGAAACTGGGCGGCACACCTTCCAATCCGCGGTTGCTGGATTGGCTGGCATCGGAATTTGTGGCGCGCAATTTCAGCATGAAGGAAATCAACCGGCTGATGGTCACTTCCGACACCTACAAGCTTGCCTCGGAAGCCGGGCCGGCAGTTGCAGCGGCGAACATCAAAGTGGATCCCGAAGACACGTATCTCTGGCGCTACCGCCTGCAGCGGTTGGAGGCCGAGCCCATCTGGGATTCCATCCTGTCGGCTGCCGGCAACCTGGATCTGACGGTGGGCGGACCTTCTTTCAGCGTGGGCGGCGGAGGCGGACGCCGCGGCGGTGGGGGCGGGCGCGGAATGGCCGGTGCCCCGGTTGCAACCAACCGGCGCGGCGCCTACATGATCCGCGGTTTTTCCACCAGCGCCGAAGTTGTGCCCAACTTTCTGCAGGCATTCGATGTGGACGACGGACGCCTGCCGTGTCCCATGAGGACGCAAACGGTTACCGCGCCCCAGGGCCTGTTCATGATGAACAGCGACGAGGTGGAAAATGCTTCCGCGAAACTCGCCGGGCGCTTGCAAAAGGAGTCCGGCGGAGATCTGAAGAACGCCGTGGACCTGGGCTACCGGCTGACGCTGGACCGTCCGCCTTCGCCCGCGGAGAAGGACGGGGCGCTGACTTATATCGAAGGCGATCCGGCCCGGCTCAAGGGCTTAGCCTGGTTGCTATACAACCTGGACGAGTTCATTTACGTTAGATGACGGCGTTAGGTGACGGCCTTAGGTGACCATATGGATCTCAAGAGCATGTACCCGTGCGGCAGATTGAACCGCCGCGGCTTTATGCATCAGATGGGCGGCGGATTTTTCGGCGTGGCCATGGGCGCTCTGTGGGCGGAAGACGGGAAAATCGAAGACGGGAAAATCAAGAACGCAATCCATGGGCCCCATTTCGAGCCGAAGGCCAAATCCGTCATCTTTCTGTTCATGTGCGGCGGCATCAGCCACATCGATACGTTCGATCCGAAAGACAACAAGTACGCCGGCAAACTGATCGATGCCGTGGGGTTTGGCGACAACGTGGCGGAGATGAAGCGGCCGGTGATCCCAATCCTGCGCAAGTTCACCAACTACGGAAAATCGGGTATTCCGGTTTCCGATTGGTTCCCCAACGTGGGCGGCGTGATCGACGAGATCGCCGTGGTGCGCTCCATGTGGTGCAACGAAGGCAACCACTTTCCGGCCGTTATTGAAACCACCACCGGGCACCGCGGCCGGCAGTTCGATCATCCGACGCTGGGCGCCTGGGTGACTTATGCGATGGGAACCGCCAACAAAAATCTGCCCACGTTCGTCAACATCGGGCGGCCGTCTTCGCCCGTGCAGTTGACCGGCGGTTACCTGGGCGCCACGGTATCGGCCACGCCGTTCCAGCCAGGCGATACCCCCATCCCCAACCTGTATCCGCCAAAAACCAGCAACGCCCAAGAGCGGGAACGCCAGATGCAGGCGCTGCAGGAACTCAACCGGGAGTTCCGCGACCAATACCGCATTAACACCGACATTGCCGCGCGATCGCAAGCCTACGAACTGGCGGCGCGAATGCAGCTTACCGCGCCCGACGTAGTGGATTTTTCGCAGGAACCGAAGAGCGTGACCGCGCTTTACGGCATCGGCGAAAAGGAAACCGACGATTTCGGCAAGCAACTGCTGCTGGCGCGCCGCCTGGCGGAAAAGGGCGTCCGCTTCATCCAGATCTGCCATGCCGGAGGCGGCAACGGAGCCTGGGACGCGCACGGCGACATGAAGACGCACGAACCGCTGTGCCGGTCTGTCGACAAGCCCATCTCCGGTTTGATTCGCGATTTGAAACAGCGCGGCATGCTGGATTCCACGCTGGTCGTGTTCGGCAGCGAGTTCGGCAGAAGCCCGTGGTCGCAGAACACCACTGGCCGCGATCATAACCCCAAGGGTTATACGGTGTGGCTGGCAGGCGGCGGTATCAAGGGCGGGGTGGTGCATGGCGCCACCGACGATGTAGGCTACAAGGCCGTCGATCACCCGCACTACTACAGCGACCTGCATGCCACGATCCTCAACCGCATGGGGCTCGACTACAAGAAGATGGAGTTGAACGTCTTTGGCCGAACCATGCGCCTGGTGGAAGAAGGCGAGGGACCGATCAAGGAAATAATGGCTTAGAGTTTGGGCGGACGCTGACCTGATCGTGGGTATGCAAGAGCCGCGCTACTTCGCCGGACCGATGCGCTCAGTGCCGATGGCGACGTCGTCGTAATAGACATCGAAGCCCTGCTGCGGCGCTCCCCAGACGCGGGCGCCGAAGCCGAATTCCTTAAATCCGCCCACCAGGGTGCTATTGGTGGTGCTGCCTTTGGGCCACGCAAACTTTACCATTTCCACCTTTTCACCGTTCATGGTGTCGGTGAGCCTCTGGCCGTCAATCCAGATCGTGATGGTGGCGGGGTCATCGTTGAATTCCCACTCCAGCAGGAACCATTTGTCAAAGGGCGGCGGCGTGTCGCTGCGGTAAGTCACTTCCCCGCGACCCTGGCCCGCCGCGGATTTGTTCTCCTGATACGAAGGCATCCAATTGCCGCGGTACGTGCCGATCTCATCGAATTTCGATATCGGCCACCCCGGCTCGCCCGCGAAGATCAAGGGATTGTGCGTGTTCCCCAATCCAGGCGTGATCTTCATATAAGCGCGGCCGAAAAAGTGCGTCTTTACCGAATCCGGCAGATGGGTGGCGACCACGAACGCATAGCTGCGCGCGGCCATGTCCGGATAGTGGATATGCAGCGCATATTTTCCGTGCGCGCCATCCATGGCTTCCACGGCGGCGGTTGCGGTACCGGTTACTCTCTGGTCCCATACTGCCGGGTCAAGCTTTCCCGATTCGAAACTTTCCTCGAAAACGGGCTTGCTCTGGGCGGGCAGACTGGCAGTTAGCGCCGCCAGCAAACCGGCGGCTGCCAGTATGGTCGAAAACTTCATGCGGGCAGTTTATCACCTTTGCGGCTCACTACCAGACCTTTGATCTCACTGCCATACGGTGGTTTTGCTATCCTGGCACCGGGACGGGAGAGCTATGCCACGAACCGTTTTGGCGCTATTCACCATGGTGTTGGGCTTCCCTTTTGCCGCGCATACCCAGGGCGGCAGCAATTTTTCGGGCACTTGGAAGATGGACCCGGCGCGCAGCGAGTCGGCGCATCAAGCCGTCCCGATTGGCCCGGTTACGCTAGTCATCAACCAGACCGCGCTCGAGCTCAGGATTGAGACCAGGCGGACGGAGACCGGGCGCAGCGATGGCGGCGAATCCGCGGTTCAAAGCCAAATTTTGACGTATCGGCTGGACGGGACGGAGAGCACGATGGCGGCCGAAACCGGCGCGCCGGTCAAGACCAGAGCGCACTGGAATGGCAACAAACTCGTGACTGAAACGGAACGCAACGTTCAGGGCTCGTCCGTCACCACCATGTACATTCATAGCCTGGATCCGAAAGGGAAGGAGTTGACCGTCGATAAGACCCTGCTGGTCCAGCATGGCTATCAGTTTGAGGGGTCTAAGAGCTATGGAACGGGTCGCGACGTATTCGTTAAGGTCCATGGTTCCAGTCAACCTGGAGTACAATAATTCTGGAGTACAATAATTAGAGACTTGCCGGCGGATGTAACATGATGGGCCGCCGCAACGCCTTTCCACGTAACCAAACAGTGAAGCAAAATAGCTGGTTTTCCAAACATTCGCCAGGTACCGCATTCATGGCCGTCACCTGCTCCATGGGCTTCACGTGCTTCATTGCCTTTACCTGCCTGACCTTCACGTTCGTGGCAGCCGGCCTCTTTGGGGCCGAAATACCACCCTCTGCGCCCCGCATCCTGATCAATCAATACTGTGTTGGCTGCCACAACCAGAAGGTGAAAACAGCGGGCGTTTCGGTGCAGGCGCTGGACCCGGCGAACGTGAGCCAGGATGCCGCCATTTGGGAGAAAGTCCTTCGCAAGGTGAGCGCCGGCCAGATGCCCCCGGCGGGATTGCCCCGTCCGCAAGCTGCCGCTTCCGAGGGCTTCACGCAATGGCTGGGCGAGGAACTCGACCACGCCGCCGCCGCACATCCCAACCCGGGACACCCCACCATTCATCGCCTGAATCGGGCCGAGTACAGCAACGCCATTCGGGATCTGCTGGCGCTCGATATCAAACCCGGATCGAAGCTTCCGGCCGACGATACGGGCTACGGATTCGACAACATCGGAGACGTGTTGTCGCTCTCGCCGGTGCTGGTGGATCGGTATATGTCGGTTGGCCGGATGATCAGCCGCCTGGCAGTTGGAGACGCAAATCTCAAGCCTGAAGTGAATGAGTTCGAATTGCCCAAGCCGGGCCGTGGCGGGGTGCGAAACGAGCGGATCAGCGACGATCTTCCTTTTGACTCGGCCGGCGGCATGGTGATTCAGTACTCGTTCCCGGTGGACGCGGAGTACGTTTTCAGGATCAAGGGGCTGGCGGGTGGAGCCGCTCCGCCCAAAGTGTATGAGCTGCGCACGCCGGTCAAGGCGGGCACCCGGACCGTGGGCGTTACCTTCCTGGCGGATAACGAGGTACCCGAAATCATCCAGACCTTTGGCGGACCCAACAACGCGGCTGCAGCGGCGGCTGGGGGAGGACGCGGCGGGGGGCGCACACTTCCGGCCAAGATGGATCTTCGGCTGGATGGCGCACGGCTCCAGCTATTCGACACCGCTGCTCCCCGATTTGGCACCTTCGCCATCGCCGGCCCCTATAACATTACAGGCGTTGGCGACTCGCCGAGCCGGCAGAGGATTTTTGTTTGTAAGCCTGCCTCGGCCGACGACGAAAACCCGTGCGCCCGGAAAATTCTAACCAGCCTGGGACGCCGTGCTTACCGCCGGCCGTTTACCGATGCGGATCTGAAGCCGCTGCTTTCCCTCTATGAAGCGGGCCGGCGCGAAGGCAGTTTTGACAGCGGGATCGAAATGGCCCTGCGGGCGCTGCTGGTGTCCCCTAATTTCCTCTTCCGCGTGGAGCGCGACCCGGCCGCAAGCCCGGCGGGGAGCGCCTACCGTGTGAACGATTTTGAACTGGCGTCCCGGCTTTCGTTTTTCCTGTGGAGCAGCATCCCCGACGACGAATTGTTGAATTTGGCGGAACAGGGCAAGCTGAAAGAGCCGGCCGTTCTCTCCGCACAGGTGGCCCGGATGCTGGACGATCGGCGATCCAGCGCGTTTGTCAGCAATTTCGCCGGCCAGTGGCTTTTTCTTCGCAACCTGGCCCAGGTGAAGCCCGACCAGGATGCATTTCCCAAGTTCGATGCCAGTCTGCGGCAGTCCTTCGAGCGCGAAACCGAGTTATTCTTCGAAGCCGTTCTGCGTGAGAACCGTCCGGTGACGGAGTTGCTGAATGCTAATTTCACCTTTCTGAACCAGCGCCTGGCCGAGCACTACAACATTCCGAACATCTATGGCTCGCAGTTTCGCCGGGTTACGTTGACGGACCCCAGCCGCGGAGGTTTGCTCGGGCAGGGAAGTATCCTGACCGTCACGTCGTACCCCAATCGAACCTCGGTGGTGCAGCGCGGCAAATGGGTGCTGGAGAATCTGCTGGGCGCTCCGCCGCCGCCACCGCCGCCGGATATCCCGGCTCTGGAACCACACGCGAAAGATGGAAAGCTGCTCACCGTGCGGCAGCAAATGGAACAGCACCGGGCGAACGCGACTTGCGCGTCCTGCCATTCCCGCATGGATCCGATCGGGTTTTCGCTGGAAAACTACGATGGCGTGGGCGCCTGGAGAACCAAGGAGGCTGGTGTCACTATCGACGCCACGGGCAAGATGCCCGACGGGACGGTATTCCAAGGGCCCTCCGGACTCAAGAACCTGCTGTTGACCGCCCACCGCGACGAATTCATTTCCACGTTCACAGAAAAGCTGATGACGTACGCCTTGGGCCGGGGCATCGAGTACTACGACCGGCCAGCGATGCGCGCCATCGTGCGGGATGCCGCCAAACAAAACAACAGCATTCCGGATATCATCAATGCCATCGTTCAGAGCCCCCAATTTCAAATGAGAAGGAACCGCCCATTATGATTATTACGAAGAAGGCTTTAGCCCGACGCACATTTCTGCGCGGCATGGGCACCACCCTGGCTCTGCCGTTTTTCGACGCCATGATTCCGGCCATGGGTGGGGCGGCAGCGGCTCTACCGGCGGTCCGCCTGGGATTTGTTTACGTCCCTAACGGCATTATCCCCAAGGCATGGCTTCCTTCGCAGGTGGGGACCGGTTTTGAAATGCCTCCGGTTATGAAGCCTCTCGAGGCGCACCGCCAGAAGATTGTGGTGGTGAGTAATCTGATGCAGAACGGCGGACGGGCGCTGAGCGACGGCGCCGGCGACCATGCACGGGCGGGCGCATCGTGGCTCACCGGCGTTCATCCGAAAAAGACCGAGGGCGCCGACATCCACGCCGGCATCTCGGCCGATCAGATTGCGGCTCAGGAGCTGGGTAAGAAGACGCAGCTTGGGTCGCTGGAAATCGGTCTCGAAGAGCCGAACCTGGCGGGAGGCTGCGACAGCGGCTATAGCTGCGCCTATACCAATACGATTTCCTGGCGCACGCCGATCACGCCGAACCCAATGGAGGTGAACCCGCGCGCCGTGTTCGAGCGTCTCTTCGGCGATGGCGAGTCCAACGATCCGGCATCGCGCATCAAGCGCATGGAGCAGGATCGCAGCATTCTGGATTTTATCCGGGGAGATGTGGAACGCCTCGAATCGGGCTTGGGATCGCGAGATAAGAGCAAGCTGGCCGAGTACCTGGATGGCATCCGCGATATCGAACGGCGCATTCAGAAAGCCGAACAGCAGAGCGCCACCATGAAACTGCCTCTGATGGAACGTCCTACCTCCATCCCCGACGAGTTCGAAGAGCATGCCAAGCTGATGAGCGATCTGATGGTGATTGCCTTCCAGACCGACATGACGCGCGTGGTCAGCTTCATGATGGCTCGCGAGGGCAGCAACCGCAGCTACCGGACTATCGGCATCTCCGATGGACATCACTCGGTAACGCATCATCAGAACGACCCGGAAAAGATCGCCAAAACGACCAAAATCAATGAGCTGCATGTGCGCTCCTTCTCCTACCTGCTGGACCGGTTGGATGCCACGCCCGATGGCGATGGCACGCTGCTGGATCACTCGTTGATTCTCTATGGCAGCAGCATCAGCGATGGCAATGCCCACACCCATCATGACCTGCCGCTGGTGCTGGCCGGCGGAGCGGGCTGCCAGATCAAAGGCGGCCGGCACATCCGCTTTCCCGAGGAAACGCCCATGAACAACCTGCTGCTGACGATGCTGGATAAGGCAGGAGTTCCCACGGAATCTTTGGGCGATGGAACCGGCAAGCTGAAGCAACTGACCGACATCTAGGAGCAACGATGTCCAACAGGTTTTTGGCGCGATTCGGATTTTTCGCGGTTCTGGGAGCATCTTATCTCGCCGCCAGTGACGTTCGCCCGGCCAGTGACGTGCGCCTGATCGATGCGGTGAAAGACCAGAACCGTAAGGCGATCGAGGCGCTGATTCAAGCGCATGTCGATGTAAACGCCGCTCAGCCGGATGGCGCGACTCCGCTGGCGTGGGCCGTATACCTCAATCAGGTGGACACCGTGGATCGGCTGATGAAAGCCGGCGCCAAGGTCACGACGGTGGACGAGTACGGCGAAACACCTCTCACCCTGGCATGCGCGATCGGCAACGCAACCCTGATCGAGAAGCTTCTGGGTGCTGGCGCCGACGCCAAGGCCGCTCGTTGGAATGGCGAGACTGCCCTCATGCTGGCAGCGCGCTCCGGCAGCGTCCCAGGGGTGAAGTTCTTGCTGGCGCACGGAGCCGATGTCGACGCGGTAGATTCCCGCAAAGGCCAGAACGCTTTGATGTGGGCCGCGGCTGAAAGCCATTCCGATGTCGTCGACCTGCTGATCAAGAGCGGCGCCAACGTAAAAGTCGCCTCGCAAGCCGGGTTCACCCCGCTGATCTTCGCCGCCCAGAAGGGCGACACAAAATCCCTGGCCAGTTTGCTTGGCGCCGGGTTGGACCCGAACTACGCGTTGCCAAACGGCACCAGCGTGCTGCAGGTAGCCGTTCTCGGCGCCAAAGATGAAGCCGCGGCACTGCTGCTGGACAAAGGCGCCAACGTCAATATCGCCGACGCCGGTGGAAATACGCCATTGCACGTAGCGGCACAGGCGGGGGATTTGACCCTCGTCAAGAGCCTGCTGGAGAAGCACGCGGATCCAAACGCGCGGACGGCCAAGACCGGCGGCGGCCCGGGTGGTGGGGGTGGCTTCCGCTTCGTCTCGGGTGAGCAGACGCCCCTGATGATGGCGGCCAGAGCGAATCGTGAGAGCGTGATGCGCGCCCTGGTGGCGGGTGGCGCCGATCCGAAGCTGAAAGCTCAGGACGGCACCACGCTGCTGATGGCCGCGGCCGGCAGCGGCCACATTGAGGTTGTGAAGTACGCGTATGAGCTGTCTCCGGAGATTGCCGCGGTGACAGATCGCAAGAGCACGGTGATGCACTCGGCCGTCACTGGCTCCATGCAGAACTCAACGCAGCCTGAAATCTGCAAGGTGGTTCAATTCCTTGCGGATAAAGGCGCCGATCTGGATGCCGTGGACGGCCGGGGCAGAACGCCGATCACCGTGGCTAACGGTCTTCCAATCGACAACGCCGTTGAGTTATTGACGAAGCTCATCGAGGCCAACGGCCAGACTCCCAAGCAATCGCCCAAGCGATAAGTCGCGGCTCCTACAGCGGCTTGAGCAGCCAGAGATAGCAGTGGTTTCCGAGCCGGCCGGCGCGGGGCAGGCGTAACAGCCACACGTCCAGATAGCGCAGCGGAAAGAGCAGCCAGCCCAACCCCAGATGCGCCGCGGCTCGCCAGACGCGCCACGGCAGCAGAAGTTTGACATACTCAATGGTGAACACCAGAAGCGTGGCCGTGGGCCCTGTGCGCCAGCCTTCGGCCACCACCTCCAGCGGGCCCGCGAGGCTTTTCAGGCCATCCAGGCTGAAGCCTCAGTGGTCACCTCAAAACCGGCCATAGAGGGTCACCTCAAAACCGGCCAACGGGCCGCAGCCAGGACCTGAGGTTGTTGTACCGCGTCTGAGGTCGGCGCGGCAAGAG
>Ga0210402_10000260_pt1 | contig 60258 bp, 47 predicted proteins | sample IncBWC7MmetaG_FD_161055 | JGI IMG/M metagenome (GOLD analysis project Ga0210402, IMG submission 161055) | Forest soil microbial communities from Barre Woods Harvard Forest LTER site, Petersham, Massachusetts, United States - Inc-BW-C-7-M | ecosystem: Environmental > Terrestrial > Soil >... | reverse complement strand
TCGGTACACTGGTCGCGCTCAAGCTTACGCACACCCCGTTGAGCGTTTCCAGTTTTCTGGGACTGCTGGCGCTGCTCGGTGTTTCGGTGCAGACCGCCGTCATTCTGGTCAGCTACATCAATAAGCTGCGCTTGGAAGGGCGCTCGATTCGTGAAGCTACGCGCGAGGCCGCGCTCTTGCGCCTGCGCCCGATCATGATGACCGCTTTGGTCGCCTGTCTCGGTCTGCTTCCCGCGGCGATGTCCAGCGGCGTCGGCAGCGACACGCAAAAGCCCTTCGCCATCGTGGTTGTTGCCGGGCTCATCTCGCGTCTGGTTCTCGGCTTCTTCGTCAATCCTGTTCTCTACGAAGTGGCAGCACGCGAAGGCGACCGCCTCCAGGTGTGACACCCGCTGTCTCTGTGCTCTCGGTGTCCTCTGTGTTAAATTTCACTTGTTGATTGTCCGCGGAGGATCGAACCATGTCCGAACCAACCTACGAAGAACTCAAAGCCCAGCTCGAGCAAGCGCAAAAACAACTCGGCTCAAAAAAGAGTGGAGCGCTCGATTTTCGCGTCGGCGAAAAGGGCGGTGTCAGTGTCTACGGTCTCGGCCGCTTTCCGGTCACGCTCTACTACGAACAATGGACGCGGCTCTTGGGCGCTGCAAACGAACTCAAAGCCTTCCTCGAGGAACAGAAATCCGCAGGCAAGCTCAAACTGAAGGAATAATCGAGAATTTGTTCGAATCGCTAGCGGTTTACGGAAGCGGTCGCGGAAACGGCGGACTTTTGCCGGGCGGGCTCTACAACCAACACCGAATCAATTGTTGAGGCATGAATTGCCAGGAGCTGGTGCAACGCGGCATCGGCGCCCGGTGCATCGCCGGCTTCGCGTTTGGCGCGCGCCAATAAATCCAGCGAAAATGCGTCGTTTTCCACTTGTCCAAGCTCCGCGGCAGCTTCAGAATATTTGTGTTGCTCCAGCAACAGCGCGCCCCGCAATGCGTGCAACTGATCGCCAATAAATTCGTTTTCCGTCGTTTTGTATTTTTCCTGTAGCACCCGAATGCAAACTTCCGCCATGGCGGTATTGCCGGAGTGCAGCGAACGCACTCCACGCCACCGGCGAATCACAGCCATGTGCTCGTCGCGGGTTACCGTCGCCAGATCCGCATCATTTCGAATCGCCGCCTCCGCCGCTTCCAATTCCCGCAACGCCGCCGAATCGTCTAATTGATAGAGTGCCATCGCTTCGTGAAAGCCGGCTTCCAGGTCCGTAAACTTTTTCGACTTCGCCTCCGACGCCAGCGCGGAATACTCCTTGTCAGCAAGCGCGTACTGGTTTTGCCGCACATAGGCCAGTGCGATCGACGAGCGGTACTCCAGGCTGCGTCGCGCATTTGCCGCCACCAGCGCCGATTTGCGATACGCTTCGCGCGCGTCATCTTCTTTGCCCAGCATCGCGAAAACGTCTCCCAGCTCATGTTGCGAGGGACCGAACGTCGGATCTTTTTTCAGTGCCGCTTCAAAGTGCGCGCGTGCTTCGTCGTATCTTCCGGCTTTAAAAAGAATGTCTCCGTAGGAATCTTCGGGATTCGGATCCGTCGGCATCGCCGAGACGTACCGCTGCATCAGCACCAACGCGCGGGGCAGATCGCCCGCTGCGGCGTAGGCATATCCCAGACGATTCAAGACTGGCGTGAATTGCGGATCGAGTGCCAGAACCCTTTCGAACAGCGAAACTGCGCGCTGCTGGTCATGCTGGTCCAGGAACCAGCGTCCCGCAAGGTACAGGACAAATTTGTCGCCAGTTTCGCGATGCACCAGATCGTTGAGGTTGGCAATTGCGGCAAGCTGGTCATTGCGCTTCAGCGAGCCAACCCACTGCACAAAAAGCATTTCGCTGGGTGAAGCCTTGCCGGCCAAGTTTTGCGCGTGCGCCAGCGCTTCCGCTGCTTCGTGCGCGTCGGTGGCATAGTAGGCGAGCAGTCCCCAGCCCGCCGCGAAGTTCGGATCCTCGCTGACCGCGGTGCGCAGGCTTTTCAAACATTCATCCAGGCGATAATTTCCGCTGAGCAGCTCCGCCTGGCCAAAAAGCGCGCGAGCGTGCTCTGACGCGGTTGTCAGCCGCATCTGTGCGGGCGAGGGGCTCTGCGCCGCTACGGGGGAGATCGCGCCAAGCGCGAGCAGCAAGACAGCAAAGCAATTGCGCTGAAGAGACATGGAAGTCTTTCTCCTGATCAAAAACACCCGGGGTTAACTCGATGCTAGCACTGGCCCCGCGGAAGGCTGCCTGTACGAAAGTACAGTTGCGGCGCATCAGTCATAAGCACAGGCGGCCTTTCCGCGCATATCGGTTTCAGGGTTTCAGGGCTTGTTTTACAAGCCATGAGGTGGAGAAGTTGTACTTGCAAACCCTGAGTGATAATCTCCGGCACGCTAACGAGCGAGGTGCACTCGAGATGAAATTCCGGCGTTTTGGACGGACAGATTGGCAAGTCGGCGAAATCGGCTACGGCATGTGGGGTATGGCGGGGTGGACTGGCTCGCAGGACGCAGAATCCCTAGCATCGCTGCAGCGCGCGATCGATCTAGGTTGTAATTTTTTTGACACCGCGTGGGCTTACGGCGACGGCCACAGCGAAGAGTTGCTCGGCAAGGCGCTGCGCGCAAATCCGAACAAAAAGTTATACGTAGCGACAAAAGTTCCTCCGAAAAATCGTTGCTGGCCGTCAAAGCGCGAGTTTTCGCTCGATGTCTCATACCCGCCGGAATATGTTTTTGAATATGTCGAAAAGAGTCTGCATAACATCGGCGTCGAAACCCTCGACCTTTTTCAATATCACACCTGGGAAGATAACTGGCTCGACGACGAGCGCACCGTGCGCACCATCGAGAAGTTGCGCTCCAGCGGCAAAGTGCGCGCCGTCGGCATCAGCATGAATCGTTGGGAGCCGTGGAACGGAATTCGCGCCGTGAAGTCCGGATTGATCGATGCAGTGCAAGTGATCTACAACATTTTCGACCAGAATCCCGAAGACGAACTTTTCCCCGCGTGCCGCGCCCACGATGTCGGGGTGATCGCGCGCGTGCCGTTCGACGAAGGTTCGCTGACCGGGACTCTCACTCTCGAAAGCAAATGGCCCAAGGAAGATTGGCGCAGCACCTATTTCGTTCCGGAAAATTTACTCTCCAGCGTGGAGCATGCCGACGCGCTGAAATATCTCGTTCCTCCGGGATCGACTATGGCCGAAATGGCGTTGCGATTTATTTTGAATAATTCGGACGTTGCCACCATCATTCCCGGCATGCGAAAAATCCGCAACGTCGAGGCCAACATCGCCGCCAGCGACAAAGGCCCGCTTCCCGGCGTGCTGCGCGCGGAATTGCAAAAGCATCGCTGGGAGCGCACTCCGACCGAATGGAGTCAGTGAGCATGCGGTACCGAAAATTCGGCCGCACCGGTCGGGACGTCAGCGAAATTGGTTACGGCATGTGGGGCATGGCCGGTTGGACCGGTTCGGACGATACTGAATCGCTTGGTTCGCTGCAGCGCGCGATCGATCTGGGCTGCAATTTTTTCGACACTGCATGGGTTTACGGGAATGGCCATAGTGAAAAACTGTTGGGACAGACGCTGAAAGCGAACTCCGCGAAAAAATTGTATGTAGCGACCAAAGTTCCCCCGAAAAATAATGCCTGGCCCGCTCCGGCAAACTCCACGTTGGACGAAATCTATCCGCCGGAGCACATCACGGAATTTGTCGACAAAAGTCTGCGCAACCTCGGCCTCGAAACGGTGGACCTGATCCAACTCCATTCCTGGAATGACAGCTGGCTGGAGGATTCGCGCATCGCTCCCGCGCTCGAAAAATTGAAAACCAGTGGAAAAGTTCGCGCGGTCGGCCTCAGCCTGAATCGCTGGCAGCCGTGGAATGGCGTGAAAGCGGTGCGTGCCGGGCTGACCGAGTCGGTGCAGGTGATCTACAACATTTTCGACCAGAATCCGGAAGATGAACTGTTTCCGGCGTGCCGCGAGAAAAATGTCGCGGTGATCGCGCGGGTTCCTCTGGATGAAGGTTCGCTGACCGGAACGCTAACCGTTTCCAGTCGCTGGCCGGAGAACGACTGGCGCAACAAATATTTTTCTGGCAAGAATCTGAGCGAGACGTTGCAGCGCGTGGATGCTCTGAAAGCGCTGCTTCCCGCAGGCATGACGCTACCCGAACTCGCACTGCGCTTCATTCTTAGCAATCCCGATGTCAGCACCACCATTCCTGGGATGCGCAAGATCCGCAACGTCGAAGCGAATCTTGCAATCAGCGAGCGCGGTGCACTTCCGGCGGAGTTGCTGGCCGAACTACGCAAACATCGCTGGGTGCGCACCGTGATGCCGGAGTCGTTCACCGCCAAGGCGAAGCGGAAATTACGTAGCTTCCTGCCGGCTCGCTAGACTTGTTGACCGGTGTTGGCTCCACTGACTACTGACGGCCGAAATCGGAATACTTCTACGCGGTTTGTTTGAGGGCGCGTTCCACCAGCGTCAAACAGCGCTCGGCCTGTTCGCGCAACAGCTCTTCTCGTTCTCCGCGTTCGCGCAGGCCGGAGTGCAGTTCGTCGGCTATAGCTAGAGCTGCCAGCACTGCGGCTTTTTGCGTGTCCACGGTGCTGGTGGCGTCAGAAATAGCGCGCATTTTTTCGTCCACATAAGCAGCGAGCTTCTGCACGTAGGCGGAATCGAGATCGCCAGCGATGGAATACGTCTGCCCGAAGATCTGGACTCTGGTGGGTGATGGCATGTTGTGGCGAAGCGCCCTGCCAAAAAATAACACAGAAATACGCGTCAGCGTCAGGGGACGTAAGCGCTGGTCGTAATCTGCGTGAAATCAAATCGGATGACCGCCGACGTTGGAACCGGCGCGGTGTCATCGGAGGCCGGCGGTCCGAATTGCCACTGCTGCGCGGCTTTCAAGGCGAGGTCGGCAAAGAACTGGCTTCCCGCTGAATTTGCGAGCTCGGCAGAAGACACGGTCCCGTCAGGATTGAGTTGCACGCGCACATTGATGCGCACCGTGCCATTTATTGTAGAGCGCGCTTTTTCCGAGACGACCGGAAGAATTTTGCGAAGAACGGTGGGTGCTTTCGAAGACGGCTGAGCGGCAGCGGTTGAGGCTGGCGGAGCAGCCACGGGCGAGGCCGCGGCAGAATCGCGCGTGAGGGATTCTTTGGCCGGCGCAGCGGGTTTGTCCGCCGGCTTCGAGGCTGGCGTCCCCGCAACCGATTTGGTCGGAGCGGGCGGATTTGTTGCGGCGGGCTTTGAGGGAATGGTCGAAGATGATGATGGAGTTTTGGCTGGCGCGGAGCTTTCGGGAGTCGCGGAAGCCCCACTGGATCCAGCAGAGCTTGGCGCGGCTGGTTTCGCCGAGCGCAGGAAATATCGCGGAATAAAAAGTATCGCAAGTAACACCGCAGCAGCGGCGCCCACCAGCACCAGCGTATTCGAACTGGAAGGCTTATGAGGTGTTGCGACACGGCGCGGGCCGGCAATCGTTGCGTTCACCTGCGGCAGCGAGGACACCGGTATGCGTGCGCGCACCGCCGGTGTCGCGCTGTTTGGCGAAATTGGAGAAAGCGGCACGGCCAGCGGATCAATCTGCGGCATCGGTTGGCGTTGCGAACCAACTGACGCCGTCGCGGCTGCAGCTTGGCTTTTTGCGGCATGCGCGACGGCCGGCTGTACCGCTGCCACCAGCGCCTCCGGAGAGTCGGGCTGGGCAGCAGCAACATCAACCGCCGCAGACGTTGCGACTGGTGCCGTCACCGGAACTGCGACCGGCGCTGGTTTGCGTCTCGGAACAAAGGAAGGATCAAGCAGCACGCGCGCCTGATCCAGCGAGGTGCGCAGCGTGGCATCTTCCACCAGTGCGCCGCGCACAATTTCTGAAAACGGCGCGGGAAGATCGGGCAGCGCGAATCGGCCGGAGGATTCTTGCTCCGGAAAAGTCCTGGTCAGCGTCTCGCACAACGCAACTCCAAGCGACCAGACGTCCGACGCCGGAAACAAAATGGATTCCGGGGCGGCATACGGCGCGGCCAGCGGCCAACTCGATGAAGATTCGCCCGCAGCTACGATGCGGTCCGCGGAGAGCTTCACGTTGTCACCGATGGCGTGAATGTTAGAAGGCTTGAGTCCGGCGTGGACGAAGCCGCTCTCGTGTAGAAAGTCGAGCACGGAAAGAACCGGTGCGATCATCCCACGGGTTTCGTCGGGCGTCAGCGCACGCGTCGGAAGCAGTTGTCCCAGGTCCTCGTCGGCCAGTTCGGTGACGATATACAAGCAAGGCGAGCCGTCAATGTTGCACCGGCCAAAATGCAGAATCTGGAGAAGTCCGGGATGCGATAACGAAGCTGCGGCGCGCCAACGGGTCAGTTGCAGTTCAGAGTTTGCTGGGTCCTCGGGAATAAGCTTGATCGCGGCATCGGGGGAACCTTCACCGTTAACTGAGGTCAGAAAAACCGCTGAATTCGGAGACACGCCGAGAAGCTTGCGAAGCGGAAATCGGCCGTCCGCGAGCTGGCCGAGGAGACGTTGTGCTGTTTCTGGCATAGTGCACCGCCGATCCGCGCGCGAGGTGGCGTGCGGCGAGATTTATAGCGAAACAGAATTCGGGCTGAACGCGCAAGCAGAATTCTTGCGTGGCAGGCCAGGGAGGCTTGGATGAATTGTGAGGCGAGAAGCGGCGAAAGGGAAGAGGGTAGTTCGAAAGAGATAGCTGGCCGGAAGGGCGGTGCTCGAAACAAGAAGGGCGCGAAGTCGCCTCCGCGCCCCGAAAAGACCGTGTTGAATGTCTAGGTCACGAGCCCATCAAAAACAACGGTTTGTTGCCGAAGCTGGTGTACTGTGGGCGAAGGCGTTCAGTATTGTATTGCTCCTTCACGTTCACGAATTTTTTCGAGGCAGTAATCGTGCCGATAGGCACGTTGTCATAGCGGCCTTCCTTCAGAACCACCAGCCGGCCGTATGTCTTATTCAAGATGAGGTCGAGGGCAAGATTTCCGTAGGCCATGGGCACAATGGAATCGAGCGCGTCGGGGTCGCCTGAACGCACCAGATAGCCAAGCTTCTGGCTGATTACCTCGATCTTTTTGCCCTTGTTGTATTTTGCCGAGCGGTTTTTCACTTCTTCGGCAACCAGATCGCCGATCCCGCCGAGCTTCTTGTGGCCGTAGGCATCCGCAGCCTCGCCTTCAAAAACCATTTCGCCGCCCTCGAACATCGCACCTTCGGACACCAGCACCGTGGCATAGTGGCTGGGATTTTTGTGACGATCGGAGACCAGCCGTTCGGTCAGATTATCGATATTAAATTTCCATTCGGGAATTACGCAGCGATGCGCCGCTCCTGCCATCGTCGGGAGCATCGCGGTGAAGCCGGCGTAGCGCCCGAAAACTTCCAGCACCAGAAAACGTTCATGCGATCCGGCAGACGTACGCAAATCGTTGGTCAACTGAATGGTTCGCGTGACGCAGGTGCTGAATCCGATGCAATAATCGGTGCCGGGTACATCGTTATCCATCGTTTTCGGTATCGCCACAACTTTGAAACCTTCCTGATGCAGGCGAACGCCATAACTGAGCGTGTCGTCGCCTCCGATCGGCACCATGTAGTCGATCCCGAGCCATTCCAGATTTTTCAGCACTTCCGGAGTCAGATCGTTTTTCTCCTCCGTGTACTGGCTCTTGAGATGTTCCGGCACGTTGGCTTTGCTGGTGCGTCCCGGATTGGTGCGCGAGGAATGCAGGAAAGTGCCGCCGGTGCGTCCGGCGCGATTCACGATGTCCTCGGTAAGTATCTGAAAATTTTCCGAATTGTCGTACGATTTATCGCGCACCATGTCAATCAGTCCGCCCCAGCCGTGGCGAAAGCCAATAACCTGATAACCTTCGCGCAGCGCTCGGAACGTGACGCCGCGGATCGCTGGGTTTAACCCAGGGACGTCGCCGCCTCCCGTCAGAATTCCGATAATGCCCTTTTTAGTGTTGAGGTTTGCCATGTGTAAGCCCTTGTGGGTGCACCTTTTAAGTGAAGTTGAACTGATGATTTTACACGGACCAGGGGCGAAACCGGAGAGAAAGTGCTGGCCGATTCACTCGGTAGGAATTTACAACATTGTAAGAAACACTCCGCGGCAAAAGAACACTATTGCAGTAACGATCGGAGGACGTATGACATTCAGGTCGAGGATGCTTGCAGCGGTGTTGGGAATGGTGTTGTTGGCGGGACTAAGTGGCCGGGCGTTCGCCTGGAATGACCGCGGACACATGAGCGTGGCCTACGTCGCCTACCAGCAATTGACGCCGGCGACGCGGGATCGCGTGAAAGTGCTGCTCAAGGCGAACCCCAAATATAACGACTGGGCGGCAACGGTTGACTCGGAGGTGCCGGGTGCTTCCACCGCTGACAGGGACATGATGATCTTCATGATTGCGGCGACGTGGGCTGATGGCATTAAGCGCGACTCGGCTTATACCAATGACGGGAGCCAGAACGGCGACCGGCCCGACGGAAGCCCAGACCCTGCAAGAAATACCGGCTACGACGATTTCTTGCGGCACAAGTATTGGCATTTCGTCGACACACCATTCACCAGGGATGGCAGCACACTGCCGGCGATTCCAACTCCGAATGCGCAGGATAGGATCGCGCTATTTCGCGGGGTACTGGCGTCGACCAGCCCTGATCCGCTGAAATCTTATGATCTGACCTGGCTTCTTCACCTTGTTGGCGATGTGCATCAACCGCTGCACGCTGCGACTCGCGTCAGCAGCACCGATTCCGGCGGCGATGCCGGTGGAAATCTGGTGAAGCTGGACTGTTCGAAGTGTGAGTTACATGCATTTTGGGACGACCTGCTCGGCACTTCCAATAAATTGAAGGCCACGGTGACCGCCGCCAAGAAGCTGCCAAAAGCCGATACCACTCTGGCCGCGAAATCCGATGAAAAGGACTGGATTGCCGAGAGTTTTCAGGCTGCGCAACAGACGGTCTATTCCGCGCCTATCGTGGTGGGAGACGGGCCGTTTACGTTGACCCCGCAATACAAAAAGAACGCCGCGACTCTGGCAAAAAAGCGAGTAGCGCTGGCCGGCGCGCGCTTGGCCAACCTGCTGAATAATGAATTGAAGTAAATTCACAACTGTTAGGCATTTGTAGCGGCCGCCTTCCGAGGCGGGCGTCCTTTTCAACTTCATCAAAATCTATATCGGCCGGCGAATCCCCAATTTGCGTATTCGCGCCTGCAACGTGGTGCGTTTCATGCCAAGCATATTGGCCGCGCCGCGCGGTCCCGCAATCCGCCATTGGGTATGTCGCAGCGCGCGAAGAATGTGCTGGCGTTCAGCCTCTTCAAGCGTCCCGACCGGCGCGGGATGTGGCACCACTAGCGGCGATTCTTCTTCGTCCGGAGCCGGCGCGTTTCTTAGCTCAGACAGCGGAACGCGTAGTTCCTTTCCAGGCGAAAGGATCACCGCGCGCTCCAGCAGATTTTCCAGTTCGCGAATATTCCCGGGCCAGGAATAGGAAACCAGTGCGTCCATCGCATCAGACGGAACATACTGCACCGTCTTGTTGAGGCTTCGGCTGAATCTCTGAACGAAGTAACGCACTAGCAGCGGAATATCCTCGCGGCGTTCACGCAATGCAGGAATCTGAATCGGGAAAACGTTGAGGCGGTAGTAAAGATCGCTGCGGAATTTACGTTCGGATACGAGCCGGCTCAAGTCAGAGTTGGTGGCCGCCACCACCCGCGCGTCCACGTGAATGGTTCGCGTCGCTCCAAGACGTTCGAACTCCTGCTCTTGCAGGACGCGAAGCAATTTCGGCTGAAGCTCCAGCGGAATGTCGCCAACTTCATCCAGAAAAATGGTGCCACGATCGGCCAGTTCGAATCGTCCGACTTTCTGCGCGATCGCTCCGGTAAATGCCCCGCGCTCGTGGCCGAACAATTCACTCTCCAGCAACCCTGAGGGAATTGCCGCGCAATTAATTTTCACGAACGTCCGTTCGCGCCGCGGGCTAAGATTGTGAATCGCCCGTGCTATCAGCTCTTTGCCGGTGCCGGTTTCGCCCAGAATTAAAACGGTAGTGTTGCCCGGCGCGGCGAGTTCAACCTGGCCCAGCGCGCGCTTGATTACTGGACTCTCTCCGACAATCTCTTCGAAATTAAATTCGCTGCGAATCTCTTCCTCAAGATAAAGCTTTTCCACCGCCAGTTTATTTTTCAGCGAATCGATTTCCTTGAAGGCCAGCGCGTTTTCCACGGCGATGGCGATCTGTCCCGCCACTCGATCCAGAAGTTCCGCGTCGCTCTCGGAAAAAGCTTCGGCTCGGCGGCTGGCAAGATTCAGGGTGCCGAGCGTGCGGCCTTTGCTGATCAGCGGCACGCAGCAAATCGAAGTAATGCCTTTTTCGCGCAAGATACGAACCAGCTCCGCGGGAAATTGATCCAGCTCCACGCCGTGAAAAACTGCCGGTTTGCCTTCCAGCATGCAGCGTCCCGCCGGCGACTGGTCAAGTGGAACGGTAACTTCTTTCCCTGCAAACAAAGTGTCCGAGCCGTCGAAATCCAGAGCATGCAGCCGCAGACGATTGGTCGCCGGATCCAGCAGCGCCAGGCTGGTGTAGTCGTGATGAATCACGCGCGTGAGCGCCGAAACAATCCCGCGAAATAAATCGCTCAACTCGCGGCTGGTCACCAGGACATTATTAATGTCCAGCAGCACCTGCAGGCGGTCGCGCTGCTCGGAAAGCTGCTGTTGGTATGCCTGCGTCGATTCGAAGTTGAGCGCATTGTCAACGGCCACCGCTACCTGCGCCGCCACTCGCTCCATGAATTGAATGTCCGAGTCGGAAATTGCCTGCGGACGTACCCGGCCGAATCCCATGGCACCGAGTCGGCGCTGCGCCGTGGTAAGCGGAAGAATCGCAAAAGAGCGAACCCCAGCTCCGCGAAGCCGCACGAGGAATTCGCTGAACCGCGTTTCAGTTTCCGCATCCGCGACGATGAATGGCTGCTGCGTTTCCCAAACCCAACCGGAAGGATTGCCCTCGATCGGATATTCCGTGCCGACTGGTTTGTCGCTGTCCAGGCGCGTTTCCAGCACGTGGAGCCGCATGGTGTTTTTTTGTGGATCGTGTAAAACGAGCGTCAGGAAATCGGATTCCACGACCGAGTGCAGGCGGACTGCCAGTTCATGAAACAGCGTTTTCAGATCGCGGTGCTGCGCGATGATCTTGCTGACGTCGAGCAGCGCTTCCAGTTGACGCCGGGAGTGGTCGAGCACCGGGGACGGAACAGCCTCCGGCGGAGAAATCGTGGGGTCCGCCATAAATCGAGAATAGCACCGCACAGAAAGGGTCTCAACCGGACCGCATCAGCGGTGCGAAAATCCAGTCACATCAGTGGGCTGGCGCTCCCGCCGCCAACGAATCGCGTCGAACCACGTGAACGTTTCCCGCCATCGTCTCCAATTCGTCGACATCAAATTCCTTGTAAAGATCGAGACAGAACAAATCCTCCGCATCATCCGAACTGACGGGATGATCAAGAAGGTACGCAAAGCTCGTCATTCCTTGCTTTGTCACCACTTCGGAAAAAAGCGCAGGCTCAAGAGCCACCGCCACCAGTGCGACAATCTGACAGCGAACACCACGCGTCTCGATTCGTACTGTCTTGCGGCCCGAGTGTGCGCGCAGCCATTTGGCCAGCTCAACCACTTCGGCCGCTTCGATTCCCAACGCACGCTCGCCCACTGTGTCGAAAATATAGCTGTAAACCGCCAGACTCCCCATCGCGCTGCCCGTCGTTCCAAAACCGTCCGCTTGCTTGGTCATCGCTTTTTCGTCAGTTAACAATAGGTTTGCCGCCAGCACTTGTTCCCCGCGGTCCACTCGCGCGGCGACCGAAGCCATTCCACGCCCCCGGTCATCCAGCACCAGCGTTGCCGGCGCGGTTATAGATGTGTCTACCGCTTTCAGCAACACCCCGGAGACGCTCAACCCATTCTTCATTTCAAATAGGTACGACATCGAGTCAATCCCGTCGCGGTGACCAGTGTCGAGTTGCCACGCCCGCGCCAACGGCACCGGCTTATAGTGTACGACCGTTCGCAGTTCTTCTCTTTTCTTGCTCGACCATTCATCGCGGGCAGCTCCCATTGGAGGGACGGCCGAGCGATGGAATCCCGCCGCGGTCTTCTGCGCCAAACTCAGCAAGGTAAGGTTGTCCTTGGGCAAACCGACGGCCAGTTCGTCGTAGGTCCGTATCTCATCGTCCGAGAAAATTTCCTTACTTTGCAGCGGAGTCTGCAGATACTTTGCAAAGAAACGATATGCCTGCTCACGATTGTCCCGCTGATAGTTGTGAGTTCCGGGATTTTCGTTCGCATACCACTGGAAGACATCTTCTTTCCCGTACAACTTGAAGATCGGTTCAATCGCGTCAAAATTTAACGGCTTGGAAAGCGCCGCGCGAAAGCAGCAGTCGTCATTGATGTTATGAATCAGCAGCGTGGGCCGCGGCGCGCGCAACGCCGTAAGATGCGTGTAGTCGTACCCTTCGAAAACGTCGGAAGACACCTGCTCCAGATCTCCGATGCTGGTCAATTCTTCCAGCTCTTCCACTCGTTGTTGTATGGATGAATATCCGGCCACGGGCACTGCCACCGCAACCCGCTCATCCAGTCCGCTCAACATCGCCGTTTGCCAGCCGCCACCCGACAGGCCGGTAACGCCCAGTCGACTGGCATCAACATTTTTGTTCGAAGCCAGATAATCCAACCCCTTGCGCATCGCGAGGTAGAACAATCCGTCATCCTGCAAGCCCACTAGATTCAATTGGGCGCCAAAGGAATGGTCATTGCCCGGCTTGTTCAGTTCGCCGGTGCCGATAAATTCCAGACTTAGCGCCATGATCTGTTGCTTGGCAAAATTGATGCAAATCTTCTGCATAAACTCGGCAGACTTGCCCGCTTCCAACACGTGCCCCATGACATTCAAAATTCCGGGCACGCGTCCCGCCACTTTTTCTGGTTCGTAGAGCAGGGCGCTGGCATAGTATCCGGGCACAACTTCGTAGCGGTATTTGCGAATCCGGTATCCTTTGCCGGTCTCGATTACGCCGACTTCTTCAAATTTCGGGCTGCCATCAATCCATTCCTGCGGCCAGCTATGAAAAATTCTCCGCAACAATTCCGCCCGGATTTGTTTGCCGTCCGCAGTCCATGCCGCCGCCGATTTCGGAGCAGGCGGCTCGGCAATTCGTCCCAGAAGATACTGCCGCAATTGGTAGACCAGCACATCGTGTGGCAGCAGCGGCTTTTCGAGTGCCGGGCGCACGTAGCGGTCCGTATCTTGTGCGGTAGCGCCCGAAACCAACCACAGAAGCGCGGCCACGACGCAAAAGATCAAGCGAAGGCAACAGAGTTTCATTGAACAAGTCCTCATGAATATCAATCCTGCGAGAGTAGATACGATTTTCCGCTGCTCAGTGTATATGCGGATCACGAACTTATCCTATTGAGTTTGCTTAAACCCCACCCGCAAAACTTTTTGGTTGCTTCGAACATGCTGATATCCCACACTGCCGCGTGGATTGATCCGCATTTTTCGTGCAATAAGACGCTGCGCCGGCCCGTGGTGGAGGCTGTGACCATCCGCTTTCGTCCGACAAAAAAGGATAAGAGATGCAACCAAGAAAGTTTCTCGGCTTTCTGAGTGGCGTGGCTGGCATTGGCGCGAAATGGCGGGCACTAACAGTTATTTTCTTTTTTCTGATTGCGCTAAGTTCTGGAACAAATGCCCAAACAAAGACGGCCGAATCGGACCAGCCTTCGTTGCCAGTCTGGCTCAAGTCCGGAACGGTTCGCTTTGCGCGTTTTGATGGCGGCCCGATTGAAACCCAAAAAACATTGCGATCGGCTTGGGCCGCTGGTTTTGCGCCTCAAGATCGCGAACTAATGACCAATCTGTACGGAACTCACGCCGATCAAATGATTGATCTCCTGGTGCAGGCCAAGATCAATTTTGTCTGGGTCACCTACAGCGTTGGCTTTTCCTGGCGGGAAGAGCAAGCGCAACGAGTCGCAGCGCGAGAAGTCGTCAAGAAGCTTCATGCCCGCGGGATAAGGGCAGCTGCCTACGTCTGCGCTATTTCGATTTTTTGGGAAAGTATGTTAAGGACGATCCAAAATCAGTGAAGTGGATACTGATAGACGACGATGGAGTTCCATATCGATACTCGGGCGGTCAGGACGCTTTGCGATTTGTCGGCAACGTTGACAATCACGGCTGGGTCGAATACCAAGAACAGCGGGTTGCAGCGGTCATCGACGATGGTTTCGATGCGGTTTTCTTCGACAATCCTTTTCTCGATGAGCATCCCAGCGAACCGAAAATTGTCTCTCGCTTTTTCGAGCAGCTTGTGGACTACGCGCGCCACGAAAAAAAGTCGAACATCCCTTTTTTCACCAACCTTGGACTGCAACCGCCTTTCAACCTGCTCAATCATCAGATGGATTTTATTTTCACCGAGGGGTGGACGGAACCCGGCGCCTGGGGCAATCAATGGGAGGTCTCCAACATCCGGCGTGACCGGCTAGCAAGAGGATTAAATCCCGGCTTAAAGCCAATCGTTTCGGAATACTCACACTTTCATCACGGCGATCGCAACGATTCTTACCTTGGACCACGTTCCGAGAAATTGGCTATTGCAGAAGCGGCCGCGTTCGGCACTTCCTATACGTGGGACATGGAAGGCCCGTTTGACACCGCGCTGGCAACGCAAAATCCCAAAGCGTTGCAATCCTGGTCGGCGATCAGTCAATACAACGGATTTTTGGCGGACCATCCTGAGCTTTACGCAGACGCGGCCAACGTTACTCCCTGGGTCGTTTTGCTTCCCGACAATCTGGTTCCAGACTTTGATTGGACCATCAGCGTCACCAGATTGGATTTCCTGGCCAGGAACAGCGTGTTGGGCGACGTTGAGCTTGCCAGTCGCGTAACCGCAAAGGACCTCGGCGCTTATCGAGGCGTGATTGTTCCAGCCCTTTCGTCCCTGCCCACACCACAAAAAGAGATGCTTCGCGACTTTCAGCGCGGCGGCGGAAAAGTCTCACTCTTCTCAGAAACCTCGAGCGAATCGGGCTTGGATGCGGAGATACTGCCACCATCCGAAGGGCATTCGTCGAAAGACAAATCGGCAGAAGACCGAGTCCTCGCGGAAATCATCTCTCTGGCGCCCGATGCCACTCATATCGAATTGGAGAAAACAGCGAATCACGTTCTCGCGAACCTAACTTCGGTGAACAACGAAACACTCGTCATACATTTGCTCAATTACGACCAGACGCCATCAAGCGAATTGAAGCTCAAGCTGTTGTTGGGAAAAGAATTTCAAAAACTGGTGGGACATAAGCCCACGCTTCTTTCTCCGGATGCCGCAAACTCAACTCTGCAAAACGTCCAATGGAAGGGCGCAACCCTGCAAGCCACAATACCGTCCGTTGACAGCTATTCCGTGATCGTTCTGCATTGACGGCAACGCTCAACTAACATTCTCCTCGCCAGAATTTTGGATACCTGCATCATCCGCGTCGTACAATGTGGCGCCGTGGAATTGCGCCAACTAGAAACTTTCCGCATCGTGATGGCCACCTTGAGCATGACCGAGGCGGCCAAGCGGGTTTGCCTTTCACCCGCGGCGGTCAGCCTGCAAATGAAGCGCCTCAGTGACGAGTTGAGCGCCGATCTTTTCACCCGAATCGGCAACAAACTGGTTCCGACTTCCGCCGCGATCAGAATGCATCAGCATCTCGGCGCGCTGATGGACATGGTCCATACCATTCGCGAAGACTTCCCGCTAGATTCCGGGCACGACTCGCGTCCATTCGTTCTGGGCACTGGGCCCACCACTCTGATTTACCAGTTGCGCGAGCCATTGAGCCATCTGCGCAAGCAATTTCCGCGAAATGAAATTCTGGTGCACGTCGCGCCCACCCAGGACATCATATATGAATTGGAATGGAAACAGATTGATCTGGGAATCGTATCCCTTCCGGTCGATGCCCCCTCGCTTCACCTTACGCCCCTGTTTAAAGAAGAAATGCTGGTGCTGATGAACAAGAGCGCCGCGCCGAAGCACCGCAAAAAGCTAAATCTCAAAGATCTAGTAGATATTCCAATGATTCTCTACTCAAAAGGAAGCAGCACCCGAACGCTCATTGACGCAATGATGCAAAACCACAAGCTCTCGTTGCGGGTGACCATGGAGGCCGACGACACCGAGGCCATCAAAAAACTTGTCGAAGCGGGATTCGGTGCTTCCATTCTTCCGGAAAAAGCGTTGCAGAATTCTCCTTTGATTCGAACTTTCAGAATTCAAGGCGAATCGCTTTATCGCGAAATTGCATTTGCTACGCCTGTCAACGCCCACCCTCGCCGGCTCACCACGGTTATCGCCGAGTACCTCAGAAAACGCTTGTTGGCCCAGAAGTAGTCCTCCAAAAGTATATGTAGCCGATGCGCATGCAGCGAAATCCAATCGGTCGTGGAACCGAAACGCCAATCCCGGTTAAACGCCAATAGAGTAAAACTCAGAACCAGAGTTCTTCAGAAAGGAATGCATCATGACTCAACCACAACCAGCAAAAGAATCCTCGGCCGCCTCTCGCGACTCCCGTACCAAGGACACGGGCGTCGCCGCCGTCGACATGAAGTTCGAAATCGTCGTCATTCCGGTCTCGGATGTCGACCGCGCGAAGGAGTTCTACGGGCGGCTCGGGTGGCGCCTCGACGCCGACTACGACAGCGGTAAAGACTTCCGCGTAATCCAGTTCACGCCCCCGGGCTCTGGCTGCTCGGTCATCTTCGGCAAGAACGTCACCGCCGCGGCGCCCGGCTCCGCCCAGGGCTTATACCTGATTGTCTCCGGCCTCGAGGCGGCCCGCGCCGAACTGCTCAATCGCGGCGTCAAGGTTAGTGAGGTGTTTCACGGTGCCAGCGGAGAATATGCTGGCCCAGACGAGCCCTACCTGTTTGGGCGGAAACGGGTCAACGGCCCGGATCCCGGGCATGGCAGTTACCGTTCGTTCGCCTCGTTCCACGATCCCGACGGCAACGGCTGGTTATTCCAGGAGATCACTACGCGGCTGCCCGGCCGCATCGACCCGGCAACGACGACCTTCGCATCCACAAACGATCTGGCCAGCGCACTCCGGCGTGCAGCGGCCGCACACGGTCAGCACGAAAAGCGCATTGGCGCCGCAGATCCAAACTGGCCCGACTGGTACGCCGACTACATGGTGCGCGAGCAGGCCGGCCGGGATCTGCCACAATAGCTGAAACCGCTCGTCGTGGCTGCCAACTGAGCGCGGTGCCGCCAGTTTTTTCTTGGCACCAGCAAGACAAAACCAGAAGCCTTTACAAACTTTCACATTAGATATATTCTAATCTGCATGGACGCCCAAGCAATTAAGCGGTCCTTGGATGCCGGCGGGCTGCGCTGCACTCCGCAGCGCTACGCGGTGATGGCGTTTCTGATGGAATGCCGCGAGCATCCCACGGCAGCGGAAATCTACCGAGCTGTGAACCGCGTAGATCCACGCTCTTCTAGGGCCACCACTTATAACAATTTGCGTGACCTGGTGCGGGCGGGTTTGGTGCGTGAGGTGGCAGTCGAAGGCCGCGCCGCGCGCTTCGATGCGAAAGGTGTCCGGCATCACCACTTTATCTGCGATCGCTGCGGCAATGTGGAAGACCTGGCCTGGTACAGCGTACCAAGGCCGCCTTCCCGTACCTTCGGAAAGCGCATTCTGCGCGAATGTGAAGTTATTTTCCGCGGGCTATGCACGAAGTGCGCTCCACGGCGCGCTTCCGGCTAAGTTTTCAGCGTGTTGACCGCCATACGAATTTCGTGGTTCGTCATAATTTTCTTACTTATTTGAAGAAAGGCAAAAATATGGACAAAGAACTCAACACCTCAGCAGCAGCGCCAACCGAATCCAAGTGCCCGTTTGCAGGCGGAGCTTCCGCTCCCACCAACCGCAAGTGGTGGCCGAACCAGTTGGATGTGCAGATCCTCCACCAGCACTCCGACCTGTCTGATCCGATGGGCGAGGACTTCGACTACGGCAAGGAGTTCAAGAGTCTCGACCTCCACGCTGTAGTCAAAGATCTGCACGCCCTGATGACCGACTCGCAGGATTGGTGGCCGGCCGACTTCGGCCACTACGGAGGGCTCTTCATTCGCATGGCGTGGCACAGCGCCGGCACGTACCGCATCGCCGACGGTCGCGGAGGAGCAGGGGCTGGTCAGCAGCGTTTCGCTCCGCTCAACAGCTGGCCGGACAACGTCAACCTCGACAAGGCGCGACGCTTGCTCTGGCCGATCAAGCAAAAGTACGGCCGCAAGATCTCCTGGGCCGACCTGATGATTCTCGCGGGTAACGTCGCTCTCGAGTCCATGGGTTTCAAAACCTTCGGCTTTGCCGGTGGCCGCGCCGATGTGTGGGAGCCCGAAGAAGTTTACTGGGGTCCGGAGAGCACGTGGCTCGGCGACGAGCGCTACACCGGCGATCGTGATTTGCAGAATCCGCTCGGGGCCGTGCAAATGGGTCTGATCTACGTGAATCCGGAAGGACCGAATGGCAAGCCAGATCCGATCGCGGCGGCCAGGGACATCCGGGAAACGTTCCGCCGCATGGCCATGAACGACGAGGAAACCGTCGCGCTGATCGCTGGTGGTCACACCTTTGGCAAAACTCACGGCGCCGGCGCGGCTTCGCACGTGGGCGCCGAGCCTGAAGGAGCCGCCCTCGAAGAGCAGGGCCTCGGCTGGAAGAGCAAGTTCCGCTCCGGCAAGGGAGGGGACGCCATCACCAGTGGCCTGGAAGTTATTTGGACCGAAACGCCGACCAAGTGGAGCAACAATTTCTTTGAGAACCTCTTCGGCTACGAATGGGAACTCACCAAGAGTCCGGCCGGAGCGCACCAGTGGACACCAAAAAATGGTGCGGGCGCCGGCAAGATCCCCGATGCGCACGATCCCGCCAAGCGTCACGCGCCGACGATGTTGACAACGGATCTCGCACTGCGCCTTGACCCCGCTTATGAAAAGATTTCCCGGCGCTTTTTGCAGCATCCGGATCAGTTCGCCGATGCTTTTGCCCGCGCCTGGTACAAGCTCACGCACCGCGACATGGGTCCCATCGCGCGCTATCTTGGTCCGCTCGTTCCCAAGGAGACCCTGCCGTGGCAGGATCCGATCCCCGCTGTGGATCATTCGCTCATCGATGAGCAGGACATTTCCGCTCTGAAGACGAAAATCCTCGCATCAGGCCTGACCATTTCTGAGCTGGTCTCCACGGCTTGGGCCTCGGCGTCAACGTTCCGTGGATCTGATAAGCGCGGCGGCGCCAACGGCGCGCGCATTCGCCTCGCGCCGCAAAAGGACTGGGCTGTCAACCAACCATCTCAACTCGCAAAGGTGCTGCAAACGCTCGAAGGCATCCAGAAAGCGTTCAACGCTTCCGCATCTGGCGGCAAGAAGGTTTCGCTGGCCGACCTGATCGTTCTCGCGGGCTCCGCAGCAGTCGAGAAAGCGGCGAAAGATGCCGGGCACGCCGTGAAAGTTTCCTTCACGCCCGGGCGCATGGACGCTTCCCAGCAGCACACTGACGTCGAATCGTTCGAACCGCTCGAACCGAAGGCCGATGGCTTCCGCAACTATGTCCACGGGAAGCAGCGCTTGTCGCCTGAGGAAATGCTGGTGGATAAGGCGCAATTGTTGAATCTGACCGCGCCGGAGATGACCGTTCTCCTCGGTGGCCTGCGCGTTCTGGCTGCAAATAGCGGGAAGTCCGCGCACGGAGTCTTCACTAAACGGTCGGAGACGCTGACCAACGACTTCTTCGTCAACTTGCTCGACATGGGCACGGTTTGGCAGCCATCCAGCGCATCCAATGGCTCCGGAGAAATCTACGAAGGCCGCGACCGCAAGACCAACCAACTCAAGTGGACCGGCACACGGGTCGACCTGATTTTCGGCTCGCACTCTCAACTGCGCGCCTTCGCGGAAGTCTATGCGTGCGCGGATTCGCAGGAAAAGTTTGCGAAAGATTTTATGGCCGCGTGGACCAAAGTGATGAACCTCGATCGCTTCGACCTCGCTTGAGCTTGCGCACGTAGAGCAAAGGCAACCTGTTGGCGGCGCTTGACACAATTTCGTGCGCCCCATATGGTGCTCAAGCGGAGCCACCATGAAAAATCGCGGCATCTTTGTTGCCCTTGTGGGAACCATCATTCTGGTTTCAACGGCGCTGCTCTTCGCCGGAAACATACCGAAGCCGCCAGCGGATGAAACCCTCTGGCCAACCAAAGGTTGGGCAACCGCCAGCCCTGCCAATGTTGGACTGGATGAACAGGTTCTCCTCCGGCTCGATAAGGACATGGCCTCGGGGAATTATTCGCAGATGATGGACAGCTTTGCGGTCTTTCGCTGTGGCAAGAAGGTTTTTGAACGCAGCTACCCGCACGACTACGCAAAGATCTATGGCAAGGAAGCCGGGGAACGAGGCCCGCTCAACGCTCGCCTTACCGGGCGGTACAACTATTTCGACCCATTCTGGCACCCCTATTATCACGGCACCGATCTGCACACCATGCAATCGGTCAGCAAGACCGTCACTTCAATGATTATCGGTGCGGCTATGCAACGCGGCGACTTCAAAGCCGGTCTGGATACATCAATATTGAAATACTTCGACACATCCAAAGTGAAGAATGTGGACGACCGCAAGCGCCACATCACCGTGCGTGACCTGCTGACCATGACCTCAGGCTTGGAATGGCATGAGGAAGATGTGCCGTACGACGACCCTCGCAGCGATTCCAGCTTGATGGAAGCCACCGACGACTGGGTGCAATACGTCATCGACAAACCGATGGCCGCCGAACCCGGCAAGGTCTGGAACTACAGCAGCGGCGTTACAGAACTGCTGGCCTATATCTTTCAGAAAGAAACCGGTCAGGACATCGACGACTACGGGCAGAAATATTTATTCACACCGCTTGGAATCAGGCACGAATGGAAGCGCACGTATCTGGGAGTCGTGGACACCGAAGGCGGCTTGTATCTGAACGGCAGTGACCTGGCGAAGATCGGTTACCTATATCTGCACGATGGCATGTGGGACGGCCAGCGAATCGTTTCCGGTGAATGGGTGAAACAGTCTGTGACGCCCTATTTCCAAACCGACGAGCCACCGTTTAAGTATGGCTTCAAATGGTGGTTGTCCAAACTGCCGGATTCCTCAGAGTACGTCTGGCTTGCGCGCGGATTCGGCGGGCAGAACCTGCTGGTTTTTCCAAACGAGGATCTGATTGTAACGTTTACGGCTTGGGACATTCTCCCCGCCTCGACCGGCAAAGAGCCTCTCCCATCCGACTTTCTACCTGTCATCAAAACCAAGACTTGCCCAGGCGGTGCCCACAACTAGAAATTTGGCGAGGCTGAACCGAGTTGAAATGGTAGGCCCGAATGGACTCGAACCATCGACCTCCTCCGTGTCAGGGAGGCGCTCTAACCAACTGAGCTACGGGCCTACAGTCCAGATAGTTTAGCACGCGCGAAGGCTCTCGGCGCGTTTCGATTGAAGTTAGCGAGTTCCGGCCATCGAAAAACCAGTCCTAGAATTCATACCGCAGCACGAACTGCATCACCCGCGGCTGCGTCAGCAAACTGGTGTACGCGCCAAAATTGTTTGGCGACTGCGTCAGCGAAGTCAGTAGCGACGACGACCCCACTCCCTGAGCATTAAATCGGGTCAGGTTCGGCACGTTGAACACTTCCCAGCGGAATTGCAGCGAGTTCCCTTCCAGCGGCAGCTTCCAGCGCTTGCCCAGGCTCATGTCCCAGCTGGCGAAGCCATCTCCGCGCAACACGTTTCGCGAGCCGACCCCTCCCGGCAGCGGCAGAGTGAAGTCCTGCTGCGCCGCCGCCGGATTGGCGAATACGCTCACGCTTCCGTTGCCCTTGAATACTCCGGTCTGTGGCCGCGCGGTCATCTGGCCGATGGCCGTCAGGAACCAGTTGGTTGGCCAGCGCTGTCCGCCATCAATGCTGAACGGAAATCCGGTGGTCCAGCGAGTAAGTCCAGTCACTTGCCAGCCGCCGATCAATGCGTCCACCACTCCTCCGGCGTCGTGCGCGAAGGCGCGGCCCTTGCCGACCGGCAAGTCCACAATCCAGTTGGCGTTCACTTGATGCGTCAGATCGAAATCGGAAACCGCGCGCGCCAGCTTCGGCGTAAAATCATTCGCCAGCCGCGTCCCCACCAATCCTATGTTCTGGTAGCCATAAACAGAAAAGCCCACGCGGGAAGCCGCTGAGGTGGTGTCAATCGATTTTGAATAGGTGTAGTTCAAATCGAATTGCACTCCGTGGCTAAACTGCTTGCGCAAGCTTGCTTGTAGCGCATGGTAACTGGAATTGCCTATTGAGCTCCATCCATACATCGAAATCGCCTGATTGTTCAAGAATTGCCCCGAGTTGTTGCCCAGCAGTCCCGGCGGCCCGTTAAAGAAGTAGGGTTTGCCGGAGCCGCTGTTGTCCCCGAGTCCTCCGTAAAGATCAACATCCGCGAGCCCCACGATTTCGTCGCCGATCACCGAGAGCGCCGGGTTGTAGTAAAGATCGAAGACCGATTGCAGCAGGCTATCGGTGGCGTTGGAAGTCGCAGGTACCGCTGAAGTAAAAAGATCCTGATACTGAGTGGCTCCGGCCCGCAACGGCGGCAGCATGTCCACCCAATACTGCGACGTCGGTCCCAGCGACCCAGCCGTGACTTTCGCGATGTCGCTGGTCAGCGTGCCGCACGGAGTACCTGGTATCGTGCCGGTGTTGATCACCGCTTGATAAAAATTCGCGGTTCCGCCCAACCCACAATTGCGGTTGGCGGTGGCAAATTTCCGCGCCAGGTTGGACATGGCTGCTGCCGCTGTGTAGTAGTCAATGCCGGTTTTCGGGTCCACGATATCCAGCGGCTGATTCAAGTCGCGCTGGGTCAGCAGGTCCCTGCCAAAGCGCCCAACGTAAGCAAATTGCAGCGAAAATCGCTTTGGCAATGCCCTGCCGACGGATAGATCAACCGTATAGGCGTGCGGAGTTTTCAGCGTGTCGTCATTTCCCCACAGGTTGGCTTCCGCCGCGGTGTTTGGTGTTTGCGGGAATCCGCCGGTCGGCGCCGGCTGAAAGAACAGTGCCCCGTTAATGTTTTTCTGAGGAATATGGTTGATGGCGTCAATGTTGCCCAGCGGCACTATCCTCGGTAAATCCTCCGCGCCGGTAACGCCGAATGTGCAGCAGGTATTTTGCAGAGTCGTGGTCAAACCGGCTGAGCCAACCTGATCAAAGGTATTCAACAACGCGAATCCTGCCCGGTCGTACACCCGCGCAAATCCGGCGCGAATTACCGTCTGGTCGTTGCCGCCAAACAGTGTCTTCAGTAATCCGCCGCTGACCCGCGGGGAGTACGCGATGGAAAGCCGCGGCGAAAAATCAGTCTTTTCAAAATTGTAGAAACCCGGACCGTGGTTGACCGGACCTCCAAGATTAAACTCGATCGGGTTCTCGCCTCCGTACCCGATTCCGTTTTCCATGTTTGCGACATTCTTCGCGAATTGTGTTCCCAGGCCAAACGTTGCCGCGGTTTGCAAGCCGTTGGTCTCCCATGGCGGTGGGAAAAGCGACCAGCGCAATCCATAGGTCAAAGTGAGGTTCGGCTTGATACGCCAAGTGTCCTGGCCATAGAACTCATACCAGTCGAGGCCGTAGTTACGCTTTACCGGGGCACCTTGCGACATTACCGTTCCGCTGCGATCCAGGTTGTAGTTGGCCACCACGTCGGAAATCATGCCGTAAAAGGCCAGCAGCGGCCGGTCGTATTGCGTCGCATTCAGCGGTTCCGGCGCGGTCCCGGGAGCGGATCCTGTAATTAGTAGGTTCGGATGAGCTGTAGCGTTCATCGAATCGAGCGTGCTGGTTGTTCCGGCAAACCCGATTGGCGAAGTCCAATTGGTGGTGCCAAGGCCCAGACTGGACGAGTGCTGGTAGGTTGTTCGCGGGTCGCGCGCGATGCCGATCGAAGTTCCGAACTGCAGCGTGTGATTCTTCTTGGTCCAGGAAACGTCGTCCAGCAGGTTGTGCGTACTTACCTGGAAATTGTGGCTGTAAGTAAATCCCTCATCCAGCCCTAGAAACTGGTTCCACGGCTGATTGGTATTTCCAATCACTCCGTAACTCTGCCTCGTGTATCCCCACCGGAAGGAATTGGTGAGGGTATTCGTCAACACCGCGGTGTAGCCCAGCGCGAATCCTTTGCTGTGATCCTCTGTGTATTGCTCCGGCGCATCGCCCGGCAAAAACGGGGCTCCCGGGTTGCGCAGATCTTGTAGCGCGCCCCGCCAGAAAAGCGTGTGCTTCCCATCGTTGGTAAGGCGATAGTCCACTCGGCTGATAAAAACGTCGTTATCCAGGCTGGTTGGCGCGCGAAAGACGAATCCCGCGTAATTCAGTCCGTCCCCTGCCGACAAATCGTTGGTCACTGTGTTTCCAGTGCAAAACGTTTTGTCCAGATAGCCGGTGTGATTGGTCAAGTCCAGCATGTACGGGTCAATCCCGATTCCGTTGGGGTCAAGATTCTTAAGGTCCGCCGGAGTCATGGTGACCATGTTTCCGTTGGTGTCGATATATCTAAATTGCCCCTGGCACATCTGCGGCGTGGGAATCACTCTCTCCGCTCGCTGCTGCTCTCTCTCTCTCGTCCCCTCGTAATTGGCGAAGAAAAAAAGTTTATCCTTGCGGATAGGGCCGCCAACCGCCGCGCCGAAGATGTTACGGTTCAGCTGCAGCGGCTTGTTGGGATCTCCAATGTTGAGTTCGGATTGTTTCACCAGATAATCGTTGGCACTGGTGACCGTGTTGCGCAGATTTTCGTATGCCGTGCCGTGAAAATCGTTGGTGCCGCCCTTGGTAACCAGCGCAACCTGCGCGCCAGAACCTTGGCCTTGGTCGGCGCCATAGTTCGTCGTGGTCACGCGAAATTCTTGCACGGAATCCTGCGTCACTGGCAGCACCGACGTAAATGCATAGCCATTCGATTGGTCGTTTACGTCCACACCGTCCAGTGTGACGTTGCTCTGATCGCTGCGCGCTCCATTGACGGACCCATTTCGGGTGTCCTGGTCTTGGTCCGCGATGCGGTTCCCGGTGTACGCCACTCCCGCTTGCAAGCTCAGCAGATCCGGAACATTTCGTCCTTCCAGCGGAATATCGCGCACTTGTTTCTCGTCGAACGAGTTGCCAATGGAAGCGTCCACCAGGTCCAGAGCCGGCTCCTCGCTGGTTACACGAACCACTTCGGTCGAGCTGCCCAGCTTGAGTTGCGCATTGACAGTCGCAGGCGTATTTACCAACAACGTCAGGCCAGCCCGCTCATAACTCTGGAATCCAGCAGCGGTCACGTTGAGTGTGTAGGTCCCGGGCGGAAGCAGCGAAAATTGATACGCGCCGTCATCGCTGGTAGTGATCTTGCGTTCGATTTTGGATTCGGTGTTGGTCAGCGTGACCGTCGCTCCACCCACGGCGCCGCCGGATGGATCGCTGACCACGCCGCGCAGTGATGTCATCGCCTGTCCCCATAGCGGAGCGGCGCAAACCAGTAGTGTGAGCAGCACCATCGGCGCGGCGCGGAACACCAATCTCGCCGCTTCAGCCCTCAATTTGAAATAACTACCAATGGAAAAGGCAATGCGCGGGCAGGCGTTCATAGCATGGACTCCTCGGGAGAAAACGGCTTGTGGAAAACAACCTTACTAAAATTACGCAAGGTTATAGCGAAGGCGCGCGGGTGTCAACGGATTCCGCACTCGCGAATGTTGCAGGATGCGAGATGCTGCTGGGGCCGGGTACAGGGTGCTGAGAAACCAGGAAAACATATAGAATGTTCCGGTGTTCATCTTTAGAGGAGGAATTGGTATGCGTAAATCGGGATTCGCGGGCGTTGCGGCAGCGGTAGCGATCATGGCTGTGCTGAGTTTGTCCTTGACCGTGCCGACTCAGGGACAAGGCGACAAGAGCGCGAGTACATTTAAATCGAAATGCGCGACCTGCCATGGGGCTGGAGGGAAGGGCGATTCTCCAGCCGGAAAAAGCTTGGGGGCGGCAGACCTGACGAAAGTAGCCGCAGGCAAGAGCGCCGAAGAGTTGAAGGCGGTGATTCAGAACGGCAAAGGGAAAATGCCGGCATACGGCAAGAGTCTGAAGCCAGAAGAAATCGACGCGATGGTGGCCTACATCAAGAGTCTGAAGTAACGGGAATGCCCGGCGGTCTTGAAAGCGAACGCGGATGACGGAGATAAGGATTGCGCCGGAACTAAAGGCGAAGTCTCCGAACGCCTCGCTAGGCTGCGTGGAGGCGATGGTGGAGACTGGAGCGGCACCAACCGGGCTAGAGGAAGCGCTCCGCGGATGTGAAGAGCGCATCGCAAAACTGCCGGAACCGCGAGCGGTGCTGGAAGCGGCGGCGATTGTTGCGACTCGAGCTGGTTACAAAGCGCTGGGAAAAGATCCGGCGCGTTATCGCGGGTCGGCGGAAGCGCTGCTGCGGCGACTGATCGCGGGAAAAGGAATGCCGCGGATCAACAACGTGGTGGACGCGATCAATCTGGTATCGGTGGAAAGCCGGTTGTCGATCGGGCTTTACGATCTAGCGAAGGTGGAGGGCGCGATTGAATTTCGCGCCGGACGCGCCGGGGAAACGTACAAAGGAATCGGAAAGTACGATTTGAATTTAGAAGGATTGCCGCTGTTTGCCGATGCCGAGGGGCCGCATGGGAGCCCGACCAGCGATTCGGAAAGAACGATGGTGACCGAAGCGACGACTAGAGTTCTGGCGATTATTATTTCTTTTGGAGGAACGGCAGCACTGGACAGTGCGATCACGAGAATGAAAGAAACATTGGAGAGTTTTTGCGCGGCGAAAAACATCGAAACCAGGATCGTGAATTAGTAGCCACCAGCTCGTTTCTGAACCCGGCAGGTGCGATGGACTGAGGTACCCACCCCCACCCTTTTTTGTAACTGTTCATTCTAAAGGTGGTTAAAGTCGTTTGTTTTGATATACTTCTGCAAGTGTTGATTCTAAAGAGCTTACGCGGAGGATGCTCCGGTAGCTTACTGCCACTCGCTCTTCTTCAAAATTCGCCGCGCATTTGACTTGATTTTGGCCACAGTGCGACTCATCGCCTGGGTCAGCTTTCCGGGAGCGCGACGGTCCAGATGTTCCCTCACGGCATCAGTGAAAAGAGCGCTGCGCGAACGTTTTGTCCGCCGAGCGAGGCGGTCGGCCTTTTGTAAGAGTCTGTCGGGGATGGAGACGTGGACTTTCATGTTCTCTCGAATTTATGGAAGGCTAGATGATTTCCATGTCTACTCCGCGGCTTGAGTTACCGGAACCGCTGCGAGATCCGAAGCAGCGATGCGGGAGCGGGTCAAGAAGCCGCGGGAGGCGAGGAGCTCGGCGTTAAGAAGTGCGGCGCCGGCGGCTCCGCGGAGCAGGTTGTGCGAGAGTAGGGTTAGCTTAACGTCGAGCAGCGGGCATTCGCGGACGCGGCCGACTACCGCGGCCATGCCGTTTCCGGCGTTGACATCGCGACGAGGCTGCGGGCGATTCTCTTCTTCGAGAACGACGACGGGATTCTTTACGGCGGTGGGCAGAGCGGCGAGCTCGTCACTTACGGTGAAGTTGCGAAGCGCTTCGCGGACTTCCCTGAGCGTAGCAATTTTCTTGAGGCTAATCGAAAGACATTCGAGGTGGCCGTTTTCGACCGGTACCCGATTGCAGTGCGCACTGATGCCGAGGCCGGCTTCGACAAAGCGTGAACCATCCCAACGGCCGAGAAGTTTTTGCGGTTCCGCTTCCATCTTTTCTTCTTCACCGCTGATGAAGGGGACAACGTTGCCGAGAATATCGAGCGAAGGAACCCCAGGGTAACCTGCACCGGAAACGGCCTGCATGGTAACAACAAACATCTTCTCGAGGCCGAAAGCATCAGCGAGAGGTTTGAGGACGAGGACCAGTCCGGCTGTGGAACAGTTGGGATTGGTGACGATGAAGCCGCTGCCGTAACCGCGATTTTTCTGTTGAACCGGAATAGCATCGAGATGCGCGGCGTTGACCTCCGGAATCAGCAGCGGGACGTCGGGCGACATTCGATGATTTTTTGAATTGCTGACGACCGGATAGCCTGCGCGTGCGAACTCCTCTTCCGCGGGGCCTGCGACGGAAGAATCGAGCGCGGAAAAAACAAAATCACAATCGAGCGTTGGATCGAGGCCCTTGACGATCAGGTTTGCCGCGGCGGAAGGAATTGGCGATTCGAGATGCCAGTTCACGGCTTCGGAATATTTTTTACCGGAAGAGCGCTCGGACGCGGCGACTTCAGTGAGCTCAAACCAGGGATGATCGGCGAGCAGTTGCACCAGGCGCTGGCCGACGGTGCCGGTGGCGCCAAGAACGCCGACGCGAAACTTTGCATCAAACTTCGGTTCCGATGAACTCGAAACGGGACTCACGCTTCACCTCGAAGAATGGAATTATGGCAGCTATCGGTTGCGGGTAACGAAGAATTTGCGCGGACGTTGGGCCCGATACGGGTGCCGCGAAATTGCGGATTAAAGGTGTTGCGCACCCAAACGACCATTTCAGTTTCAGCGGCCAGCGGCAAAACTTTGGCGTGCAGGACTTTTGCGCCAGCGGCGGCGAGCGCATGAGCTTCATCGTAGGAAAGTTCATGGAGCAATTTGGCTTCCGCCGATTCGCGCGGATTCGCGGTGAAGATGCCGTCCACATCGGTCCAGATGACGAGCTCGTCGGCGTCAACCACATGAGCGATCAGCGCGCCGGAGAAGTCCGAGCTGTTGCGGCCGAGGGTGGTGACGCGGCCGTCGCGGGTGGAACCGATAAAGCCGGTGACCACCGGAACCAAGTGGTCCTGGAAAAGAGGGAGCAGAATCTCGCGGCCACGGCGGCGTGTTTCGTCAATCTGGGGACGGGCATCACGGAAAGTTTCGCAAGTCAGCACAAATTCGGACGAGCTGACGGGAACGGCGGGCACGCCAGATTTTTCGAGAGCAGCGGCGAAGAGGCGCGCGCTAAACCGTTCGCCATAGGAGGCGAGGCGATCCTGAAGAGCGGCACGCGTATCGGCCGAGGGTTGCGTGGCCGGAGAGGCGTCGTGAAGAAAATCCCTGCCGAGGGAATGCAGTTCGCGCTCGACGCGCTCCTGCTCTTGCGGCTCGAGTTGGAGATCGCGGAGCACTTGTACGTGAAGGTGCAGGAGTTGTTCGGCGTCGCGGCGTGCATCGGTGCGGCAACCCGCTTCGAGAGAACGGGCAATCGCCAGCAAGCGATCGGTGACGCCCTTCATAGCGGAAACCACGACGACAACTTGAGCTTCGAGGGCCGCATCGCGGACGAGTTTGGCGGCATGAAGCATGCGTGCGGCTCCGAAGAGCGAACTGCCGCCAAACTTGAATGCCAGGACTCGCTGCTCGGCCTGGCTCGAAAACGGGTCGAAAACAGATCGAACTGTTGCGGCGTTTCGCTGGTCTAAGGACGGTTCCTGCTGTGCTTCCGGGCTCATGATGACGGCTCCTGGTCAAGGTTCTGTCGTTGCTGCTTGACCACTGTCTGGAGCGTGTTTGGCAGGGGGCTTAAAAGAAGAAACCCACCGCCAGGTTCGCTTCAGGCGGTGGGTTGGAAACTTTGCTGTTCTTACTAGCTGTTTCTGCCCTCGCCGGAAGCGCCCGTAGTCTTAATAATAATGGTAGTGGTAGTCGAGGAGGTGGACATCGACTTGGTGGCGCGCTTCGAGATGGCGAGAGACAAACTCACGAAAGAAAGCATAGCATGGAAAGAATTCGGCGAAAAGGCAAATTTACGGTGTGGCTGGTTGGCGTAGCGAAAGAGTTAGGGATGGGGCGAATCCTAGGTCCGCGGCTAGTCATCTAGATACCAGCAATGTAAGAAGACACGCTCCGCTGATACCAAGAATCGTGTATGGCGCTTTGGGAGAGAAGGTTAGAGAGTTATAGAACGAGTTTTGTGGCGGAAGTGGCGACGTAGGTGCACATTCTAAACCGAAAGGTGATCAAAATAGCGGGTTCCACGAATCGAGGAAGCCAGATGGATTCTGCAAAGCGAATATCAAAATCGTGGCGGCGCCGCCCGATGGGCCTTTTCATATGGGTGGGGGTGCTTCTAAGTGCCGCAAAAATCGCGGCCGGCCAGAACGAAGTCATGGGTGAACTGGTGTTCGAGGGGCAAACCAACCTGGAACGCGATTCTGGAGTGTGGGTCGACGGGAACTACGTCGGCTACCTGAAGGAGCTAAAGGGCAACAAGAAAATCATGTTGCTTCCGGGCGAGCACGAAGTGATCGTGCGGCAGTCCGGCTATGACGATTATGTGCAAAAAGTGGTCGTGGAGCCGGGAGGAAAGAAGCTGATCAGCGTGAGCTTGCATTTGTCTGCGCGAGCCACGGTTCCTGATGTTACGGCGACGCTTAGACTGAACATCAAACCGAAGCGCGCAGCGGTTTTTCTTGACGAAAAATATGTCGGGCACGCGGGCGAATTCGGCGGGGCGTTTCGGTCAATGAAGATCAGCCCGGGCAAGCACCGGATTCGTGTGGAGTTGCCGGGATACCGAACGTTCGATACGGAAGTGAACCTGCTGGCCGATCAGGAGACAGAAGTGAAGACGGAATTGAAAATTGGAAGCATCGAGCAAAACACGCCGCTGATCAAAAAACCGGACGAGAAGCAATAAGCTGACGGCGGAAGTCAAAAGAAACAGCACTGGACGCTGAAGAAAAAAGTAGGACGGAAGTACCATTCCGCGCCGCGGCGTTAGTACCTACGCTATAGGAGCAACATCAAAAATCATGTGCCGGACGGCCGGGATTGGGGGAATTGAACTTTCCTGGTTGACCGAGAGAGCACAGAGAACGAAGGAGAATATGAAGCTAGGTTCGTGTTTACGAGTGGCGCAGGCGATAGTGTTGATTTTGGGTCTGGCCTGCGCAGCGCCCGGCGTGCGCGCCGACGAAAACCGCAAAGTGCTGGTGAATCCGAAGCCGGATTATCCGGACGTGGCGAGGAAGCTCAACTTGCACGGGGCGGCCAAGATACAAGTGATCGTCGCGGCGAACGGACATGTGGTCGATGCAAAAGTAGTAGGCGGACACCCCATTCTGGCAAACGCAGCGTTGTTTGCGGCGCGCAATTGGAAGTTCGAGGCGGGAAGTTCGGAGACGACGGAGATTTTGGAGTTCCGCTTCGATTAAAACTGATCGGCAGATAAATAAGCACTAATTCAAATTCATAACGAAGCCTCCTCCTTGCGGGGAGGCTTTTGTTTTTGTGGAACGAAGGATCAGTCAGAGGTTTCAAAAAGCAGGCTGGAGCAGGTGAGGCCGGACTCGGCTTTCTGCAATTCGGAAATGTCGAGCGGGGTGACGTGAAAACCGCGAGCCGCGATACGGGCGCGAGTGCCTTCGAACGAGGCCGGGAAAATAGTGGTGTCGCCGAATGCCAGCGCGTTGGCCGCGTGAGGTTCGGAAGGATCGACGTCTACCCAGTCGTATCCCGGGAAAAAAGAAGAATCAAACCAGGCGCGATTGGCGAGGAGAGTGTTGTTCGCGAGAGCGGTGACGGCCGACTTTAAGTGGAGGCAACCGGTCACGGGAACGCCGATAACCTGGTAACCGTGCGGCGCAACGATCCGCGCAAGTTGCGCGATGCCCTCGGCGTTACTGCGAGCGGTGAGGCCGACGAAGAGTTTGCGGCCGAGGCGAAGAATGTCGCCGCCCTCGATGGTGCCGGGAAGTTGGACGTATGCGAGCGTGCGAAAAGGTTTGAGTGCAGCGGCGATGGTGGCGGCTTCAGGGCGGCGGGATTCGGTGCCGAGCGGAAAAATAATTGCTAATTCGTCGAGCACCAAAGCAGGGTCCTCCACGAACATGGAGTCAGGGAGATCCGGTTCAGCCGGAAGCGAGATGACGCGCGCGCCGAGAGTCCCGAGCAGACTCTGGTAGGCGTGATGTTGTGCATTGGCTTTGGCGAGATCGATGGGCTGACGCGCGACGAAACTGAGTTCGCACCGAAGAAGCGCGGGACTGACGGCGCGAGTGATGGCGGTAAGCACGGCCAGCGAATTTAACAGGGGAGGATGCTTTGCCGCAAATCAGCTTGGGAAGGCGGCGCAAGATTGGACGCTGGGAGATTCTTGCGCGGACGAATGGCGGAATTGCGGAGCAAAATGAGAAATCCAGTAGCTGGCGGCGCCTGCGCCGAGAAGGATTCCGGCAAGAATTAGTGCGACCACGATCAACGTTAACCAACGGCTGGATTGCTGGGAGCCGGCCTGCGGTGCTTTTTGGACGCTGGCATCACCTGCCGATTCCGATCCTTGCGATTTTTCGGGCGCGGTGGCCGGGAACGGAGTAGCGGAAAATTCGGCGGTGCTGATGAAGCTGTATCCCTTGCGGGGGATAGTTTCGATGTATGACGGTTTTTCAGTCGACTCGCCAAGCGCCTGGCGAAGTTTGTTCACGGTGGTGTTGACGTTAGCGTCGTAATTGACGTGAGTATCGGCGGGCCACAGAGCTTGTTTCAGTTCCTCGCGGGTGACTACCTCTCCCTGCTTGTGCAGCAGGACAATCAGGACCTGATAGACCTTACCTTGCAGGCGCAAGCGCACGCCGTTACGAGAAACCTGCTGGCGATTCTGGTCAATATGAAAAGGACCAAAGCGCACATAGCGGGCGGTATTGGGAAAGTCTCGCAGAAAATCAGGTTCCATGGCGGGATCCACTACCGAGTCAAAATTCGGATTCATACACACGCCCTTAGGTCCATAGACGTACAAGAATGAAAAGTGTGTTTAGAGGAGATACGAGAATATTGCGAGCAATGTTTCAGAAAGAAATTGAGAAACAACGAGCTACGAAAGACTGTAGAGAGTTTTAGAAACGGTAGAAACGCAAGAAACGATACAGGAAAAGTTCTAAATTCTATGTAACCGGAGAAAGTAACTTCAGCGAGTTCAGTAAACCTTCGCCTCGGAAAGCCTCTCCTTCAAGGCAGTTAGAAGCTGAGAACCGCGACAGACAGAATTAAGGGACAAATTGTCTGCACTGGCGGTTCAGATGCCATTCGAATGACAACCAATTTGTGCGCGACAGCGACCTGGAAATACGACCGGGCGGACAACAGACGGACACCGGGCGCGAGACGGCACAAGGAACATTCCGAAGGAGAGAACGAAATGCGCAGACTGATCATCGTGGCACTGCCGGCAACGCTGTGTGTGCTGCTGGGGAGTGCGGCGTGGGGGCAACGGTTGGACGGCACGCTACGCGTGACTGTCACAGACAAAAGCCAGGCGAGTATTGAAGACGCAAAGGTCACCATAACGAATGACTCGACCGGAGTTGCTGCGGCCACCACCGCGTCGAGCGCTGGAACGTACGTATTTCCGAACACGCTGGTAGGAACATATACAGTGACAATCGAGAAGTCCGGATTCAAAAAGGCGGTACAGAAAGGCGTAATTGTCGATTCAAACCAGGTGACGGAATCGAAGGTGGAACTCGAACTTGGGGAAGTGTCCGCGACAGTGGAGGTGGAAGCCGGAGCGGATTTAGTAAAAACAGAATCGTCCACATTGGAGGCTACGTTCAGTGGCCGCGCGGTGCAGGAAGTGCCGATCAACACCACTGGCGGAGACGTGAAGGAATTCGCGGTTTACGCGCCGGGCACAACCACACAGCAGGGCGGAGTGCTGGGATCGGGAGGATCGATCGGGGGCACCAGGCCGCGATTCAATGGATTCTCGATTGATGGCGTCGACGACAACAAGATTGATACCAACGGTCCGACGCAACCAGTGATTCAAGAGTCGGTGGCGGAGTTCACTCTGTTGACAAATCAATTCAGCGCGGAAAACGGGCACTCGGCTGGCGGGCAGTTCAACATCATTACCAAGTCCGGCACGAACAACTGGCACGGCGCGGCGTGGGGGTACGATCGAAACCGCAATTACGATGCACTGGACAATCTGGAAAAGGAGCGCGGGAAGAAAGACCGCTTTGACTATAACCGGGCGGGCGCCAGCGCGGGTGGTCCGGTCATTCACAACAAAGTCTTTGTTTACGGCGCGTATGAGTTTCAGAACAATGGCTTGGCTTCGTCCAGCCCGAGCTTTACGTCGCCAACGTCAGGCGGACTCACAACTCTGATGACGCTAGCCCACGACTCCGCGATCACTGACATTCTTAACCAATTCCCAGTGGCGCCGACTGCCAGCGGCACGGTGCAGGTCAACGGCCAAGCGATTCCGGTGGGGACCATTCAATCGATTGCGCCGAATTTCGCGAACCAGCATGACTTCATCGTGAACGCGGACGCCAGCCTGGGCCGGCACCAACTGCGCGGGCGTGTTCTGTATGACCGGTTTCGAGCACCAGACTTCAATCCTTCGCAACCGCAGGCGCAGTTTCTTGGTACGAACAGTTCGGATGCGCGAAAAGTGATTTTCACGGATGCGTGGTCGATTACCAACACTGTGATCAACGATTTTCGCGCATCCTATTCGCGGCTCAATGGACCGAATCTAGTGGTGCCCGGCAGTTTCTTGAATTTCCCCAATGTCGAGGTGGACCAGCTGGGAAGCAATCTTGGACCCGACGGACTTGCGCCACAAGGATATGCGCAGAACGTTTATCAGTGGGTGGACAACATTTCTTATATCCACGGAAAGCACACGTTCAAGGTTGGGGTCGAAGTGCGGAAATACATCTCGCCGACAAATACCTTGCCGCGCGCGCGTGGCGAGTGGGACTACGCGACGCTGAGCCAGTTTATCAACGACTTCGTACCGACCGGCGCGAATGGAGCGCTGCGTGGAGCGGGATCCGGCAGCGTGGCGGAAAACTACAATGCCTTCTACTGGTTCGTGCAAGACGATTGGAAAATAATGCCAAGGCTGACATTGAATCTCGGTCTGCGCTACGAATATAGCGGAGTGCCGCGAGACGAAAACCTGCAAGCGATCAACGGCATTTCGGACGATCCGGCTAAGGGATTGTTTTTCCGCGCGCCGAAACCGGACATCAATAACTTTGCGCCCAGGGTGGGTTTTGCGTGGGATCCACGCGGAAACGGCAAATGGGCGGTGCGCGGAGGCGCCGGCCTTGCTTACGACGTGGTGCCCAATAACTTCGCGATCAACAGCCTGCCGCCGCAACTGCAATCCGAACAAAATCCCGGGCTAACGTGCACCCTAGCAGGCGCGCCACAGTGGTGCGCAACATTCGATCCGGCCCACCCATCCAACCCCGCGGCTGGCCAGGGGTTCCTGCAATTTGGCGGCTTGCTGCAGGTAAACGTTCCGCCAATCACGCAAGCGGATGCCCGGGCGGCGACCCAATCGCTGATTCCGAACCAGGTCTCGCCAAAGGTCATCACCTGGACGCTTGGCGTACAGCATGAACTTTTCCGGAACAGCAGTATCGAAGTGCGCTACGTAGGAACTCGCAGCCTGGAATTGCCGGTGCAGCAGCGCCTGAATTCCGCCTCTGCGTTTGATCCGAACGTTCCAGGTGGCGGCATCGCGCCGCTGCCGACTTACACCAGTTTGAGCGGTGTCCCAACGGCAGTCACCGGACCGGCGAGCACTCTGGAGAGCTTTGATAACTTCAATCCGCTTCCGCTGTCCGGGGACGGCTTCTTCGGAAGCATGACCACGTTCCCGCCCATCGGCACCGGGATTTATCACGGTGCTTCAGTCGACTTCATTCACCGGTTTGCCCGGGGAATTTATCTGCGGGCGAATTACACGTTCTCGAAGAACATCGACAATGCAACGAATGAGCTATTTAGCAGCCGCGTAAATCCGCGAGATGGTTTTGATTTTGCGAACGAACGCGGCTTGTCGGCCTTGGACATCAAGAACAAGCTAGCGGTGTCCTTCCTCTATGAACTACCCAACGTGCATACGGAAAATGGATTCGTAAAAACCCTGATGCATGGTTGGGAATTGGGAGGCACTTATCTGGCGGAATCGGGTCAACCGGTGACGCCTCTGTCCGGAGTTGATTCGAACGCAAACGGCGACTCTGCCGGGGATCGCACCATCATTAATAGCGGCGGCGCAGCGGGCCTCGGAACAAGCGTGAACGCGGTTTGCAACGCAGGGCCGGGAGGAGCGACCTCCATCGTTGGAATCGACCCGGGAACCGCTCCTGGCTCGATCAAGGGCGCTTGGGAGTGCGGTAGCGAAAACGATGCCAACATCGTCGGATATGTAGTCGCACCGGCCACCGTTGGACAGGATGCTGGACCGATCAATGCAAATGCCCGGTTCGTACAGGCGGGGGTCGGCGCGTTGGCGAATGCCGGACGCAACACCGTAACCACACCGGGGCTGAACATTTGGAATATGTCGCTGCTTAAAACCACGAAAATCTCGGAGCGCTTCTCGCTGCAATTCCGCGCGGAGACCTACGACACATTCAATCACCGCAATTTCAGCATCGGCTTGCCCACCAATAATGGCACGATCGATCAGACGACCAATGCAAACCCACTCAGTTCCGGATATATTTTCGTAACTTCCGGCAACCTGTTCTTGAACAACCATCAGTTCAATGGTGGCAGTCGAACGATGCAACTGGGCTTGCACCTCACCTGGTAGTTGCAGCACGCGGTTCGAACCGAGCGAGGGGATCAACCAGATTCCCTCGCTTTTTCAGTTATGCCCGGATGTCGCATTTGCGGCCAGAACGTCGATTTCAACGTTGGACGGATATTGCTTCGAGCGGTAGATGGTCTGGGTGGCTTTCTGGTAGTCCGACTCTTTGGCTTCGAAAATATTGGGCACGAATTTTTGCGGATTGCGGTCGTAGAGCGGGAACCAAGTGCTTTGCACCTGGACCATGATGCGGTGGCCCTTTTTGAAAACGTGATTTGTGGAGTGCAGGCTCACCGCGAAGGGCGTAATTTGATTCGGCGTGATCGGCTCCGGCTTCTCGTACGAATTGCGATAACGGCCGCGGAAAATTTCATCGGCAATCATTAATTCGAAGCCGGAAAGTTTCCAGTCTTCTTCCGCCTTTTCCGGATAGACGTCGATCAGTTTGATGACCCAATCGGCGTCGCTGCCAGTGGTGGATGCGAATAATCTTGCGGTGACGTCGCCGGCCACGGTTATATCGTCCTGAAGAACGCCGGTTTGCCAGGTGAGCACATCCGGACGGCCATCAACGAAGCGCTGATCCTGCACTAGCCAGGTGTACCAACCGCCGGGATGGTCGGTGGGATAGGTCATATCCACCGGGCGGCGGCGGTAGGGGACGGGGTGGGCGGGATCGCTGATGTAGCTATCTGCAGCGTCTTTTACACCTGTCTGTGGCGGTTCGAACGAGAGCTTTCCGTCAGCCTGAAAATAGAGATGCTTGGTTTGCGCTTCCTTCGGCGGCCAAGCGTCGTAGGAGGTCCAGGTGTCGCTGCCAGTTTGAAATGTTGTGGCTTCTTTGACCGGCAGAGTGCCTTTGTCGTGCAGCCAGTAGGCAAACCACGGAGCTTCGATTTTCTGGCGGAAGTAGACAGCGGTATCGCTGTGGAAAGGGATATCTCCCAGCGATTTGCCGGAGCCACCACCCCAGCCGCCGTGATTCCACGGACCGACGACCAGGAAGTTGTAATTCTTCTTGTCCAACTTTTCCAGTCGGGCGTAGGTCATCATCGGTCCGAAGAAATCTTCCTGATCCCACCAACCGGCTACATTGAGATTGGGCACGGTCGGTTCGTGCAGCGTGTAGGCGACCGCGTGGTGCTTCCAAAAGTCGTCGTAGCTGCTGTGATTGACAAAATCGTTCCAGGTGGGAATTTTTCCGTGGAAATATTTTTCGTTGGCGTTGGAAAGCACACCGAGACCGAGATACCACTCGAACATATCAAAGCGATCGAAGGGGAAACTGAAATTCTCTTTGGAGCTTTCGAGCGCCGCGGTGTATTCGAAGCCATAGCTCAGGCGAAAAGCGCCATTGTGGAAGTAATCGTCGCCGAGCCAGGTATCCCCCATGCAGGCCTGCTCGGAGACAGCTTTGAGCGCGGGATGCGGATTCACCATGCCCATCGTCACCAGATAGCCGGGATAGGAAATGCCGTTCATACCCACGCGGCCGTTGTTGTTCGCGACGGTTTTCACTAACCAGTCGATGGTGTCGTAGGTGTCGGTGCTTTCGTCCACGCCTTTCGAGTCGCCGGGATCGGGCGCGGTGTGCAGCATTTCGAATTTACCTTCGGAGCCGTAGCGCCCGCGAATGTCCTGAAAGACAAAGATGTAGCCGTCGGGAAACATTTCCGAATAGCGGTACAAGTGGTAGCTCATGCCTTTGTCGGGTGCGGAGATTCCGTATGGAGTGCGGTCAAGCAACATTGGCAGCGGCTCTTTGGCGTCTTTCGGGGTGTAAATTTCGGTGTGCAGCTTGACGCCGTCGCGCACGGTGATCATTACTTCGCGCTTGTCGAAGAGTTTGGCAAGGTCTGGGCGCTGGGGCTGTTGGGCGGCTGCAAAGGGCACCGCAACGCACAAAAGCGCCATAAACCTTATGATTCGACTCGCGGAATGATTCACAAAACTCATAGAGACACCTCGATGACAAGAAATGCCGTTAGGAAAAGACGGGCAAGAATATCACGGAGTCTTCGAATGAAACGCGGACAGCTCAAAGCGCAGGCATAAAACCCCATCCTCTTTACATTCGACTTAACTGGCCGGAACGCCCCACCTTTGATAAACTATAAGAGCAACGCCACACCTGAGAATTCCTGATCCGGGCGAGCCTGGGTCGCAGCAACAGACGGGAGTTTCGTAAAAGGCTGCTGGTTGTTCCAGCAGCTATTTTTGTCTCTATGCGGCAGGAACCGGCCTGAAGGCCGGCCACTACAAGGGAACGGAAAGTAGAAAATGAGTCAAAACGTACGCAATATCGCCATTATCGCCCACGTGGACCACGGCAAGACCACGCTGGTGGACGCCATGCTCCGGCAGAGCGGCATTTTTCGCGCCAACGAAGCGCTGGTCGAGCGGGTGATGGATTCGAACGATCTGGAACGCGAACGCGGTATCACCATTCTGGCCAAGAATACGGCGCTCTTTTTTCACGACACCAAGATCAACATTGTAGACACTCCCGGCCACAGCGACTTCGGCGGCGAAGTGGAACGCGCACTGCGCATGGTGGACGGCGTGGTGCTGCTTGTGGATGCCAGCGAAGGCCCGCTGCCACAGACCCGCTACGTGCTGCAAAAGGCGCTGGCGGCGAAGCTACCTCCGGTGGTGGTGCTGAACAAGATCGATCGAACTGACGCGCGTCCAAAAGAAGTTCTCGACGAAATCTACGATCTATTTATTGATCTTGATGCCACAGAAGACCAGCTCGATTTTCCGGTGATCTATACCAACGCGCGCGACGGCGTTGCGCACCGCAAACAAGGCGACGATTCAAAGGACCTGCTGCCGCTCTTCGAAACCATCGTGCAGAGAATTCCCGCCCCACCCGGAGATCCTGAGGCAACGCTGCAGCTGCAAGTGATGAATCTGGACTATAGCGAATTTCTGGGGCGCATCGCGATTGCTCGGGTGTTCAACGGAACATTACTTCGTGGCGCAGAGGTTGGTATCAGCAAGCTGGACGGCAAACTGCAGCCCACAAAAATCACCAAGCTCTACACATTTCGCGGACTGGACCGCGATGAAGCGGAAAAAGTGGTTGCCGGCGACATCGTGGCTATTGCGGGCGTAGAAGGCATACAGATCGGCGAAAGCATAACCGACCTTGCGAACCCGATGCCGCTCGAGCCGCTGATCATTGATGAACCGACGCTGGCCATGATTTTCACGGTAAACTCCAGCCCGCTTTCCGGACGCGAGGGCAGTTATCTTACATCGCGCGATTTGCGCGACCGCCTGGCGAAGGAACTGCTAACCAACGTTTCCATCCGTGTGGAGGATACCGACACGCCGGAATCATTCCGAGTACTTGGCCGCGGCGAGTTGCAGCTAGCCATTTTGATTGAAACAATGCGCCGCGAAGGCTTTGAATTGATGGTGGGCAAACCGGAAATCGTGGTGCGGACTGAGAACGGCAAGAAGCTTGAACCTCAGGAAAGGCTGGTCATTGACGTCGCGGATAATTTTATCGGCATCATCATGGAAACGCTGGGCAGCCGGCGCGGTGAAATGGTGAAGATGAGCAATCACGGTTCAGGCCGGGTGCGCATGGATTTCCGCATACCATCGCGCGGACTGATCGGTCTGCGCAGCCAGTTGCTTACCGACACCCGCGGTACAGCGCTGATTCACTCGATTTTCGACGACTGGATCGAGTACGGGGGCGAAATGGCGCTACGCCCGACGGGCGCGCTGGTTGCCGATCGCGCCGGAGTGTCCACCGCATATGCGCTTTGGAACATTCAGGAGCGCGGCGAATTATTTATTGGACCAACGATTGATGTGTACGAAGGGATGATCGTGGGGGAAAATTCGCGCGAGCAGGATATGGAAGTGAACGTCACGCGGGAAAAGAAACTGACCAATATGCGGTCTTCGAGCGCTGATGAGGCGATTCGCCTGATTCCGCACCGCGAACTCAGCCTGGAACAAGCGATCGAATTCATCGCTGACGACGAATTTGTGGAAATTACGCCCAAATCGATCCGCCTGCGCAAGAAAGTGCTGCAGTACAACAAGCGGCCGCGCCGCTGGGAGGAGATTCGGGCCAGTCAGGAAGCAGCGGGCTAGCACTTCAGGTACAATTAGCGTATACGATAAAGGCCCACTTTTAAGCCCAGAGTGACCGACAAAAGTTCGGTGAAAATCGCCGAAATGCGATAGAGTGTCGCGCAATCGCTCGCGCGTCAGGTACAAAGCAGGACTGTTTGACGTTAAATCAAAAGAGACGGGAGAGACAATCTCGGGCCTGATGACAACCTCAATGGAAACTAACAAAGTCAGCAAAGGCTACCAATCGCCTTGCACCATCGTCGCATCGGCCACCGCGCTGCCGAAGTACACCATCACGCGCGAGGAAGTTAAGCTCTATTTGGGACGGGTGTTTGATATCCCCGAGCGCCGGCTCGAAGCGATGATGAGCATCGTGGATAACGCCCAAGTTCACAAGCGGCACTCGATCTTCGATATTGACGGCACCATTGAGCCGCGTCCGCTTTCGCAAACCAACAACGAATACATCGAACACGCGGTAAAACTCGGGCGCGAAGCCGCCGAAAAATGCCTGGAACGCGCGGGTATGAAGCCGGAAGACATCGACATGATCATCACGGTGTCCTGCACCGGATTCATGATTCCGTCGCTGGACGCGCACCTGATCAATCTGATGGGCTTTCGTTCGAACGTTCGCCGCATGCCCTTTACGGAATTGGGCTGCGCGGCGGGCGCCATGGCAATGGGACGCGCCGCCGATTTCTTGCAGGCTCAGCCCGGTGCAAACGTGCTGATCATCGCCGTCGAGCTGCCAACTCTAACTTTTCAGCGCAAGGACATTTCGCAGGCCAATCTGATTTCCTCGATTCTGTTTGGCGACGGCGCCGCGGCGGTAATCGTCAGCGGGAAGAACTCGGGCGGCCCGAAGATTCTGGTCTCGGAGACCTATACATTTCCTGATTCGCTGGGCGCCATGGGCTTCGACCTGCGCGATTCCGGATTTCACATCCTGCTGGCGAAAGATGTTCCGGAAATGATTGGCGAAAAGATCGGCGGGCTGGTGCACGGTTTTCTCGAGCGCCAGGGCCGGAAGCGCGAGGACATCAAGGGATGGATCTTGCATCCCGGCGGCGCGCGGCTGCTCGGCAACGTCGAGAAGGAACTCGGTTTGTGCAAGTGCGATACGCAGCCGTCATGGGACATACTCAGAGACGTCGGGAATCTTTCCAGCGCGACGATCCTGTTTATTTTGCATGAGTGGCTCTACAAGCGGCCGCTGCAGACGGGTGAATATGCGATGGCTGCGGCGTTCGGCCCGGGTTTCAGCGCGGAATTTCTGCTCCTTCAATGGAACTAAGCGTCATCCTGTTTCTCGCGTTGCTGCTGGCGGTAGCGGCAATGCGCATCGTCGAGCTGCGCATTTCGAAGCGCCACCAGCGGGAAATGACGTCGCGGGGCGCGGAGAAAGCCAAAGACCCGATTTTCCGCTGGATGGCGATGTTTCACACGCTGGTGCTGATCGGCGCCGCCGTCGAAGTTGTTGTTCTACATCGGCCATTTCTGCCAGCGCTCGCGATTCCCATGATCGGGCTTTTTGTGCTGGCGAATATAGTTCGCTGGTGGGTGATTCGAACGCTGGGTCAACACTGGAATGTTGAGGTGATGGATTCGACGCGGCTCGGCGTGATCACCACCGGCCCTTTCCGCTACGTCCGCCATCCCAATTACGCCGCGGTGTTCGTCGAGATGATCGCGCTACCGCTGATTCACACCGCTTGGATCACCGCGCTGGCTGGCGCGGTTGTCCACGTTATTGTTCTCACCGTGCGTCTTTCCGCCGAAGAGCGCGTGCTCTTCGCCAATCCCGACTACGCGGCTGCGATGTCGTCCAAGCCACGTTTCCTGCCTGGCGTGTTTTAGCCTTTCGACCGCACAACCAATCCGCGCGGTGCGTGGCGCTCACAATACCTCACACAGACTTCAGTCTGTGCCACTGAAATCGCCGTACATCGCACAAGCACGTTTGCATGTGCCGCTGCTGCCCTATAATGCCTGCGGCGCTAGCCCGCATCGCGGCAGCGCGGGACGGTGGATGATGTTTCGAAACGACCTTCTGAAAGATCGCGCAGTTTTCCTGAGCGGAGGTGGTAGCGGGCTGGGCCGGTCGATGGGGCTGCACTTCGCTGCACTCGGAGCAAAAATGTTTGTGATCGGGCGTCGCGAAGAGCCACTTAAAGAAACGTGCGAAGAAATCCGTAAGGCCGGAGGCGCCGCTGCCTACGCTACTTGCGACGTTCGCGACTTCGCCGCGGTCGAAGCTGCCGCGGACAAAGCCGATGCCGAGTTTGGCCGCATCGACACCGTCATCAATAATGCCGCCGGTAACTTCATGGCGCGCACCGAAAAGCTTTCGCCGAATGCGTTCAATACCGTCGTCAGCATCGTGCTGAATGGCAGTTTTCACTGCACGCAGGCATTTGCCCGCCGATGGATCGCGCAAAAGAAACGGGGCAACGTTCTTAGCATCACCACGACTTATGCTGCGGCGAACTGTGGCTCGGGTTTTGTCGTGCCGTCGTCGTGCGCGAAGGCCGGTGTATTGGCGATGACCACTTCTCTCGCGGTCGAGTGGGGAAAGTACAACATTCGCCTCAATGCGATCGCGCCAGGTCCGTTTCCCACCGAAGGCGCGTGGTCGCGGCTCATCCCTTCAAAACAGTTCGAAGATCACGCACGCAATTCGAATCCCATGAAGCGCTTCGGCAAGCACGAAGAACTCACCAACCTTGCGGCATTCCTCATCAGCGATATGTCGCAATATATCAACGGCGAATGTGTGGTGATTGACGGCGGCCAGTGGCTGCAAGGCGCCGGTGAATTCAACGACCTGCTGATGCTCCCCGAATCCGCCTGGGAACAGATGGAAGCGGATCGCGCGAAGAAATAATCAGGAACGAATATGTTCTACGTTTTTTGTTCTTACTGTGCCAATGCGCTGACTTTCAGCAGAACCTTTAAGTGAATTTCTCCGATCGACTTTCCTTCCGCGGAAATGCGCACGGATAGATCCTGCGCGGTAGCTGTTTTTAGCTGATCCCTGGTCAGCTCTGGCGTAACTAGCTCAACCCAAAGATCCGTGCGATTTTCCGTGGGCAGATAAATCTTGCCCACGCCGTGCGCTATCTTCCATTCGGCCGGTGCCTGAATCTCGATGCTCACTTCGCTGTTTTTATTATTAGGATGGCCGACGACGATCGGGATCAACACGTTGGTTCCGGCTTTGATTTCAATTTCCGGAATTGCCGCGGCTTTAATTGCCAGCCCGTGTGCTCTGTGAAACGCGTCGTAATAAAACCACGGCCCCCCAAGCACTGACCAAAAATCTTGCGTTGTCGTGCGAGGGTCGATTTCGTCCTTTCGGTGGCGCAGAACCGGCCCGGCGCTCAAATTCGCCAGTACATCATCCGCGGGATTCCCGGTGACGGTGGCTTTGCCGAAAATCAGGGTCATTGGCTCGGTCCACCACTGGTGCTGCGGGTCATCCATGAATTTATTCAGCTGCTCGTCGTTCATTGCCGTCATTTGATGAATCTCTACCGGGAATTGCGTCAGGTGTGGCGTCGCCGCCTCCATCGCCAGTCGCCAATAGGGCTTTTTCTGCGAGGGTGAAATCTCTTTCACCGAGTATGACGGGCCGGTTCCCGCGAATTGCTTTTGATCGTCTGCGTCGCTGAAAAAATAAAGTTTCTTGGGCTGCCAGGGCGTTAAATTTTCCAGATACTGTTCCAGCCGCTTCGAAGCGCCCGCTACCTGTGCGGGAAACGCAGTCGGATCGTTGGCCAAATCAAACGCTTCGGTCGCCAGTACACCAGACGCTTGGTGATCGCCGTGATTTTCGCCAATGAAGATTCCCGGCAGCCAGGTGATGATCACTTCCGGACGAGTGAGCCGCACGATTCGAACCAGCGCCTCGAGATTCGCGCCGTGTCCCCAATTTGCGAGCGAATTCAGCACATTCTGCGAAGCGGTGTCTTTGCCATCCAGAAACCACACGTTGGTGATGCCCAGCTTGGCGCAGGCCTGCCGCGCTTCCTGCTCGCGAATGTCCGCCAGGGCCGGCCCGTGTTCGCGCGAGTAGTCATTGCCGCCGCTGCCGCCGCGTGTCGCAAAGACCACCGCCACGCGCTTGTGCTCGTCGTAAATCGCCCGCGCCAGGTAAGGCGTCACGCCGCCTTCGTCGTCTGGATGCGCCACCACCACCAAAATATCGGTTTTGAAACGCTCGTCCGGACCCTTCACCGTTTGAACCGGCGCCTGGTCCTGCGCCTCTAACGGAACCGCGAAGAACAGTGCCAGCACGACCATGAAAAAACGAAGAGGTGGTTTCATCCAGAGTCCTTTGACAAACAGCTCGATCGTCCATCGAAAGACTAAGATTGTACCTAACCCAGTCGGTGCCTTGACCCACTTTTCGCCCGCCGATAAGCTTGTACTTTCCTTTCTCGGATTTGGAGCCTCATGGAAACGATTCACGTAACTTTGCCCGATGGCAGTGTCAAGGATGTGCCTAGGGGCACCACTGCTGCTGAGATTGCACGCGGGATCTCACCGCGTCTGGCTGATGCCGCGTTTGCTGCCAAGGTCTACTCGGGCGACACCAACGGGGGCCCGCTGGCAAATGTCGGCGAACCGGTTGATGATGGCGGCTACCTGATCGATCTGCGCCGCCCGCTGGAACAAGACCTGAAACTCAAAATACTTACCGACAAAGACCCTGATTCCCTTTTTGTTTTTCGCCACTCTGCAGCGCATCTGCTTGCCGCGGCGGTAATGGAGCTTTATCCGAACGTGAAGCTGGGCATTGGCCCGCCCGTGGACAATGGCTTCTTCTACGAATTTTTGCGCGAAGAGCCGTTTACGCCGGACGACCTCGCCAAAATCGAAAAGAAAATGCATGAACTGGCCGCGCAGGATTTGCCGAACGAGCGCAAGTACATGCCTAAGCCTGAAGCGCTGGAGTTTTACAAAAACTCGAATCAGATTTTCAAGTGCGAGCTGGTCGAGGAGAAAGTTACTGACCCGATGGTTTCTTTTTACACCACCGGAAAATTTATCGACTTTTGCCGGGGCCCGCACATTCCGTCGACAAAACGCATTCAGGCATTCAAATTGATGAGCGTGGCCGGCGCCTACTGGAAAGGCCAGGAAGGCAACGCGCAGCTACAGCGCATTTACGCGGCGGCCTTCTTTACGCAAAAGGAACTGGACGAATATTTGCACCGCCTGGAAGAAGCCAAGCGCCGCGATCACCGCAAACTCGGCCCCGAATTGGATCTCTTTAGTATTCAGGAAGAAGCCGGTCCCGGGCTGATTTTCTGGCATCCCAAGGGCGGCTTTATCCGCAACATTATTGAGAACTGGCTGCGCGACGAGCTGATCAAGCGCGGCTACGATCTGGTCTACACGCCGCACATCATGCGGCTGGACCTTTGGAAGACTTCCGGGCACGCCAATTTTTATCGCGAGAATATGTTTGGCCCGGTGGAAGTCGAAAAAGCCGAGTACCAGCTAAAGCCGATGAATTGCCCCGGCCACATTCTGATTTACAAATCGAAGTTGCGCAGTTATCGCGATTTGCCGGTGCGCCTCGCTGAACTTGGAACGGTCTATCGTTACGAGCGCAGCGGCGTGCTGCACGGCTTGCTGCGCGTGCGCGGCTTCACTCAGGATGACGCGCACATATTTTGCATGTCCTCGCAGATCGAGGCAGAAGTCGAGGCTTGCATCGATTTCGCTTACGCGGTGATGAAGAATTTCGGCTTCGATAAATTCGAAGTCGAACTCTCCGATTGGGACGCCAAGCATCCGGAAAATTATGCCGGCAAACCGGAAGACTGGGCTCGCGCAACGGCGGCACTTGCCAACACGATGGATCGCCTGAAGATTCCCTATAGGAAGATGGAAGGCGAAGCGGCGTTCTATGGCCCGAAGATTGACATCAAATTAATTGATGCCATTGGCCGCTCCTGGCAACTCACTACGGTGCAGTTCGATTTCAATTTGCCTGCCCGCTTTGGCCTTGAATATGTCGGCGACGATGGCGCGCGCCACCAGCCATTGATGGTTCACCGCGCGCTGCTCGGCTCGGTCGAACGCTTCTTCGGCATCCTCATCGAACATTACGCCGGAGCATTTCCGCTATGGCTCGCGCCGGTACAGGTTGAAATCTGCCCGGTCAGCGAAAAAGCCATCGACTACGCTCGGCACGTGCTGGAAACGCTGAAGAATCACGGCATCCGCGTGCATCTCGACGATCGCAACGAAAAACTGCCGGCAAAAATTCGCGACGCCCAAATGCAGAAAATTCCCTACATGCTGGTGCTTGGCCCCAAAGAAGCCGAGGCCGGTACCGTCAGCGTCCGCCACCGAAGCAAAGGTGACCTCGGCCCCAAGCCGCTAGCCGACCTGGTCGAAACACTGCGCGCCGAATCCGATTCCCGCGCGATCTCTTGAGAGGCGCATGGTGCCCGACCACATTCCACGCCGTACGTTTATCACCATCATCGGCGGCACCTTGCTTGCTTCGCCGTACCTCTGTGCTCAACAACGGGAACCATCCGACGTTCCGCCGCTAGTTGATCAGGTGCCGCCGATGCTCGATCACATCCTTCTCGGTTGCAACGATCTCCAGCGTGGAATCGACTTCGTTGAGCAGCGCACTGGCGTTCGCGCCGCTTTCGGCGGAGTTCATCCCGGCCGCGGCACGCAAAACGCGCTGTTATCGTTAGGCACGCGCCGATATTTCGAAATCATCGCGCCCGACCCGCAGCAGCACACCGACAATCCTCTTGCGAAACACCTGAAGGATCTTTCCGAACCGCGGCTTGTGGGCTGGGCCGTGCATCCCGGTGACGTTCAGGTTCTCGCGGCCGACCTTGCCAAGGCCGGAATTGTTGCCGTCGGCCCTACGCCCGGATCCCGCAAGCGTCCCGACGGCAAAATCCTTCACTGGAAAACACTGAATCTCAAGGATGATGCCAACGGTTTGCTACCTTTCTTCATCGTGTGGAGTGCCAACTCGGCCCATCCATCCGAGGATGCCCCTAGCGGCTGCCAACTCCTCCGTTTCGAGTTATTTACCCCAGACCCTGGCTCGCTCGCCAAAACTACAGCAAAGCTCATGCTCACGGTGCCAATCGCAAAAGGCGGCGCGCCTCAACTCCACGCGGTAATCACCGGCCCCAAGGGCAAGGTCGACGTGACGTCGTAAAGGACCGCCGCGAACCTCCACTTATCGGCTGTTGGAAGGCCTGCGACGTCGTTGTGCTCTAGGAATTTCAAAATATCAACTTCGACTCCAGCCGCTTGCCAATACGTGCCTCGTGCGATACTGTCCACGCTAAACGGAGGCACCATGTCCAGTACTCCCCAGTTCGGCACGGCGGAATATGCTTCTCCTTCCGGAACGGATCGCTGCAAGAGTTGCCAGCAGGAATTGACCGGCAGCTATTTTCGGATCAACGGACTACTGGCCTGCGAAAACTGCGCCAACAAAATACAGGCGCAAACTCCAAAAGACACCCACGCGGCATTCGTCCGCGGAATTTTATTCGGAGTTGGCGGTGCGATCGCCGGCCTGATCCTTTACTCCGCCTTCGGTATCATCACCGGAATTGAAATCGGTTACGTCGCGCTGGCAGTCGGCTGGCTGGTGGGAGCCGCCATCAAGAAGGGTTCGAACGGAATCGGTGGCCGACGCTACCAGATCGCCGCGGTCGCTCTCACGTATGCGGCGGTTTCAATGTCCGCTGTGCCGATCGGAATTTCGTACATGATGAAACAGAAAAAATCTGCCGCGTCAGCCGTTTCGCATTCACCGACTGGTTCTTCGGCTGCCGACCCGAATTCCGAGTCATCTTCGTCCGATGAATCCACCAAGGCTCAGCCAACTAAGGCGAAGATGAGTTTTTGGGCTGCCATTGGCGCGCTGCTCTTCGCTGGGCTTGCTTCTCCTTTTTTAGAGTTGCAAGACGGCTTCTCGGGCCTAATCGGCTTGGTGATCATCTTTGTCGGTATGCGCATAGCGTGGAAAATGACAGGAGCGCCCAAATTGGATATTCTCGGCCCCTTTCAAGCTAACGCACCTCCTAAACCTGCGCCAATCGGCTGACCATCGGCTAACCCCGTGTTCGCGTTTACCTCTGACCCGACAATTCGCAAGTGCAAAACCTGCGGCCGCGAACTGGCCTCGACGGAACTGGCCTGCGTGCAGTGCCACACACTCACGTTCTCGGAGGAATTGACAGTTCTCTCCATTCGGGCAAACCGCCTCGAGGAGGAAAGCGAGTTCGTGCAAGCGCTCGACGAATGGCGAAAGTCTTTGCAGATGCTGCCAGCTCAATCGACTCAGGCGGATTGGGTGCGAGAGCACATTCGAAAGCTGGAACTTTCGCTAAAATCTGCGCCGCCCGCTGCAAAACACAATTGGGCAAAAAAACTTGGCCCGCTTGCTCCGATCGCCATTTTTCTTGCCAAGGCCAAGTGGCTCTTCGCCCTGTTCAAATTGAAATTTCTCTTCAGCCTTGGCGCCTTCTTCGCCTTGTATTGGGCTATGTGGGGATGGAAGTTCGGAGTTGGGTTCGGTGTGCTGATCCTGATTCACGAAATGGGTCACTACATTGACATCCGCCGCCGCGGCTTACCCGCTGACATGCCCGTTTTTCTACCCGGTTTTGGCGCGTATGTCCGCTGGCAAGCTATGGGAGTTTCGCTCCAAACACGTGCCGCCGTCAGCCTGGCAGGTCCGTTGGCAGGATTGCTTGCGTCGGTCGTCTGCTTGCTGCTGTGGTGGAAAACTGGCTACCAATTGTGGGCCGCGCTCGCTCGAGCCGGCGCGTGGTTGAACCTTATGAACCTTATTCCGATATGGATTTTGGATGGCGGCCAGGCAACAAACGCACTTGACCGGAACGGGCGATGGATCATGCTTGGCTCAGCGCTTTTCCTTGCGTTGATCTTTCAGGAGAGCGCGTTTCTATTGGTCGCTGGTGGATTCGTCTGGCGATTATTTACCAAGGATCTGCCAGCAGTCTCCAGTCCGCAAACGGTCGCTTACTTTGCGGCGTTGCTTGCGTTTCTGGGTGTTGTATTGCGATTGGTACCCGGCCACGGTTTTGCCCGCTAGACGATAGAACATTTTAATATTCCCAAAATGAAACGCTTTCCGCTTTACCCGCACTATTCCTCAGCACCAACAACTCAGGGGCAAGACCTGCACGAACTATCCGTGGGTTGAAGGAGCCAGGGGGCACTCAGGAGGGTGCGGTCACCAACTCCGCGTTGTGCCCCCAACTTTCTTCAGTAAGGGCGGCGAGGGCAGCTCGGCGATGGCGGCGCTTGCCAGGTCAGGTTCCGCTCCCGCTCCCGCTCCCGTTTCCTGCTTGCCGCCTACTCGGACTTGCGTGCTATACTTTTATGCCCATCCTCCATCAGCTTCCAGCCGTAACGGATGGGAAAGTATCAGAAGTAGAATCGGGCTCCGGGGCCGGCTGTCCGTGTCCTCTGGTGCTTTTATCGGTTTGAGGGGGATTTATCGCAGAGCGGAATTTCCGGCAAGTGAGCGACAGAGTCCGCGTCAACGATCGGATTCGCGCTCGCGAAATCCGGGTGATTGACGAAGAGGGCGGCCAGCTCGGGGTAATGCAGCCTTTTGAAGCGCTTCGCATGGCTCGCGAAAAGGGATTGGACCTGGTGGAGATTTCACCCACCGCCGATCCGCCAGTTTGCAAGATCACCGATTACGGCAAGTTTCTCTATCAACAAAGCAAGAAGGCGCACGAGCAGCGCAAGAGCAGCCGTGGCTCCGCGTTGAAAGAAGTGAAGTTTCGGCCGGCCACTGCGGAGCACGATTTTCAGGTTCGCAAGAACCAGATTATTCGCTTCCTTGGTGAAGGCCACAAAGTGCGCGCGATGATTTTTCATCGCGGACGCGAGATGGCGCACCAGGAAGTGGGTCGCGCCAAGATGACGCGCTTGTTGGGCGAAATCGGCGACGCCGGTGCCATCGAGACGCCGCCTCGCATGGAAGGCAATGTCCTGGTGGCGCTGCTGGCTCCCAAAAAGGGAGCGGGCGCTGCAACTGCTGCTCCAAGCCGATCGAATTAGAGAGCAGGGGTTTTCGCCCTTCTCGACTTAACCGGCGGTATCCAGAAAAATACGCAGAAACAAGAGGATTTACAGCAATGCCACGCAACCGATCGAAGCCAAAACTGAAGCTGAAAACGCACCGCGGAGCCGCCAAGCGCTTTAAGATCACCGGCACCGGCAAGATTCTTCGCATGCACTCTGGCAAGCGCCACCTGATGGGCACCAAGGCGCCCAAGCGCATGCGCAAGTTGAAGAAGATCACGTTGGTCAACAAGGCCGACAAGCTCAAGACCATGCAGATGCTTCCGTACGGCTTGTCTTAAAGCCTCATAAGTTTTTTCGCGAAGTTGCTTCACGCCCTTCGCGAGGAATTGCAGAAGTCGCAAGACAATTCTGCAAGCCGCTCTCGTGTTTCGACGAGTGGCGATTCGTGCCAGGCAGTGCTACACGGGTGCCTGCCGGCCGAAAATGCTGCGATTCATTTTGCGGCAATGTAATTCACCGGAACAAACCCGTTGCGCGAAGCGATTTTCACGCTTTGCCGCAACCTGTTTTGTCTCCGACAAAAAAAGAAGGGCCGGTTCGATCCGGCTAAAGGAGCAAACCCATGGCTCGCGTAAAACGCGGCACAAAGCGCCGGGCACGGCGAAAAAAGTATCTTAAGAGGACCAAGGGCTTTTTTCTCACTAAAAGCAAGCTCTACCAGTCCGCACAGGAAGCGGCCAATCGCGCCGATCGCTATGCGTTCCGCGACCGCCGCGTCAAGAAGCGTCAGTACCGCCGCCTCTGGATTCAGCGCATCGGCGCTGCAGCTCGCCTGAACGGCATCACGTACGGTCAGTTTATCCACGGCTTAAAGGCCGCCGGAGTCGAACTGGACCGCAAAGTGCTTGCCGACATCGCGGTGAAGGACGCTGCCGGATTCGCGGCGCTCGCGGAAAAGGCCAAAACGATCGCGCCGAAGCCTGCCGCAAAAAAGGCTAAGTAAGCTTGTGGCCGCTCTCGCGAGAGAGCGGAACTTTGCCGTAAGGGCGCTGCATGCCGTGCCCTTGCAAGGTAATCTATCCTTCCATCATGCCGACCACTGACGGTTCGCACGAAAAAACACTTGCCGCTCTCGGCGTCAACCAGCCGGAGCAAGTCGCTGCATTGTTCGCGGAAATCCGCGCCCGCTACGATGCGGAATCCGCAGCGGTGAAGGATGAGGCTGCGTACCGACATTTTCGCGATGCGTGGATGGGCCGCAAATCAGGTGTGCTTTCGGCAATCACCGACAATTGGCTGAAGCCCGCAACGCCGGAATTAAAACGTGCAGTCGGAGCTGGATTAAACGAATTGCGTGCGCACGTTGACGCGCAAATCGAAACCCGGCGCGCGGCGATTGAATCCGGCGCGGAAGAAGCTGCGGCCGCGAAAGAGCGCGTGGACCTGTCACTACCCGGCGTCATTCGCTCCGTTGGTTCGCGGCATTTGATCCGCCAGGTATTTCAGGAAATCGAAGACATCTTCGTTTCGATTGGATTTTCGGTGGTCGAAGGTCCGGAAATCGAAACGCCTTATTACAATTTCGAAGCGCTGAACATTCCGGAATTTCATCCGGTGCGTGACGACATGGACACGTTTTATCTGGAGTTGCCGAAAGGCGCTCCCGGTCCACTGCTGTTGCGCACCCACACTTCGCCGGTACAAATTCGCACCATGGAAAAGCGGCAATCACCGGTGCGGGTGATCGTCCCGGGTAAGGTCTATCGCCGCGATAATCCTGATGCCACGCACTCCTTCATGTTTCACCAGATTGAAGGCCTGGCCGTTGATACCGACATTACGTTTTGCGACTTCACCGGCACCATCGAATATTTCGTCAAACAATATTTTGGTCCTGGCGTGAAAACGCGATTCCGGCCGAGCTATTTCCCATTTACCGAGCCGTCGGTCGAATTCGATGTCTCCTGCATTTTCTGCGGAGGCAGCGGAACTGGCGCCAGCGGCGCGACATGCGGAAAATGCAAAGGGTCGGGCTGGATTGAACTGTTCGGAGCGGGAATGGTTGACCCTGCCGTGTATGGTTTCGTGAATTACGACGCAAAAAAAGTGAGCGGCTTCGCTTTCGGCATGGGCATGGATCGGCTGGCGATGTTGAAGTACGGCATCGATGACATTCAGGCATTTTTTCAAAATGATGTCCGTTTTTTGAAGCAATTTCCGTGAGCCTCACGATGACTTTCGCCGACGCCAAGCAGCGCTTCTCGAATAAGGTGGCGGACTATGTTCGCTACCGTCCGAGCTATCCTGCGGCGGTGGTCGAAACGCTAAGCGCAGAATGTGGATTGCGGCCCGGGCACGTCGTGGCTGACGTCGGATCGGGGACTGGAATTCTTTCGAAATTATTTCTCGAAAATGGGAATCATGTGATTGGGGTCGAGCCTAACGGCGGGATGCGCCAGGCCGGAGAAGAATTGCTGTCAGCGTTTCGGAGTTTTTCCAGCGTGAATGGCTCGGCGGAAGCGACGACCTTGCAGGATACCAGCGTGGATTTTGTAACCGTTGCGCAGGCGTTTCACTGGTTTGAGCCGAAAGCCACGCGGCGGGAATTTCAACGAATTCTGCGGCCGCTAGGATTCGTGGTCATCGTTTGGAATGATCGACAGCTGGACACTACGCCGTTCTTGCGCGACTACGAAGCGCTGCTGCACCGATTCGGAACCGACTACGCCAAAGTCAGCGAAAGTTATCCGCGGCGTTCGCAGATTCATGAATTCTTTGTTCCGAACACTTTTGCCCATAAGACTTTCCCAAATTTTCAGAAGTTCGATTTGGTTGGAGTGCACGGGCGGCTGCGCGGCAGCTCGTATGTACCCGGGCCAGAGCAGCCAACATTTACGCCGATGATGGCGGAGCTGGAACGGATTTTTAACGCGCATCAGCGGAACGGCGAAGTAAGCATGGACTACACGACGCACGTTTATTTTGGCCGACTCGATGTGGCGAGGGATTCGGGATGAAGGTCGTTTACAACTGGCTGAAGGATTTCGTGGAGGTGAAGGCATCTGTGCAGGAGCTTGCCTCGCGCATCGCCCTTCACGGTACAAATGTCGCCAGCGTGGAGTCGCAACCGCTCGGCGGCGTGATCGATGCGGAAGTCACCTCGAATCGTCCGGACTGCCTTGGGGTTTACGGAATCGCGCGGGAAGTCAGCGCCATTTACAAGGCCCCGCTGAAACCGGTTTCGCCCAAGCCAGCTGAATCTTCCGCTGCCAAAGCCAGCGATGCAGTTTCGGTCAAAATCGAAGTGCCGGAGCTTTGCGGGCGCTTCACCGCACGCGTGATTCGCGGGGTGAAAATTCAGCCGTCGCCTGTGTGGTTGCGCGAGCGGCTGGAATCGGCGGGTGTCGCATCGATCAGCAACGTGGTGGACGCGACGAATTACGTGATGCTGGAGCTGGGCCACGCGCTTCACGCCTTCGACTACGATCTGGTGCGCAATCACACGATTGTGGTGCGCCGCGCCAAAGCAAAAGAAAAAATCAAAACTCTCGACGGCATCGAGCGGGAGCTCGACCCGGCGATCTGCATGATCAGCGACGGAGATGGTTCGCGGGCGGTGGGCATTGGCGGAGTTATGGGTGGTGGGGAAACGGAAATTTCGTTCTCGACCAAGAATGTGCTGATCGAGTGCGCGTGGTTTGAGCCCGTGGCGATCCGACGCGCTACGCGCTTTCTGAAACTTCATACGGAGGCGTCCACGCGGTTCAGCCGCGGCGCCGATCCGGAAATGGCGGAGCTGGCCTCGCGGCGCTGTGCTGAATTAATCCTGCAGCTTGCGGGCGGCGAGCTGCTTTCGGGCGTGGTGGATGTTTATCCCGGCAAACGCGCGGCCAAGAAAATCACCATCACGCGTGCGGAAATTCTTCGGGTGATGGGCGCTGATGTTCCGGATAAAGAGATCGAGTCCATTCTCGGCGCGCTCGGATTTGCTCCAATGCGTGTTGACCAGAATCGTGGGCAGCTTGGTTCGATTTTAGCTGCGTGGGAGTGTACGCAGCCGTCGTGGCGCGCCGACGTCGAGCGCGAAATTGATTTGATCGAAGAAGTTGCTCGCATCTATGGATTGGATAAGTTCGCGCCGCGGCCGCCTGCAGCCCGGCAGGGCGCAGCGCGTCTTCCGCACCACGAAGCGGAATTGCGTCTTCGCGAACGGTTGATTGGCCTTGGTTATCGCGAGATTGTGACCATTCCGCACGTTGCCGAAGACCGCGATGCACTGTTTCGTCCGGAGGGAATTATTCCAGCGCGGCTGGCGAATCCGCTATCGGAAGAGGCGAGCCTGCTGCGTTCGAACGGTTCGGTTTCGATGGCTGGCGCAATCGAATGGAACTTGAATCATGGCCAGCGCAATGCACGGCTGTTTGAAATTGGCCGCCATTACCGGTTTGCGTCGGCGGGTGGTGTCGGCAGCGGCCCAGTCGCTCCAGTCGAGACACTCTTTCTTACGCTGGGCGCCACTGGCGAAGCACGCCCGCAAGGGCTCTATGATTCAGTCCGCCCATTCGTGTTCGCCGATCTAAAGGGCGACGTCGACGCCATTGGCGAACTCGGTGGTGGATTCCTCTGGAACGATGGTGGATCGGACTCACTGCACGCGGCAAAGCGCGGACGAATTCTGCTTGGCGAAAATGAGCTCGGCTCCGCAGGTCAACTCGCGAAGCGTATCGCAGACAAACTAAAATTCCGCCAGGACGTTTTCCTCGCTGAGATTGTTCTCGGTCCGCTCTACTGCATGTATTACGGAGTGAAGAATGCACGACGCTATGAACCGCTGCCTCGGTTCCCGGCGGTCGAACGTGATTTTTCGCTGTTGCTTGCTGACGGAGTGCCGTTTAGCGAAGTGGTGAAAGCGATTCGCACTCTGAGCATTCCCGAGATCAACTCGGTTGAAGCCGCAGACCTATTTCGCGGAAAAAACGTGCCAGCTGGGAAATATTCGCTAATGGTTCGGGTTACGTTTCAAAGCCGAAAAGCTACGCTAACGGATGAACAGGTCTCTGATTACTCCTCGAAAATCGTCGCCGCTCTCGAAACTTCCGTGGGTGCGAACCTGCGTTCATCCTGACCACGGGAACATTTACGCACCGAATCACGTCCAAGGGGATACAGTCTTTAATAGCCCCTCGGAGGCAAGCCCGCCGATGACTCGTAAACTACGCTGTCTTTTCTTTGTGCCTGGGCTACTCGCGACTGGCTGCTCCCATAAGGCCGCAATGATGGCGGTAGATCGAGCAGAAACAGCGAAATATATGATGACAAGCGGCTCGCCTGTCTCGGCACGGAACGCAATGTACTTACATGCGTTGCTGCCCGACGCTTCCCACCGATTCATCGCTGTACGCCACAAACTCGAAATCCTTTCCACAGAGGGCAGTCTCCCTAAGGCATGGGAATCTGTGGTCAGTTTTTGTGGCACCATCCAGTGCGAAGTGGTTGCTTCTAGTATTACGGCGCGGACCCGAGAATCGTCCCCTTCAGGAGCGATCACTCTCCGGGTCGCGCCCCCGGATTTTCAGAAGCTCTTCGCGCACGCGGAAACGCAAGGCAATATCGTCCAGCACACGACGGAAACCGAGGATAAGACCTCCACAGTCGTGGAGACCGACGCCAAGATCAAGAACCTGAGTGCATATCGTGACAGCTTGCGTGCGATGCTTGCGAAACCGTCGATTAGTGTGAAGGACCTTGTGGAAATTCAGGAAAAGCTGACAGACGTGCAGTCCGAACTGGATAGTGGGACCGCGACCCGAAAGATACTGGCAAATGAGACAGAAAAGATTGCAGTGGAAATCGATTTCCGAGTGGAACGCCTCGCACGAACTCGAAGCACGTTCTCTCCGATTTGGGATGCTCTTCTAGATTCTGGTTCCCTGCTGGCCGAGAGTCTGGCGGCGCTGATCACAGTCATAGTTTCAATCATTCCCTGGCTGATCGTAATCGTTCCCGGCGGGTGGCTGATCGTCAAGCACTGGCGAAAACTTCGCAGCAAGCCACGTCCTTCAGTGCCGGTGCCTTCCGCATAACGCTAAGAACAATCTCGATAGCGCTTTGGCTCAGTTGCGCCTGCCGCTAGCACTTCTGCGCTACAATCGAAGCGTCCATGTACCGACGTGCTAAACGCGAGTTTCTTTGTGCGCTCTCTGTCGCTGCATTACTCGCTGGCTGCGGGCACACGCAAGCGGCTCGCGTCGATGCTACTGGCTCGAAGCAGGCGTCGCAAGATGCGCCAGAAGCGAACGTGATTCGTTTCGTAAAGAATCCTGGCGCTGCGCCGGCGTTTCAATTGAATGATCTCGACGGCAAACCGCTGTCACTCTCCGAAGCAAAAGGAAAAATTGTGTTGCTGAATTTCTGGGCGACCTGGTGCGGACCGTGCCGCGCGGAAATTCCCGACCTGGTCGATTTGCAGAAGCGCTATGCCGATAAGCTCGAGATTATCGCGCTGGCGACCGATGAGGAGGATGCCGACGCGGTTCGCCACTTCATCCTGCAATCCGGAATCAATTATCGGGTGGCCATGGTATCGGACGAAGTGCGCCGCGATTACGGCGGCATCGCCGCCCTTCCCACAGCCTTTGTGATCGACCCGCAAGGGCGCATCGTGCAGAAACACGTCGGCCTGAATGACCCCACGATTTACGAATTGGAAGTGAAAGCCATGCTGGGGCAGGCGGTGGACGCGAAGGTCGAATACTTCGAAGACAACGGCCAGATTTTTCTGAAAAACGCGGAACGTGCCACGGAGCTCCCTGGCGTGGATTTTTCAAAATTGAGCGCGGCGCAAAAGACGGTTGCGCTGCATCATCTGAATGCGGAATCCTGCGATTGCGGCTGCCGGCTAACGCTGGCCCAGTGCCGGATCAATGATTCGGCATGCCGAGTGAGCATGGCGCTTGCTGCGAAAGTTGTGAATCGAGTGGCGCATCCCGCGGCGCAAAATTCGGTTACGCCTACCGCAAACGTACCGAAAAATACGGCAGAACCGCCGTCACCCAATTAGCAGAATCAATCTGGAACGAACCAATCGGACATTAGAACTTGCCTCCGGGGAGGTTTGGCAGCAATCTATCACGCGCACGGCGGGCGCCCGCATCCGGCTTGCAACTTTTCCGCAATAGCATGAATGCAAAAACAATTTTCTTCTTGCTGATGATTTTGAGCGCAACCGGACTCATTTCGCCGCCGATTGCGCTTTGCGCGGGAATTCTATTTGGGCTGGCGTTTGCGCATCCGTTTGTAGCCGACAGCCGAGCCCTGGCGAGATTCCTGTTGCAGGCATCGATAGTTGCTCTCGGTTTTGGCATGAACCTTCACGAGGTTTTGAAGGCTGGACGAAACGGGTTTATTTACACCGCCATCGGCATCGCGTTTGCGTTACTGGTAGGAACACTGCTTGGAAAGATGCTCGCTGTGCGCGGCACGACTTCTTACTTAATTTCAACGGGGACCGCGATTTGTGGCGGCAGCGCGATCGCCGCAGTTGGACCGATCTGCAACGCTTCCGACGAAGAAATGGCGGTATCGCTCGGCACCGTGTTCATTCTTAACTCCATTGCGCTTTTTATTTTCCCGTCGATTGGCAATGCACTGCATCTTTCGCAATCGCAGTTTGGGCTGTGGGCGGCGCTTGCGATTCATGACACCAGCTCGGTGGTCGGCGCCGGGTCACGCTATGGCAGCGAGGCGCTGGTGGTTGCCACGACCGTGAAGCTTGCACGGGCGCTGTGGATCGTGCCGCTGGCATTAGCGACAGCGGCGGTGAAGCACAGCAAGTCCAAGATCCAAATTCCTTGGTTTATATTCCTGTTTTGTCTCGCGGCCGTCATCAATACTTACGGCCCGCAGGAACCTCGGCTTTCGCAGATGTTTTTTCAATTAGGTCGGCTCGGGCTGACGGTCACCCTGTTTTTGATTGGAACCGGGATTTCGGGTGCCACGCTGAAAGAAGTCGGCTGGCGGCCGCTGGCACAGGGGATTCTTCTCTGGATTCTGGTGGGCGTTACATCCCTGTATTTCATCCGTATCGGCTGGATCGCATTATAGTAATCCTCCTGATGAATCGGATCTGGGAATCGCTCCCCTGAACAGCGCAATTCGCGCTTGCGGTGATCGTATCGGCCACACTACACTCTCTGCCATCATCGCGCGCCGTTTACAGTAAATTGGCTGCGCCAGGAGTTTTTGCCATGAACCGCCGAATCGGAATCGTCCTCGCCATTTTGGTCGTCGCCGGGGTATTTACCGCTGTGCAAGGAACATTTTCGCAACCCACGCCGCAGCAGGCCACCCGCAAGGCCATCAACCTACCCGGAAAGACAATCGAAGCGCCGTTTAGCGACGCAATTCTCGCCGGAAACACGCTGTATCTTGCCGGACGAATTGGGCTTGATCCGAAGACGGGAAAAGCGCCTGATAAGATTGAGGACGAGATCAAGATTTTACTCGATGGCGAAAAGGACGTTCTCGCCCAGGCCGGAATGACCATGGATGATCTGGTATACGTGCAGATTTCCTGCACCGATCTTTCATTGTTTGAAAAGTTTAACCCTATTTACAAATCGTATTTCACCAAAGAATATCCCGCCCGCGAATTCATCGGTGCGGCTTCGCTGTTGCGCGGCGGACACTTCGAATTGCAGGCAATCGCCGTAAAGCGCTGATTGTATTGAACTTCACATTCGGACCCTAAGAGGAACACGCCGGCCCGGCCCGTACCGCCGGTCACTCTCTATCTGCTGCTAGCCCGCCACACCATTGTCACACACTTAGAAATCCCGGAATCCTAGGCCAGCAACTAATGTATGACCATATAAGGGCACAATTTTAATGCCGTTATTCGGTATGTATGACTATATATGGGCATTAGTGGTTGATCAAAAGGACTCGTAAAGTCCTGTAAGTATATGAAATATATAAAGATATTTTGTTACTGGAAATTGACACACTTTGGAGCAGAATGTGCATCCGTTATGGTCGGGGGCGTGGTGTTCATGCTTCGAGTTACCACTGAAAAAAAACGTGCCAAAACCGTCCTGAGTGTAGAAGGACGTCTCGCTGGGTCGCTGGTCGCCACGCTCGAGCAGTGCTGGCGCGAACTTAAGGCGGCATCTCCGCAGGAGAAGTTTCACGTGAACCTGTGCGGAGTCAGTTTCATTGATGCTGCGGGAAAAGTTCTTT
>Ga0210402_10000259_pt1 | contig 60327 bp, 54 predicted proteins | sample IncBWC7MmetaG_FD_161055 | JGI IMG/M metagenome (GOLD analysis project Ga0210402, IMG submission 161055) | Forest soil microbial communities from Barre Woods Harvard Forest LTER site, Petersham, Massachusetts, United States - Inc-BW-C-7-M | ecosystem: Environmental > Terrestrial > Soil >... | reverse complement strand
GTCTTAACGGGCTGCGGAGAGGTGGCCGAGCGGTCGAAGGCGGCGGTTTGCTAAACCGTTATACGGGGTAAACCCGTATCGAGGGTTCGAATCCCTTCCTCTCCGCCATTAACCCCTATGCCAACAGTCTCTCCGGCATCGGCCGGACCCGAAAGCGCCCAATAACGGCGGGGCTTTTCGCCCCAGGCTCCTGAGTCGCCTTTCCCGGTCTAGGGCATTTCCGGTCTCTCTGAGGCCGTCTCTCTCCAAAGCTCATGACTCCGCGAATTTCGTACGGATTTTGTAGCCCATTGTTTCGACGGCCTTTTTGTTGGCCGCCGGGCTCGGTGTTTGCAACTAGCCTTTGGTCTGGCGGTGGAAACAGCGGTGGAAACAGAAGACCTGCACTGGCACACGCCTTCATGTACTACGCGGCTGACCAATGCTCAGTACCGGCGCCGGCAGGATGATGATTTAGGCAGGCATCCGCAGACCCACACCGTTATGCGCTCGGTTACGGCAACGGCGCGGGCACGATCACCGACTTTCCAGAATGCTTCGGAGACATCTCGATAGACCATGGCCGTGGCACTTGATCTGGTCCCGAGATCCGTCAAGTTCAACGCCCCTTTGGCTCTGCTAAAACTTCCTTCTCCGGCAGTGCTGTCACCATCCAGTATCTGATACCCAGCTAGCGTGCCGTAAGCCAGCGCAAGCGTCCCGCAGTTGAGCCTAGTGCTGTGCGAGCATTGATCGGGCCCAGTGAATCGCGCGACCTGCCGCGCCTTCTTGTCCTCCCGCTGCCCCTCCTACGAGACCGCCCGCAGAAGGCCGCCCTCTGTCTAGGTCAAGTACGTTACTTCCACGACCACCTCCGGCCGCACCCAATGCACTTTTGACAGCTTAAGAGGAGATCCGAAGCGGTTATCGCGCGGGGGTGGGGCGGCAAGAGGCATCTTCGGCGCCTGCAGCGGCGCCAGCACGCCGGCCAGGGTCCCGACGCACCCGGCGGCGCTTACAGCTATCTGGTCAACAACCGCATGATCGGCGGCTTTGGCGTCATCGCCTGGCCGGTGGACTATGGCGAGACCGGCGTCAGCACCTTCATCGTCAGCCAGAGCGGCGACGTCTATGAGAAGGACCTTGGACCCGAGACGCCGACGGCCGCCGCCGCCATCACCCTGTTCAATCCCGACAAGACCTGGCACAAGGCCGACATGACACCGCCGCCGCCGGAGCCTCGTTAGCGCCGCCGAGTCGAAGGGCCGAGATAAAGCGAATGACCTAGGGTTGAGACTGCGCCGGCTTCCAGTCGCGTATCCGATGCTTTGTTTCCTCGATCTCCTCGGGAGTCAGTTTCGCGGCAACCTCATCGAGCAGGAAGGCCGCGGTCGACTGCACCGTGCTGTTGTTGTTCTCGGCCGCAGCGATGCCGAGCCAGTAGTAGGCCTCCGGGTAGTCGGGCGGAATGCCCTCTCCCATGAAATACATAAGGCCAAGGTTGTACTGAGCCCAATGGAAATTCTGGTCAGCGGCTTTTCGAAGCAACGCTAGAGCCCGAATTGCATCTCGTTCTACTCCGTGGCCGTCGCGGTACATGGAGCCGAGAAGGTACAGCGCGTTCGGCTCCCCCTTGTCGGCAGCTTTTTTACACCACGACAGGGCCAGCGAGTGGTCCGGGGCTATACCAAGGCCGTTCAAATAAATGGAAGCGATACCGACCTGGGCGCGCGCATCGCCTCCCTGGGCGAGGGGCAGCCATTGCCCCATTGCGATGCCGTATTCCTTGCGACGGAAAGCGGCATCACCATCTTCGTATGGTCCGGCAACGGAGACCGTTGAAGGTGCCAGCGCCAGGAGCGCAGCGCTGATCGCAAGTACTGCACATCTACCGAGCATTCTCGAGTTTCCAGCAGCTGACTGCGGCCGAACATTAGCACCTGGACGGACAAGCAAAAAGAGCGGTTATGGTTTCTGATACAACTGAGCCCTACGAGTGACGGCGAAGGGTACCGTCGCTAGTTCTGACAGGCTGCCCTGCGTCGCCGCAGTGATCGATCACCGCTGCCCACCGTTACGACCGCCCCATCCCCTCGGTGGAGGTGTGCGCAGCGGCAGCTTGTGATCTGGTCCTACTGGCTTCAGAGTCAGGGCGTCTATTGGCGCTGCCCGGTTGATTGTCACGGCGGTCAGACCGAATGGCCAGGTAGAAGAAAGGCTGGAGTTCGATCTCCAGTCGTTCGTCTCTACGTTTGCGGACAAGGCCGACTCTGCGAAGAATACTAATCGCGGCGTCGTTTCCGGATCCGCGCTTGTGGTCGACTCAGCGCTGGGTGGCAAGTACGAGCTCACTCTTACCGGCAACTGTCTGAGCGAAGTCTATGCGCGTGGTACGACCTACGAGGTAGCCGTCGCCTTCAACAAATCTTGAACGCTGCGTAACATACAGCTGCACGCGGTACCGTTGCAGGAACTGTTCTATTGGCCGCAGCAACATCTGCCAACTAAAGGCCGCAGCCGCCGTGATCGCCTAATGCTGCACCGCATGTCAGCCCGCTTGACGCCGTGGCGATCGCAAACACAGAATGCAAGGCGAGCCAAGACTCTCGCGGTGGGAGCACCGCCATGACAAGGCAGGACCTTCGCAGTGTCGCGCTGACTCTGGTTGCCGAAAGGAAGGAAATTCTCGGGGCAGACGAGACCGTCCCAACTTTGGTGCAGCGCTTCGATTCACTCGGGATCTCATCGAAGAGGCAAAGTCGGCGCACTTACCGGCAGATATGGCCGGGACGAGAACTTCGCAGCCGGTCAGCAGGCGCTCTACCGCCGCGCCAGTCTCAACGGTGCGGCAAGCGTAGGGAAGTACACGGATGACATGGAAGCGGTGTCATCAGGCGCAGATGATCCCGCCGCACCGCCGCGACTGGCGAGACGACTGAGGCTAACGAGTGTTGCGCCGTGGCGGCGCAATCGAAGCTCGATAGGCACGGCATGGGGAGGCAACGATGGCAAACGCGCTGTCCGACAAAGAGCGTGCGTTGATGGATGCATATTGGCGGGCCGCCAACTACCTCTCGGTCGGCCAGATCTATCTCTATGACAATCCTTTGCTCAAGAAATCCCTCGCCAAGGAGCACATCAAGCCGCGGCTATTGGGCCACTGGGGAACCACACCAGGGTTGAACTTCATCTACGCTCACTTGAACCGGCTCATCAAGAAACACGACCTCGACATGATCTACATCACAGGTCCCGGGCACGGCGGGCCTGGTCTGGTCGCTAACGCCTATCTGGAGGGAACGTACAGCGAGGTCTATCCGAACATTTCCGCCGACGAGGATGGCATGAAGCGCCTCTTCACACAGTTCTCGTTCCCTGGCGGCATTCCAAGTCACGTTGCGCCGGAGACGCCCGGCTCGATCCATGAGGGCGGCGAGCTCGGGTATGCCCTTTCGCACGCTTACGGCGCTGCCTTTGACAATCCCGATCTGATCGTCGCCTGCGTCGTGGGCGACGGCGAAGCAGAAACCGGCCCGCTGGCCACGAGTTGGCATTCAAACAAGTTCCTGAATCCCGCCGCTGACGGCGTGGTGCTGCCGATCCTGCACCTCAACGGCTACAAGATCGCCAACCCCTGCGTCCTCGCCCGCATCAGCCATGAGGAGCTGGACCACTTGTTCCGCGGCTATGGCTACACGCCCTACTTCGTCGAGGGCGACGACCCACAGAAGATGCATGAGCTGATGGCCGCCACCTTGGACACCGTGGCCGCCGATATCCGCCGCATCAAGGCCAGAGCGTATGACGGCACTGTCGAGCGTCCGCGCTGGCCCATGATCGTGATGCGCACGCCCAAGGGCTGGACTTGTCCCAAGGAGATCGACGGTCGGATGACCGAAGGCTACTGGCGCGCCCATCAGGTGCCGATGGGTGACATGCAGAAGCCCGAGCACGTGCAGATTCTTGAGCAGTGGATGAAGAGCTATCGGCCGGCCGAGCTGTTCGATGAGGGGGGCCGATTGCGGCCCGAGCTCGCCGAGCTGGCGCCCAGAGGCCATCGTCGCATGAGCGCCAATCCCAAGACCAACGGCGGCCTGGTGCTGCGCGCGCTCAAGCTTCCCGACTTCCGCGACTATGCGGTGAAGGTGACCGCACCTGGTGCGGTCGTGGCCGAGTCGACGCGTGTCATGGGCCGTTTCCTGCGCGACGTCATGGCGCTCAACATGGAGTACCGCAACTTCCGGCTCTTCAGCCCGGACGAGAACAACTCCAACCGCTGGCAGGACGTGCTCGAGGTCACCAACCGCGCCTGGGTGGCCGAGACCCGGCCCGAGGACGACCACCTCGCCGCCGATGGCCGGGTCATGGAGATGCTGAGCGAGCATCAATGCCAGGGCTGGCTGGAAGGATACCTGTTGACCGGACGGCACGGCTTCTTCTCGTGCTACGAGGCCTTCATCCACATCATCGATTCGATGTTCAATCAGCACGCCAAGTGGCTGAAGGTGTGCAACCATATTCCCTGGCGGCGGCCGATCGGCTCGCTGAACTATCTGTTGTCGAGCCACGTCTGGCGGCAGGACCACAACGGCTTCAGCCATCAGGATCCCGGCTTTATCGACCATGTTGTGAACAAGAAAGCAGAAGTGGTGCGCGTCTACCTGCCGCCCGACGCCAACTGCCTGCTCTCGGTCACCGACCACTGCCTGCGCAGCCGCAACTACGTCAACGTGGTGGTCGCCGGCAAGCAGCCTGCACCGCAGTGGCTCACCATGGATGAAGCGGTCAAGCACTGCGAGGCCGGCCTTGGCATCTGGGAATGGGCGAGCAACGATAAAGGCGGCGAGCCCGACGTGGTGATGGCCTGCTGCGGCGACGTGCCGACCTTGGAGACGCTGGCCGCGGTCGACCTCATTCGTCGGCACGCGCCGGAGGTGAAGGTGCGCGTCATCAATGTCGTGAATCTGATGACGCTGCAGCCGCCGAGTGAGCACCCGCACGGACTGTCGGATTGGGATTTCGACGCGCTGTTCACGACCGACAAGCCGGTCATCTTTGCCTTCCACGGCTACCCCTGGCTGATCCATCGCCTGACCTATCGAAGGCATGGACACGAGAATTTCCATGTACGCGGCTACATTGAAGAGGGCACAACGAGCACGCCGTTCGACATGTGCGTGGTGAATGGTCTCGATCGCTTTCATCTTGTCGGCGACGTGATCGACCGGCTGCCGAAGCTCGGTGCACGGGCTGCCTACGCCAAGCAGGCGATCCGCGACAGGTTGATCGAGCACAAGGCTTACATCGCCCGTCACGGCGACGACATGCCCGACATCAGCGGCTGGACATGGGGCCAGGTTGCGGCATCCAGGCCGAGCGGTTCGACAGAGGCCGATAATATCTGAGAGGTGGACGTGAAGTTGTTCGCCATCAGGCATGGTGAGACCGCGTGGAGCCTCAGCGGGCAGCATACGGGCACGACCGATATTCCGTTGACAGACAACGGCTGTCGGCTCGCGGAGCGGATGCGACCGGTGCTGGCAAGAGAGGTGTTCGAGATCGTTCTGCGCAGCCCGATGGAGCGAGCCAGGGAAACCTGCCAACCGGAGTGCTTGGGTTTATGAGCCATTCAAGGTGGCTGCCGATCCAGCAGGCGATTTGCCTTGGTGAGCAGGGAGGGATCGATGCGACAGCCCAGCGGCAGAGGTTTGATTACCCGCGACCGATACGACGCCGTCTTGTTCGACCTCGACGGGGTGATAACGAACACAGCCAGCATCCATGGAGCTTGCTGGAAACAGATGTTTGACGAGTATCTCCAGGAGCGGGGAAGGCGGACAGGGGAAACCTTTCGATCCTTCGATCCTGTCGCTGACTACCGGCTCCATGTGGACGGCAAACCCCGCTTCGACGGCGTTCGCGACTTTCTCAGATCACGGGGCATACATCTTCCTGAGGGAAGTCCGCACGACCCGCCACATGCCGAAACGGTGGGTGGCCTCGGGAACCGGAAGAATCGGTTGGTCACTAAGGCCATTGAGGACAAGGGCGTCGACGCTTACGAAGGAAGCGTTCGATTTATCCGCGAGCTGCGTCGCGACGGTTACAAAGTCGCCGTCGTTTCCTCGAGCGAGAACTGCGAGGCCGTCTTGAAGGCGGCCAAGGTGGATCGCCTGTTCGAGGTGCGGGTTGATGGCGCCATGGTCGAAGCGCAGAACCTCGCCGGGAAGCCTGCTCCTGATACCTTCTTGATTGCGGCAAAGTTGCTTGCTGTTGAGCCGTCACGAGCGGTCGTCGTCGAGGATGCCCTGTCGGGAATAGAGGCCGGACTTGCGGGAAGCTTCGGCCTCGTCGTTGGTGTCGCACGACGGGACAACGCCGAGGACCTTCGGCGCCATGGCGCACACCTCGTGGTCAACGACTTGGGCGAACTCGTCGACTGATGACGCCCGCAATCCGGGAGGACTAGCCCGATGATCCATCACGAACGCCTGAGACCTCCATCGCATGACTACCCCGCGGACGAGTGGAACGTCGTCGAAAAGGGATTTCATCCCGAGTTCCTGGCCCAGCTGGAGACGATGTTGGCGCTTGGCAACGGATACCTCGGAATGCGTGGTTGCCCGGAGGAGGGGGGACCCTGCGCCGAGAACAGCACGCTCATCAACGGATTCTACGAGACCCGGCCGATCATCTACGGCGAAGACGCCTATGGGTTCGCAAAAACAGGCCAGACCATCTTCACCGTGACTGACTGCAAGATCATCAAGCTCTTTGTCGACGACGAACCCTTCTGGCTGCCCAGTGCAAACCTTGTAACCTACGACCGCCGGCTTAACATGAAATCCGGTACGCTTGACCGCGAGATTCTCTGGGAGACTTTGTCAGGCAAGCGGGTGTTGATCGCGTCCCGGCGTCTGGTCTCCTTCGCTCACAGGCACGTGGCCGCAATCTCCTACAGCGTGACACTCCTCAATGAAGCGGCCTCGCTGGTCATCTCTTCAGAGATGATCGCAAATGGACAGAGTGCCTCTACCGACGAAAACGACCCGCGCCTGGCGAGAGGCGTTGACGGTCAGGCGCTCCATCCGCGGACCAGCTATGCGAATGACCGTCGCATCGTGCTTTGTCACGCGACCGAAAAGAGCCGCTTGGCTGTGACGTGTGCCATTGACCATGCACTGGAGACGTCGTGCAAGCACGCGCATAAGGCCGTCCACACTGAGAATTTCGGCCAGGTGGCCTTCACGATCGAGGCCAAGCCCGGCGCTGCCATCCACCTCACCAAATTTATTGTCTATCATACGTCGCCCATAGCTTCGCCTGAACAGCTCTGCGGTCGTGCCGAATGGACGCTCGACCGCGTGGTGAGCCAGGGCTTCGACGAGCTGCTTGCTTCCCAAGAGCAATACGTTGACGACTTCTGGCGGCGCAGTGACGTCCTGGTCGAGGATATCAGGCCGGACCGAACCCAGCGCACCACGGTGGAAATCCAGCAGGCGATCCGCTTCAATCTTTTTCACATCCTGCAGGCTTCGGCACGTGCAGAAGATGCCGGTGTGCCGGCAAAAGGTGTCACGGGACGGGCTTACGAGGGCCACTACTTTTGGGACACTGAAATCTACGTGCTTCCGTTTCTGGCCTATACCTCGCCACGTATCGCCAAGAATCTGCTGACCTTCCGCCACAAGATGCTGCCGCAGGCGCGAGCACGCGCCCGGCAACTGGGCCATCGAGGGGCGCTGTTCCCCTGGCGTACGATCAGCGGCGAGGAAGCATCGGCATACTATGCTGCAGGAACCGCGCAGTACCACATCAACGCGGACATCATGTATGGGCTGCGCAAGTACGTGCAGGCAACAGGTGACGAGCAGTTCCTGCATGATCGCGGTGCGGAGATGCTGGTGGAAACGGCCCGCCTCTGGTTGGACCTCGGGTTCTTCTCGGAGGCAAAAGGCGGGAAGTTCTGCATCAATAGCGTCACCGGGCCTGATGAATACAACACGGTGGTGAACAACAACGCATATACCAACCTGATGGCTCGCGAAAATCTACGCTATGCGGTCCAAACCATCGAAGCTATGCGATCAAGCAAGCCCGAATCGTATGAAGGTCTCGTGGACAGGACGGCATTTGAGCCTTCCGAGCTGAAGGCATGGGCCCACGCTGCGGAGAGCATGTATGTTCCGTATGATGAGCGATTGAAGATCATCCCGCAGGATGACAGCTTTCTGGACAAGGAGCCTTGGGATTTCCGAAACACGCCAAGCGATCGCTACCCGCTGTTGCTGTTTTATCATCCGCTCAACATCTATAGAAAGCAGGTGATCAAACAGGCGGACGTGATCCTGGCCATGTTCCTGTTGGGGGATGCGTTTTCTCGAGAGGAGAAGAAGCGCAACTTCGAGTTTTATGATCCCTTGACGACCGGGGATTCGTCGTTGTCTTCCTGCATCGAAGCGATAATCGCTGCACAGATCGGTGATACAGATCGAGCCATCAGGTACGGGATGGCGGCGCTGTTGATGGATCTCGCCGATGTCGGTGGCAACGTGAAGGACGGCTGCCATATCGCCTCGATGGGTGGCACGTGGATGATGCTCACCTACGGATTGGCCGGCATGCGAGATGACGACGGGACGCTGTCATTCTGGCCGCGCCGGGCACCGGAAGATAACGCCAAACTTCGATTTCCAGTGACGTACCGCGGTCAGATGCTGGAGGTCGAAGTCGGTGCGGACCAGGTGGAATACAGCCTGCGCAAGGGCGACTGTCTCGTGATCCGACATGAGACTGAACAGGTGCGGCTTACTGCGGAACATCCGGTCGCGGTTCGGCCGGTCAGCAGGATAGAGGAGATGGCGCGATGAGCGGCAGCGCATCCTCGATCGGCGAAGAGGTTGGTGGGAGTCGATTCTCACCGAACCGGGTGCTGGTGGTCGACGTTGGGGGCACTTCGGTGAAGGTCTTGGCGAGCGGCCAGAAGGAAAGTCGATCGTTCCGATCCGGGCGGACGCTGACCCCCAAGCGGATGGTCTCCGGGGTAAAGAAGCTCGTCGCGGACTGGGCATACGATGTCGTGTCGATCGGTTATCCCGGCCCGGTCTTGCACGGCCGCCCGATTGCAGAACCTCATAATTTGGGACACGGCTGGGTCGGCTTCGATTTTGCGCAGGCCTTCGGTTGTCCCGTCAAAGTCGTCAACGACGCGGCTCTGCAGGCTTTGGGCTGCTACCAGGGCGGCAAAATGCTCTTTCTCGGCCTGGGAACCGGCCTGGGCAGCGCGATGATCGTCGAGGGCATCGTGGAGCCGATGGAGCTGGCCCACCTGCCATACAAGAAGGGCACCTACGAGGATTACGTTGGACGGCTTGGCCTTGAGCGCGATGGCAAGAAGAAGTGGCGGCGTCATGTTGCCGATGTCGTAGAACGTCTCGTCGACGCACTGCAGCCCGACGAGGCCGTTATCGGCGGTGGCAACGTGCACAAGCTCAAAGCTTTGCCGTTGCGTTGTCGCCACGGCGATAATGGAAGGGCCTTCCTTGGCGGCTTTCGATTGTGGGTGGACGACAGGGGAGTCCCGGCCAATCTGCCGCCACACCGCGCCAGCGTAGAGCCATAGAGCGTAGGGGATCGAAACCACCCCGAGGGATGAGCATGAGTGCGCCAGGAACGACCGCCGACGTCGTTACATCGGGTGAAAGCGCTCCGCTTGGCGCTACAGTTTGCCCGGGCGGCGTCAACTTCAGCGTTTATTCCAAGGGCGCGGCACTGACAGAGCTGCTTCTGTTCGATGATGAGAACGCCAGGCAACCGTCGACGATCATTCCGCTCCACGCCGACAAGCACCGTACGTACCACTACTGGCATGTCTTCGTGCCGGCCTTGGAGCCCGGGCAGGTCTATGCCTACCGGGCGCACGGACCCTGTGAGCCGGCTGCTGGCCTTCGCTTCGATGGCGAGAAAGTGCTTCTTGATCCTTATGGTTTCGCCGTAACCGTTCCCGAGGCATACGATCGCGGGGCTGCGGCACGGCCGGGCGACAATTGCGCCACAGCCATGAAGAGCGTCGTCGCGGATCCAGGGCGCTACGACTGGGAGGGCGATCGGCCGCTCGGGCGTCCCCTCGTGGAGACGGTGATCTACGAGATGCATGTGCGTGGCTTCACCCGGCATCCCAGCTCGGGGATAGCAGCGGAGAGGCGCGGCACGTATGCCGGCCTGATCGACAAGATCCCCTACCTCAGGGACCTCGGCATTACTGCCGTGGAGCTCATGCCCGTCTTGCAGTTCGATCCTCGGGCCGCTTCCGAAGGGCTGGTGAACTACTGGGGCTACCAGCCAGTATCGTTCTTTGCGCCGCACCACGCCTACAGTTCGGCCAAGGGTGCGCTTGCCGTCCTCGACGAGTTCAGGGACATGGTCAAGGCGCTGCATCGCGCCGGCCTGGAAGTCATCCTCGACTTCGTATTCAACCACACCGCCGAAGGTGACTTGTATGGACCCACTTTGTGTTGGCGAGGCTTTGCCAACGATTCCTACTACATCCTCGAGAAGGACAAGACGCGCTACGCCGACTACACCGGCTGCGGCAACACCCTGAATGCCAACCAGCCGATCGTACGCAGGCTGATCCAGGACAGCCTGCGCTATTGGGTCACCCAGATGCACGTCGACGGCTTCCGCTTTGATCTGGCGTCCATCCTGGCGCGCGACGAGAACGGCCACCCGTTGCCAAATCCGCCGGTGTTGTGGGATATCGAGTCCGATCCACTCCTGGCGGGCACCAAGCTGATCGCCGAAGCGTGGGATCCCGCTGGACTCTATCAGGTTGGAAGTTTCGTCGGCGATACGTGGCAAGAATGGAACGACCGGTTCCGCGACGATGTTCGGCGCTTTATCAGGTCCGACAATCGCACCGTGCCTCATGTCGCCGCTCGGATCCTGGGAAGCCCGGATATCTACGGCCACGAGGAGCGGACAGCCGAACAGAGTATCAACTTCGTTACTTGCCATGACGGCTTCACGCTGAACGACCTCGTTTCGTACGACCACAAGCACAACGAGGCCAATGGCGAGAACAATCGCGATGGTGCCAACGACAATCTGAGCTGGAACTGCGGCGTCGAGGGTCTTGCCGAGGATCCGGCTGTCGAGGCACTACGCAACCGCCAGATCAAGAACTACTTTGCGATACAGTTGCTGGCCATGGGAACGCCGATGCTACTGATGGGCGACGAGGCTCGGCGGACCCAGGAGGGCAACAACAACGCCTACTGCCATGATTCAGAACTGACCTGGTTCGACTGGAAGCTGCTCGAACGCCACGGCGACATCCACCGCTTCGTCAAGACCTTGAACGCTTTTCGCCAGAGGCGGGATGTCGTGGCAGAGGGCTGTGCGCTCAGCCTCAATGCGCTGCTGCGCCGCGCGCGCGTGGAGTGGCACGGTGTACGGCTGGGTCAGCCCGATTGGAGCGACCACTCCCATTCCTTGGCCTTCACGTTGCGCAGCCTGCGCGCGCGGTTCTCATTCCACGCCATGTTCAACGCCTATTGGGAGACGCTCACCTTCGAGTTGCCATTGCCTGCAGCCGACGGGCAGCAGACATGGCGTCGTTGTATCGATACCGCACTTGACTCACCTGACGACATTCAGCTTTGGCAGACCGCGCCCAAAGTCGAGCAACAAACCTACATGGTGCAGCCGCGGTCCGTGGTTCTGCTTGCGCTGGCGATCGCCTCGTCCGTAGCCTAGTGTTCTCGGAGTCTGCCGCTCAGCTCTTCGATTTGATCGATGTAAGGTCACGTGACGACTTCGCCCCCACTTTCGATGCCCCTTCGACCGTCAGCCTGGCGGATGAGGATGCCGTACGACGTGTCCTAGTCGAGGCGCTCCTCGGACTATGGAAAAGCGCCAACACGTTAACTCGGCTTCGGCCATCCCATAGGAATCGATACCGGGTGGCGGTATTCGGTTCGGCACGTCCTGAAGCTGATCATTTGGTTTACGATGAGGTCAAAAAGTTATGTCACTCGCTGAGCCAGATGGACTGCGACATCATAACGGGAGGCGGTCCAGGCTTGATGCAAGCAGCAAATGAGGGCGCCAGCGAGGCACAGGCAGGTCGCGGAGCACAGAGCATCGGCATACGGGTTGAGCTGCCGTTCGAGCAGGATGCAAACCCGTTCGTCAAGCAGGCGTTCGAGCATGAAACCTTTTTCACGCGCCTGCATCAGTTCGTTCTGATGTCCGACGCCTATGTCGTGGTGCCTGGAGGAATCGGCACGGTTCTAGAAGCGATGACGATCTGGCAACTGCTGCAGGTTCGTCATCTTCAGGACGCTCCGTTGGTTCTTGCCGGCCCCATGTGGAAAGGCCTGGTAGACTGGGCAAAAGCTCACATGTTGCGTCCCGGGTTCGAGCTGGCCGGTGCGGCGGATATGCAAATTCCGATCTGTGTGGACAATGGCACAGAGGCACTTGCCGTCATTCGAGACCATCACGCCCAGTGGCTGGCGACTAAGGACAAGAGCCCTTGACATGGGATGGCTGAGCTACACCATTGGTGGCGACAGACAAAACCTATAGGAAATCGTGCTCTGCTCGTCTGGCATTGAGGGCTATCATTCTTTAGGGAGTTGTCATGGCCCGTAAGAACGCGTTCTACGCGCAGTCTGGCGGTGTTAGCGCGGTGATCAACGCCTCGGCCTGTGGCGTGTTGGAAACTGCGCGCCAACATTCGGGTGAGATTGGCAAGGTTTACGCAGGACGCAACGGTATCATCGGCGCCCTGACTGAGGATCTGATCGATACCAGCCTCGAGTCCGAAGCCGCGATCGCCGCGCTTAAACATACGCCGGGTGCCGCATTCGGGTCCTGTCGCTACAGGCTCACATCGATGCACGAGCAAGGTGCTCAGTACGAACGCCTGATCGAAGTGTTTCGCGCCCATGACATCGGCTTCTTTTTCTACAACGGTGGTGGCGACTCGCAAGACACCGCCTACAAGGTCAGCCAAATCGGCGCTGAGCTGGCCGACCCGATCGTGGGCATTGGCATTCCCAAAACGGTGGACAATGATCTCCCCGTCACTGACTGTTCACCAGGCTTCGGCTCAATGGCGAAATACGTTGCCATCTCGCTTCGCGAGGCGGCGTTCGACCTAGCGGCAATGTGCCGAACCTCGACAAAGGTTTTCGCCTTGGAGGTGATGGGCCGGCATGCCGGCTGGACGACCGCTGCTTGCGCGCTCGCCGCCGAACAAGAGGGCGATGCTCCACATGTCTTGCTGCTGCCCGAGGTTGCGTTCAACGAAGGGCGGTTCCTGGCCAAGGTCGAAGTGAGCTTGGAGCGGTATGGCCACTGCGTTATCGCCTTGTCGGAAGGGGTCAGGACACCAGAGGGCGAGTTCCTCTCGGCATCGGGCTCAGAGGACGCTTTCGGCCACGCACAGCTCGGAGGGGCCGCGCCAGTCATCACGAACCTGATAACCGCGAAGCTTGGCTGCAAGTGCCATTGGGCTGTTCCCGATTACCTCCAGCGGTCAGCACGACACATTGCCTCCAAGACCGATGTCGAACAGGCCTACGCAGTTGGTCGCGCGGCGGTGGAGTTCGCAGTCGCCGGAAAGAGCGCGGTGATGCCGGCGATACGCCGGCTTAGCGATGCGCCCTATCGCTGGGACATCGTCGCGGCGCCGCTCTCTGAGGTCGCCAACCAGGAGAAGTTCTTGCCCGCCGAGTTCATTAGCGCCGACGGCTTCGGCATCACCGAGGCGGCACGCCGCTATTTGACGCCGCTTATCGTTGGCGAAGCCTATCCGCCATATAAAGATGGCCTACCGGACTATGTGAAGTTGCAGAATCCGGCGGCACCGAAGAAACTCGCCAGAGAGTTTACCATCTGAAACCAATGAGGCCCTGGTGGCGGCCCGCAATCATCGGCTGAATAGGACATGTTGGAGTGCGCTCCGCTGGGTTCCGGTTGACCTGTGGCTTGGCAGTCCGAAAAATTGGAGAACGTTGGATCCGGGTTTCCAATCCTCCGCCATTACCGCCCATGCGAACAGTCTCCGCGGCTGCGGCCGGCCTCCACAAGCCCACACCTCGGCCGAGTCTCGCGTGGTGAGAACAAGCGGGCTCGGCGATCATGAAACAGTGCAGTGCGCAGGCTAGGAATGGCGCCCCGTGTGGTGCACCATGCGCGCGGACAGCGGGGAGCAGCGTTTCCGATGGATTTCGATCTCGTGTTGCGCGACGCGCGGCTGGCCGATGCGAAGCCCGATCAGCCGGCCACCGACATCGGCGTGAAGGACGGCCGCATCGCCGCGATCGCGCCGCAGCTGGGCGGCAGCGCCAAGGAACAAGTGCAGGGCGGCGGCCGTCTGGTCTGCGCCGGCTTCGTCGAAACCCACATCCATCTCGACAAGTCGTGCATCCTGGCGCGCTGCGACTGCGAGACCAAGCGCTTTCCGCATCTCGCCATGGAGCGGGTCTCGGCCGTCAAGCACACCTTCACGGTCGAGGACGTCACCGAGCGCGCAGCGGGCACGATCGAGAAGTGCATCGGCCACGGCGCCACCCGCATGCGCACCCATGTCGAGGTCGATCCCAGGGTCGGGCTGCGCGGCCTCGAAGGCGTCAAGGCGCTGATCGACCGCTACCGCTGGGCGATCGACCTCGAGATCTGCGTCATGCCGCAGGAGGGCCTTTTAAACAATCCCGGCACCGACGAGCTGATGGTCGCCGCCCTCAAGGCGGGCGCCACCGTGGTCGGCGCCGCGCCCAACTACGACACCGACCGGCCCGGGCAGATCCACCGCGTCTTCGAGATGGCGCGCGAATTCGACGTCGACATCGACATGCATCTCGACAGCGGCACCTCGGCCGAGGAGCTCGACACCCTGCTGGTCTGCGATCTCACCGAAAAGTACGGCTGGGGCGGGAGGGTCGCCATCGGCCACGTGTCCAAGCTCGCCTCGATGCGCCCGCCGGACATGGACAAGGTGGCGCGCCGGCTGGCCGATTCAGGCGTGGCGCTGACGGTGCTGACGGCGACCGACCTCTATCTCGGCGGCCGCCACACCGACCACAACGTGCCGCGCAACGTGGTCGACCTCAATCGCCTCAGCGGGCACGGCGTGGTCTGCTCCGTCGCCTCCAACAACATCCTCAATCCCTTCACGCCGTTCGGCGACGGCCAGCTGCTGCGCCAGGCCAACATGCAGGCAATCGTCACCCAGCGCGGCAACGAGGACGAGGTGCGCGCCCTCTGGGACATGACCACGACCCAGGCGGCGAAGCTGATGCGCCTGAAGGACTACGGCGTTGCCGTGGGCGCACCCGCGGACCTGGTGATGCTGGACGCGCCCGATCCCGTCACGGCGCTGCGGACCGTCGCGCCGGTGCTGGCCGCCTTCAAACGCGGCCGGCGGACGGTGACCCGTGAGCCGGTGCGCCTGCACAAGCCGTGATGCCAGTGGCGCGCCCCCCGGCGAAAATTTGACGCGACGGTTCAGGCTTTCAGCTGCCGCGCGATGAATTCCTTGGCCGTCTCGCGCGCTTTGTCCGTCTGCGGACCCGGCTCGGCGACCCATTCGTGGACGGAGTTTTCGAACAGGCGATAGTCGCAGGCGCCGCCCGCCGCCCGGTAAGTCTTGACGAATTTTTCCTGCACCTCCGGCAGGACGTTGTCATCGAGCGCGCCTTGCATGATGAGGAACGGAACCAGGGTGACCTTTTCCCCGCGCTCGAGAATCTCCTGTGGATTGCTTTCGTGGATCGTCTCCCAAGGCGAGAAGAACACCTTGTTGTTCTTCACCATGCCCTCGTTGCGACGACGCTCGGCGTTTTCGTAGCGGGCAAAGGTGTTGCTGATCGGTGAGCGCGTCGCAATCCAGGCGACGGTGGCGTCGATGTCCGGCCGGGCGGCCAGAGGGATGGAACTGTAGCGCGGATCGCTGGGCCGCATCGCCAGAAGCTCGGCGACGTGACCGCCGCTGGACGAGCCGTAGATACCGAGCTTCGAGCTGTCACCGTTCCAGGTCGCGGCATTCGCCTTGAGCCAGCGCACGGCGTAGTTGGCGTCCTGCACGCAGGCGGGATAGGGCGCTTCGGGCGCCAGCGTCAGGTCGACGGCGACGACGAGCAGCCCGCTCGTCGCCAGCGCGCGATCCATCGGCTCTTCGGCGAAGCGGTCTTTTCTGTTCCACGCCCCGCCGTGCAGATCGAGAACGGTCGGGAAGGGCCCCGCGCCTTTCGGCTGGTAAATCCGGGCCATCAGCATGCGGCCGGCGGGGGTTCGGCGAAGCTCGATTTCGTTCACGGCGAGGTCGAACCGGGCGCCCGGATCATAGCTAGGCGAGCCGGCCGCGTGGGCTGCGCTTTGCCGGAGCATGCCGACGGCGGCGGGCAGGCCGATCGTGCCCGCGGCGGCCATCCGCTTGAGAACGTCACGGCGAGCTGAAGTCTCCTTGTTCATCTTCGCCTCCTCAGCACACTGTTCGGTTCGGAGCCTCAGTACACGGATTCAAGGATGGGCACGATCTCCTGCGCGCCGTGGACCGGCCGCGGGTTGGAAAACGTCCAGTCGTCGAGCATGCAGTTCGTGGCGATGCGCGGCAGGTCCTCGCGCTTGACGCCGACGTCGCGCAACCGCCGCGGCAGGCCCAGGCCTGTGATGAAGCGGTCGAGCACCTCGGCGGCCGGCTGGCCGGCCGCGCCGAGCGCGGCGCTGATCTCCGCCTGGCGATCGGCATTGACCGCAGCGTTGAACGCCAGCACGGCCGGGAGCATGACGCAAGAGGTGTAGCCGTGCGGCACCCCGGCACTGCCGCCCAGCACATGGCCGATGGCGTGGCTCGCCCCCATGCGCGTGCCGCTCACGATGCCGGTCATCGAGATCCAGGCGCCGATCTGGCAGTCGAGCCGCGCCGCTGAATCGGCCGGATCGCGTTTCACCGCCGGCAGCCCGCGACCGAGCAGGCGCAGCGCCTGCAGCGCGGTGCTGTCGGTGTAGGCGTTGCCATCGATCGAGCAGTAGGTCTCGACCGCATGATCGACCGCGCGGATGCCGGTCGAGAGCCACAGCCATTCCGGCGTGTGCACGGTGATCGCCGGATCGAAGATCACCACGAGGGGGATGAGGCCGGGATGGATATAGGCCTGCTTCAACCGCAGCCGCGGCTCGGTGACGCCGGCCCGTGCGTTGAATTCGCCGCCGCTCAGCGTAGTCGGCACGCAGATCTGCCGCACCCGCGGCGCACGGTACTGCGGGAAGCGCCGCTTGCCCGTCATCTCGTCGACCACGGTGCGGAAGGGTTCGAGCCCGTCCGGCTCGCGAATATCGTGCTCGAGGCAGAGGGTGACCGCCTTGCCGCCGTCGGTCGTCGATCCGCCGCCGACGCTCAGCAGCAGGTCGCAGCCGGCATCGCGTGCCTTGTTGGCGCAGGCGACCACCGCGTCGCGCGGGCTGTGCGCGGGCATCTCGTCGTGCAGGCCGGCGTAGCGCGGCCCCAGCGCTTCGGCGATCTGGCGGACCGCATCAGTATCACGGTTGAGGGTGCTGCCGGCGAGGATGAACACCCGCTTGGCGCCGAGCCGATCCGCCGTCTCGGCCACAGCTTCGGCGGCCGGGCGGCCAAACACCACCCGTTCCATTCCAGTGAAGACGATCTCGCCGGCACGCATGGCGAAGGTCTCATGCCAGTCTATGCGCTAGTTCCGCGGAGGAAGGTCAACCTTCGCGTCCTTCAGCGCCTGCTCGATGACCGGAATGCCGGACGTATCGCCGGCTTGGCACTTCGCGACGGCTATGGGTACTTCAGCGTTCGGAGACGTATCATGCGCCACGGTATTTCGATAAACATTGGCCAGCGCTTGGCAATACTTTGCGTCGGCCGATTGGGCGAACGCCGTGAACGGCAAGCCGAGTGCTAAACAAGCGATCAACAACTTGGTTGCCGGCGTCATGAGCGGTCTCCTTGCATGTCCTAAACGCGTCGCGCACAATGTCGCGCGCGTCGAGCATCGTCAAGGAAGGACGCCCGCACCTCCAGCGGAAGGTGATGGCTCCATGGCCTCAGTCCGCGCTCTCCGCCATTAACGCCCATCGCCGACCAGCGGCATCACCTCGGCGGCGAAGCGCTGCAGTCGCTCGATGCTGTCGGCGATCGACTCGCCGCGAAAGTCGAAGATCAACTCGTGCACGCCGGCGGCCGCGAACGAATGGATGTCGCCGGCGATGTCGCCGGGCTTGCCGGAGAAGCTGCGGCGGGTGCCGTCGCGATCCGGAATGCCGGTGTCGTACAGCGGCGCCTTGTAGGAGATGGTGAGGGCGGAGAAATCGCGACCCTCCGCTTCCGTCATCCGCTTCAACGTCTCGAGATGCGCCCGCATTTCCTGCGGCGGCAGCGGCGAGGCGGCGATGGCGCCGACCGGGTGCCAGCCGTCGCCATGCCGCGCGGTACGGCGCAGCGCGGCGCGCGAGTGGCCACCGACCCAGATCGGCGGATGCGGCTTCTGCAGCGGGAGGGGTTCGGCACGAATGTCGGCGTAGCTGTAGAACTGACCGCTGAAGCTGGCGGGCGACTGGCTCCAGAGCTGCTTGAAGATCGCGATCCATTCGTCGGTCACGGCGCCGCGCCGGTCGAAATCGGGACTGTCCAGCGCCTCGAATTCCTCCTTCAGCCAGCCCACGCCGACGCCCAGCGTGACTCTTCCACCGGACAAGACGTCGAGCGACGCCACCATCTTCGCCGTGAGCACCGGGTTGCGATAGGGCAACACCAGCACGGACGTAACGAGGCGCAACCTCTCCGTCGCGCCGGCCACCACGCCCAGGATGGAGAAGGTTTCCAGCGCATCGCCGCCCCCGGGATGCTTGCGATCCACGGTGTAGGGATAGGCCGACTCGCTTTCCACCGGGAAGACGATGTGGTCGGCGATCATGGCGGAGTGCAGCCCCAGACGTTCGCCTTCGCGCGCCAGAGCGAGGATGCCCGCGCGCGTGGCGGTCGGGCCGCGGGTGGGGAGGTAGAAGCCGTAGCGCATCGTCGGCGATCATCTTAACCTGCCCTCATGACACAAGACAGCAGCACCTTCTGGAAGAAGTCGCGGGTCGAGCTTCGGGCGGCCGGGTTCGAGCCGGACCGCGCCGCCGAGACCAATGCCGTGGTCACCATCGCCAGCGCCTGGACCAACGCCCATCGTTGCAACAATCGGGTGCGCAGCATCGCCGATCTGCTGGTCGAAATCCTCGCCGAACGCGGCGGGCAGGGCCTGATCGTCGGCGCGCCCGCGGTGTCCGACGCGCTGACCCAAGGGACTCCCACGGCAGGCTACAGCCTGGTATCCCGTGACGTGGTCGCCGATTGCTTCGAGATCGGTCATTACGCGCATCACGGCGATGCGATGATCGTGATCTCCGGCTGTGACAAGACCGGCGCCGCCGCCCTGATGCCGCTCGCCCGGACCAATGCGTTCGGCCTGGTGCTGTATCCGGGCACCAGTTCACCCGGGAAGGTGAACTTCGGCGCCTGGGCGAGCAAAGGCACGAATCTCACGATCATGGACTACGCCGAGGGCAGGGCGGCCCAAGAGTCCGGGCGGATCTCGGCCGAGGACCTGCTCGAGCTCGAACGCAACGTCATGCCCGGCAGCGGCACCTGCGGCGCGATGTTCACGGCCAATACGATGAGCACGATCGCCGAGGCGATCGGCATGATGCTGCCGCGTGGCGCCTCGCACCCCGCCGATTACGATGCAAAGAGCGATATCCACGCCGACGTCCGGGCGCAGGCGCACGCGTCGGTGGCCGCCTTGTATCGCCTGATCGCTGCCGGCATTCGACCGCGCGACATCATGACCGAGCGCGCCTTCGAGAACGCCATCGCGACGGTGTACGCGATGGGCGGCTCGACCAACATGTACCTGCATCTGCTCGCCATCGCGCGGCAGGCCGAGGTGCCGATCACGATCGAACGCATCCAGCAGGTCGGCGAGCGGATACCGCTGCTCGCCAACCTGCAGCCGCACGGCCCCTATGCGATGACGAGCCTGCACGCGATCGGCGGCGTGCCGATCGTGATGAAGGAGCTATTGCGCGCCGGCCTGCTGCGGGGCGACGTGATGACCGTCACCGGCAAGACCCTGGCGGAAAATCTCGCCACGGTTCCGACGCTGGACGAGATCGCCCGCCAGGACATCGTCTTTCCGGTGAAGAGCCCGATCGCGCCGCCGAACGCCCACATCAGCGTGCTGAAAGGCAACCTTGCGCCGGAGAGCTGCCTGCTGAAGCTGTCCGGCAAGACGCTGGAGAAAGGACGGTTCCGCGGTACCGCGCGGGTGTTCGAGTCCGAAGCCGATACGATGAAGGCCATCCGCGCCGGCGAGATCGTGCCCGGCACCGTCATCGTGGTGCGCAATGTCGGTCCGGTCGGCGGGCCCGGCATGCCCGAGATGGTGATGCTTACGATCCAGCTGCAGGGACGCGGCCTCGGCGAAGACGTCGCGCTGATCACCGACGGCCGATTCTCCGGCGTAAGCCACGGAATCCTGATCGGGCATATCTCGCCGGAGGCGGCGCGCGGCGGCCCGATTGCGGCGGTCCGCGATGGCGATACGATCGTCATCGATCCCGCTGCGCGAACCCTGAACCTGGAAGTCTCCGACGAAGAGCTCGCCCGACGCATGGCCGGTTGGCGGGCGCCCGATGCGGCCGGGCGCGTGCGTCCGGGCTCGGTGCACGACAAGTACATCCGGCTGGTTTCGTCTGCGCACTACGGCTGCGTGGTGTGACGACAGGCCCGGGCGGGGAACCGCACGTTCAATCCGTCGGCGCAAATGCCGACTTCCAGTAGGCCTCGATCTGCGTCACCAGGTCGGGAGGAAGCGGGACATACTCGAGATCGAACGCGGATTTCTGACCGTTCTCGAGGACCCAGCGAAAGAAATCCAATGCGGCTTTGGTGCGGGCAGGGCTCTTCGCCGTCTTGGGGATCAAGACGAAGGCGGTGGCCGCAATGGGATAGGCATCCGCGCCGGGCGAGTCGGTCATGACGAGATAGAAATCCCGGGCCTTGGCCCAATCGGCGCTCGCGGCCGCGGCCTGGAAGCTTGCAGCGTCGGGTTTGACGAACTTGCCGGCCTTGTTCTGCACCAGCCCGTAGGCGAGCTTGCTCTGCAGCACATAGGCATATTCGACATAGCCGATCGAGTTGCGCGTCTGCAGGACGAGGGCCGCAACGCCCTCGTTGCCCTTGCCGCCGGCGCCGGTCGGCCACGCCACGGCTGTGCCTTCACCCACCTTGTCACGCCATTCCGGGCTTACCTTCGAGAGATAGTTGACCCAGTTGAACGTCGTTCCCGAGCTGTCGGAGCGATGCAGCACGGCAATCGCCGCCGCCGGCAGCTTGACGTCGGGGTTGAGTTTCACGATCTCCGGATCGTTCCACCTTTTCACCTTGCCGAGAAAGATGTCGGCCAGGAGCGCACCGGTGAACCTGATCCCGCCGGGCTTCACGCCTTCGACGTTCACGACCGGCACGATGCCGCCGATCACCAGCGGGAACTGCGCGAGGTCCGATTTCCTGAGATCCTCCGGCTTCAACGGCGCATCGGATGCGCCGAAATCGACCGCCGTCGCTTTGATTTGCACGATGCCCCGGCCCGAGCCGATCGGCTGGTAGTCGAGCTTCGTCCCGGTCTTTGCGCTGTATTCGCCGGACCATTTCGAAAGGATCGGAAAGACGAACGTCGAACCGGCACCAGTGATGTCGTCTGCCTGCGCGGATCCGCAGAAGGTGAGGGCGACCAATGCCGTCCTGCCGACTTGCGTGAAAAGGGTCATTAGAAACGATCCTGAGCCACCCGGAGGTAGGTGCAAGGTAATCTTGCCACCACCGGTTGCGTCACGCATCGGAAATCCTCCCTATTTTGCCGTCGCGACTTCCCCATTTATGCCAGGCTGCATTGAATGCTGATGCCGGACATCCCTCGAAGATGTAGCCTCGGGGCCCATCCCACGCAGTTGGGAGGAACCCGGAGGAAATCATGACCATCAGCCGCCGCCACATCGCCGCCGCCGCTCTCCTGGCCACCGGCGCCTCAGCCCTTGCGCGCTCTCCCGCGTTCGCCGAGACGGCCGACGCCACCGCGGTCGCCAATTCGGTCGCGGCCCTCACCAAGGCCATGCTTGCGGCCGACAAGGCCGGGCTCGAATCGCTCGTCGCCGACCAGCTGAGCTACGGTCATTCGGGCGGTGTGGTCCAGGACAAGGCGGCATTCGTCGATGTCATTGCCTCGAAGAAGACGATCTACAAGTCGATCGTGCTCAGCGATCAGACCGTGGCGATTGCCGGCGCCAACGCCATCGTGCGCCACGCCTGGCTGAGCGAGAGCGAGAGCGGCGGCAAGACGAACGTTTCGAAGCTCGGCGTCCTGCAAGTCTGGCAGAAGCAGGGTGCGGACTGGAAACTGCTCGCACGACAGGCCTTCGCGAAGCCCGCCTGACCGCAGGGGCCGTCCTCGGCGACCTACTGAGTTGCCGCCCTATACATCGATCAGGGTCGGATCTCCGATGCTCCAGAACCACACCGGTGCCCAGCCTTGCCCGAACGGATATGTCGCGCCTTTGATCCAGCCCTGATTGAAATCATCGCCCGTCCAGATTTCCGTGTGGACCCCCCAGGGTGAATTGCCCATGAAGACCATGATCCCCGGCCGGTCCTGAACGATCGCCTTCGCCTCGGCTGCCGTAGCCCTCGCGCCATTGGCGCCGCGTGTAATCTCTTCGCCGTCGCCAAACTTGTCGGTGAGGAAACCCTTCATCTCATCGACCGAAGCGACGTAGTAGAAAACCATGTTGGCCAGCGACTTGATGGCAACGCCATGGGTCGGGCGCGGCCGCGTGCTCGTCTGTCCGATCATCTTCGTGCGGTCGGAGGTATGAAACGACATGTTGATGGCATGGGACATCTGTATGCAGCATGTCGTGTACTTGTCGCTTATGGCAAAGTTTTCAGTCGCCCACTTGTCCAGCTCCTTGTCGAGTGATCCGCCCGGGTCTTTTAGGCTAATGAGCTTTTTGGTTCCCGCCTTTGTCGTCAGGTCGGTCTTCGTGACGGCAGGATAGTAGGTCAGGAAGGTGTCGTAGCGGACCGGGATGGCGAAGGTGGTCATCGCACGAACTCCAGTTTGGGGTGTGTCACCACGCCTTGCGGGTGTCATCAGAAATGGGCGCGGACCGTAGGGGCGCCGGTTCAGTCGCACATCGGGGATTCTCCCCATTTTTGTTTGCGACCGCCGCTTTTTGGAGCGAGCGCCGCTTTTTGGCCCTGCACCGAGCCGATGCCGTCGGATCGTCGAAATTGGGGAACATGCTGTCGATGCTCCGCATGAGGCGAAGGAGTGCTCGATGGCGTTGAACGACAAATACTTTGTTCCTCCCGAAGTGACGCAGACCCTGTTGCGCGCCCGTGGGTTCAGCCCGAACGGGCAGAGGTCGGGCGGCATCGTGTCGCCGCAGATCGTCGGCTTGCCGGCCGGCACAGTCCTGTTCCGGATGTATCACGACCCGACAAAGGACTACGGCGAATGGTGGGCCACGCCGCGCGAGCTGGCCGTGATCGCCCGTTATTTCGGCCGCGGCGGGCCTGCCTTCGACGAAGGACGCGCCAGCGGCAAGGGCATTCTCCATGCCACCATGGCGGTGCGGCACGACTGGGGCGGCAACAGCCCGCTGCATCTCGGGATGTTCTTCGCGGTGCGGCTTTCGGCGGCGTTCAAAGCCTATCACGGCGAGGGCGACCACGCGCCCGATGCCTCCCAGACGCAGGTTCAAAAGGCCGTTTACATCATCGATGAAAGCGGGCGACAGCGCCGCGGGCGCCAGATCATGTTGCCGCGGGCGTGGGAGTACAAGGCCGACCTGCCGCGGATCGCCGGCGGGATGTCCGGTCAAGCCCTGCTCGACGAGGTCGCGCGCCACAGACGGCAGCGGTTACCGTTCGAATAGCGCCAGGCGCGTCAGCGTTTGGGTAAGGTAAATCCGTTGTTGCGCAGCAACCTCTCCAGCACGGGAATGCCGGCAGCCGTGTTGCCCTTGTTGCAATCGTCTATGGCGCCGAGTGTCGCAAAGTCTGGCCGGAGGCCGCCCTGGCCGCCGCCGCTCCCCGTGTAGCGCAGCGCCAAGGCGCCGAGTTGGGCGCAATACGCCGCATCGTCGCCTTGAGCGACAGCAGGGCTTGCAAGTGCTGCGCCCGCCAGCAGCAGCAAGGGCATCCGGCGCATGCGTGACGGGCGGCCGGATTGCTTATTTCAGCTTGAGCCCGACCACGCGCACCAGCCCGTCGGGCATCGGCGTGTAGCCGTCCAGCCGGTCGCTGTAGGCGATCAGGACCTGCGGATGGTAGAGGAAGAGCATGTTGCCCTCGCGCAGGAACTTGGCCGTGATCTTCTCGTAGCTCTTCTTGCGCTCGGCCGGATCGCTCTTGGCGCGCGCTTCCATGTGCCAGGCGTCGACGTCCTTGTCGCAATAGCCGCCCAAGTTAAGCGGTGCCTTGCAGGCCTGGATGATGAAGGAATTGCCGTCGGGATCGACGCGGCCGCTCCAGCCGAACAGGTAGAGCTGGAAGGCGCCTTCCTCGGCCTGCTTGATCGAGGTCGCGAACTCGGTGACCCGGAGCTTGACGTCGAAGCCCGCTTCGGCCGCCATCGATTGGATGATTTCGGCGACGGCACGGTTTTCCGGACCGTTGGGCACCATGAAATCGAGCGTGAGTGGGCCGGTGACGCCGGCCTCCTTGAGGAGCGCCTTGGCCTTGGCGACGTCGCGCTTGGGAATCGGGAAGGCCTGCTGATAGTAGTAGTTCTGCGGGCTGACCCACTGGTTGCCCGGCACGAACTCGCCGTTGAACACGACCTGGTTCAGCGCCTCGCGGTCGATCGAGAGCTCGAAGGCCTGGCGCACACGGGCGTCCTTGCCCAGCGGGTTGTCGGCCTGGGCGCCGTTGGCGACGTTGATCAGGACGCCGTTCCAGCCGAGCGACACCGCCTTGCTGAGCTTGAGCTTGGCGTCGTCACGCACGGTCTTGATGTCGGTGGCGAGCACCCTCTCGATCAGGTCGAGGCTGCCTGACCTCAGATTGGCCAGACGCACCGTGCCGTCGACGATCGGCAGATAGGTGATCTTGTCGATGAAGACATGGTCCTTGTTCCAGTAGTCGGCGAACTTCTCGACCACGATGCGGTCCTGCTGGACCCGCTCGACGAACTTGTAGGGGCCGGCGCAGACCGGATGGAGGCCGAACTTGTCGCCCGCTGCTTCGGCCGCCTTGGGCGAGACCATCATGCCGGCGCGGTCGGTGAGCTGGGCGAGCAGGGGCGAGAACGGCTCCTTCAGGATCAGCTTGATGGTCATCGGATCGACGACCTCGACCTTGTCGACGGAGCCAAGATCGGGCCTGCGGTAGGAGCCCTTCATGGTGAGATGGCGGTCGAGGCTGTACTTCGCGGCCGCGGCATCGAGCGGCTCGCCGTCGTGGAATTTGACGCCAGGCCGGAGCTTGATGGTGACCGTCTTGCCGTCGGCCGAAGTCTCGTGGCTGAGCGCAAGCTGCGGCACGATATTGAGCTTCTCGTCGATGTCGAACAGCTTGTCGCAGAGCGAGGCGAAGACGATGCGCCCGACATAAGTGCGCGCGAGAGTCGGATCGAGCACGTCGGGATCCTCGGCGAGCCCGATACGCAGGTTGGTTTCTGCCGCAGCACCGCCGATCGCGGCGAGCGAAAGCAGCAGCGCCAGCGCCAGGCGGCGGAAATTCCCGATCATCAAGCCCCCATGTTTTCCATCGTGAGCACTAGCATGCCCGATCCCGCGCGAAAACTCGCGATGGCGTGAGGGGCGGGATCGGCTAGGTTCGCCGCAAAGGAGACGGACATGCAAAAGCAGGACGGCGCGACGGGAACGCCGGCATCGCCGCTCACCGGCCTGTTCCAGGGCGAACGCAAGCCGTCCGGGCCGACGCAATTCGGCCGGATCTTCCGGCCCGACGAAGCGTGGCTGGCCAAGGCCGCGCCGGAGCCGATCCTCGAGCCCGACCTCGCCATCGTCGACACCCACCATCACCTGTGGGACATGCCGGGCTACCGCTATCTCCTGCCCGACCTGCTGGCCGATCTCCGGTCGGGACACAAGGTGGTCGCGACCGTGTTCAACGAATGTCATTCGATGTACCGCGCCGCCGGACCGGTCGAGATGCGCCCGGTCGGCGAAGTCGAATTCTGTGCCGGCGTCGCCGCCCTGAGCGACAGCGGGCAATACGGCTCGACACGGATATGCGCCGGCATCGTGGGCTTCGCCGACCTCACGCTCGGCGAGCGCGTCGCCCCCGTGCTCGAGGCCGAGATCAGGGCCGGTGGCGGCCGTTTTCGCGGCGTGCGGCATGGCGCTGCCTGGGACGCCGACCCCATCATCGGCAACAGCCCCGTGAGCGCCGGCCCCGGGCTTTACCGGCGACCCGATTTCCGCGCCGGCATGGCGCGGCTGGCGGCACTCGGCCTGTCGCTCGATGCCTGGATCTTCCATCACCAGATCGCCGACGTGGTCGATCTGGCGCGCGCGTTTCCGCAGGCCAACATCATCCTCTGCCACATGGGCGGGCCGCTCGGCTACGGTCCCTATGCCGGCAGAAAGGACGAAGTATTCACGGCCTGGAAGGCGTCGATGAAGGAGCTGGCCACCTGTCCGAATGTCTCGGTCAAGCTGGGCGGCCTCACGATGCGACTGGCGGCCTATGACTACGCGAAGATGCCGGCGCCGCCGTCCTCCGCGGCACTCGCCGACCATTGGCGCCCGTACGCGTCGACCTGCATCGAGCTGTTCGGCGCCGACCGCTGCATGGTCGAAAGCAATTTCCCGGTCGAGAAGATGGGCATCGGCTACGGCGGGCTCTGGAATGCCCTGAAGCGTCTGGTCACCGCCGCTTCGGACGATGAGAAGCGCGCGATCTTCAGCGGCACGGCGGGGCGTGTGTACCGTCTCGACCTCGCTGCAAGATAAAGGTTGCTTAGCCGCCCGGGACGCCCTGAGCCTCGACATACACGGCGTAGACCGACTGGCTGGCGGTCATGAACAGGCGGTTGCGCTTGCGGCCGCCGAAGCAGAGGTTGGCGCAGCGCTCGGGCAGCAGGATGCGGCCGATCAACGTGCCGTCCGGGGCGAACACGGCGACGCCGTCCTGTCCCGGGCCGCCCGAGAAGCCGCACCAGACATTGCCCTCGGTGTCGCAGCGGATGCCGTCGGCGAAGCCCGGCGTGCCGTCGAAGAACAGCCGCCCGTTCACCGCCTTGCCGTCGACCATGTCGTAGACGTGCGTGGTCCTGGTGCCGTCCGGCGTGTCCACGACGTAGAGGCGCTTCTCGTCCGGCGAGAAGCAAAGCCCGTTCGGCCGCTCCATGTCGCCCACCGCGATCGCGAGCGCGCCGCTTGCGGGATCCAGGCGATAGACGCGGTACGGCATCTCCTTGGGCGCCTTGTCGCCCATATAGTTGCCGCGGATGCCGGCGCCGTTGTCGCTGAACCAGATCGAGCCGTCGGATTTCACCACCACGTCGTTCGGCCCGGTGAGCCGCGTTCCCTGGAACGATGCGGCGAGGACCGTGACGGTGCCGTCGTGCTCGGTGCGGGTCAGCGTCCGGCTGCCGAGTTCGCAGGTGATCAGCCGGCCTTGCCGGTCGCGCGTGTTGCCGTCGGGATATCCCGCGGGGTGGCGAAGGGTGGCCGTCGCGCCGCTGATCTCGTCCCACCGCAGCAGGGCGTCGTTGGGGATGTCGGAGAACAAGAGGTAGCGGCCGTCGCCGTACCAGGCCGGGCCCTCGGTGAAGCGAAAGCCGGTGGCGATCCGCTCGATCGCGGCCATCGCCACCACCAGGTGCCGGAAGCGCCGATCGAGCACGACGATGTCGGGATCGGGATAGCGAATGGGCGCCGACGATTCCCAGCGCGACGGGGCTTGGCTCACTTACTGTCTCCTCCTGCCTGCCGGGCGAAGTGGACACTGATGTTCGTCGATTTGCAAAGAACCGCGATGCGAACGGCGGCCCTCCTATGACGAAGCTCCGGAGCGCAGGATGCGGGCGGAAAAGACGGAGGGACGCCATGCCGATGCCGGCCGAAACCGATACCACGAGTCCCAAGCATCTGCGCGATAAGTACGCCATCGTCGGTGTCGGCGAGACGACTTATACGCGCGGCTCCGGGAAGACGACGCGCGCGCTCGGCACCTGGGCCGTGCGCAACGCCATCGAGGACGCCGGACTGAAACCGTCCGATGTCGATGGCATGCTGTCCTATCAATCGGGCGATTCGACCTTCTCGACCTTCGTCGCGGGCGACCTCGGCATCCGCCTCAACTTCTACATGGACGTCTTTGGCGGCGGCTCGTCGACGGAGGCGCTGGTCGGCATGGCGATGGGCCTGATCGAGGCCGGCATGTGCAAGACCGTCGTGATCTTTCGCGCGATGAACGGCTACTCCCAGGTCCGCATTGGCGGCACCGGCGCGCGCGCGGTGGCGCCTGTGTCGGGCGACATGCTGCACAGCCGCGCTTATGGCTGGCAAAGCGCGGGCCAGATGTTCAGCCCGACCTTCATGCGCCACATGTACGATTACGGCACGCGACCCGAGCAGGTCGCCGCCGTCAAGGCGATCCACAGCGAGCATGCCTCGAACAATCCCAAGGCCCTCTACAAGCAGCGATTCACCGTGCAGGACGTGCTCAAGAGCCGCATCATCTGCAAGCCGCTGCATCTGCTGGACTGTTGCGTCGAGACCGACAACGGCACGGCGCTCGTCGTGACCAGCGCGGATCGGGCGCGTGACTGCCGGCATCCCCGCGCGCTGATCCGCGGCGTCGTCGGCCGCTGCAGCAAGCCGCGCATGGACATGCATTACCAGCATGGGCCCCTCTCGACCGTTGCCGGGCACTACGCGCGCGAGATCCTGTGGCCCAATGCCGGGGTCGGCCCGGAGGATATCGACGTCACCGGCTCGTATGACGCCTTCACCTTCACCACCATGCTGCAGCTCGAGGATTACGGCTTCTGCAAGAAGGGCGAGGGCGGGAACTACGTGAGCGACGGCACCATCCGCCTGGGTGGCCGGCGTCCCAACAACACGAGCGGCGGTCACCTGTGCGAGGGCTATACGCACGGGCTCAACATGGTGATCGAGAACGTGCGCCAGCTGCGCCGCGACGCCGACGATTCCTGTCCGCTCGGGCCCGACGGCAAGCGCCAGCATACCTACGACTATCGCGAGGGCGGGTGCCGGCAGGTCAGGAAGTGCGAGCTCACCGCCAATTTGGGCTGGGCGAACCCCGGCACTGGCTCGGCCATGGTCATGCGGCGCGACTGAGAAGAGGGGAGAGAACGATGGGGATCCAAGCCAACTATCTCGGCATGCCGCTCGACATCAACGATCTCGATGTCGAGAACCTGGCGTTTTTCAAGCACTGCGCCGCGCACGACTTCCATCTGCAGAAATGCGGCGCCTGCGGCCTGCTGCGCTACCCGCCGACCACGGCCTGCCCGTGGTGCGCCAGCCCGAAGTCGGATTGGGTGGCCGTCGAGGGGCGGGGCGCCGTCCACTCCTACAGCGAAGTCCATCATGCCATCCAGCCGGCCTTCAAGAGCCACTCGCCCTATCTCATCCTGCTGGTCGACCTCGATACCCAGAAAGGCCGGCCCACCGAGCAGGAGGCCTTGCGCATCGTCGGCAACCTCGCGACGCCGGACGGCCGATTGGCGCCCGCGGAGATGGTGCGTCGCGTCGGCATCGGCACGCGCGTGCGCATGGTCTTTGCCGATGTGGCGGCCGGCCTGGCGCTGCCCCAGTGGACCATCGACGAAGCGGCCACCCAGCCCGCCAGCCCGTGGCGTTATCCGCAGGAGTGACGGATTCGTCTCGGCCGCGCGCCCTGTGCTAGGCTGGCGGCAAGTGGGGGATGGAGGAGACACGTTATGAGCGATACCATGAGCCTGGCGCGGCGCGCCGACGCGCTGGAAGCCAAGATGGCGCAGGAGCTCGACTACATCGTCGTCAAGTCGCGCCTCCACATGCTGGCCGAGGGCGATCTCGGTTCGCCGCCCAATGCCGGCGCCCTGATGAAAGCCAATCCCAACGCGCGCGTGCTGATGGGTGACGACCCGCGCCTTCCGGCGATGCCGGAGAAGCCGACCCTGGTCGACTTCTTCAAGCACCGTTTCGGCCCGTCCATGCATCTCCTGCAAAGCGCCCGGCACGCGGTGACCGCCGGCCTGCCCGAGAAGATGGTGCTCGCCTGCCTGCTCCACGACATCGCCGTGGTCGGCCTCATCCGCGGCGACCACGGCTATTGGGGCGCCCAGCTGATCGAGCCCTATGTCGACGAGGAAGTGACCTGGGCGATCCGCGCCCACCAGGTGCTGCGCTTCTATCCCGACGAGTCGGTCGGCTATGAATATCCGCAGGCCTACGTCGCTCTGTTCGGCGAGGACTACCAACTCGATTCCTACATCGAGGAGGACTACAAGCGGATGCGCAATCACAAATGGTACATGTCGGGCCGGCAGATCACCCTGCACGATATCTACTCGTTCGATCCCAACCTGCATGTCGAGCTCGACGAGTTCACCGACATCATCGGCCGCAACTTCCGCCAGCCCGAACAGGGCCTGGGCTTCGATAACAGTCCGGTCGCGCATATGTGGCGGGCGATCATCCGCCCGGCGAAGTATTTGTAGGGCATCGCGTAGAGCGATCGAGGGAGGGGAATCGAATGGCGCAGAAGTCCAAGGACCGTCGTTCCGTAGAGGCTCTGGCGGCTCTGCTTCCCGCGGGAGTGGCGGGTCTGTCGATCGGCCTTGCCGCCGCCGACGCGACCGCATCGACAGCGGTCACCGACTCGCCGAACGCGGGCAAGTCCGTCGCCGCCCGCCTCGAGGCCATCCGCGGATCGGTGTCCGAAGCCTGGAAGCAGGCGATTGAAAAGTCCGAACCCTATGTCGCGGTCGACCCCGAAACCAAACTTGCCTGGTGGGGCAATGGCGGCTGGCGCAACGGCGGCTGGCACAACTGGGGCAACGGCGGCTGGGGCAATGGCGGTTGGCACAACTGGGGCAACGGCGGCTGGAACAATTGGGGCAACGGCGGCCTGATCGGCGGCCTGCTCTCGCCATTGTTCGGCAGTCCGTGGGGCAATGGCTGGCGCAACTGGTAGCGCGAGCGGCCTTGGCCTTCGTACGAGAGTTATCGCATTTGACCAAAAACCTCCGTCATCCCGACCGGAGCTGAGCGGAGCGAGGCGCAGTGGAGGGACCTGTTCTGTTGCCTCGGCGCAAAGAAGAGGTCCCTCGACTACGCCGCCCGTTGGGCGGCTTCGCTCGGGATGACGAAATAAATCAAATGCGATAGGTGCGTCAGGCGATCCGGCTCCGGATGAAGTTGCCGATCTCGAGGCAGCCGTCCCGCCCTTCCGAGAGAATCGGCGCAAAGAGCGGAAACACATGCAGCATGTTCGGCCAGATCGCCAAGCGTACATCGACGCCGGCGGCGTGCAGCTTCTCGGCGATGCGCGTGGCATCATCCAGGAGCGTCTCCGCCGTGCCGACCTGGACCAGGATCGGCGGCAGGCCCTTCAGGTCGGCGTGGAGCGGCGCCGCCAGCGGTGTCTTCACATCCTTGCCGTTGAGGTAGAGCCCCGCCATCCACAGCAGGCCGTCCTTCTGCACCATGGGATCCTGCGCCGCGCGCGCCGTGATGCTGTTGCCCAAGCCCTCGAGATCGACCCAGGGTGAGATCGCCACGGCGCAGGCCGGCAGTCCGAGCTTCTGGTCGCGCAGATTGACCAGGCTGGCCAAGGTGAGCCCGCCGCCGGCGGAATCGCCGGCAATCGCCAGCCGGCTCGTGGCAAAGCCCTGCTGCAGCAGCCAGCGCCACGCCTTGGCCGCGTCTTCGATCGCCGCCGGGAAGGGGTGTTCCGGCGCCAGGCGATAGTCGATCACCAGCACGCGGGCGCCGGAGGCGGCGGAGATGTCATAGGCGAGCCGCCGATGCGTGTTGATCGAGCCGATGACGTAGCCGCCGCCATGCAGGTAGAGGACCGCTCGCGCGGGGTCGCAGCCCGGCGCCGTCACCCATTCCGCCGGCACGCCGCCGGCATCGACCTTCTCGCACTTGCCATCCGGTGCGCCGCCCAGGAACTCACCCATCTTCTCGAACCGGGCGCGCACCTCGGCGACGTCGGGGGTTTCGGGGGCCGGGCGCGAGCGGAGCAGGGTGACGAGGCTATCAAGCTGGGCGGTGGTCATGGGATCCGTTCCTCGGCGTTTGGGGTCGGCGCGAGAGTGCGGACAACGCGCCCGCCATTTCAAGAGAGGATGCGGCCCCTCCCGGCGAAGCGTCCGAGCCGCGAAACCGGACCGTTGGGGGCGCGTCTTTTGAACGTATACTCGCAGCGGGAGGAGCGGGTGCCGGCAAGCGACGTGCAAACCTACGACTATGTCGTCGTCGGCGCCGGATCGGCCGGCGCGGTGGTGGCGAACCGGCTGTCGGCCGATGCGCGCAACCGCGTGTTGCTGCTGGAGGCAGGCCCCGCCGGCCATCCGTGGTCGCGCATTCCGATCGGCTATGCCCGGCTGATCACCAACCCGGCGGCCAACTGGCTCTACAGCTCGGAGCCCGAGGCCAACACCAACGGCCGCAAGCTCCCGGTCCCGCGCGGCCGGCTGCTCGGCGGCTCCAGCGCGATCAACGGCATGGCGTTCGTGCGCGGCCAGGCGCAGGACTTCGATACCTGGGCGCAGATGGGGAACCAGGGCTGGAGCTACGAAAGCGTTCTGCCCTTCTTCAAGCGCATGGAAACCTATGAAGGCGGCGACGACCGCTTTCGCGGCCGCGATGGGCCGCTGCGCATCACCAACCCCAAACCGCGCGATCCGCTCTACGCCGCGCTGATCAGGGCGGCCGGCGAGGTCGGGATCGCCCACAATCCCGACTACAACGGTGTCCGGCAGGACGGCATCGCCATGAGCCAAGCCTCGATCGCCGCCGGCCGCCGCATGAGCACGGCGCGTTGCTATCTCGATCCGATTCGCAAGCGCCAAAATCTTCACATCGAGACGGGCGCCTTGACCGAGGCGCTCGTGCTCGACGGCAGGCGCTGCACGGGTGTGCGCTATTCCGTCGGCGGCAGCCTGCGCGAGGCGCGCGCCGCGCGTGAAGTCGTGGTGAGCGCCGGATCGATCAATTCACCGCAATTGCTCGAATTGTCGGGCATCGGCCAGCCGGGGCGCCTGCGCGACCTCGGCATCGAGGTGCGGCATGCCTTGCCGGGCGTCGGCGAGAACCTGCGCGACCATTATGCGCCCCGCACACGCTGGGCGATCGGCGCGAAAGGGATCACCTATAACGACAGGGGTCGCGGCCTCGGCCTCGTGCGGCAGGCGCTCGATTACGCGCTCTTCAGGCAGGGCCTGCTGGCCATGGTGGGAGCGCCGATCCGCGCCTTCGTGCGGTCGCGCGAAGGCCTCGCCGCGCCGGACCTGCTGCTGGGCTGGGTGCCGATGCTGACCGAACCCGGTCCGAAGGGGCCGAGGATCGCCCGCCAGTCGGGCGTGACCTGCTACGCGCACCCGATGCGGCCGGAGAGCAGGGGCCACATCCACATCGTCTCGGCCGAACCGCAGCGGCCGCCGGCGATCAACTTCAACTTCCTGTCGTCGCCGATCGACGCGGCGCTCACCGTGCGCGCGGTCCGCATCGCCCGCGCCGTCATGACCGCGCCCGCGATGGCCGATATGCGGGTCACGGAGATTGCGCCCGGCGCGGGTCGCACCGACGACGAAATACTGGACTGGGTCAAGAGCGCGGCGGAAACGACCTACCATCCGGTCGGGACCTGCAAGATGGGCTCGGACACGATGGCCGTCGTCGACGCTCGCCTCCGTGTCCACGGCATCGAAGCGCTGCGCATCGCCGACGCCTCGATCATGCCGACGCTCACCTCGGGCAACACCAATGCACCATCGATCATGATCGGCGAAAAGGCGGCGGACATGGTGCTGAAGGATGCCGTCGCCACGCCACGGGATCGGATCGAAGCCCGCGCTAGCTGAAATCCTCCGGGCGCAGCTCGATGGGCGTGCCGTGCGGCGTGCGATCGGCGGCGTGATCCCACGCATCGTGATAGCGCGCCAAGGTCGCCGCGTCGGCGATGCCTTTTTCCGCAACCAGGCGCTCGAGCGCATTGAGCCAGTGCCGATAGTACGTCCCGCCGGTGTCGGGATCGCCCGCCGCCTGCGCTCGCTTGATCTCGGCGCCGAGCGTCGCCGCCCATTCCGGCCAGGTGAACAAGCCGCGCGCCTGCAGGGCGAGCGCCATGGCGAAGGCCTGCGCCTCCCACGGCTCGCGAAACACCGGACCCTCGGCATCCAACGGAATGCCCGGAACGGGGATGGCCTGCCGATCCATCACGCTGGCTCGAGATAAGGCTCGAAGGCATCGATCGAGATCTTCAGGGTCGGATCGGCGTCCGCTCCCCAGATCTCGCGGCCGTCAAAGACGACCGTATAGAGCCACTGCGGATCGTCGCCCCGGTCGCTCGCGACCGAGTCGGGGAAGGCGTGGCAGCCGTGGATCAGCTCGACCACGCCCAGCTTGTCGCGCGCGTAGCGGGGCAGGCGGGTGTGGGTTTGCGGGTTGATGTTTCTCGTGCGCACGCGATCGCCCGGCCTGAATCGGGCGGGCCCCTGCTGCTGGCGGAAGTAGGAGCCGCGCGACATGCCAGCCCGCACCACATCGGCCGTGAGCTTGCGCGGCAGGGGCTTGCCGGGGTGAAGCGCGCGGGCGGCGGCGATCTCGTCTTGTGTCACGAAGCCGCGCTCGATCAGGTTCTTCTGCATCCCCAGCGCCCAGCGCCAGTAGTAGGAAGCGGCGAGATAGGTTCGCGGCGGCAAGGTCTCCTGGGCGAACCGGCCGTCGTCGATGTGCCAGGCGCCGGCGTATCCCATGGCCCGCTGCATGGCGAGCACGCGCCCTTCCCATTTTTCGTGGAACGGCGGTTCGTTCGGCTCGACCTCGACCTTGCCGAAGCCATCCATGCCGCCCATGTCGTGAATGCCGTTCATCGCGCGATCTCGCCGGGCGCCCGGGCGAGGCCGGTGCCGATCATCGAATCGCGGGTGACGAGATCGGCGAGCCGCTCCTCGCTCCAGCCGTCGGTGCCCGCGGGGCGCATCGGCAGCACGAGGAAGCGCGTCTCGGCGGTCGAATCCCAGACGCGTATTTCGGTGTCCTTCGGCAGCCGGACGCCGAAGTCGGCCAGAACACCGCGCGGGTCCTTGACCGCCCGCGAACGATAGGGCGCCGACTTGTACCAGACCGGCGGCAGCCCGAGCATTTCCCACGGATAGCAGGAGCACAGCGTGCACACGATCATGTTGTGGCGCTGGGGCGTGTTCTCGACCGCGACCAGATGGTCGCCGACGGGATTGGCGTGGCCCAGCGTCGCGACCGCCGCGGTGGCGTCCTTCAGCAACGCCTGCTTGAAGGCAGGATCGGTCCAGGCCCTGGCGACGACGACGGCGCCGTTGCGCGGGCCGACCTTGGTCTCATAGGTCTCGACGATGGCATCGAGCGCGGCGGGATCGACGTAACCCTTTTCGGTCAGAATCGTTTCCAGCGCGCGGACGCGCAACTGCGTCTCGGACAACTCCGAGCCGTGCTCGTGGTGCGGATCGTGATCGTGGTCGGCCATGGATGGCGGGCTCTCCGGAAGGGGCAGCCATCGTAGCCGAGGCGGCCAGGATGACCAAGGCTCCCCCTGAGGCGACTTTGCGGCCAAGGCATTGTAGGCTCCCGACTCGACCGACGAAACACAGCGGGGGATGGAAATGGCTTTGAGCGGCGATCTGGTTCCGAGCACTCCGGCGAGCGCTATCGTCTTCACGGGCTGCGCGATGCAAAGCGCGGCGGCGGCAAGCTCGGAGCCGCATGGACACGGGCATGCGCACCCACGGCGGCGCGAGGTGGTGGTCAACGGCAAGAGGGTCAAGACCATCGACGTCCACGCTCATTGCGCGGTGCCGGCGGCGATGGCCGTGATCAAGCACCCGCTTGAAGCGCCGGGCCTGCTGATGACCGACACCAGCGTGCGCATCGCGGCGATGGATGCGCAAGGCATCGACGTGGAAGCGCTCAGTATCAATCCCTACTGGTATCGCGCCGAGCGCGATGCCGCCGCCCAGCTGATCAAGGCGCAGAACGAGACCCTGGTCGAATTCTGCGCCGCCAACCCCGACCGCTTCGTCGCCTTCGCGACCGCGGCCTTGCAGCATCCCGATCTCGCCGCCGAACAGGTCGAATACGCGGTCAAGAAGCTCGGCTTCCGCGGTGTTGGCGTGGGCGGCAGCGTCGCCGGCGAGGAGCTCGCCAATCCCAGGTTCCATCCGTTCTGGGCGAAGTGCGAGGAGCTCGGGGTTCTCGTCTTCATGCACCCGCTCGGCACGCGCGAGCTCGAGCCCTCCGGCCGGCTGGGCGGCAGCGGCCTTCTCACCAACACGATCGGCAATCCGCTCGAAACCACGATCGCCCTGTCGCACCTGATCTTCGAAGGCACGCTCGACCGCTTCCCCGGGCTGAAGATCTGCGCCGCGCATGGCGGCGGCTTCCTGCCGTCCTACGCCAACCGGTCGGACGCGGTGCGGCACGTTTTTCCCGACCGGGTAGGGCCCCTGCCCAAGAAGAAGCCGACCGCCTATCTCAAGGACGGACAGCTCTTCTTCGACACGATCGTGTTCACGCCCGAGGCGTTGCGCCATCTGATCGCGGAAACCGGTCCCGGCCAGATCATGATCGGCACCGACTACCCGTTCCCGTGGACCAGCACCGAGGTCGACCTGGTGCTCAACACGCCGGGTTTGAACGACGACCAGCGGATCGCCATCCTGGGCGGAACCGCGGCGCGGCTGCTCGGCATCGCTTCTTGAGGATCAGTTGAGTCCGTAGAACCCCATGGCGCCGCCGGCCATGATCTCGCGTTGTGTCGCCGGCGACAGGCCCTTCATCCGCTCCTTCAGCATCTCCGGCGCGCCCGGGAAGAAACCATCACGGTGGGGATAGTCGGTCGCCCACAGGATCTTGTGCGGGCCGATATACTCGGCCAGCGCGCTGATCGAACCCTCGACCGGCTCGAAGGAGATCCAGCAGTTGCGCTGGAACAGCTCGCTCGGCCGCGTCTTCAGGCCGGAATCGTTGAACCCCTTGTCGTCGAAATGACGGTCCATGCGGTCGAGCCAGGGGGCGATCCAGCCGCCGCCCGATTCCAGGAAGGCCACCCTGAGTTTCGGATGCCTCTCGCACACCCCGCCCCAGATCATGCTCATGCAGGCCAGCATCATCTCCATCGTGTGCGAAATGATGTGCTGCGCGCCGCGGCCGTCGAAGCGGTCGACGCCGACCGTCGGCATGCCGCTGTTGCCGCCTTCATGGAGGCCGATGCTGAAGTCGAGTTCCTCGGCCGCACTCCAGAACGGCTCGTAGTCCGGCGAGTGCAGCTTGCGATCGTTGTAGGGGTTGGGCCGCAGGAAGCCGCCGCGGAAGCCGAGCTCCTGGCGGGCGAAGCGCATCTCCTGGATCGCCGCCTCGATCGACTGCATGGGCAGCATGGCGATGCCGAACAGGCGGTCGGGATAGGGCTTGCAGTAGTCGGCGAGCCAGCGATTGTAGGCCCGGCACATCGCGGCGGCGAAGGCAGGATCGCTGACGGCGCCGGCGAACAGGCCGAGGCTCGGATACAGGAAGGCAGCGTCGATGCCGTCCAGATCCATGTCGGGGATGCGCGCGTGCGGGTCGAAGCCGCCCTTGCGTCCGTCCTTGTATTCCATCGCGTCGGCGGCGACCACGCCCTGCCGGGCGCCGACGCCGCCGATGCCGCCGAAACCCGCCTGGCTGCCGAGTATCTTCTCCTCCAGCAGCAGGCGCTCCTTGCCGTTCTTGTCCTTGACCAGCTTGGGCGCGCGCTCGCGATACTTGGGATCCATGTAGTCGTTCCAGAGCGTGAACGGTTCCAGGACGTGCCCGTCGGCGTCGATTAGGCTGTAGGTGCGGCTCATGTTTCCTCCATCCGGTTTACCCGCCGGTTTGGTGATCGATCATAGTCCTCGATGAATGAGCATTCTATGGCCGTAAGCGAAGATCCGATTCCATCCAGCCTGAACAGGCTCTAGGGTGCCAATCAAGCTCGATCCGGGAGAAAACGCATGGATTTGAAAGGAACGGTCGCCGTCGTCACCGGCGGCAATGGCGGGCTCGGCCAGCGCATCTGCCACGCGCTGGCGGCCGAGGGTTGTCACATTGCGGTGGTTTACGCCCAGAGCAAGGACCAGGCGGCAGCCGTCGCGCGCGATCTCGAAAAGCATCAGGTCGGAGCCGCCGCCTTCGCCTGCGACGTGACCCAGCGCGACCAGGTGCAGCGGCTGGTCGACGATGTCGTAAAACGCTTTGGAAAGCTCGATATCCTGGTCAACGATGCCGCCTACAACAAGTCGATCCCCTTCACCGACCTCGATGGCCTCACTTACGAGGAGTGGACGAAGATCATCGATATCAACCTCACCGGCCCCATGCTTTTGACCAAGGCCGTGGGGCCGGTCATGAAGCGCCAGGGCGGCGGGCGGATCGTCAACATCTCGTCGGTCGCGGGGCTCGGCCCGACGGGTTCCTCGATCGCCTATGCCGTCTCCAAGGCGGGCCTGATCCATCTCACCAAGTGCATGGCGGTGGCGCTGGCGCCCGAGGTGCTGGTGAACTGCGTGGCGCCGGGTCTGCTCGAGGGCACGCGGGCGACGGCAAACCTGCGGCCCGAACAGGTCGCGATCGGCCGCAAGGCGTCACTGCTCGGCAAGGCCGCCGACAAGGACGATGTCGCCGACCAGGTGGTCACGATGTGCCGCACCAACACCATGACCGGCCAGACGCTGGTGATCGATTCGGGTCGCACGTTTCACTGAGGTAGCGGCGTGCCGCATGATCGTCACCTTACCGTCCCGATCGCGCCCCATCGGCTCTCGTATGGGTTGGTATGGGTTCTGTCACGCTGTTGACCACGCTGATCTTGCTCATGAACGCGTCGCGGGCCGACGCGCACGTTCCTCCGCTCCGGGAGGATCCCGCCCTGCAGGCCGGCGCTCAGGCGCGCGCGGAAATGCTGTGCGCCAACCGGCAATTCTCCCATGACGGCTACGAATCCGCCTTCAGGGGGCTCGACTACAGGATGAAGGGCGAGAACCTCGCGATGGGCCACAGCGACGCGCGGGCGGTCCATGCCCAGCTCATGGCCTCGCCGGGACATCGCGCCAATATCCTGCGAAAGGAGTTCGGCGCTGTCGGCGTGGGCAACGCCTGCGGCATCACGGTCGAGTTGTTCGGCGGCAGGTAGCCGGTGTTTCGCCCGATGCACGGGTCTTGACCCCATCGTGCCGAATCAAAGCTTCAATTCCGGGACGTTCATCCAGCGTTGCTCCGCCGTGCTGCGATAGGCCAGATCGGCGAGCTGCACTGCCTTCGCGCCTTCGACCAGCGTCGGCAGATATGGCGCATCCTCGGCCACGTGCCGCAGGAACGCCTCCCAGCACTGGCGAAAGGGGTTCTTGTTGCCCGGCGCATCCGGCACTTCCTGCCAGGACGCCATCAGGTCGACGCCGCCCGGCCGGGCGGCCAATATGAAGGCTTCCGGCGTCTCGGCCGCCGATTGGGTGAAGCAGCGGAAACGCCCGGCCACGGCCGAACCCCGGGTGCCGTCGAGCTGCACCACCATGGTGTCGTCACGACGCGGCCGCGTCGCCCAGCTGTTGGTGATCATGCCGACCGCGCCGCCCTGCATCTTCAGGAGCGCGTAGTTGGTGTCTTCGGCATCGACGGTGTAACGGCGGCCGCCTTCGTCGACCCGCTCGGGGATCGCTGTGGTCATCAGCGCACAAACATCGGTGACCGGCGCCACCAGCCGATCGATCATGTAGCGCCAATGCGCCATCATATCGAGCGCCAGGCCGCCGCCGTCGGACTTCCGGTAGTTCCAGCTCGGGCGCTGGCATTCCTGCTCGGTGCCGTCGAAGATCCAGGAGCCGGCGTCGATCTTCACCGACAGGATGCGGCCGAAGAACCCCGACTTGCTGACCGACAACAGCTTGGCGAAGCCGGGCAAGAACAGCTTGTCCTGGATGACGCCATGCTTGAGGCCGGCGCGGTCAGCCAGTCGTGCCAGGTCCATCGCCTCGTCGACCGTGGGCGCCGTCGGCTTCTCGATGAAGATGTGCTTGCCCGCGGCGATCGCCTGACGGACGCGCTCCGGACGGCCGCCCGTCGCCGAGCAATCCATGAAGATCTGGTGCGGGCCGGCCAGCGCCTCGTCCAGATTCGCAGTCCAGCGTTGGTTGCCGTGGGCGGCCGCCAGCTTGGCGAGCCGCCCGGCGTCGCGGCCGACGAGCAGCAGGTCAGGGATCAGCCGGTCGCCGTTCCCGAGCTTCAGCCCACCTTCGGCGGCGATGGCCAGGAGATTGGCCATGTGCTGGGTCGTCCCCATGCGGCCCGTGGCGCCGTTGATGATGACGCCGATTCGACGATCGCCCATGTCTGCCTGCTCCCACCGCCTGTTGCCGCCATTGTGGCGTGCGCCGGGGTGTTTGCGCCAGCCACGTCCGGTAGATCCGACGCTGCTGTCATCAACTCGACTTTGCCCGGCGCGGCGGGCCGGCGGGCGGGGTGGTGCTCGTGAAGCTCGGCCGTGCCGCATGCCGGTCGTAATAGCGGGCCAGGTGGGTTGCGGCGGCGAGCGCCGCTGCGCCTTCAGGCGCCTGTCGGACCCGATAGAGGATCGGCAGCAGGTTGATGTCGGCGTAGGTGAACTGCTCGCCGACGAGATAGCCGGTCCTGGCGACCGCCTTGTCGAGAACCCCGAGCTGCTCGTGCACCGCCGGCATGACGGCGTCGATCGCCTTCCGGTCAGGCGATCCGTCGGCGGTCTTCGGGGCGATATAGGCAAAGAGATAGGTTCGGATGAGGGTGCGGTCGATCACGGTGTTGACGAGCGAGACCCATTGCTCGGTGAGCGCGGCGAGGTGGGGATCGGAGGGGAAGACGAACGGCGCCGGGAAGCTGCGATCGAGATAGGTGGCGATGGCCTTCGATTCGAAGAGTTCGACATCGCCATGGCGCAGCACCGGCATTTTGCCGAAGGGATGGATGGCAAAGATCTCCGGTGCGTGCAGCGGCGTCTCCGTCAGCACGTAGTCTATTGCCTTCTCCTGGCAGACCATGCAGGCGACGCGGGTGTAGGTCGACCGCATGGAGCCGATGATTTCCGGTGTCGCCACGGCGTGCCTCCCTGCCGTTGTCAGCCTGCAGCCTTGGTCAGGCGATCGAAGCTCGACGACCAGCCGACGATGTGGTTGTCGCACGCCTGCTTGCTCTCGAAGCGCTGTTGCACCAGCACGAGCCGGGTGCCGCCGGGCGTCGCCTCGAAGGTCACCGTGACCTCGGTCTCCTGGCCTCGCGTGCCGCTTTCGTCTTCCCAGGCCCAGGTGAAAGCAAGACGGCGCGGCGGCTCGACGATGCGGTAGACGCCGCTTACCGTCCGCACGCCGGTGCCGGACCGGCGCAAGATGATGCGCCAGCGGCCGCCCGGCTTGGTGTCGAGGGAATGAACCGAGGCCTCGTAGCCGTCCGGCCCCCACCATGTGAGCAGTTTCGCGGGCTCCGTCCAGAATGCGAACAGAACTTCGGGCGGCGCGGGGATCAACCGCTCGAGGCGCAGCGCGGTTTCCTCCATCGTGCCGTTGCTCATGACTTCTGCCGCCTCGGGCTTTGCGCGGCAACCGCCGCTTCGAGCCGGTCCAGCGCCCCCGTCCAGGCCCGGCGCTGGCGCAAGAGCCAGCTCTCGACTGGCGCCAGCGCGTCGGTGCGCACCCGCACGAAGCGCCATTGCCGGTCGATCCGGCGTTCGATCAGCCCAGCCAGCTCGAGGACCTGCAAATGGCGCGAGATCGCCGACGGGGTGACGGCAAAAGGCGCGGCGACATCGCCGACATTGAGCTCACCCTCGGCGAGCAGCCGCTCGACGATGGCGCGCCGCGTCTGATCGGCGAGTGCCGCGAAGACGTTGTCGAGCTGCAATGCATGCACGGCCGGCATGGCAGGAAATCCATACCATTTCACCAAGTCGTTAATTAACAAATCATTGATTCTAGGTCAATGGCGGCGGTCACGGACGGCTCGGCCGGAGAGTCACTTCCCAGCCGCGAGGCCTGTCGTCGCTTTCCGCGCGCGGGCGACCCCCTCGCGCGCCATGTCGGCGCACAGCCCGGTATAGGCGGTGGGGTCGAGCAGCTTCCCGATCGCCTTCTTGTCCATGTGCGCGGTGAGGCGCGTGTCCGCCGCCAGAAGGTCGGAGAACGACTGGCCTTCCACGAAGGCGGCCTGCGCCGCGTCGTAGACGACATCGTGCGCATGCTGGCGGCCGATCGCGGCGCCCAGGTCGAGCATCACCGCTTCGGCCATGATCAGCCCGCCGCCCAGGTCGAGATTCGCCCGCATGCGCTTGGGGTCGACCCGCAAGCCGCGCATGATCTCGCCCAGCCGGCTCAGGATATCGCCCGTGGCGATGCAGGCGCGCGACTCGGCGCTGTCCATCATCAGGCTGGTGGTGCGATCGGCCTCGTGCTCGGTGGTCATGGCTTCGAGGGCGAGCGGCACCAGAGCGCGCACCTCCGCCGCGGCCGCGATGATGTCCTGGCAGAGCTTTGGGTTGCGCTTTTGCGGCATGGTCGAGCTGCCGACGGTGCCGGGTGGCACGGGTTCCTCGACCTCGCCAAACTCGGTCTTCATCAGGGTGTAGACCTCGCGCCCGATCTTGCCGCAGGTGGCGGCGAGCAGGCCCAGGATGCAGATGTTCTCCGCCAGATGGTCGCCGATGGCGCGCGACGGCACGGTCATCGAGCCGAAGCCCAGCAGCCGGCCGATCGCCTGCTGTACCGGCGGTCCCTGCTTGCCGAGCGAAGCATAGGTGCCGGCGCCGCCGCCCAGCATGGCGATGAACAGGCGAGGGGCCGCCTGGCGCAGGCGCTCGACATGACGCAGCAGCTCGTCGATCCAGACCGCGACCTTGTAGCCGAAGGTGGCGGGCACCGCGTGCTGGCCATGCGTGCGTCCGGCCATCGGCATGTCCGCCGTGCGTTCCGCCAGATCGGCCATGGCGGCCAAAACCTCGCCGATCTGGCGCAGGAAGATCGCGTGGGCCTGGCGCAGCACCAGCAGGTCACCGGTCTGCGTGATGTTCTGCGTGGTGGCGCCCCAGTGCACCCAGCCGCCATGCGGTTCGCCCACGATGCGGCCGAGTTCCCAGACCAGCGGGACGATCGTGTGGCCGGTGCGCGCGAAGCCTTCGTCGATGCGCGCCCGGTCCATCAGCTCGAGCTTCGCCTTCGTGGCAATCGCCTCGGCCGCGTCGGCGGGAATGATGCCGAGCTCGGCCTGGGCGCGCGCCAACGCGGCCTCGACGTCGAGCCACGCCTGCCATCGGTTCTCCAGCCGATACAAAGCGCGGATGCCGGGGTCCGATACGCGGGTCGCGGTCGGGAGAGTGTCGCTGGTGGCGGCCATGCTGAGCGGCTCCATCATTGCTGCGCGATGCGCGCTGTGAACGCCACTGTGCTTAAGGCCATTCAGGCCAGGAAGGTCAAGGCAGCGGACACCGTGAATCGCGCCTCTCGCCTGTGCAGGATGAGGAATACTTAAACGCAGTAGGCGTCCGGTCTTTCCAAAAAATGAATTTTCGGACGCTATGGCGCCCGATTATTCGGGCTTCGGCACCGCCTGTCGCCATGATTTGCTTAAGTTTTTCCGATACTTGCTTGACTTTTACTTAAGGTCGGATTATCATCCTTCCGTGCATGACTTGGAGGCTTGATGATGGACGGACCGGGATCGCTGCGCTTTCGGAATTTGCCGAACAGGCCGTCGCGCTTTGTCTGGCTGGTGCCACGAGGAAGCGAAGAGCGCTCGGGGAGAATTCCGAGCCGACGCGCCCTGGCGAGGCGGCCGAGGCTGCAGAGATAATCTCGATGGATGCCGCCTCAGGCCTTCACCTGCTCGCCCAGCCAGTCGATCGCCGCCTGGGCGCCGCCCTTGCCGTGCGGGACGCCCAAAGCCTGCAGCCCGACCTCGATGACGCTCAACGTGCCCAGGATCATCGGCGCGTTGACATGGCCCATATGGGCAATGCGAACGGCCTTGCCGGAGAGCTCGCCGATGCCCTGGCCGAGAATGACGCCGCATTTCTGGTTGCAGAAGGTGCGCAGCGCCTCCGGATCGTGGCTGCCGTTCATCAGCACCGCGGTGACGGTGTTGGAACGCTCGGCCGGCTCGATGATGTTGACGCCGATCGCCTGGCCTTCCGCCCAGATGCCGACGGCGCGGCGCACCGCTTCCGCCAGCAGCCAATGGCGCCGGAAGACGTTGTCGAGGCCTTCCTCGAACAGCATGTCGAGCGCCTGGCGCACGCCGAACAGCAGGTGCTCGGGCGGGGTGCCGGCGTATTTCTGGTAGTGCTGGTCGCCCTCGCGGTCGGTCCAGTCCCAATAGGGCGTGCGCAGCCCGGCCGTCTTGTGGACCTCGCGCGCGCGGTCGTTGGCCGCGACGAAACCCAGCCCCGGCGGCGTCATCATGCCCTTCTGCGAGCCCGACATCGCCACGTCCACGCCCCAGGCATCCATCTCGAACGGCATGCAGCCGAGCGAGGCCACCGCGTCGACCATCAGCAGCGCGTCGTGGCCTGCCGCACGCATCGCCTGGCCGATCGCCGCGATATCGTTCACGACGCCCGAGGCCGTGTCGATCTGCGCCACCAGCACGGCCTTGATGGTGCGGCCCCCATTGGATTTGACGTCGGCCTTGAGGCGCGCCTCGACTTCGGCCGGCCGCACGGCGCGGCGCATGTCGCCCTTCAGTACCTCGACCTCGACGCCCAGGCGGCGGGCATTTTCGCCCCAGCCGATGGCGAAGCGGCCGCTTTCGAGCACCAGGATCTTGTCGCCCTTGGATAGCACGTTGGTGAGGGTGGCCTCCCAGGCGCCGTGGCCGTTGGCGATATAGATGTAGGCGCGGCCCTTGGTGTTGAACACACGGGCGATGTCGCGCAGCAGCCCGTCGGTCAGCGCCAGCAGGGGGCCCGAATAGATGTCCACCGCCGGCCGATGCATCGCCCGCAGCACCTCGTCGGGCACCGTCGTCGGCCCGGGAATTGCCAGGAATTCACGCCCCGCACGCACGCTCATTTTCTTCCTCCACACGCCTCCGGCATCGCACTGCTGCAAACACTAGCATAACCGCCCTGTCAATGAGCGACCGTCGCTGGTTGATGACCCAAAGTCGATTGCTTCGCCCTTCATACCTGACCTACGGTCGGTACCGATATCCGTTGAAAAGATAGGCCGCTTCACTCCATGACTGCCAAAACCCACTTGCCCGCCTCGTCGGGTTTCGATGCGCTGAAATGGCGCTGCATCGGCCCCTCGCGCGGCGGCCGCGTCGTCGCCGTCTCGGGCGACCCGGCGAACAGGATGGTGTTCTATTTCGGCGCCTGCGCCGGCGGTATATGGAAGACCGAGGATGGCGGCGTGTTCTGGCGTTGTGTCTCGGACGGCTTCATGGGCAGCTCGGCGGTCGGCTCCATCGCCGTCGCGCCTTCCGATCCCAATGTGATCTATGCCGGCACCGGCGAGACCGCGATTCGCCTCGACGTGTCCTATGGCGACGGCATCTACAAGTCGACCGATGCCGGGCGCAGCTGGCGCCATGTCGGCCTGAAGAACAGCAAGTTCGTTGGCCGCCTCTGCATCCATCCGCAGAATCCCGACCTCGTCTATGCCGCCGTGCTGGGCGACATCTTCGGGCCCAATAGCGAGCGCGGCGTCTATCGCTCGAAGAATGGCGGCGCGACTTGGGAGAGAATCCTGGTCCGCAACGACGTCGCGGGTGCGATCGATCTCACCATGGATGCGAATAATCCGCGCCTGTTGTTCGCCTCGATTTGGGAGGCGCGGCGCAACTTCTGGAACATTTCCAGCGGCGGTCCGGGCAGCGGCTTGTTCCGCAGCACCGATGGCGGCGACACCTGGGAGGAGATCTCCACCAAACCCGGCCTGCCTTCGGGCATGCTGGGCAAGATCGGCGTGTCGATCTCGCCCGCCCGCTCGGGCCGCGTCTGGGCGCTGGTCGAGGCGGAAGGCGACAAGACCGGGCTGTACCGCTCCGACGACTTCGGCATGCGCTGGGCCATGGTGTCGCCCAACCGCGACCTGATGCATCGGCCCTGGTACTACACCCATGTCTTCGCTGACCCGGGCCACGGCGACACCGTCTACGTCACCAACCTGCAGATGTGGAAGTCGACCGACGGCGGCACGACCTTCAACGAGGTCACAACGCGCCATGGCGACAACCACGACCTCTGGATCGATCCGAAGGATCCGACGCGGATGATCGAGGGCAATGACGGCGGCGCCAACATCTCGTTCAACGGCGGCGCCTCGTGGTCGACGATCTACAACCAGAAGACCGCGCAGTTCTACCGCATCGACGTCGACAACCAGTATCCCTACCGCGTCTACGGCACCCAGCAGGACAACACCTCGATCTCCGTCCCGAGTGCGGCGGAATGGGGCGTGATCACGCTGGCCGACTGCTCCTATCCCGGCACCGGCGAGAGCGGATTCGTCGCCGTCAACCCGCGCGACCACAACATCGTCTATGTCGGCGCCGTCGGATCGAGCCCCGGCGGTGCGGGCGCGCTGCAGCGCTACGATCACCGCACGCGCCAGATCCAGCTCGTGAATGTGTGGCCCGAGGAATCGACGGGCATCGCGCCCAAGGACCTCAAATACCGCTTCGCCTGGACCTTCCCCATCGTGTTCTCGCCGCACGATCCCGGCACGCTCTATGTTGGCGGCAACTGCGTGTTCCGCACCGGCGACGAGGGCATGAGCTGGGAGCGCATCTCGCCCGACCTCAGCCTGAACGACCGCAAGCGCCAGGGCGCGTCGGGCGGACCGATCACCCGAGAAAGCGCCGGCGCCGAGGTCCATGCGACCTGCGCCTGCGTCGTCGAATCGCCGCATCGCCGCGGCGAGATCTGGGCCTCGACCGACGACGGCCTGGTCCATGTCACACGCGACGGCGGCAAGAGCTGGAAGGACGTCACGCCGAAGGGCCTGCCCGAGCTGGCCTATGTCGGTTGCGTGGAGGTCTCGCCGCACGCCGCCGACACGATCTACGTGGCGGCCACGCGCTACAAGCTTGCCGACTACCGGCCGCACCTGTTCAAGAGCACCGACGGCGGGCGGAGCTGGAGATCGATCAACGGCAACCTGCCGAAGGACGAGATCAGCCGTGTCGTGCGTGCCGATCCCGTCGCCAAGGGGCTGCTCTATGTCGGCACCGAGACGGGCATCCACTTCAGCCTCGATGACGGGGCGACATGGACGCGCATGAGCGGCCTGCCGAACGTGCCGGTCTACGACATGAAGCTCAAGGACAGCGACTTGGTGGCGGCGACGCATGGGCGCTCGTTCTGGATCCTCGATGACGTGACGGCGCTGCGCGGCCTTGCCGATGGCCGCAAGTCGACACGGCTCTTCGCGCCACGCACGGCGATCCGCACCAAACTGCACTGGAGCGTCGGCGCCAATGTGCGCACCGGCATCGCCTACGGTCCGGCTTTCGGCATCGACGGCAGCACGGTGATGGTCGAACGGGCCGACGGCACGCGCTACCGCGAGCACCTCGATGTCGGCGAGAACCCGCCCAACGGGGCGATTGTCTACTACTGGCTGGCAAGCGACGCCGCGGGACCGCTGACGCTCACCTTCCGTGATTCTGCGGGCCGCAGGATCATAGACTACGCCAGCAACGACGAAACGCTGCTCCCAGCGCGGCGGCCCGGCACCAAGGCGGGGCTCAACCGCTACGTCTGGGACATGAAATATCCCGGGCCGACCAGGCTCGACTACGGCCTGGCGCCACCCCGACCCAAGCCGTTGGTGCCGGATCCCGAGAATCCGCCCGGCCCGACGGTGGTGCCCGGCAGCTACGGTGTGGAGCTGACGCTGGGCGAAAAGGGCAAAAGCAAAAGCTACGCGGCGAAGTTTTCGGTGGTCAAGGACCCGCGGCTGGCCACCACGCCGGCCGAGTACGCCGCGCAATTCGCCCTGCACAAGGACCTGATCGCGTCGGTGTCCAAGCTGAAGCGGGCGGTCAATCGCCTGCGCAAGATGAAGCGTCAGCTCGAGGAGGCGACCGAACATCTCGGCAAGGGCGAGCGCGCCTTGAAGAATCGCGCCGCGGCAATCGTTCGCAAGCTCTCGGCGATCGAGAGCGTGATGGTTGACCCGCATCGCAAGTCGGTGCGCGACGTGCTGCGCAACCCGGCGGGCCTCAACGACACGCTGATCGACATGGTTGCCATGGCGACCACCGCCGACCGGCCGCCAACCTCCCAGACCACGGCCGTGTCGCGCGAGGTCATGGACAAGGTCGACAGCGAGGTCGCGAGGTTCGAGACGCTGGTGGCCGGCGACATGGCGGCGCTCAATGCGGCATTCGCCAAGGCCCGTGTCCCGCACGTGACGGCGGTTTAGCTTATCGGCACCGACAAGGAGAACAGGCAATGGACTTCATCGAGCAGCTCTTCGGCCTCTCGCCCGACAACGGCGACGGCTCGACCGAAATCCTGTGGCTTGTCGTCCTGGCGGTCGTCATTGCGGCGTTCGTCTATTTCAGGATCCAGCGACGCCGGGCTGGGCGGTAACGTCTCCGCCTTCCATGATCCACTTCGCGCCGGAGGCGAGCGCGACTTCGCGGACCTTGGCCAACAGGTTCGGGCCGACGGGGATGCCGGTTTGCCGGCGCTGCGCGGCGGTGCGGCGCTCGGGGTCGCCGGCGACGAGGACGGGCCGGCCGGCGTCGGCGGGCCGGGTGGCGCGCAGCGTGTCGCAGAAGGCCGCGACGTCGGCGCGGAAATCGGCGGCGTCGCGGAACAGGCCGGGATCGAGCGCCAGCAGGAAGTGGCCGATGCCCATCGTGCCCGGCCTCTTCGTGTGCAGGGGATCGGTGATCATGCTCGCCCCGGAGAGCGCGGCGGAGAGGATGTTGACCATGGCGGAGAGGCCATAGCCCTTGTGGCTGCTGCCTTCCGGCGTGCCGCCGAGGGGAGTCATGAATCCGCCCTTGCTGACCTCGCGCGGGTCGGTGCTGGGCTTGCCTTCGGCGGTGACGAGCCAGCCGGTTGGCGCGGGCAGGTTCTCGTTGGCCTTGTTGCGGATCTTGCCGGCGGCCACCGTCGTGGTCGCCATATCGAGCAGGAAGGGCTCGCCCGGCTTGCCGGGGGCGGCGAAGGCGATGGGATCGGTGCCGAGGCGGGCCTGGGCGCCGAAGGTGGGGGCGACCTGGATGCCGCTGGCGGACGTCGTCACCATGCCGATCAGACCGGCCTCGACCGCCATCAGGGCGTAGAAGCCGCAGGCGCCGAAATGCGCCGAGTTGCGCACGGCGGCGACGCCGATGCCGGTGGCCTTGGCCTTGTCGATGGCGAGCTCCATGGCGCGCCGCGCATTGGCGTGGCCGAGACCGCCGCCGCCATCGACCAGCGCGGAGACCGGCGTTTCGCGAACGACGGTCGGCTGGGCGCGCATGTCGATCCGGCCGGCGCGGCGGCGTTCGTCGTAGGGCGGCACCATCGAGATGCCGTGCGTGTCGATGCCGTGCAGGTCGGCCCAGCTCATGATCTCGGCGGTGCTGGCGGCGGCCTCTTCGGCCATGCCCCAGGCCCGCAGGATGAGTTCGAGCTGATTTCGATGGGTCGCATAGGATGCGGGCATCTGTCTTCCCCCGGTTCGGTTCTGGAGCGGCGTTACCTTAGCATCGGCGATCCGGCGCCTATCGATCGGCGTGACGCCGTCAACAGCGCCGGTTCGCAGTGCGACGGCGGGCGCGCGGCGTTGACGACGCCTGGAGGCGCGCGCAGGCTCCGGTCAACAGAACAGGGGAGAACGTGCCGTGGCCGGTGATATCGATCTTCAGACGGAGCGTCCCGCCGAGGTAACAGCGTCACCCGTCGTCGAGACCGCGTCGGGTCGCGTCGCCGGCGTCACATCCGGTGGCGTGCACGTCTTCAAGGGCATTCCCTACGGCGCTTCGACGACCGGCGCCAACCGTTTCATGCCGCCGCGCAAGCCCGAGCCGTGGAGCGGTGTCCGCGAGGCAATCGTCTATGCCGGCCGCTCGCCGCAGGCCGCCGCCGCCGCGCAACGGCCGGAGCTGGCGACGGTCTGGGGACCGGTCGACATGCTGCCGGTCGGCGAGGACTGCCTGACCCTGCATGTCTGGACACCCGCTCTCGATAATTCGAAGCGCCCGGTGATGGTCTGGCTGCACGGCGGTGCCTTCTCCTACGGTTCGGCCAACTCGCCGCGCTACGACAGCACCAAGCTCGCCCGACGCAATGATGTCGTGGTCATCGCCATCAACCACCGTCTGAACATCTTCGGCCACCTCGATCTGTCGCAAATCGGCGGCGAACGCTTCGCCCAATCCGGCAATGTCGGCATTCTCGATCTGGTATTGGCGCTGAAGTGGGTGCGCGACCACGCCGCCCGCTTCGGCGGCGATCCGGGCAACGTCACGATCTTCGGCCAGTCCGGCGGCGGCGGAAAAGTGAGCGCGCTGCTGGCAATGCCGGGCGCCAAGGGCCTCTTCCACAAGGCGATCATCCAGAGCGGCGCCAGCGTGCGCTTTGCCGAGCGCGAGCGCACGGGGCGCCTGGCCGACGCCGTGCTGAAGTATCTCGGCCTCCGCGCCGACCAGGTCGACGCGCTGCAGGCGCTGCCGCTCGCGCGCCTGCAGGAAGCGGTTGCGCCGACGCAGGCGACATTGCCACGCCCGCGCTATCCGCTGCTCGACCGCTACAATTTCGGGCCGGTGATCGACGGCAGCGTGATGCCCGGCCAGCCCTTTGATCCCGCCGCACCTTCGGTATCGGACGACGTGCCGATGCTGATCGGCGACACCAAAGACGAGTCGGCGATCTTCCTCGCGCCTGACGACGCAGTGTGGAACCGCACCGTCACCGAGGACGATCTCCGCAAACGCATTGCTGCCGTCGCCGGCGAGGCGACCGACGCTTTGCTGACCTACTACAAGCGGCGCGACCAGGCGGCGAGCCCCTCCGATCGGTTGATCACGGCGCTCACCGCGTCGAACTTCGGCGTGCGCACCGTGCTCCTGGCGGAGCGCAAGGCCGCGCGGGCCAAGGCGCCCGTCTGGACGTACCGCTTCGACTGGGAGACGCCCGCCTTCGGCGGGCGGCTGAAGGCGCCGCACTCCGTCGAGGTCCCGTTCGTCTTCGATACGCTGCATAAGATCGGCGAGCCGCACCGCAGGCCACACGCCCAAGCGCTGGCCGATCGCGTGTCGAAGACGTGGGCCACTTTCGCGCGCAACGGAGATCCCGGCAACGCGACGATCCCGACTTGGCTGCCCTATGCCGCCGAGCGCCGCGCGACGATGCTTCTCGACGACGAATGCCGCGTCCTCGACGACCCCGATGGCCAAGTACGGCCGCTCTGGAGCAAGGTCGCTGCCGGCTGACACCGGTCAAGGAGCCTGTGCGAGAGCCTTGGCCACGGAAACTACTGCGACAGGGAGGCAGCGACGGGGGCCTTTGTCGAGATCATCCGCGAGGCCTGGTGCAGGGTGTTGCTGGGACATCTGCCGCCGCGAAGCACCACGCTGCCGGCCATCTCGACCGCGGGCAACTTTGCGTCGCCTCTTGCGAGCCGCATGGTCCGGCGGGCGTTGGATCGGGCGCTCGCCGATGCAGGTGGGCCGCCCGACTGGGTTCGCGCGATCGACGGCATGTCGGGCCAGAAGTACCGCACGTTCATCAGCGAACTCGTCAAGTCCCTGCCCGACGCGCGATATCTCGAAGTCGGCTCCTACGTCGGTTCGACGGCGGCAGCGGCGCTGGCCGGCAATGACGTCACGGCTGTCTGCGTCGACAATTGGTCGCAGTTCGGCGGGCCCAAGGAGACCTTCCTGGCCAACATGGCGCGCGTACGATCGTCTTCGCCCGGTGTCGACTTCCGCTTCATCGAAGGCGACTTCCGGCGCATCGACTTCGCCTCGATCGGACGATTCAACATTTATCTGTTCGATGGCCCGCATGAGGAGCAGGACCAATACGACGGCATCAAGATGGCGATGCCGGCGCTGGATCGTTGCGTCATTTTGATTGTCGACGACTGGAATTGGTCGGCGTCGCGGATCGGAACCTTTCGCGCCATCAGGGCTGCCGGCTGCTCCATTACATGCTCAGCGGAAATTCGCACCACGCTCGACAATTCGCATGCCGCGAACTACGGCAAGTCGAGCGACTGGCACAACGGATATTTCTTCGCAGTACTGACCAAGCGCCACTGACACTGGGTCCGCGTCACACGCACTTTGCGTTGTGCCATCAGCGGATGCGCACACAGCGGGAGCGGCCAAATTGGGGTCTTGCCTGACTGATGCGACCCACGGTGGCCGCCCCCGGCGCGCCGTCCGTATGATCCCGCTATGCTGGTGCCCGAACGCTTGCGCCAGCAATCGTCGCGGCACGTTGACCCGGTGGAAGCATCTAAACCTCCGTCTCGGACATCGAACGCCATAATCCAGACACGCGACGGCCCGCCTGTCAACGTCGAGTGAGACGAGAGTGCAACCTTGCTGTGCTGAAAGTCACAGTCACAAGCGCGCGTTCTGGTGCTCCATGCCCTCCGGACGCTTGTTCGCCGTTGGAGGCGGAGAAATGAAGAGCATTTGTTTCCTGTCGCTGATCGTTTTGGCCGCGCTTGCCTGGGCATTCGTCAGTCCACCGGTAGCGGAGCCGCAGCTTCGATCGGTTGCGTCGGGCGCGACGACGTCCGACCCGGGGATCGCGCCACACGCCACCGCCGTTTCGAATCTTCTGGACGCGCATCGGCCGCCGATTCCCCTGATGCGAAACGTTCGCGCGTTGCCGACGACTGCGGCCACCCCCGATGTCGCCGTGGCCGATGCGGAAGTCCAGCCGGCGGACAATCTCGACGTCGGAACGGCCAAGGCCGCAATCGAAGCCGACGGATACAAACGCGTGAGCGTGCTCGGCAAGGGCAGCAACGGCAGTTGGCGAGCCAAGGCCTATCGCGGCCAGACCGAAGTCGAGCTCATCGTCGACGGCACGGGCCGGGTGTCCGCCCAGTAATCGCGCCAGGCCGTCGCCCAGGTCCGTTGGACCTGTGTGCGCACCGCGCCATTACCGGCGCACGACGCTTGTCAGGGCATCGAGAAGATTCCAGCGCGGTGGCCGTTCGGACCGCGACGTTCCCTTTATCCAGTAGTCGATCTGTGCGTCTCGAAAGCCGTCGGCGGCCTTGAGCTCCAGCCACTCGTTGAGATAGTGCCGGAAAATCGCGGCATTGGGCGGCACCAGATAGGTGAACAGGATGGGCCCTCGCGTATTGGCCGGTGCGACGGCGGTGAAGCCGGGATGCGCCGCCGCCCAGGGGATCGCCTGTTGCAGCGACCAGATCACGCCGTCGACCTGACCGCCGCTGAGGGCGGGCAGGACGTCCTCGCCGCGCAGCACCGAGACGCCGGCCTTGGGAAACAGCAACTGCACCATGGGCTCCAGCACCGGACCGTCGCGGACCGCGAGCCGCAGGTTGGGCATCGCATCGATCTCCGCGCGGTCGAGAAAGTGATGCGCGCGCTCGGAGCGCACGATCACGGCGAGCGGGCTTTGGTAGTAGGCATGCGAAAGCGCCAGCGAGCGCAGCCGATCGTCGGTTTCGTAGATGCCCGACATGGCTATATGGAAACGCTGCTCCTGCAGGTCGCGCTCCAGATTGGCCCATACGTAGGGAACGAGCTCGAGCCGGACGCCGAGATCGCGCGCCAGCTCGTAGGCGAAGGAAATGTCGAAGCCGACGAGCTCGCCCCGTCCATTCCAGTAGCTGAACGGTGGCGCGTCCGCATTGTAGCCGACGCGCAGGACGCCACTCGCGCGGATCGTCACCAGCGTCGGATTGCCGTCGGGCGCGACTGCGGTTTGTGGCGTGGCCGGCGAGCGTATCACGGTGACATCGAGCCCCTCCGCGAGTCGGGGATCGACGGTGAGGGCGTGAAGCCCGCTGACGGCCGGCCGCAGCAGCAGCGGGCGCAGCGCCGTCCCTCCGGCCAGCGCGATGCCGAACGTCGCAACCGTCAGCGCCGCGGCCACGGCGGCGCGGCGGGGCCGCAGCCGCACCTTGCCGAAATAGATCAGGGGAACCAGCATCGTGGCGAAGCTGAAGCCCATCACCGACAGCACCACCTGGCCGTACCGCGTCACCGTCCAGGTTTCGAGGAACAGGTCCGTCAGCTCCGGCGGCAGGTGCAGCCAATGGCCGATGAAGACGACGCCATCGACGACGGCGGTCGGCGAGCCCAGGCCCGACAACAGCGTCCACAAGGGCAGCAGCAGCTCTTCCGGCGTCGTCAGCGTCACCTTGTATTCGTAGGCGGCGTAGAGCATCAGCAGGTAGAGGAAGTAATTGCCGAGCTGCGCCAGCACGTAGCTCAGCGCCAGCACGGCCTTGATCACGTTGCTGCGCTCCTCGTTGTCCGGACAGCCCGCCGCAGTCGCCATGCGCCCGGCCGCGCGCTGGACGAACGGGAGGGACACGACGGACAGGGTGGTGACGACCGAGATGACCAGCGCCGGCTGCAGCTCCTTCACGATCTCGCGGTGGCTGCCCGGCACGAGCGCCGCCATCACGGCGGGAAGGACGACGAAAGCGAGCAGCAGCGTGCCGATCAGGAACAGGGCGACATAGAGCAAAAGCCCGCTCAGGCGCGCCGGCTCGATCGTGCCGGCGGCGACGGCGAACAGCGCGAACACGCCGATGGGGGCAAAGCGGACGATCCAGCCCCATAGCGTGACGCTCGCCACCTGGATGGCTTCGAGGACCTCGAACAGCGCCGACTTGCGCTCGATTTTCTGGATCGCGATGCCGTAGACGATGGCGAAGACGGCGATCGCCGGCACATAGTCCCGCCCCAGGGCATCGATCAGGTTGGCCGGAATCAGCAGCTTGAGGAAATCGCCTTCGCCATGAATGGCCGCCGGCGTCAGCACGCTGGGGTCAGGCGTCGGCGGAATGACGCGCGCGAGCAGCCAGATGGCCGCCAACGTCACGCACCACAGGAAGAGATAGACGCTCCAGCCCGAGCGAAACAGCCGCCCTGCCTCGGCCGGCGTCAGCCGTCCCAGGCCATAGATCAGCGCGCAGATCAGATAGGGATAGACCGCGATCCGCAGCATCATCGCATAGGCCGCGCCGAGCGGCTGCAGGACGATCGTCCGCTCGCCCAGCACCACGCCGGCGACCATTCCGGCGACCGCACCCAGCACGACCCACATCGGCAGGGGAATGGTCCTGAGGCCGCGTTTCCCGGCTTTGGCGACCGCGCTCACGATCGGCCGCCGTTCCGGTTCACGACACCGAGCCCAAGCCGGCGACCCGCACGGACGGCCGGCGATCGGTGCGCGCCGCGAGCAGCCTGCTGGCGTCGGCATCCCGGCCCGCCTTGAGATAGGCCGCCACGAGCGTGTTCTCCACAAGGTCGCGTTGAGCGCGGCTGCCGCCGATGCGCACGGTCTCGGCCAGCGCCGGTTCGAGCGTGGCGATCGCTGCCGTCCAGTCGCCCCGGCCATAGGCGGCAAGGCCCGCCGCCAGGCGCGGCACCACGTCGCCGGCCGGCGAGCGGCCGGAGGCGGCGCGCTGCTCGAGTTCCGACACGATGCCCGCCAGAGCATCCTGGTCGCCGACCGCGACGGCAGCGAGCGCCCGGTGGACATCGACGAAGGCGATGCCGGCCTTGGGGAAGGATTTTTGGGCGTAGTCGCTCGCCTCTCGCCACAGCGGCGTCCGCCGGGCATGGCCGGCCAGTTCGGCGCGCCACAGGAAGGCCGGCGCATCGGTGGCGACATTGAGGGCAGGGCCCCAGGCGCCGCCGGGATGGACCTGCTGTTCGTAGACCTGCCAGGCCCGCGCCGTATCGCCGAGCATCAAGGCGAACAGCGCGACGTGCCAGGAGATGTGGCAGTGCATCAGCCCCTCGCGCGGATAGGCCGGCAGCCACGAGTCGAGATAGTCGAGCGCGGCGCGATCCTGGCCCTGCTCGTACAGCACGTGGGCCTTGATGTGCGCGCCGTGCGCGTTGCGCGGATTTTTCGCCAGGCTGCGCTCGATCAGGTCGAGCGCCTCGTCGAGCCGGCCAACCTCTTCCAGCGCGAACGCATAGACCGCCTGGAACCACCAGTCGTCGGCGAGATGCGGACCGAGCGCCTCGAGGAAGGCCACTTGCTCCGGCTCGCGACCCTGCCGCCCGCTGAAGCCTATGAGGCCGAATACGCCGGTGGCCGGCGCCGCGACCATGGCGTCGCGCGGATGCGCGGCGAGATGCAGCCGTGTCGCCGCCAGCGCTTCGACCGGCTTGCCCTCGATGGCGAGGCACAGCGCATCGACATGGCTCTGCTCGCGCGATGTCGCGCCGAAGCCAAGCGCGCGGGCACGCGCCGCCGACTGTCGCGCACCGCCAACGTCGGCCATCAGGAAACGCGCCCGCGCGAGTGCGGCATGGGCGAGCGCGAAGCCGGGATCGGCCTCCACGGCGCGCGTCAGCAGGGCTGAGTCGCCGTGCCAGGCGGTCAGCACACCGTCACAACCGGCGATATAGGCGTCGCGCGCCGTTTCGGATGGCGTGCTGATCGGCAACCCATAACGGTCGGCGAGCATGACGACGATTCCCCCGCAATCTGCCGTCGAGCGTGCCGGCAATGCCGCGGCCATTCAAGCGAGAACGCCCGAATGACGGTTTGTCGTGCGGGACGCGGGTGTTATCTCTCCGTTCAGATCCAGGCGCAGGGAGGTCTCGTGTCCAGTGAACTGAAGGGAAAGGTCGCGCTCGTCACCGGCGCCAGCCGCGGGCTGGGCGAGGGCGCAGCGCGCGCGCTCGCGGCGGCCGGTGCGGCGGTCATGGTGGCGGCACGCGACGGCGCGTCGGCCGGCATCGTGGCGCGCGATATCGCCGCCACGGGCGTTCGTGCCCTGGCCCGGTCCTGCGATGTCTCGGACTATGCGGCCATCCAGAAGGTCGCCGCTGAAACAAAGGCGAGCCTGGGCAGCATCGACATACTGATCAACAATGCCGGCGTGATCGACCCCATTGCCGAGGTCGCGAACTCCGACCCGGCAGCCTGGGCGCAGAACATCTCGATCAATCTGATCGGCGCCTATCATGTCGTCCGTGCGGTGTTGCCCGACATGCTGGCCAACGGCGGCGGGTCGATCGTCAATGTCTCGTCGGGAGCGGCCTACAGACCTCTCGAGGGATGGAGCGCCTACTGCGCCGGCAAGGCCGGGCTGGCGATGCTCACCAGATCGATCGAGCTCGAGACCGCAGAGAAGGGGATCCGCATCTTCGGCTTCTCGCCGGGTACCATCGACACCGACATGCAGGCGAAGATCCGCGCGTCCGGCATGAACATGATCAGCCGTATCCCGCGCGGCGACCTCTCGCCGGTCGAGCATGCGGTTCGCGGCCTGATGTATTTGTGCACGTCGGCCAGCGACGATCTCAACGGGCAGGACGCCTCGATGCGTGACGAGGCCTTTCGGCGCCGTATCGGACTGGCTTGAGGTCGCATCTTGCGAGCGTCCGACCGTGGCGTAGACTAGGCGACGTGAAGCGCCTTCTCCTGTCCCTGTCGGTGCTGATGCTGGCGCCGGCGGGCCCCTCTGACGCACAAAGCGGCGACGCGGCCTATTGCGCCCAGCTTACCTTGCTCTATCGCCGCTACGTCGAGAACTCGCCGGGCCGCCAATACGACGCCGATGCGGCGATCGCGCTCGACGATTGCAAGAACGGCAACACGGCAGCGGGCATCCCGGTTTTGGAGAAGAAGCTGCTCGAGTCTGGATTCACGCTGCCTGAGAGACCCCGGCAATAGCCGAACGCGGCGATCTACTGCGCCTTCGATCGTTTGAAGTCGCGATAGCTTTGCCAGGTTGCAGCGACCAGACCGGCAGACGTCGCGGCCCAGGCTGCGAGCGCCACCCAGACCATGACACGCGATATGTCTGCCAACGGCGGAAAGTCGGCGGCAAGCGAGAGACGCAGACTGGCCAGGGCATACATGCCGAGCGGGAACACCAGGCTCCAGAGGATCGGGGTGTAGACGAGGGGGACGCGCCGCACGCCGTGCTTCCAGATACCGAGGAACACCAGGAGCGGAATCCACCATGTTGCCCATGCCCACATCATCAGCGTGACGCCGTCGATGAAGGGTCGCATCGCGTTCAGGAACGGCATGCCGCTGTCGGTGGCGATGAGAACCGAGCCGGCATTGGTGCTGATCGCCGCGGCGCCCATGACCACCCACAGCAGGGCCGTGATGTCGTCGGGTCCGACGTCGAAGAAGAAAAGCCGATAGGCGAAGAGCGCGATGAAAATGCCGTAAAGTCCGAGCCCGACACCCCACAACATGTGAATGAGCACGAACACGCCGTTGCCGAGATCGCCCGGGCCAGGCGCGACGAGGGCGCCCAGGACGACCAGCGACTGGGTACCGACAATGGCGTTGAGCCAGGCGCCGTGTATCACGTCGGCGCCCCGCTTGGTGTTCAGGAAGGTGAGAACGGCAAAGCTGAAATAGATCAGCGCGACCCAGACGACCAGAGCGAACAGCCATAGGTAGAGCGCGGCGCTCGCCTGGCCGCGCAGATGGAGGCCGACGCCAAACACATCGGTGCCGGCGACGATGGTGAAGAACGCGAAGACAAGGCGAGGATCGATCAGGTCCGACCACGCGGCCCGCCGGAAGCGCGCAAACCGTAGAACCGTGAGCGCCATCAGCCAGGGATAGGCGACACTGTTGACGGCAAACAGCGCATCGGACCATTGGCGATGACCTTCGAAGAACAGGCCGTTAGAGATGATCCCTGTCGCCATCACCAGGGCAAAGCTGCCCGGATAGAGCGTCGCGATCTGGCTACCCGACCAGGTTTGCGGCTTTGGCAGCACCGACGCTGCCCGTTCTGAAGGCGACATGGCGCCCGATCACTAAGCGAGGGGTCAGCCGCAATCAACTCGGTTGACGGGCCTGCGCCATGTCGTTGCCTGCCGACGCGGCGGCCTGCTACATAGCTTTTCGCCCGCGACGCCATTGTCTCGCCCGGAGGATCCGTCTTGAGTGCTGGAGATCGACCGACGAAGCCGTCGATCTCGGATGGTCTCTTCTACTGGGTCGCCGGCGCCTGCGGCTTCGCCACCGGGATCGTGGGCGGCGCCTTCCATCTCACCGTCGATGCCCTGTCGCGCTGGCCGATCTGGCTGACCGAGCGTCTCGGCCCCGGCCCGCTCACGATCGCCGCCGCCGCGGGCATCGCCGCGGTGGGGGTTACCTTGGCGTTCCTGCTGACGCGATACGTCGCACCGGAGGCCGCCGGCAGCGGCGTGCCGGAGGTCGAAGGCGCGCTCGAAGGATTGCGCGAGGTGCGCTGGCGGCACATCCTGCCGGTGAAGTTCCTGGGCGGCGTGCTGGGCCTGTCGTCGGGCCTGGTCGCGGGTCGCGAAGGGCCGACCATTCACATGGGCGCGGCCATCGGCGCCGCGCTGTCGGAGTGGCTGAAGCTGAGCCGCCTCGATCTCCACGCGCTGCTGGCCGCCGGCGCCGCGGCGGGCCTGGCCGCCGCCTTCAACGCGCCGCTCGCCGCCATCCTGTTCGTGATCGAGGAAACGCGAAAGCAGTTCCGCTACACCTTCCGCTCCTATGTCGGCGTGATCGCGGCGTCGGCGGCGAGCGCGCTCGGCATGGAGCTGGTGGGCGGCACCGCGCCGCCGCTCAGGATCGACACGGCGGCCGTGCCGCTCTTGCTGCTGCCGATCTTCATGGTGCTGGGCGCGGGCCTCGGCATGTTGGGCGTACTGTTCAATCGTTGCCTGGTCACGGCGCTCGACTGGCGGGCCGCGGCGTTCCGACGCGCACCTTTCGCCTTCGCTGTCATCGTCGGAGCGGCGGTGGGGGCGCTGGCGACCGTCCTGCCGTTCGCGGTACGCGGCGGCGAGACCTTGATTCCGCGCATGGTCGTGACCGAGCTGCCGATCCTGACCCTGCTGCTGATCGCCGTCGTGCGCTTC
>Ga0210402_10000258_pt1 | contig 60400 bp, 48 predicted proteins | sample IncBWC7MmetaG_FD_161055 | JGI IMG/M metagenome (GOLD analysis project Ga0210402, IMG submission 161055) | Forest soil microbial communities from Barre Woods Harvard Forest LTER site, Petersham, Massachusetts, United States - Inc-BW-C-7-M | ecosystem: Environmental > Terrestrial > Soil >... | reverse complement strand
AGTACGAGAGCGGAGGCGACGAACGCCGAGACAGCCAAAGATGGAATGCGCATTTTCGGAGCGTATCAAACCACGGAGCACGCAGACTCCTCCCCGATCTTTGTGTCTGTGTGGTGAAGGTTGGATGGGAACCGAGTGGGAGACGAACCATGGTGAACAATCTTCTTCGGCATCCACTGAAGTAGCGTTACAGACAAAACCGCGAGGGGCGAATCGCTCGCCCCTCGCGAGAGGTGTTCAGCCGTTAGTACCTGCGGTAACTGCGGGAGTGGTGACGATAGGCCGTGCTGCGCATATGCCGCAACGACTGCACGCCGTTCCCGACCGCCGCGCCAATGACTGCTCCCGGCGGGCCGGCGACGGCCGCCCCGGCAACGAGGCCGATGGTCGTCCCTTTGAGACGGCTTTTCGGCTTGGACCAGTCATTTCCGAATGCGGTGGTGGCCGGAAGAAGCAGGGCCACCGAAAGGACACCTGCAATCAGTCTGTGCTTGTTCGAGGATTCCATCGTGAACCTCCTTGCCACCGATCATTGCGAAGGCGATACCAGACTTGATGGCTTGTAACCTGCTGACAGAGAATGAGTTGGTGTCAAACTCAGGCTGAGTTCCGGCAGAGAACGCTCCGCCGGCGAAACCGTAACAACTTGTCCATCTCAAGCTACGGAGTTCGTAGTAGCATCACAGGAAGTCGTAGGAGCTATGAGCGAAGCACCCTTATCGATGAAACCAAACACGTTCCGGCTGCTGGCGGTCCTCATTCTGACCGTGGCGGGCTGTACACACACAGTGGCGACCTCGCCGCACATGCCGGGCAGCGTGTTCCGCGATTGTCCGGATTGCCCCGAGATGGTGGTAATCCCGGCGGGGACGTTCACCATGGGCTCGCCGGCAGCGGAGAAATCGTGGGCGGCCGGTCACGGCGGCAATCTGCAATCGGTTGCTGATGAGTCGCCGCAACACCAGGTTTCGATCCGCTCCTTCGCACTGGGCAGGTACGATGTAACCCGGGACGAGTACGCGGCATTCGTGCGGGAGACAGGGCATTCCGCGGGCGATGGTTGCTATGAGTCCAGCATGCCGAAATCGGCCATGCGGGCGGACGCCAGTTGGCGTACGCCCGGTTTCGCACAGACCGCGCGCGACCCCGTGGTATGCGTTAACTGGCAGGATGCACAAGCGTATGTCGCCTGGCTGAACGGCAAGGTGCGCACCGCGGGCGACGGCCGCTATCGACTGCCCACGGAATCGGAATGGGAGTATGCCGCGCGCGCGGGAACGGCAACCCCCTTCTGGTGGGGTGACGACGACGGCAGTGCCGTTGACCATGCCTGGTACAAGAGCAATTCCGGCGGCCAGACGCATCCGGTGGGATTGAAGCCCGCGAACCGATTCGGTCTTTACGACATGGCCGGTAACGTCTGGCAATGGACGGAGGATTGTTACGCGGAGAGCTACGCCGGCGCTCCGGGCGATGGGAGTGCAAGCGAGACGGAAAAGGACTGCCTTCGCTCCGATCGCGGCGGCTCATGGTCCTATCCCGCCTGGCTCCTCCGTTCTGCCACCCGCGAGAGGAACCCCGCCGGCTACCGCGACACCATGATGGGATTCCGCGTGGCCAGGACGCTGCCATAAACGTTTCGCATCGGTCCAGGGTTGCTCGCAAACGCTCGCACCCCCGCCAACTGCCTGCGTTGTTCGTGGTGACCGACAACGATGACCAGCCGGTTCCTACCGGCTAGGCCCAGCGGGGACGACCTTCGGTTGTCCCGTTTGCGGTGCAGTGAATCCGGTCAGATATCCAAGCGAGCGGAGTCTCTCGAGATCGGGGCCCTCGACGTGCGCCGTTGCCGACTGGGGCGGAGTCCTGCGCGTGTACTCGAGCAATTTCACATCGAGTGTGCGGCTGACGTCGGGGAGGCCGGCCGGATTCTCCTCGTCCGGGTCGTTTTCCAGATCGAAGGTGTAGGAGACGGGAGGATTGATGGTGATGATCCTCTTCCAGCGGCCGGACCGCACGGCGAATTGCGGAGGGCCGTAGGCGACACCCGACGCAAAAAGCGTGCGTTGGGGCGCGCGTTGCAGCTCGCTCAGCGTAAGGCCCGGTAGCGTGGCGGGGCGTTTCAATCCGCATAGCTCGGTCACGATCGGCGCTACATCGATGAGACTGGCCGGCGTCGTCAGGGCAGACCCTTGCCCGTCGCCGGCCCAGATGTACATCGGGATATCGAGGATCTCTTCGAAAAGAGCCTGACCGTGTCCCGTTCCCGTGCCGGATATCAGCCGTGGATCGCTCATGAGCAGCGGCGATGCGGCATGCTCGCCGAATGCCTCGCCATGATCGGCGACGACGATGACGGTGGAGTGATCGAGCCGTCCCGAGGCGCGGAGCCCGTTCAGCAGCGATGCGATCTCCTCGCGCGTCTGCCGGACAGTGGCGGCGTAGTGGAGGAAGTCCGCGCAGCGATCCGATGACGCGTTCTCGCAGACGCCCGCCGGGGCGATCCGGCGCCAGTCGGCCAGCAGACGCGCATCGTACCGGGCCAACTGTTCGCGCATTTCCGAAGGGGTCTCGCGATGAGCGTCATGGACGTCCATCAGGTGGAGATAGATGGCCGATCTCTTCGGCCAGTTGCGTTCGTTCAGAGCTCGCAGCACGGCGGGGACAATGGCCTTGCTCTCAGTCTGCTGAACCGACGCGATCCCGCGCAGCAGGCCGACCCGGGAGAGCCAGGGGGTATCAACCCACGCGGCCGTCTGGTAGCCGACCCGGCTCAGCCGCTCGAAGATCGTCGTGACCGCCGGGCTGAGCTCGGACGGCAGCACATTGTCGACATTTGCAATGGCGGTCTTGAAGTTTCCCGCGCCGTGTACCGCTGGATAGCGTCCGGTCAGGAGCGAGCCCACCGCCGGCACGGTCCAGGACGACGCCGACCACGCATTCTGCAGGCGGTAGGCTTTCTGGCTCCAGGGCGTCAGCCCATCCGCGATTCCCCCCTCGTCGGCATGCGTGAAAGTGTCACGCCGACAGGCGTCGATGCAGATGAGGATGACCGTGTGATCCGACCGGCCGATTCCGGTAAATGAGTGGTGGCCGTACGTCCAGACCGCCACCGTCATGATCAGAGTGGCCAGCAGCAGGAAAAGGGGCTTTTTCATCACGGAGAGTTACGCCGGGAGTCGAGCTCTCGTTGAACGAGAGACGGCGCAGGCGCCGATCCGTGTACGCGTGATCCACACTTTCTTTGTGCCGTTACCATCCCAGGTGTTTACGATGAACGCTGATGTCTTTTCTGCCGAGTGATGAAGAGCGGGAGTGGCTGGGGCGATCGCTGCGCGAGATCATCCATAAGAGGGGCATCGCGCAGTTTGCGTGCGCTCCTCTGCTTACGCCGTCGGATGACGACTTTCCCGATCCGTGGGACGGCAGCGTCAGGGCCGCCCATCGCCTCACGCAACGGCTCATGCAGCACGCCGGCATCGGCAGGCTGAACATTTCCCTTACCGCGCTTCCGGACGACGACGCGGCCCCGGATGACGTCTGGGATGCGGGGACGGCCGGATGGTTTTCCGGCATCGACCGCGGCCGGGCCCGATTCGGAATTCGGCCGAAGGAGATCGACGATCCGGACGCCGTCGTTGGAATCATGGCCCATGAGGTCGCGCACGCGTGGCGGCAGAGCTGCGAGCTGGTCGATCCCGATCGGGACGCCGAGGAGCATCTCACCGACCTGACCACGGTCTACCTCGGGTTCGGAATTCTGACCACGAATGTCTCGGAGCGCTTTCGCTCGTGGCGGAAGCTGCGGGCGTCGGCGTATCAAACCAAGTCGATGGGATATCTGCCACCCACGGCGATGTCGTGGCTGCTCGCTCTGCAGGCGAGTGCGCGGGACGACCGGAACGAACGTGCCGCAATCCGGCGCTACCTCGAGCCCAATCAGAAGGGATGGTTCGACGAGTCGATGAAGGAGATCGCCTCCGATCCCCGCTACCTCGACGCGCTGATGCTCCCTCCGCGCGCGAGCTGGCCTGCGCCAATGCGCATTCCGGTCACGGTGGTTGATCCACGGCCGGATGACGTTCGTGAAGCGCCGTCCGCGAGCGAGCGGGGAGAGACGACGCGCAACGCCGGCCAGACCGCCTACCGGATCATTGCCAGTCGTCCGGCTGTCCGCCTTTTCATCGGCACATGGCTCGGAGCGATGGCCGGTTTGATAGCGGTGATGGCCGTGGGAGCCATCTCGGAGAGCCTCTCGAGCACCAACCGGATGATGCTGGCCATCGTCGCCGCCTGCGCCGTTGCCGGCGCGATCGTGGCGTTGTCCCGTCCTCGCTCGTACCGCTGCAGCGACATCTCCTGCCGCGCTCCGGTGTCACGCGACGCGATGGCCTGCCCACACTGCGGAAGCGCATTCGCCCGTACGATCTCCCCGAGGGAGTGGCGCGACGTTCAGGAACAGGATCTCGAGCGAAACGCCGCCAGCATGGACTTCCCCGACTGCGCTGATTGTGAGCCCGAGATGCCGTGCGCGGTTCATGGAGGGGAGTGAAGGCCAAATCGGATCTTGGGGAAGCTCTCCGACGCACGAAGGTCTGAGGATCAGACTTCAGGAGGCTGGCGGACGGATGCCGGCAGAAGGTTCGTTCCTCGATGTCGTCTTCGGGTGAACGGCCGGCGTGTCCTCGGTGATCTTTGTACTACTCACCGATTTCTGCGTACGGCGCGGAGATTTTCTCCCCGTCTTTGGGTTGCCGAGAGGCCGTCCGGAGGCCCCAAGGACAACGGTTGCGCGCGGAGGCGCGTACCACAATTCAGCCCCGCGCTCGGCGTAGCGCGAGCGCGGGGCATCGGTGGTGGTACGGAAGTGCGGCCGCGGAGGCGGCCGCCACAGGAGCTTTGCGGATCGCGCTTCTGTTGCGAATTGGGCGGCGTTGTCCCGGCCGCCTCCGCAGCCGGCAAATTGGCGACACCCTGGCACCCCGCGCTCGCGCTGCGCCGAGCGCGGGGCTGAATTGTGGGGCGCGCCTTCGCGCGCATCGGCGAGGACTGTCGTCACGTTGGGTTGCGGGCGAAGCCGACGTGTTATCAATCGCCTTCCAGGGACGCAGCGACTAACCCGGCCACGCCAGCGCCATTCCCAGCTCAGCATCGCCGCCGCCAGCTTCTCCGCATGCGCCGAGGCGACGTCCTACAGCTCCCGCGTCAGAATCGCATCGACCGACATCCCCTGCCGGTGCGCCAGCACCCGCAACATCGTCCGCTGATACCGAGGAACTCGTGCCCGAAGCTCCACAAGCCGGATCGCATCCGACAGCACCCGTGAATCAGTTCGGGTTGCGAGACGTTACGTCGATATCTTCCCAGTGGAGGGATTCGTGCCAGGGAGGAACGACTTCCGAGAGTTCTCGGACCGAATAGCCGAGGAACGTGTCACGTAGTTCGTTGTCATCTACTTTCTTGCGGATCCTGCCGATCAGCAACACTCCTTCGGCACGCCGCGATGACGGTGCTCGCGAATCCCGGATGATGTCATCCGCCCAGAACGGTGTGGCGGCGTCACTGCACGAGAAGAACAGGCGGCCGGCTGCCCAGCGATGCGGTCGGCGCTTTTCGTTGAGGAAACGGCGTAGCCATTCGCGCGCCCACCGTTCGCGGTCGAGACGCTGAATGGCGATTTGCCCGATTCGATCCACCCAGCGAGAAGGATCTGGTGCGCTCAGTCGCTGGCGGAGCGACGCATTCTCAGGCATCCACCCTGCTATGAAACGAGCGCGCGCCCGGTCGGCCTCCTCGCCTGTGTCGAGCAACGCTTCCACCACCGAGGTCAATCTAGACAGAGATTCGAGGCGCGCACCTATGGCAACGCTTACCAGCTCCGAGTTCGAGCGGCAATCGACGACGAGCTCTCGCAGTAACTCGCGGGCGAGGCCGTCGTCGATCGTCGGATCGTGTATGTCGACTAGTGTCCAGTCCAGACCCTTGACGACAAATTGTTCGTGGAACGATGCTCGGCTGCGCTGAAAGGGGTACGCAATAGCCCATAAACTCTTAACAGCAGGATGGCGCGTCTTCAGCGCGCGCCGAAGGGTCGGAACAAGCACACCGGCGTCCACTCGCCATCCGCCGCGTGACTCCAGCAGATTGCCGACCCAACCGTCAAAGGCGGAGTCGCTGATCTCGTCGGCGATTCCCTCTGGATACTGTGCCGACATTCCGAGCACGTGTCGCGTGAGGCTATCGTTGACTCGCGACGCGAGCCGCTCAATTCCTGCCGCGACCGCGACGGCATCGTCAACTCCTTCGGCACCGTTGTGACGCGCAGTTAGGGGAGCTGAGCACGCACGACCGATCCATTCTGCGCCATGCACGCCCGGATTGCGCTTCGTATGGAGAAACGCCTCGTACTGCCACGCCTCCTCGGACAAGGAACCAGCGATATGGACGAGAGGCCGAGCGCGCTTGCCGGCGTTGTCGTGGCGATTCGCGAATATCTCAGCAGTGTGCGCGCGGCGTCTCCACCACTATCCTCTTGGGACACGTCGCTGATGAGTCGCGCCAGATCAGCAGATGAAGCTTCCCATCCGCCCTGATTGGCAAGGAAGTACCGTGCCCTCTTGAGGCGACGAGGATCACGCTCTTTTCGAACGACCTGGGCCGTTCGTCTGCGCAATTCATCGTTTCCTGTCGCCGCGAGCACTTCGTAGAACTCCGTCCACTCGAAATCGCCAAACGGATGATCCAGAAGAAGGCGGAGACGCTCCGACGGCGGCGCACCAGCCATCACACAGAGATATGCGCGTCGCAGTGCATGCTGGAAGCCGGTGTCTTTTGCTGGAGTGACCCGTATGAGGTCGAGAAGTTGCCCACGCTCAGCACGTGTCAGAAGTGCTGCGTTGTCTTCGAGCGCCCATGACCAGCTCTCCTCTTCGGCCGCGATGCGCCGCGGAATGTCCGCAAGGAATGCTCGCACGATGCTCGCTCCGGCGTCTGGAGCCCACGCGGCAAGCGCAGGTTCTAGATGTTCCAGATCAAGATCGTCCAAAGTTGTGCCTCGGCCAACGTGCAGCTTTGGCGAGTCATCGAATCGTTCGACGGCGGCCTTTGCAAGTTTTAGACGCCACGCGCCTAGGGGGCGAGGGCAGCCCGGATCGATTGCCAACGTCGCCGCACGCCTGGCCGTGTGCAGCATCTCCTTCGCGTCCTGTGTGTCATCAAGCCCACGAAGTTCAGTTTGACTGAGCGGTCGTGGCCACTCAAACGTCTGCTCCGCGGGGAGCTTCAATTGCAGCTCGATCAGGTCTGCGCGTTCTGAATACCGTATGAGGTCGTGCAGAAACGTCGCGCGCGATGCATCGGGTTTAGCATCGCACGATCGGACCTCATTCTCGAACCAAGCACGACCCGCGCTCGTGAGCAGCATACGAACGGCAAACCGCTCGCCGTCATCAAGGTTCCAATGTGTTACACCGCGTGCGGAGGCCAGCGCGAGAAGATCGATCGGCTCGACAATGGAGTTCGTGTATGCCACCGATAGGCCGAGAGTGTGGCGTTCGCGAACGGACCTACCCGCCGAAGGCGCTGTCAGTCTCAGTTCCAAATCGTGTAACGATCCTTCTGACACAGCAAGTACCACTCGTTGCGTATCGTCTAGTCCGTCGTCACCTTGCAGGAAGCTGTCAGTGGGAACGAGGCGGAACCACCGCCGAATCGCGTCCGCGATGGCGCCCTGGCGGCGAGGCATTTCCGTTTCGATCATTGCTTGCGCGAGAAGAAGTACGGCGCTGTTGACTGAATCCCGTGAGACGACACGCAGCACGGCCTCGATCAGCAACGGTGAGTGGCTCTTTACGTCTTCGAGGTCGTGTTGCGAGAAGTTGCGGGACGACAACCACGCAGCGAGCAGGCAATCGACTGTTCCGGGATTGGTATGAGTGTCGCCGACGAGTATCGACGTCGTGACGGCGGCGCGCAACCAGCGAACCTTCTCGTCGTCATCAGAGTGGGGTTCGAGGATGTCTTTGAGTTTTTCGGCCTGCGCGTTTTCCGGAAGGTGCAGGAGGCTCTCGCGAATGAACAGGCCCATTCCGAGCGCGAGTCTCTCTCGGTCGGGAACGAAGAACCCGTCGGCTTTACGTGTCAAAACACCCTCGGACAGCAGGATGGCCATCGATGCATCGACACTGTCCGTGACTTCTCGCAACTGCCTCAGCACGCCCGAGTAATTCAGTCGCCGCTCTTTTGTCCAGGCGGCGGCGAGACCGGAGAGAAATGCTTTAAAGGTATCGGCATTCAAACGCGCATCCGAGGGCACCTTGTCGAATGCGTCGAAGTAGTGGAGAACATCGGCTGTGATCGCGGAAAACTGGCCCAGCTCGTCACGGTGCTGCAGCATCACGTCGAGATATCGCGGGTGTCGAATCATCGCGGCGGCCGATTCGGGCAGATCTGCCACTTCGCTAGGCACGAGATTCCGGCGCGCGAGCGCGTCCGCAAATTCTTCGTCGTTGTAAGGCCCGAGATTCACGCGATGCTTCTGCCAGGGGTCGAGCCATGACGAATCTTCTTCAAAGTCGCGCGAGCGGCAAGTCACCAGGAGCGCGCATTCGCGCTTCTTCGTCTGTTCGGCATCGGTGTCAAGCTTCAGACTTGTTATCGCTCGGTCACGATCTCCATCTCTTCGGAACGTCTGTGCTTCGGTAGGCAGTGCCCAGAGAACGGCTGTTGACCGCGCCTGACGATCTCTGTACTCGTTCGCGCCGTCCAAGACAATTACGCACCACGCGCCGGCGTCGTTGCGCGACCTTTGGCGCTCGATAAGATTGCTCGCGTGCCGCGCAAAGCTGCCGAGCGCCTCCCGAGCCTCCCGCAAAACTAACGTTTCGACATCGCCGTGCGCCGACTCCACAGCACGTGAGCGAAAGAAGAATACGGGTATCGGGAGTTCTGAAAGATTCTGAACCAGCCATCGATACACCAGCGTCGTCTTTCCGTCATATCGATCACCCGTCACTACTGCAATTTGGCTGATCGCCGTTCCGGTGCACGCCTGCGCCCAGTTCGTCAGCTCAGCTTCTACCGATCGCGAAACAGCCTTCGAGGCATCGTATGGCGTCCCGAAAGCGTTGCCAGCGTTGTTCATAATGAGAGAGCGAAGCCGCTTATTTTGCGACCGTACGAGACGGTGCCATATGGGGAGATCGCGAAGCTCGCGGCGGAGATGCTCTTCCCAACGATCAAAGTCGGGCAATTCGTGGATCTCGTGGAGTGCAGCTCCGATTGCGGTTAGATTTGGTTTTGGGCCTCGCGTCCTCCACTTCGGGTCCGCGAGAATTGCCATGGTGGTAGCAATGTCGGTGGCAGCTAACGCCGCGAGGCCGCCTACACCGAGCAGCTCGGGCTCCGATGCCGTCGCATCGAGAATCTTCACCGCGACGCCCTGTCTCAAACCGGCATCGGTCACCTCCTTACCCGTTTGTGCAGATACCCGGCACGTCGCTACCAGTACCCATAGTTGGAGATCGGGGTACCTACCCACGGCCTGGGACAATTCGCCCTCGAGGGGACCCGTTGTGAGCTGCGTCGCATACCGCTTGTTTTGGATCGCGAACGGGATTTCTGCCATCGCATCGACGCCACTCTGCGTTCCCGCCTTACAAAGGCGAATCCGTTCTCCGGACACTTTTGAAAGCAGCCGTGCGATGAGCTCTTCAAAGCTCCGTTCGCCACTCGGCCGGAGATGCAGCATTGGCGCGACGACGGGGGAAAGTTGGGGATCACTGGAAGTGCGGCGGGGCATCTCGACCCAGATTGTGAACCGTGGTAGCGACCACGTCCACGAAATTGGCGGATACCCAGGGGCCCGGCGTTTCGAATCCAGAGGACGGCTCGACCACTCTGCCTCATAATCCGCCAATGCCATATCCAACGAAGAGGTTTCCCCCCTTGACCCATCCCACCCCCCCACCCCCGCTGGGGCTCGCGTCGTCTTCTTCGATGGACGAGCACCTCTTCCCGAAACTCACCGACGCCCAGATCGAACGTATCGCCGCACACGGGCGGCGACGGGCAGTGGCCAAAGGCGAGGTACTCGTCGAGGTGGGGCAGAAGGTCCTCCCCTTCTTCGTCGTCGTCGACGGCGAGATGCAGGTCTTGCGGCCAGCCGACGGTACCGAGACGCTCATCGTCACCCACCGGCACGGGCAATTCTCGGGGGAAGGCACCATGATCACCGGGCGGCGGGCGTTGTCGCGGATTCGCGTCAGCGAGCCGGGGGAGGTCATCGAGCTCGATCGGGAGCAGTTGCTGGGTCTCATCCAGACTGATGCCGAGTTGAGTGAGATCCTCATGCGGGCATTCATCCTCCGCCGCAGCATGCTGATCGCGCGCGGCCTCGGAGACGTCGTCGTGATCGGCTCGGTGCATTGTGCCGGCACGCTGCGGATCAAGGAGTTTCTGACCCGCAACGGGCATCCGTACGCCTACGTCGACCTCGATCGGGATGCCGAGGCGCAGGAGTTGCTCGATCGGTTTCATGTGAGCGCGGCCGATGTGCCGGTGTTGATCTGCCGCGGCGACGCCGTGCTGCGCAACCCCAGCAATCAGCGGATCGCCGATTGCCTCGGCTTGAACCAGCCCATCGACCCGGCGCAGATGCACGATGTCGTTATCGTTGGCGCGGGGCCGGCCGGGCTTTCGGCGGCGGTCTACGGAGCGTCCGAAGGGCTCGACGTCCTCGTCTTCGAGGCGAACGTCCCCGGCGGCCAGGCCGGCTCCAGCTCCAGGATCGAGAACTACCTTGGATTCCCGACCGGCATTTCCGGGCTGGAGCTCACCGGGCGTGCGTACGCGCAGGCCCAGAAGTTCGGCGCCCAGATCATGATCGCCAAGGGGGCTACCCGGCTGACCTGCGCCCGGCAGCCGTACGCCGTGGAGATTGACGGCGGACAGCGTGTCCTGGCGCGTACGCTCGTCATCGCCACCGGCGCCGAGTATCGCCGGCCGTCGTTCGAGAACGCCACGCGGTTCGAGGGGGCGGGGCTCTACTACGGCGCCACGCCGATGGAGGCGCAGCTCTGCCTGGGCGAGGAGGTCATCGTCGTCGGCGGTGGCAATTCAGCTGGCCAGGCCGCCGTGTTTCTCGCCCAGAGCGTGAAGCACGTGCACCTGCTGGTCCGCGCGGACGGCCTGGCGGAGAGCATGTCGCGCTACCTCATTCTCCGCATCGAGGATAACCCCGGGATTACCCTGTACCCACACACCGAGATCGCCGGCTTCGAAGGGGAAAACCATCTCGAACGGGTCCGCTGGCGTCTCAATCAGAACGGTGATGTTGAGACGCACGACATCCGTCATGTCTTCATGATGACCGGGGCCGCGCCGAACACCGGCTGGCTCGAGCGATGCATCGTGCTCGACGACAAAGGATTCATCAAGACCGGTCCGGATCTATCGCGAGAAGATCTGGCCGCGGCGGGATGGCCACTCACCCGCCCGCCGTATCTTCTCGAAACCAGCCGTCCCGGTGTCTTTGCAGTCGGCGATGTACGGGGCGGCAACATCAAGCGCGTGGCATCTGCCGTCGGCGAGGGTTCCATCGCCATCGCCTTCGTCCATCAGGTACTGCACGAGTAAAGGAGCGTCCATGCCCGATCAACCCTGCGATCACCTCGGCGCCATTACGACGGTCAAACACCCCAAGCGCCACGAGTGCGAGGAGTGCGTGAAGATCGGTTCCCGCTGGGTCCACCTGCGAACATGTCAGGAGTGTGGCGTGACGCACGGCTGCGACGATTCACCCAACCGCCACGCCAGCAAACACGCGCACGCGACCGGCCATCCCGTCATCGCCTCAGCGGAGCCGGGCGAACGCTGGCTCTATTGCTACCCGGATGAGGCGTTCGTCGAGTACTGAAACGAAGCCCGGGACAGATGTGGCACAGACAGACACTCTTGTCTGTGCCCCGGCCGGAGCCGAGCGCCGCTGAGGGCTTGCGAGCTCGAGTCTGCCGAGAGCGGCACAGACAAGAGCGTCTGTGCCACATTGGGCTCCCTACTTGCTCTGCGATATCTGCCCCATCGCCGTCACCCGGAGGCGCCAGCGACGTAGGAGCCGGGAGCGTCGATACTTCCAGCCGCTGACACATCCGCCATCAACATGTCACTCTTGTCCTTGATGATCGCCGGATTGGTGCAATCGCTGTGGACTCGCCGGTAAGCGCAAACCCCGAGAGAAACTTCAATCTTCGGGTCTCGATCACAACTTCTATACTCTCCCTCCCACCACGTCATTCACGAAAAGAATTGAGGGTCCATGAACAAGTTTGCCTTTGTATTTGCACTCTTCGTTGCCACGTCGGCCGCTGCTACCGGCCACACGCTCTACCAGGCGCCCACGCTGAGCCGGACCAGGATTGCCTTTGCGTACGCGGGGGATCTCTGGACGGTGTCGCGCGACGGCGGGGTCGCGGAACGGCTCACGACGTATGCCGGAGTGGAGAGCGATCCGCATTTCTCGCCGGATGGCTCGAAGGTCGCCTTCACCGGTGAATATGACGGCAACACCGACGTGTACGTCATCTCCGCGGATGGTGGGATCCCGCAGCGTCTGACCTTTCATCCCGGCGCCGATCAGGCGGTGGGATGGACGAGTGACGGGAAGAAGGTTCTCTTCCGCTCGTCGCGCCAGAGCGTTCGAGGCTATGGTCAGTTGTTCACGATCGGGCTCGATGGAGGTCTTCCGGAACTGGTGCCGTTGCCGCATGCGGATGAGGGCTCCTTCTCGCCTGACGACTCCCGGATCGCCTATCAGCCGATCTCGCAGTGGCAGCCGGATTGGAAACGGCAGAAAGGGGGACAGACCGGACAGATCTGGATCGCGCGCATGTCGGACTCGTCGATCGAGCGCGTTCCTCATCCCGGATCGAATGACCACGCTCCGGCGTGGTTGGGCGACACCGTCTACTTCATCTCCGACCGCGGCAGCCGTACAGGAACGACCTCGATCTACGCGTACGACACCCGCACCAAGTCGGTCTCCGAGGTGCTGGAGAACAAAGGGCTCGACATCAAGGCTCTCTCCGCCGGTCCTGACGCGCTGGTGTACGAGCAGTTCGGAACGATTTTTCTCCTCGATCCGAAGACGCGCGCGGCGAAGGAGGTGCCCATCACCGTACGCGGCGATTTCCTCGGAATCCGGGCACGGTACGAACCGGCCGCCGATTCGATTCGCGGCGGACGAATCTCGCCGAGCGGTGCCCGCGCGGTGTTCGAGGCGCGGGGCGAGATCATCACGGTACCGGTGGAGAAGGGAGACGCGCGCAATCTGACAAACACCGTGGGGGTCATGGAGCGCGATCCGGCCTGGTCTCCTGACGGCAAGTCCATCGCCTATTTTTCCGACGAGTCGGGCGAGTACGCGCTGGTCATCCGCGATCAGCGCGGGGATCGTCCCGGCAGAAGAATCGACCTCGGCACGCCGGCCACCTTTTACTACACGCCGGTCTGGTCGCCCGACAGCACGAAAGTGGCGTACACCGACCGGCAGCTGAACCTCTGGTATGTCGACGTGGCCACCGGCGCGCGGGTGAAGGTCGACACCAATCCGGTCGGCTTCAACAACGCCGTGCTGGAGCCGCGGTGGTCGCCCGACAGCCGCTGGATCGCTTACTCCCGCCACCTACCGAATCTCGTCCGGGCGGTCTTCGTCCATTCCGTCGAGTCGCACAAATCGACACAGATCACCGACGGACTCAGCGACGTCGTCTACCCGGTGTTCGACCGCAACGGCAAGTATCTCTACGTAGCCGCCAGCACCGACATCGGCCGCGGGCTGAGCTGGGCGGACCTTTCCGGTATCGACAGCGTGGCCACGCGCAATGTCTACGCGGTGGTGCTTCGGAACGACCTCCCGTCACCGCTGGCCCCGGAGAGCGACGAGGAGAAGGCCGATGCGGACAAGAGCAAGGATACGAAGAGCGAGGTGAAGAAAGAGGAGAAGGAGCCGGAGAAGAAAGACGCGAAGGAGCCGGAGAAGAAGGACGACACAAAATCGAAAGCTGAGCCGGTTCGGATCGACTTCGACGGCATCAGCCAGCGCATCCTGGCCTTACCCATCCCGAACGGAAACGTTCAGGGGCTGGCCGCCGGCAAAGCGGGGATTCTCTTCGTCTCGATCGCTCCGCCGTCGTTCTTCGGAAGCGACGACGAAGGCGTCAACGTCACGCGATTCGATCTGGAGAAGCGGAAGGTGAAAGACTTCCTTCACGGCGTGAATGCATTCGACGTGTCGGCCGATGGGGAGAAGGTTCTCTATCAGAAAAAGAAAGAGTGGGCGATCGCACCGGCCGCCGAGGAGCCGAAAGCGGGGGAGGGAGCTCTGAAGATTGGAGCGATCCAGATCCGCATCGATCCGCGAGCCGAGTGGCGGCAGATGTTCCGCGACGTATGGCTGGGCGAGCGCGATCATTTCTACGATGAGAATCATCACGGGCTCGACCTCGAAGCGGCGAAGAAATTCTACGAGCCATACCTCGACGCGGTGGCCAATCGCGCCGATCTGAGCTATCTCTTCCGCGAGATGCTCAACCAATTGACGATCGGGCACATGTTCATCCGCGGCGGCGACATGCTGGAAACGAAATCCGTTCCGGGCGGTCTCCTCGGCTGTGACTTTCAAGTCGAGAATGGGCGCTACCGTTTCGCCCGCGTCTACAACGGAGAGAACTGGAATCCGGAGATGCAGGCGCCGCTGACGCAGCCGGGCGTGAACGTCAAGGCCGGCGAGTACCTCATCTCCGTCGGTGGCCGCGATCTCCACGCCGGCGAGAATGTCTACGCCCCCTTCGAGAACACGGCCGGAAAGCAGGTGGCCATCCGCGTGGGATCGAAACCCGACGGGTCGGACGCGCGGGAAGTCGTGGTCGTTCCCGTGGCCAGCGAATCCGCGCTGCGTATGCGCGCATGGATCGAGGACAACCGGCGCAAGGTCGATCAGCTCAGCGGCGGAAGGCTGGCCTACATTTACATTCCGAACACCGGCGGAGGCGGCTACAGGAGTTTCAATCGCGATTTCTTCGTGCAGACGCAGAAAGAGGGCGCTGTGGTCGATGAGCGTTTCAACCAGGGAGGTCTCCTGGCGGACTACGTGGTGAACATGCTCACCCGGCCCCAGCTCAGCGCCATCCGATTCCGCTATGCCGATAAGGACGTGCCCGTGCCCGCGGGGGCAATCTACGGTCCGAAGGCGATGCTCATCAACAGCATGTCGGGAAGCGGCGGCGATGCCATGCCGTGGTACTTCAAGAAGATGAAGGTCGGGCCTCTCGTTGGCACCCGCACCTGGGGCGGACTCGTGGCGTCGCAACAGGGACCCCGCCTGATGGACGGTGGCACCTACACTGCGCCCGACGCGGCGGTTTACGGACTTTCAGGCAATTGGGAAGTCGAAAACGCCGGTGTTGCACCCGACATCGAGGTGGAGCTCGACCCCGCTGAATGGCGAAAAGGACGCGATACGCAGCTCGAGAGCGCGGTGACGGTGCTGATGCAGGAGCTCGGAAAACATCCCCGGACGGAGCCGGTCAGACCGGCATTTCCGGTTTACGAGAGGTGCTGCGGACTCGACGCAAAACATTGAATGGAAAACTGTCTACTCGTCATGAACGGTTGATACGATCATGACGTGAAAACCGCGGCGGCGATCGTGTTCGTCTGTGCAACGGCGGTGCGCGTCGCCGCGCAGGACAACTACGAGATTCAGGTTTACGGCGCCCAAACCGTCTCGCCGGGCGAGACGATGATCGAGCTGCACAGCAACCTGACCGTTGAAGGGCGCAGCCAGCCGGAAGACGGCCTGGCTCCGACGCAGCACGCCATTCATGAAACGGTCGAGGTCACGCGCGGCCTCACGGCGTGGTCCGAGTTGGGGTTCTACCTCTTCACGTCCATCCAGGCGGACCGTTCGTGGGAACTGGTCGGCAGCCACATTCGGCCGAGAGTTCGAGCGCCGGACACATGGCACTGGCCTGTCGGTGCCAGTCTGAGTGCCGAAGTCGGCTATCAGCGCCGGCTCTTCTCGCAGGATACGTGGAGCCTCGAGCTTCGGCCGATCATCGACAAACAGATGGGCCGCTGGTACGCCTCGCTGAATCCGACGGTCGATCGCGCGCTGCGCACCGATCGTCCTGATCCACGCTTCGAGTTCTCTCCGAACGCCGCGGTCACCTTCGATGCAACCACCACCATCAATATCGGCCTCGAATACTACGGCGCGCTCGGGCCGGCCGGCCACTTCGATCCAGTCTCGCAGCAGCAACAGCAACTGTTCGCCGTGACGAATCTGAATGTAGGTCCCGCGTGGGAAGTGAACGCCGGCTACGGCAAAGCACTCACGCACGCCGGCGACCGCCGCTTAATAAAGTTCATCCTCGGACGCCGCTTCGGCCACGGGAGCTGAGCCGAGGCCGCCTGTATTTCCCTGTTTTTGGCCATACCCAGGTAGGGAATGCGAATGCTCGCTACTCTCCTCTGTATGAACGAACGTGAGCTTGCCCTCCGACGCGCGCTCTCTATCCCCGATGACGCCTCTCAGGTTCTGGTTTTCGAGCAGTCCGCGCACTGCGACTGGGACTGGGTCGCTACGTTCAAGCAGTACTACGCATGTGGCGGCGGTACCCATCAGGCCGTGTCGAAGACGCTGCAGGAAGCGCTCGACTCCATCGATTCGACCTCCGGCTACACGTACGTGTACTGCGAAGTGGCCTACCTCCAGGCCTTCATGAACGACGCGAACGTCCCCCAGTCCGCGAAAGACGCGCTGACGACGTATGCCGGTTCATCATTCCTCTTCTCCTCGGGGGGAATCAGCTCCGCGGAGAATCTCACGCTGCATACCGAGGCGTTCATCCGGAACTACCTCATCGGACGGCAGTGGCTGATGGCGACGTTCGGCGTGACTGCCAGCAATCAAATGTGGATCCCGGACGACTTCGGCCACGATGCCCAACTCCCCGTGCTACTGCAGGCGATGGGGTTCACCGGCGCCGGCTTCTGGCGCATCCCCGCGCAGGCCGGCGCACCCGGAACCAGTTGTGTATCTGCGTCCGCCAACGCCGCAAGCTCTTTTCTCGACCAGAGCATCGGCCTCGACTTCACCTGGCAGGCAAACGACAACTCGCAGGTCCAGGCGCACTGGCTGTCGAACAGCTACTTGGAGGGAAACGGCTTCGGGGACTACAGCGGCACAGGAGCCGGAGGAGGAACCATTCCTACGTCCGTAGGGAACGCGAAGATCCAGTCGCTGATCGATGCCCAGTCGACCACCGCGATCGAGAATCCGGCTTATATGTTTGTCCCGATCGACTACGACTTCACGGCGCCGTACACGAACCTTCCTACGATCGTCGCGAACTGGAACGCTGATCCAACCACATCCGGCGTGTACGTCGCGATGGGGTCGTTCGATTGTTTCATGCAGCTCGTTGCCGCCGCGGGTGCGCCTCCCCTGATCTCGCCGTCGAACACTTCCTATCCGTTCATTCCGCATCCGTACTACTCGGGTTGCTATGGCAGCAAGCCGCTGCTCAAGTCGACCCACTATCAGACGGCGCGCACGCTGCTGTTCACCGAGGCCATGCAGCTCGTGCTCCAGGCGATCGGAAGCGCGGCCGCGCCGGGCGCACTGACACAGCTCGCCCAGGCGTGGGCCGGCCTCATGCCGTCGACGCATCACGATTACATCACCGGCACCGCGCCGAACACGGCCTCACCGACGATCACTCCCTGCCTGGCCGACAAAACGCAGGACGTGTATGACGACGAGCAGGTGCCGTTTCTCCAGCAGGCTCTGGCCGCGGCGCAGGCCGTGCAATCGGACGTCCTCGGCGCGATCGCGGCTGCGTTGCCCGCGGGTGCTGACATCGTCGTTGTGTTCAATCCTCTCGGATTCGGGCGTACCGCGGTCGCCGATCTCGCATCGCCCCCGGCCGGTTCGTTTCAAAGCAGCACCGCGGACTCGCAGAACTTCGTTCCCGTGCAGGACGACGGCAACGGCGGTCTGCTCGTTCAGGCAACGGTTCCGTCGCTCGGATACACCACCGCCACGCTGAGCACCACTGCGCCGAACCAGGCGACGGGACTCTCCGCATCGCAACCCGTCGCCAACGGTCCCGTTACCATGACGAACGCCTCGATTTCCGCCGTCATCGACACAACCGGCATCACCAGCCTCACGAATCCGAATAGCACCAGCGGGACCAATTACCTCGACAGCACCGCCGGTCTCGTTTTCTACGAAGACGCGGGCAACATCTATCGATTCGGGATGGAGATCCCTTGCGACGGGCTCTCCACCTTCCAGCCTGACGCGACCATGACACTCGAAAGCCCGACGATCACGCTCACGGAAACCGGATCGCTCCGTACGACGGCGGTCGCGACGGGGACGGTCAACGGCACGCCGTGGACCATCACATACCAGCTCTACGCGACCGACACGGCGTTGAGGATCACCGTGGACGGTGCGGCGCCGTCAGGCTACTCGGTGATGTGGCGTTTTCCGTTCCTGACTCCGGCGACGTCGCTGACGTACGGCACGACGTCGCACTGGGACACGCAGTCTCCCCGCAACTTCTTCGAGTGGACTCCTCCGAAGGGAACGGACCTGATGACGTTCGAGCCGACCCACGAATTCGTCGGAGCGATCGGCATGGACAGCTACCTCGGCGCGATTTATCACTACGCAACGCCGGGATGGGCGATCGATACCAGCGGCGCCGTGATCGGCTGCCTTCTCCGCAATACGCCCGGGACGCAGAACGCCGCGTCCGGAATCGATCCCGATGCGCACGCTGTGTCGTTCGCGGTCGCGCTGCCAGTCGGATTAGAGTCACCAGCCAACGGCGCATGGAGCTCCGGCTCGATGCTTGCCGCCGCGCTCGACATCAACAATCCGCTCGCCGCGGCCACGGTTCCGCCGTCCGCAACGGCGGTGCTGCCGTCATCGATGAGCATCGCGTCGACGACGGATGCGTCGGCGCTCGTGACCGTGGCGAAGGCCGGAACGGTCAACCCGTCGCAGATGATTCTACGGCTGTATCAGCCGTCGAACAGCGCGCTCTCCTCCGTCGAGGTGACACTCGATGCGACGATTGCAGCCCTGTATCAGTCAGGCGGCTCGCTCGTAGCGTCGGCAGCGACCGCGATCGAGCAGCCGTCGGACGATACGCTGAACCTTTCGACCACGGCGACGACTGTGACGCTTGATTTGCCATACGCAATCACGACAGTGGCGCTGGGGTGAACTCACGGGTGGAGCGGAGGACGGACGACCTGTCTGTCCTTGCCGGCGAAGCCAGTGCCGCGTTAGCGACAATGAGACGATAGCCAGGGTGCGAGCGTTTTTTGCGAGCACCCCTGGAACGGGAGGGCTTCGCGATCTAAGGCCTGATCTCCCAGATTACCCGGGGGATTTTCGACAACAAACGGTTTGATCTGCCAGATCACCCGGGAGATTTTCGCTATCAAACGGTCTGATCTGCAAGATCAGCCGGCAGACCTTCGAGATCAGACGGTTTGGCGTGCAAGATCTCCCGGGAGACCTTCGAGATCAGACGGTTGATGGGCAAAATCACCCGCGGAGCGCGCTTTCCGCCCCTTTGACCTGTGACAACTATACTTGTCACTCCCCATTTCCGCCCCTCTCTCCTCTCGGGAGTGACAAGTATCGTGTGCAGTTTCTTGCCTGGGTAGGGATATCTGTCTCCCACGACTCTCCTCCTGCGTGATGGATGGAACCAGCAGCAGGCGACCTGCAAGGCCGAACGGCATCGACGCCGGAACGGAATCGCAGCGCATTCGCAAGGCGCGTCTGCTCGCCGGCGGTTGGCCGTCGCAAAGGACCGGCACGCGTACGAGTGCCCCATGCCCGGAGGCTCCTGATCAGAGCCGTACGGGTAACCCGGCTTCGCGGGGCGTGAGGTGCGCCGCGAGGTCTTGACGCCCGAAGGGAGGACACCATGTCCAACGTAGTAACGGGAGTTACTGAGGCGACCGCGCCTGAGGAGCCGGCGGCGACGCAGACTCCGACCGTCACCCATTACCAGTTGGTGGCGGCGAACCTCAACAAGGCCATCGACGACATGCTGGCTCTGATGCCGAACCTGGTGGAGTCTCACCCGGCGACGAAGGGAGCGGTGCGCTCGCAAAAGACCGTGTCGAATGCATTCATCATCTCGGCGATCGCCGCGGTCGAGCAGAATCCAGAGATCGATGGTCTTCACAGGTTCGACGTTACCGAGGCGCGCGACGTCCTGCAGTTCAGCGAGGCCTTCCGTCCGATGAGGGACAAGCTGTACGCCGCCACACTCAATGTCGGATTCAGCATCGACTTCCGGCGCGCCAACATCGTCGAGCCCGCGTTAGAGGTCTACGCCCTTACCAAAGGCCTGGCCCGCAATCCCGAACAGACCTCGGCCGCCGCCCACGCCGCGAACCTCAAGCGCGACCTCGGAAGATCGGGGAGACGGAAAAAGAAGGTGACCCCGGCTCCAGCCGCCGGTAATCAGGCCGAGCAAGAAGGGCTGGGGCAGTAAAAAACCGGGCACGGCCGCGTCTCCGCGGCCGTGCCCCAGCACGCACTCCAACCCGCTAAGAAAGGAGCTCCATGCCATGCGGAAAATACATCCTGCACGGCTCGGTCATACCGCCGACTGGCAGCCGCAGACGACGATCGCGGAAGCGCGGCTCTCCACTGATTCAAGCGGGACCGTTGACGCTGCATCCGCTGCGCATGAACGTCAATGCGCTGTGGACGCCGGCGCGCGCGATCAAGGGCTGACTGCCCGTCCGCCCACGATTCCGAACCTGATGAGACTCTCTGCGGTGGCGGCGATCGCGTCCTCCCGGGATCGCGGTCTCCATCCAAGCACGTGCTCGGCCTTCGCACTCGTGGCGTAGCGCTTGTTGTCGAGCAGAGGTAACAGCGGCCGCATGGTCGGATCGAATCGTGCGACGAAACGGACGAGCCAGCTCGGCAATTGCCGCGTTGGGACCTTCTTCGCCGCATCTCCCATGCGCGCTTTGAGAACCGTGGCGATATCGAGCATTGACATGACTGTGCCCGAGACGGCAATGAATCGCTCTCCCTTCGCCGCCGGATGCGTCATGGCGCGTAAATGGAGATCGGCCACGTCGCGTACGTCGACGACTCCAAAGTAGAGCCGTGGGCAACCGAGCATTCCATTCATCAGACGGGTCACAAGATCAATCGAAGACGAAAAGTCGGGCCCGAGGATCGGTCCGAAGATGCCGGCGGGATTGATTGCGGAGAGCTCGAGCGCGCCGCCGCCGGTCGCCATGAAGTCCCACGCGGCGCGCTCAGCAATGGCCTTCGATCGCACGTAGGCGCTCATCTCGCCGCCGAGATTGGTCCAGCTTCTCTCGTTGAAGGGCTCCCTCTGCGGCGGGAGGCCATAGTAGACGGCACCGAGCGATGACGTGAGCACTACCCGTTTCACTCCCGCGTCGCGGGCCGCCTTGAGGACACGCAGTACGCCGTCGCGCGCGGGCACGATTAGTTCGTCTTCGCTCTGAGGAGCCGCTGGTGGGATCGGTGAGGCTACATGGATCACGTAGTCACACCCAGCCACCGCCTCGGCCCACCCTTCGTCACGCTCGAGATCTGCGGCGAAAAACGCGAGCCGCCGAAGCGAATCGGCTTCGGCGTCACGCAGCATCGCGCGAACGGTCTGTTCGCGCGACAGAGAACGGACAGTGGCGCGAACCACGTGTCCGGCATTCAGCAGTTGAAGAACGACGTGACTCCCGACGAATCCCGAGCCGCCGGTGACCAGCACTGTGCTCATTGCAATGGGACTTATCCCATAGACGCTGTGATCGGCGGCGACAGAATCGCGACATCCATCAGGAATCACGCACAACTTCGAGCGTGGCATCCAGAAACCAGTGAAGCGGACGGCAGTAGAATCGGCATACGGAATGAGCTCCTCGGTTCCACAGACGATCTCGGCGGCGCAATACTCGCAGCTCCGCCCGTTTCGGCCGAGCGTCTCCGCGGCGTGGGGTGCATTCGCTGCGCACGTGGTCGAGTTGCAAGCCGGATTCAATGAGACCCTGAGCTTCTCGGATCACGTGCTGAATCTCAGGATCTCCGGCACCTGCCGCATTCGCCAGAACGCCGCCGGCCGATCGTTAGCAGGGCGTTCTGGTCCCGGTAGCCTGAATCTGATTCCGGCTCATTTCGCGGCGAGGTGGGAGGCCGGCGCGGCAGCGGGACCCTCCCGCACCATCGCCGTATTCGTGCCTGGGGCGTTTTTGGCGCGAGTCGCCGAAGAGTGCGGCGTTGAATCGCGGAAGATGGAGATCATCCCGCAGTTCCTCATTCATGATCCCGTCATCGAAAGCACGCTGACTCGCCTTGCCATCGAGGCCCAGAGCGGTTCGCCCTCGGGACAAATCTATGCGGAGAGCGCGTGTGAGTTTCTTGCGCATCATCTGATCCACATGTATTCGTCGCTGTCGAGACCATTGTCCCGCTCGTCCGGAGGACTATCCGGCCGTCGTCTTCAAGCGGTACTGGACTACATCGAAGAGAGCGTCGCGGATCGCATCACGTTGCGCCAGCTTGCCGAGCTCGCGCGCGTCAGCCCGCGCCACTTTGAGCGCGCCTTCCGAGAATCCGTTGGGGTGCCCCCGCACAGGTATGTGATCGAAAAGCGGGTTGTGGCTGCACGCCATCTTCTGCTCAGCGAACCAGCGCTTAGCGTCGAGCGTATCGCCGAGCGCGTGGGGTTCAACAGCTCGAGTCATTTTGCATCAGCGTTCCGTCGTTACACCGGGTACTCACCCTCGGCTTTTCGACGGATCCACTCGCGCTAGCTTCGCGGCGCCTCAGACGGTGGAACGAACGACTTGACCTCACGCGCCAAGCTGCTCACTTAGCACGAAGGTCAGAGCGGCGACGTGCCGCAGACTAAACGACAATGCCATCGGCACGCGAGACCCAGCGCGTCGGTTGGAATGCGGGGATCGGTAACGGTTCGATCAGTGGGGCGCGATCGTTCCAGAACGAGCGGAACTCCTTTTTCCGGCCCGTGCGATAGAAGTGCATCAGGTAACGGAGGTCGCAGGTGGCGAAGTCGGAGAGCCACTGGTCGAGGTCGCGCACGCCGGCCTCGTGCAGGAGCTGCAGGCTGTAGCCGCACGCGGCGCGTTCGTAGCGCTCGATCTCAGCGAGTCGTGATTCCGGCAGGTTCGTCTCGACCTTCCTCCCGATCTCGCGATCGGCCGCGCTGAGGTTCCATTGCACGGTGTGCCCAAACAGATGGGCGAGAATGAAGACCGACTCCTCCGCACTGAGGTCGTAGTCGACCCGGATTTCGGCACCATCCAGATCGCCGGTGAACGGGTGCGGAACGTCGGTGATGACGACGGGCAGCTCATACCGCTCTTCGAGATGTTTCTCGACGACGTTGAAGACCTCGCGGAACCGATCCTCGCTGATCATCGGCGCGAATCTTACCCCTACGAACGACTTGAGCTCACGCGGAGGCGCGGAGACGCGGAGGAGATGACGAGGAACTTTTTCTCCGCGCTCTCCGCGCCTCCGCGTGAGTCGTTCAGCCCAGAATTACACGCCACTTTATGGGTTAAGCCCGGACACTGTCTGGGCGGGTGGCGTCTCGCCGCCCGCCCGCCACTCTCCATACATTCGTGGTTAGCCTCAGCGGCGAGACGCCGGCGCTCCGGCTCGACCGGCGCGTACGCTCTTCTCGTCTGCGGCGCGGTCGGTCTCTCCGTGCTCGCATCCCACGTCGCCGGCGGCCTCGGCGCGCTCTTCGCCGCGCCACTCCTGCATGCGCTGCTCTTCGCTCTCATCGCGGCGCGGCCGCTGGCCACCGTCAGCTTCGACCGCGACATTCGCCCCGTCGAGGCGCTGACTTGGTCGTGGGCGAACGCGTTGCGCGCCTGGCTGGGGATCGGAACGCTGACGTGGATCCTCCTCCTCGTCGGCCGGACGACGGGCCTCTGGCCGGCGCCCGCGGCCTCGAGCCTTTTCTCGACGCTTCCCAATTCGTTCTTCTTTGCCCTGGTGCCGGCGCTGCTCTTCGGACTGGAGCCCGGCGCGGTGGAAGGAAAGACCCGGCCGAATCACGGCATGTGGCTTTCGGCGCGCAATGCAATGCTCAGTGGCGCGCTGGCGTTGATCGGCTGCGCCGCCGGTGTACTGGCAGGCTGGGTTGTCCGAAGAGCCGGTTGGCTCGGTGCCGTCCGATTCCTCGGCGCCGATCTCAGCCCAGGACGGTCGCTCCTCCTGGCGACGATCTGCTGGTTCGTGCCGCTCGCCGCCCTCCGCTTCGGCAGCCTCGATCTACTCAAACATGCGGTCCTGCGCATACTGCTCACCGGCCAGGACCTCTGCCCGCTGCGCTTCCCCCGCTTCCTCGAACACGTCACCCGCCGCGGCCTGCTCCGCCGCGCCGGCGGAAGCTATCTTTTCTTCCACAGCACGTTGATGTCGTACCTCGGCGGTCTCGAGGAAGACTGATGCAAGGGCGATACAGAGAACGAATCCGCAGATGACGCAGATGTACGCAGATAAAAGCTGCCATCCGTTCTCCATCTGCGTAAATCTGCGGATGATGAAAATCAACACGGCCGGGGCGATGCTCTCGCGCCGGCCGTTCCCATTGCAGATACAGATCGCTTCGGTCAGTGGGCTGCCGCCGCGGCCGTCGCCACGGGCGGAGCCGGGCGGCGGTTGCGTGTCAGGTGGGGGACCACGCCCAGGAGACGCTCGACGACCATGAGCTGCGCGCGGTGATGCATCTCATGCTCCTTCATGCTCTGCAGCATCTCGAAGCGGCTCTGCGGCGGCGCGCCGTGCGGCATGGTCACGAGCTCGTCCGCCTGCGACTGCGGCATGCGCTCCACGAACTCCGCCCACTTCTCGCCTTCGCCGCGGAGCAGATCGACGATCTGCGCCTTCGAATACGGCAGCTTCTCGTGAATGGGCGCCTCCTTGAGGATCGCGCCGAAGAGCTGAAAGTCCTCGATCGAGGAGATGCGCTCGCTGCCGTGAATGCGGAAGCTGATCTGCGGTGCGGCAGCGATGTGCAGCAGAGTCTCCGTTACCGAACGGCTGTCCGGGCTGACGCGATAGCCGTAGCTCTCCTCCGGGATGTCCTCGGCCACGAGGATGGTGTTCTTGCGCACGGTGCGAATGGCGTTGGCCAACTGCTGGGGTCCGTAGGGGTTCATGATGCCTCCTCAGTTCACTTGCGAATTGCAAGTAGTGTTTCATGATCGCTTGCTGATTGCAAGTGGGTTCTGTTACGTTGAGGGTCATGCTGGCCACGCACAAGCCGCAGCGGCGCTCGTCGTGTCCCGTCAACGCCTCGCTGGAGATCCTCGGTGACCGCTGGTCGCTGCTGATCATCCGCGACCTCATGCTGCGCAGCTACCGCACCTACAAGGAGTTCCTCTCCTCGGACGAAGGGATCGCCACGAACATCCTGGCCGAGCGACTGAAGCGCCTCGAGGCAGCCGGAATCATCAGCACCAGCGGCGATGCCGAGGACCGGCGCAAGGTGGTCTATCGCCTGACGGCCAAAGGCATCGATCTCGCGCCCATCATTGTGGAGTTGATCCTCTGGGGCGCGCAGCACGAACCGACTGGTGCCCCTCCCGCTGCCATCCGCAAGATGCGGGCTCGACGCGAGCACTTTCTCTCCGAGATCCGCCGGAATTGGGAGGAAGGGGGCACCGCCGTCTTCATCGCCGGCCCGCCGAAGGCGTAGGCGGCGTGGCGCCGAGTGGCGACGCGAAACGTATCGCAATAGGGCACTCACACTCTCACTGGAATCGTCGGCACCTGTTACTCGTCGAGAGCCTTCTCTCCGAGCGCTTTTCAGCTGGGGGAGAACCACGGCGATGGCCACGCTAGGAATCGTCGTGACGGCGTCGCGGAGGCTCTTGTAGATGGCCATCGATCCGATGGTGCCCGCGAAGAGCGCGATGACCAGATCGATGGTATTCGGCTGTGTCCGTGCCGCGATCTCCGCGGTCATCTTACGGAACAGAAGAAGCGTAAGCGTCACCACGGCCGGATCGAAGGAATCTATACTCCTCGCCTGCATGACTAGTGCGGTAACGCAGCGCCGAGTCGCTCGCGCGTTGCGAGCGGGAGGCCCGGAAGTCATTGAAGTCGGCGTTGAGGATCTCGCTCCTCTCGAAGCCGGCGAGGTACTGGTGCGTGTCGAGGCGGCTGGACTCAACCACGCGGAGACGTTGATTCTATCGGGCAAGTACGTCGTGCGCGTCCCGTTCCCATGGGCAATGGGCGGCGAAGGGGCGGGCACCGTGGTGGCCACCGGAGCGGACGGCCTGTTCGCTCCGGGAACCCGGGTTTGTTGGGCGGCAATTCCGGGCTCGTGCGCGGACTACGTTGCCGCACCTGCCTCCATGCTCGCACGGATCCCCGACCCCTTGAGCTTCGAGCAGGCGGCGTGCCTGGCAGTTGCCGGGCTCACGGCAGAAGGCCTCACACGTGTGTGGCCGCTCGATGGGCGATCGACGGTTGTTGTCTGGGGCGCCGCGGGTGCCGTCGGTCGAATGCTCGTTGCTCTTCTCGCCGATCGCGGAGTTGATGTGATTGGAATCGCCCGTGGGGACCGGGTCGATGCAGTTCGCGCAGCCAGTGCTGTCCTCGCGATCGATCGGGACGCGGATGATGTGGACAGCGCCGTCCGCAGCTACACCAACGGAGAAGGCGCGGCAGCCGTCTTCGATCCCATCGGCGCGGCGACGTTTCAAACCAGCCTGCAACTGCTCGCACCCCGCGGCTGCCTGATCAACTACGGGGAACTATCGGGTCCTGTACCTCCGATCGATCTCAACCAACTCTTTCCTCGCTGCCTCTTTGTCACCAAGTACAACGGAACGCGCTGGGTCGAGGGGCTCCATGAGTTTGCTCATCTCATCGAACATGCCCTGGATGCCGCGACGAAGCGGCCCGCGGTCATCAGTGATGTCGCCGGCCGTTTCCCGCTCGAGCAGGCGGCCGATGCGTACTCCGCGCTCGAGAAAAATCCTCGCGGCAAGATACTGGTGTTACCCCAACACGATCCGGCCTGAAACCTCGGCTCACCCGCTGCACAGTCAATCCGTCATCGCTGTCTCCGGCAGGCCGAAGACCTGCGCCACCAGCTCGTACGATCGAATGCGCGCCGCCGGGTCGTAGGCGTGGGTGGCGATCATCACTTCGTCAGCCTGCGTCCGCGTGGCGATCTCCTCGATGCGCGCGCGGACCTGCTCGGGCGTGCCGGCGATCATGAGTCTCCTGTAGGCCGCGACGAGCGGCTGCTCCTCGGGGGTAAAGACGTGGGCCATGGCATCGTCCGGGCTCGGCATCCGGCCTGGGCGGCCGGTCCGGAGCTGGACAAACGAGAGCAGCACAGAGGAGGCCAGCCGCTGTGCCGCCTGCTCCGTGTCGGCGCAGTAGACCGCGAGCGCCAGGATGGCGTGCGGTTTGTCGAGCACGCCGTTCACGGAGAAGCCGGTGCGGTAGGCACGCATCGGAGGGTCGGGGGAGTCCTGACTGAAATGTCCGGCGAAGGCGAATCCGACCCCCATCTCGGCGGCCACCCGCGCGCCATAGTCGCTGGAGCCGAGGATGTAAAGCGGCGGCAGCGGCCTGTCGTCCGGCATGGCCAGGATGGCCCGGAACGGATGGTCTGCCGGAAACGACCCATTCCCCCAGGCCATGAGCTCCCCGAGCTGATTGAGGAAGTCATCCGCGACGAGGGCCTCCCGCGAGCGGCGGAGCGCGATCGCCGTCAAGCTGTCGGTGCCCGGCGCGCGGCCGATGCCGAGATCGATCCGGCCGGGATAGATGGCCTCCAGAAGCTTGTACGACTCGGCCACCTTGAGCGGCGAGTGGTTCGGAAGCATGACGCCGCCCGCGCCAAGCCGGATCCGCGTGGTCATCGAGCCGGCGTACGCGATCAGGATCTCCGGGGTTGTGGTGGCGATCCCCGGCATGTTGTGGTGCTCGGCGTACCACAGCCGCGTGTATCCGAGCCGATCGACCGCCCGCGCAAGCTCGGCGGCGCCGCGGAGCGCTGCGACGCTGGTGACTCCCTGGCCGAGTGGAACGAGGTCGAGTACGGAGAGGGGTAGAGGCAGGTATTGCTCCTTGTTCGCGGGCGTCTAGACACCGAAGGAGGACGACGATGCCGTCATCCGTATCCCTATCGTACGCGCCCGAAGACGCCGGTGGGGTGGAGGAACTGAAATCGAAACGGACCCGCCCAAACCTACCTCTACGTGTATAGGCGCAGACCGTGTGGCGCGAGCTCATGGAAATCCCGGTCGGCTGTCCACAGGAGCGCATCGGAAGTGATCGCGGTGGCAGCGATGATGGCGTCTCCGGCGCCAAGACGAGGATGGGCGGAGAGCAGGCGCGCGGCGAGCTCATAGGCTTCTCTTGTGGTCTCCATGAACGGATAGGCGCGGAGTTTCTCCTCGTACCCGCTCCGAATGGACTGGTCACGAAAGCCGCCGAGAAACTCAACCCAGATCTGGCCACTGACGGCCGCCTCGTTCCGCGCCACCAGCATCCAGATCTTTTGCCCCATCGCCGCCTCCCGCTTGCGGTAGAGAGCGATCCAGATGCTCGTGTCTATGAGGACCATCGCCTTTTGCGACGCCCGGTCTTGATGCTCTTTTTTGAGTGCGGGGTCTTGTGGTTGAAGAGGTCTTCGAGCAGAGCGAGCCGTTTTCGCAGCGCGACGTAGTCTTCGAGCGAGGTGACGATGGCCTCGCTATAGCCTGACCTGCCGCTGATTTCCTTTGCCTCCCGAAGAAGGTCTTCGTCGATCGTGATCGTTGTCCTCATATGCATAATCTGCCATGATGTGATGCACGAGTCAATGTGAAAGTGCATCAGGTTCCCCGGACGTTTTCACTTACCTCATCATGCGGCAAACTCTTTTCTGCCCTTCAAAAGGCTTGCTGTGAGTCAGAATGACTTGCCTACTATCTAAGCGACGACTGAAGGATCGACTCCGCGATCCGACGTTCGACTCCGCCACCTTGAGCGGCGAGTGGTTCGGAAGCATGACGCCGCCCGCGCCGAGCCGGATCCGCGTGGTCATCGAGCCGACGTACGCGATCAGGATCTCAGGGGTTGTGGTGGCGATCCCCGGCATGTTGTGGTGCTATCGGCGTAAACAGCCGCGTGTAGCCAAGCCGATCGACCGCCCGCGCAAGCTCGGCGGCGTTGCGGAGCGCCGCGACGGTCGTGCCTCCCTGGACGAGTGGAACGAGGTCGAGTACGAGAGGGGGAGAGGCAACGTTGCTCCTTGTTCGCGGGCGTCTAGACACCGAAGGAGGATGATACCTATCGTACGCGCTCGAAGACGCCGCTGCGGTGGAGGATAGCGTTTCGAGTAGCTTCGTCATGCGAATCACAGAAGATCGTGCCGGTACTCATCTGGGCTCGTCCGTAAGCAGGTGTTTTTACAATCCGTTGCGAGTCTCCGAAAAACGAACGGGTGCCCCAATGCCCCCCCATATTGCCCTTACGTCAGCACCTCGGCAATCGCCCTCGAGGAGAGCCATTCCAGCCGGTCGGGCGCATCGACCCAGTCGGATAACTCCGTCTCATCGATCGGGATGATTAGTGGAGGCGGTCCTCCCGGGACGGGGGTAGCGATGCGGCGGACATGGAATGTCGATGCGAACCCATTCGTGCTAACGAAGATGCCGGCCGTCGCACGTCCCTCCCGGTTTCGGATCTTTTGTTCTAGACGTCCGCGCTCGTTTGCTCCCGGACGTCTGCTTCCCCGGTCTTTGCACTCGACGACGATCACCGTTTCCTGCTTTACCCAGAACGGATGCGACGAATTATTGAGACAAACGACATCCAGTTCTTCGTCGATCGTTTTGTGACGCATCAGCGACGCGTTAAACCCGGTACACGAGTCGAGGAGAAGCTTCACCAAGTATTCGAGAGCGACGCCTGGAGGAAACTGTCCGGCTACTCCAACCTTGACGCGCGTGGCAATGCGATCGAAGAAGAACTCCAAGATATGCTCTCTGTGGTAGCCGGGCGCGCGCAGAGACGGCCTTCGACGCAGCGCATGTCGGGCGGACGCGACTAGAACCGCCAGCCACTCCTCACCAGCCTCGCGCTTAACGTAATCGACGGCGCCCAAACGCATCGCCGCTATGGCGGTTGAGACCTGCGGCGCTACGGTTACGACGACAACCTCACATGTCGGTGCTAGGGTCTTGATCTCTGCGAGGAGCGCCAGTCCGTCGCGGCCCGGCATCACCAAGTCCGTCACGATGAGATCATACGAACGTGCGTTCCCGCACGCTTCCGCCGGATTCGTTGTCGCCTCTGCCTTACATGGCAATAGGCGCGCGAGAATCTCGCTTACCTCCTTGGCCGCCCATTCCTCGTCGTCGACAACGAGAACGCGTGGCGCGCCACCGTTACTCCTCTGCGGCGGTGCCAATGATTTGCTGGAACTCTGTCCAGCCCTTTCTAGTTTGGAGCGCATGACCATACGTATGATCCAAAAGCCACAACTCACCATACCGCGCCAGGCGGTACATGAACAGCTTCGTGTTGAGGCATCGTTGCTCGCAAACCGTGTATTGACACCACGGGTGGACGTCCACAACCTCTGATGCAGGCCATTGCGCGAGCAACACCGTCGGGGCTCGGACTCCGCGCGGCATCAGGATTTGCTCGGAAACCGCCTCCGGATTCGAACCTCGAAAGACCTTGGCTTGATACTCGTGGCTTCCATCTTCGAAAACCGATTGCGCGCTTCCGATCCAGATCAGCCGAAGGTCACGCAATGGCTCGGCAAGCTTCAAGAGCTCCATTATCTCAGGTTCGTGCGCCACGAGCACCTTCTCATAAACCGCATCGCTCTGCATTACGCCATGCCCAACGTACTCGTTGCGCACGGAGGTTAAGCTGGCGCAAAGATCCCGAAAGCGCGCATTGTGTGCCGCGTTGCCCAATTTCTGCAGGAAATTAGCCGGCTCCGGAAGCGCATCGATCATTTTCGATAAGTGCCCGAGCGACGGCCGTGCAAATGCGACTCGAAGGCTAAGCGGCACTAGCCTCGTGATTGACTCACGATGCGCCGATATCAGTGCGAACGTGATGATCTTTAGAGTCACCTCGAAGAGCTCGACCATACGTTCCACGCGTCTCCTCGGCTCGGTTTTGGATCGGCGAAAATCGCGAACTAAGAAAGCTATGGGCAGCGGGAACTCCTCCTCACCCCGCTCCTCGTACGAGCGCGCCGCTTCGCTGAGAAGACGCTTGAGGGTCCCGCCTACATCCTGCAAGAGCACCGCCTTGTCGACGTAGTCCTTTGCGCCAGCACGAAAGCTGTCTGCTACAGCATCCCGTTCGGGTCCACGAGAGCTTGCAACTATGATTGGCACGTTGGGGTTTTGCGCGTGCACCGCTTGTGTGAGCGCGATGCCGAGCTTTTCAGCGCCTGGGCCCTCGCCTAGGAAAAGGTCCATGATAATAAGCGCAAAATCTGACCAAGGACTGTGCGCCCGGAATTCCTCCGCATTGGTCGCTCGGACGGGATGAAAGCCAGAGTCCACAACTGCCTTCCGCAAGTCTCTATAATCTGAATCAATATCTTCAAAGATAAGAATCTTCGGAGTCGCTCTCGAACTTACCATGATGCCTCACCTCCCGAGCCGGGGTTGTGAAGTGAATCTGAGACGAAATGCCGTGTCGACGAAGGGCTTTGACGCGGCGAGATCGAGGTCCCCACCCATCACCTGCATCATGAGGCGAGCGAGAGGGAGGCCCATCCCCCACCCGCCGGCGCCCAATTCGCGAGGCCGTGCGAACATCCGGAACAGCTTCGGCCATTCTTCAACGGGTAGAGTAATGCCGCAACCGTTGTCATGAAAATACACGTCGAAGTAGCCGCCAGAGACACCGTGGCCTACGAGCTTGCATTCGAGCCAGATCTTTCCTTCCCTTATCTTTACCTTCGACCGGCTGTTCTGATACAGGTTATCGAGTATGCTCGTAATGAGCAGCGGATGGCCTCGATCGATGAATACATCTTTCACTACCTTCTTGCTCCATCGCACCTCCAGTGGAGGCGTCTGTTTGGCGGCCCAAACGGTTAGGTATTCTACGACATCAAGTGGAGCGCGCGCGTCGAGAACTTCGCTAGTGAGGTAAAGGAGGCCGGTGCGTCCCAGACTTTGCGCGTGCCGACTTTCGCGCTCGAGTTCCTGCAGTTCGTTCTCGATTTTCTGCAAACATTCATGGGGTAGAGCTTCCCGTATTCTGCGGGCGCGCGACTCCATCAAGCGGACTGGTCTAGTAAAGTCATGCAAAAGGAACTTCGAGGAGTCTACGAACATATCGTCGAGCTCACGCCGCTCTTGCACTAACAACTGATTGTGCCGTTCTGCGACATGGACAATCGACGCTATTGGGATCTGCATAAAGCTCGCCGCGAGTTGGCTATGCCGCTCGGTGAAAACCTTCGCCTCCGAACACTCTATGTTCAAGACTCCGACGACATCCTGGGCAAACCCTTCGCGATGTTCGCCCTGTACGATGATGGGCACTGCAAGCTCCGACCGCATGCCGCGCAAGTAAGGCATGTAGCTTGGGCTCTTCGAAGTGTCGTCGACTATCTGTGCATGGCCGGTGACCGCGACGGTGCCGACGATGCCTTCGCCGGCGTCTTGTACGGCAGGGAAGTTGTCGCTGATCACGCCGACGTTCGCCCTCAATCTCAACCGCGGCTGAATGTTACCACCAATCATAGAGATGTTCCCGCATAGGCGAAAGCCACTCCCCTTGAGACGGGCAGGGACCAGTGCACTAATGCTCTCTAGAGCGACATCGAGCACGTTTCGAAAGATCTCGGTAGGGTTCTTCACTGCCTGCAAGCGACGGAATGTCTCCTCCCGCATTCTGGCGAGGGCAGGCGCGAGTTGACCGCACTCGATTATCACACGCGTCATTGTCTCGATGAACCGTTTTTCGACAGGCGATTCCTGGAAGTGGTGGGCAAAGTTGATATATAGGACACCGTAGAACATGGTTACGGATTCCTCGGTATAGAACATCGGCACCGCAACCGTGAACAAGATATCGGCGAACCTGTTGTAGAACGCACTTGTCCTGACGATCTCCGCGAGTTCAAGAATAGGAGCTTTGATGTCGATGATTACCGTCTTACCATGACTCCTCACGTATTCACTAAGGCCAGTCGTGCGCGTGGGCGGCATATGCGTGCCCACATCGGAGGGCTGGGCATAGATCTGAGGAACGTCCTTCGGGTCCGAATAAAGAAGGACGGATACGGAATGGGCATCGAGACGTGCGCGTAATGTTGTTATGACTGTCTCGATGACTTTCGCTGGATTCTCTCGTCCCTCCACGAGAAGATCCACGATGACCTTTTCGGAAGCCGTCGCGAGTTCAAACGTGCGCTGCTCCGTCGCGGCCATGCCGATACGATTCAGCGCGCTTTCGCAATGGCCACCAGCGGTCAAAAGCAGAAGTAATTCGCGAGGATCGAAATTAAAGGGGCGGAAGCGGTAGATCACAATCGCCCATACCACGTCGTCGCCCTGCGCCGTCTCGAGACGCTCGAACGGGCGCAAGAGGAACGCCGCCATTGCCTGCTCGGTGTCGTCGGTGCCTGGCACCTTGACGCTTTCAGGACTGGGATCGTCGTAGAGATCGAGTGCGGTCCTTACTCCACCATCGCGAAACTCTGTGATTCGCGCGCCAATCCAGCTGTCGAATGGTAGGCGGTTGTGCGGCATCAAGGCCGAACGACGTCCTAACGTCGCGATTACGTCTAGGTGCGAAGAGCTGCTCTTGTGCCTCCAGACTATCCCCAAGTCCAAGTCTATGAGGCCAGGAAGGCGATCGCTCAGCCAATTCAAGATCTGACTTTCCAAAGTCATCTCTTCTAGTTCATTCGCGTCGTCGATAAGCTGCTGAAGTTTCTCACTGCGTTGTTCCGCATCGCGCAAGCTGCGCCCTACGCGTAGCACTGCGCCTGCTTGCTGTCCCAGTGTTTCCAACGCTCGAAGTTCGCGTAAGGCGATCTTGTGAGGCCGATACCAGAATGCATCGAGTACTCCGAAGATCTCTCGATTTCCGGATGAGCGCGGAGCGATGATTGGGACGGCGAGCTCGGACGAAATGACGACTTCGCCGCCGCGATCATCGAGCATCGGCCTATAGTCGCGATTCTTTCGGACATCACTCGCTACAACCGGCTTCGCATCTGTGAACACACGCCCAGTGATGCCCTCGATACCCCCATGAATTCTGAGCCGAGGCACGACCATCGTGCCCTGAGGCCAGGTCTGCGCAACCGCGGCAAGCGTTGCCGCTTCCGCAGCCGGGTTTCGGTCAAGCTCCATTAGGAACGAGTGGTCCGCATTGAGCAGCGCTCGCGCTCCCGCTACAAGTGCGTCACGCGCTGCTTCTTCATTGTCAGCGAGGGCGATCGCGGAGATACACGACAGCAGGCGCGTTCGATCGCCGACTTGCTGTCGGAGCTCAATGCGCTCGCCTAGCCGGGCGGCCAAGCTTTCAAGCAGCATTTTGTCGACCTCGATGAGCTCTGATGCGTTTACGCGGTACGCGATCAGCAACCCGGCCACTTCGTCTTCCGCGCGGATAGGAAAGACATACGCCGAGCGATACGTGGCTGCGGAACCGACTGTGTCAAACAGCATCGCTACCATTTTCGGAGCGATGCCATTCGGTGATTTGATGAACGACGGTTTTCCCGATTCGAGAACGCTCCAAAGCAGTGTTGCTTCCGGCGTGATCGACATCGAAGGATTGAAGCCCTGCCGCAATTCCACGTCGGCGCGCTGTCCGCTCGTGGTCACGACGGACCGTACCACCAGCGGTCGTAACGCGTGCGTATCGCGCCGCGAGATCTCTCCGCGAGTGAACTGAACAACCTGGACCGAGTCGAGGGCAAGAAGGATAGGTGCCGTTTCGCCCAGAACATCGGCAGGGAGGGCGTCGATGTCGTAAGGGTCGGCATCACTCGAGACCTCCTCCGTCGGAGACTTATCGCCTACGCGCTGGCTGCCGTCAGGCCGCGTCCAGAGTTGAACAAGCTGACGCGAAAACGCGCTCGACCGGCCGAGCAGAGCACCAGCGTGAAAGGCGAAATCGGTGGCCGTCGTCGCGTCCGATTCGCTGAATCGTTCTTCGGTCGGATCTGTGAGGACCAGTAGCAGGGGTAGGAGCGAAGGGTTTTGTGCGAGTTCCTCGTCTGCGGTGCTTGGTCTGTCGATGCGAACAATAAGGGCCGATCGGGCGACCGCCAGATCCATCGGTAGTCCGTCGCGGCTCGTGACAAAAGTCTGCAGCATCTCCTCCCACCGAGTTCTCGGTCGGAAAGTTTTCACGTCCTTTACGATCACCGACTTCGGGATCTTGCGTCGAATCGATGCCCCCGCCTCGAACTGTTTGCCAACTCGACGGCTGACCTCCTTCACTCCCTCTAGGCGCTCCGCTGCAACGTACCATTGCGCGCCGCGTCTCCGTCCGGCGATCCCCTCCTCGACAGGAGCGAGCACGGTCGCGCTCCGCTGCCACGGGACGAACTTGTTCACCTTGCGCAGCAAGTGGTAGAGGAGGTCGTTCGGACGGAGTTGCGCGAGAATGGTTCTACGGCCGAGCAGGCGCTGCTGGTCAAGCTGGAACTCCGCCTTTTCGATGTCGCGGATCAAAGACTCTGACATCCTAGCGAACGTCTCAATTAGTCTCACGCCGGCAGTCGGAGCTTCCTCGGGTATCTGGTCGAAGACCAGGTAGGCCACGTATCGATACCGCATCTCCTCTCGGACGATTACGCTTTTCGGATCACACCAGACGGTCGCCCGTGAATTCTCAGGCTCGAGGCGAAGCGCTTTTTCCGTCGTTTCGACAAAGTGTCGATGCCGCGCTAGGTGCTCGCGGTTGCCGCCGCCTACTGCCTGTTCTAACTTGGCGTCGGCAACGCCGAATTCGATGAGAAAGACCCCGGCAGCTGTCGCACCGGTGAGATACATTCCCCATCGGAGCGAACATCGAAATGCGGCACGGCGCGCTTGCGAGGCATCATGATTCACTGCGAAATGTTCACGGATAGACGCCCCTTGACGATTGAGGTTGTGGACCGCGACAGGAAACCTCGCTTCGATAGACTGACTCGTAGCGACAGGCTCCGGCCTTACGTACGAAACGTAACGTTCTCTGCGTGGCATCCTTGGACCCTCAACATAGGAGTGACGGGGAGCGGCGCTTTCCTACCCTGCACCCGAAAAAGGGTTCCTACGCCGGGGCTCGTACTGCATGAGATCGCACGGTTTCTCGGCGAGTTAACCCTGGTCGCACTTTGCCAGCGCCGATGGAATTGAACGCTTGCTTGGGGAAGGGCCGTGCGTTTCGCCTACGCCAATAACGCAAGCGGTTTCGGACTCCACGACCCGTCGAACACCTGTTCGAACCTTGTAGGGTCGGTGCTGAAAATGCAGAGGGCGCCCGTTCTTCGTAACCTGAGCGGCGTGAATGGTTAGATTGGTAGGCGCTAGCGGACTCGAACCGCTGACCCCCACCGTGTGAAGGTGATGCTCTACCGACTGAGCTAAGCGCCTGTTTGGGATCGTCTCAACGAACGGGTCTGCCTCGCTATTTCCGGGGCGGGGGAGAGGATAGCCGGGCGTTGGGGGGGCGTCAATGGGGGGCGGGGGCGACGAAGATCTGGCAGTCGGCGCCGAGGTCGACTTTGCGGCAGTTGGGGAAGTAGATCGACTTGCCGTCGCGCGACCAAGTGGGGGCGGTGGCGCGGCCTTCGGTGTTGGCGGCGAGGCGGACGTCGGAGCCGTCGGGCTTCATCACGAAGATCTGGTAGTTGGCGCGGCGGTTCGAGGCGAAGGCGATCTCGGAGCCGTCCGGCGACCAGCTCGGCCAGCCGTCGAAGGAGGGGTTGTTGGTCAGGTTCTTCGGGTCGGAGCCGTCAGCGTTGGCGATGAAGACCTCGGAATTCATTTCGCCGAGGATGCGGCGGAAGGCGATGCGTTTGCCGTCGGGCGAGTACGCCGGGTAGGTGTTGATGCCGCCGGTGATGAGGCGGGTGATTTTGCGTGTGGTCACATCGACGACGTCGATCTCGGAGTCGTTCTTGGCGGGAGGCTTGAGGTCGTCGTCGGTGCAGTAGGCCAGGGTGACGCTGTTCGGGGACCAGTTGGGGTGGATGGCGCGGACGGTGGCGGGGGTGAGAGGCTCGACGCCGGAGCCGTCGGGGTTCATCATCGAGATGACTTCGCCGCCGTCCTTTAATGAGACGAATGCGATCTTGCGGCCGTCGGGAGACCAGGCGGGGTCTTCGTGATTCCAGTCGTCGTGGGTGATCTGGATCGGCTTGGTGGCATCCGCATCGGCGGTGAAGAGCTGCTCCTTGCCGGCGACGACGGTGATGTAGACCATGCGGGCGCCATCGGGAGAGAACGATGGATCGACGGTGACGGCGTGGGTCAGTTGGTAGGCGAGGGCGGGTGGGTTGGCGGCGTAGCTTGTTGCACTTACGAGGATGGTGGCCAGGAGGATTGTTTTCATGGGTTGCTGGGTTGCGAGGTCTCGCGGTGCCATATCTTTTTACAGGCTCGGATGTCGACAGTTTGACATGCGGCCGAATCGGTAGGAGGTCAGGCGGGGAACGTTTGGACAACTTGCAACCGCCCGCCCTCGGAAGGACCGCGTCGACGTTCGTGTCGCGAATTCCGGGCTGAGGATTCTTCGCGTCGCTCAGAATGACAATTGATTTTGTGCTCGAATACGTCTGATGCGAAATACGGCGAAGGCGGCAGCGATCACCATTGGAGCGGCCATTGGTGCCGCTGCCATCGAACGGATCTTCTTCGCGTCGCCGCGGTGGCGGGGGGCGATCAGCGATCATTTCGACGGTCAGCGGTTTCGTAACCATGAACGCGCGGGGAGGGCCGAGGGGTCGTTTCTGAAGTGGATGGCTACGAGGCAGCGGGGGGAGTGGCCGGAGCATCGGAACGAGATCTATGGTCCGGCGCCGCCGGAGAGGGTGGGGGAGGGGCGGCTGCGGGTCACCTTCATCAATCACTCGACCACGCTCATTCAGATGGATGGGGTCAACCTCCTCACCGATCCGGTGTGGTCGGAGCGGGTGTCGCCGGTGTCGTTCGCGGGACCCAGGAGGCATCGGGCGCCGGGGATCCGGTTTGAGGATCTGCCGGCGATCGATTTCGTGCTCGTCAGCCATAACCACTACGACCATATGGATGTGGCGACGTTGCGGGCACTGGGACGCCCGGTCATCGCGCCGCTGGGAAATGCGGCGCTGATGCGGCGGCATGGGATTCGGGGGGCGATCGATCTCGACTGGTGGGAGACGATCGGAGCGAACGGACTCGACGTCACCGTCGTGCCTGCGCGGCATTTCTCGGCGCGGGCGGTAAGCGACCGCGATTGCAATTTGTGGGGAGGCTTCGTCGTCAGCGGGCCGTCGGGGAACGTCTATTTCGCCGGCGACACGGGGTGGGGGGAGCACTTCGCGGAGATCGGGCGCCGCTTCGCGCCGATCCGGGCGGCGTTGCTGCCGATCGGGTCGTATCTGCCGCGCTGGTTCATGCAGCCGGTGCACATCGATCCCGCCCAGGCGGTCGATGCCCACTTCGCCCTCGGCGCGCGCACGAGCGTTGCCGTTCACTTTGGGACATTCGAGCTCAGCGATGATGGCGAGTACGATCCGTTGCGCGACCTGCACGACGCGCTCGCCGAGAACGGCCACCCGCCGTTTCTCGTACTCGATCAGGGGGAAGGACGGGACCTGCCATGATTCACCGCAGCATCGGAGCGGTCTCGCACGGCATCATCGACTACGCGCTGGCCATCCTGCTCGCGACTGGGCCGTCGATCGCCGGTTTCTCCGGCCGTCCGGCCACGACCTGGGCGTATCTCGCCGCCGCGCTGCTCTTCCTGCTGGCCGTGTTCACACGGTATCCGTTGGGGATCATGAAGCGCATCGGCCTGGCGGTTCACGGATTCGTCGAGCTGGTGATGGCTGTGTGCCTCATCGCCGCGCCGTGGTACGGAAACTTCATGGACGGCGTCCTCTCGCGCAATTTCTACTGGACGATGGGCGTGCTGATGCTGGTGCTCTGGTGCCTCACGGACTTTCGTGGGATCCGGAACCGGCCGCCAGCCGCGCCAGTTGCCGGTCGTGAAAGCGCGCCATCAGCAGCGGCGCCATCAGCGCGGCAATGAGCGCCGTGGCCATGTCTTCCTGCGTGTCCCAGACGTCGCCCTGCGTGCCGAGGAAGGCGTCGCCGGAGCTGCCGGTGGCGATGCTGACGCGCCACTCCAGCAATTCGTAGGCGGCGCTGATGGCCAGGCAGATGGCGACGATGATGAAGTAGCGCCAGCCGCGGGTGCGGACGACGTTTCGCCGGATGAGGATCTCCCGCGCGGCGATGGCGGGGACGAATCCCTGCGCGAAGTGGCCGATGCGGTCGTAGTCGTTGCGCCCGAGGTGAAAGGCGTCCCGCATCCAGAACCCCAGCGGCACCTCGGCGTACGTGTAATGCCCGCCGACCATGAGGATGATGGCGTGGAAGGTGAGCAGAGTGAGGAGGAGCGGGGTGAGGGGGAAGCTCTTTCTCGCGGCGATGACGAGGATGATGCCGATGATGGCCGGGAAGACCTCGAGGATCCAGGTGAAGTAGTCGTGCGGATGGATGAGCGACCAGACGAAGGCCGCGATGAAGAGGGTGAGGAGGAGGCGGTTCGTCACGAGGGAAGTTTAGATCCGCAGATGACGCAGATGTACACAGATAAGAACGAATGGATGCAGCTCTGCATCTGCGTCATCTGCGGATAAGTCGTCAATCGCGGTCGATGTAGGTGCTGCGTGCCAGGACGGTGGCGCGGCGTTGCGACGGAACCTCGACTTCGATCGTGTGCGTGCCGCGTACTTTGATGTCGGGCTTGCGCACTTCGAGCTCGTAGTGGCCGGCCAACGTTTTCTGCAGGCGATCGACGGCGATCTTCGGGAAGTGAAAAGTTTTTGCGTAGAAGCCGCCGGTGTCGCCGGCGACCTGCCCTAGGCCCGCTTCGAGCGAGTGGTAATCGGCCTGCGTAAAATCGATCGAGAAGACGCTGGCGCGCGCCGACTCGAGCGCCTGCCGCGCGGGGACGTACTTCCTGTCCATCATCACGCCGCTCGGAGTCAGTTTGCCGAGTCCCCAGCCGAAGAGAATGATCGACTTGGGGCCGGGGATCGGGCGGAGGGCGTTGGCGACGATGATCAGAGCCGCTTCCGGCGTGGCGGCCTTGCGCATCTCCTCGCGGTCGAGCCTCTTGGCCAGCGCCGGCATCGGCACGATCCGCGGCGGCGGCGGCTCGTCGATGAGCATGGCCTGCTCCATGGCGTCTTTGATGTGGTCCTTGTTGTCGGTGAAGTCGAGCCGGAACTTGAGATGCGAATCGAACGAGAAGAGCGCCACGCGGTCCTCCGGGTCGAGCCAGTCCAGCCAGTCGTTCGCGTTGACGACCTGCTGCATCTGCCCGGAGATGCGCGCGCTGTTGCGCTCGAAATCGGTCTGATAGAAGAAGATGAGGAGCCGTCCGTGAGGGGCGGGCTGATCGAGCGATGTGTTGACGTCGGCGATCGCGGCGTCGATGCTGGCCAGCTCGCGAGCGGCGGCGGTCTCGGGGATCCATTCGACCGACTCGACGCCGGCCGGCTTCCCGTCGACGCGGACGCGGAAGTCGGAGGCCTTGAGGCCGGTGATGGGATTGCCGCGGTCATCGGTGACGCGGGCGTCAACGAGGATGCGCTCGACGGTGATCTGCTCCTGGACCTGGGCGGCAAGCGGGACTGCAAGCGAGAAGAGCGCCAAACCTATTGTGATCCTGAGCCTGCCCCTTCGGCTGCGCTCAGGGCAGACTACGCCGCTGAGCGAGCGTAGCGAGCGAAGTGCGGCGGAGGACGGCGAAGGATCTCCAGTGGCAGCGCCCGTGGCAAGTGCAGCGTAGTTCGAGATCCTTCGGCCGCGCTCCGCCGGCCTCAGGATGACAATGGGGTGGGGGCGCATCCTCGCAGTCTACAATCTGCGGATGCGCAAGATCGTTTTCGTCACCGCGTTGTTGCTGCTGGCCACCTCCGCCTTCGCCGCGCCGTTCGACGAGATGTTTCTCGACCGGACCATGCGGGTAAACTACTTCCACACGGGGAATCATGGCGAGGAGATCATCGCACTCGATTCGGTCGTCTCCGACGGTCCCTGGCCGGGCAGCCGTACGCGCCTGATCGACACGCTGAACCTCGGCAATTACTACTTCGAGGTCATCGACCGCGATACGAACCAGGCCATCTACACGCGCGGCTTCGCCTCGGTTTTTGGCGAGTGGCAGACGACGGATGAAGCGAACCAGCGCGCGGGGACCTTCGCCGAGTCGGTGCGGTTTCCGTGGCCGAAGCATCCGGTGCAGCTCGTCGTCAAGAAACGCGACGCGAACGGCGCCTTCCAGCAGCTCTGGTCGACGTTGATCGATCCGTCGTCGCGATCCGTCAATCCATCCGAGCGCAAGCCGGCAGGGCATGTTTGGAACGTCATCGAGAACGGGCCGCCGTCGGAGAAGGTGGACATCCTGGTGATCGGCGAGGGCTACACGGAGAGCGAGCTGCCGAAGTTTCATAAGGATGTGGCGCGGATGGTCGGCAAGCTGTTTGACACCGAGCCGTTCAAGAGCCGGCGGAAGGATTTCAACGTCCGCGCGCTGGATCTGGCCGAGCCGGCCAGCGGCGTGCACCGGCCGCGCACGAACGACAACCGCCGCACCATGACCGGCGTGCAGTACAACATCTTCGATTCGGAGCGTTACGTGCTGACGCTCGACGATCACCGCATGCGCGATGTGGCCTCGTCCGCTCCGTATGATTTCATCGAGATCCTGGTCAACGAGAAGCAGTACGGCGGCGGCGGGATCTTCAATGACCAGGCTACCGCATGCGTCGACAGCGCCTTCGCGGAGTATGTGTTCGTCCACGAGTTCGGCCACCATTTCGCCGCGTTGGCGGACGAGTACTACACCTCACCGGTGTCGTACACGACGAGCGGCAGCAGCGAGCATCCGGAGCCGTGGGAGCCGAACGTGACGGCGTTGCACGATCCGGCCAAGGTGAAGTGGCACGATCTGGTCGATTCCTCGACACCGCTGCCGACGCCGTGGGAGAAAGAGACGTTCGAGAAGCACAGTCTGGAGATTCAGAAAGAGCGTGCCCACCTCCGCGCCACGAATGCGCCGGAGTCGGAGATGGACAAGCTCTTCACCGACGAGCGCGCATCGGAGACGCAATTCCTCGGCGGGCAGAAGTTCGCCGGCAAGGTGGGGGCGTTCGAAGGGGCGGCCTACGAGCCGCGCGGCCTCTACCGGCCGGAGCTCGATTGCATCATGTTCACGCGGGATGAGGTGGGGTTCTGCCGCGTGTGCCGGAAGGCGATCGAGAGGATCATCGACGCGTACTCGCGGTGAGGGTCGCGGTTGCGCGGTTGCGCGGTCTCGGGGTTGCCTGGTTGCTGAGTTGCTTGGTCGCTGGGTCGAGCGGTGTCGTTGTCCGGTAGCGCTCGACCGCGTTCCCCCGCGAGACCACGAGACCGCGCAACCCCGCAACCCAGCAACGTAGCAACCCATCAAAGTAAGATCCCCACATGCCTGAATCATTCGACGTCGTGGTCATCGGCGGGGGCACGGCTGGATTGGTTACTGCCTCCGGCTGCGCACGCCTCGGGCGCAAGGTCGCGCTCATCGAGCGCGAGAAGCTGGGGGGCGACTGCCTCTGGACCGGCTGCGTGCCGACCAAGGCGCTGGTGGCGACAGCGCGCCTCGTCCACCAGATGGAGCATGCCGATGCCTACGGCCTCGAACCGCGGACGGCGCGCGTGACGCCGAAGGCGGTGATGGATTCGATGCGGGCGCAGCGCCATGCCATCGAGCATCATGATGATCCGGAAAAGTTCCGAGCCCTCGGTATCGACGTGATCTTTGGCAAGGCCACGCTGGCGTCGCGCAGCGAGGTCGACGTCGATGGCCGGCGGCTGGCCGCAAGCGACATCGTCATCGCCACAGGCACCCGTACCGCTGTCCCGCCGGTCGAAGGACTCGCGGAGAACGGCTTTCTCGATCATGTTTCGTTCCTGAACCAGGATGCCTTCCCCGCCTCGCTGCTCATCCTAGGCGGCGGCTACATCGGCATAGAGTTCGCGCAGCTCTTCCGGCGTTTCGGCTGCGAGGTCGTCGTCGTCGAAATGCTCGACGAGATCGTCAACAAAGAGGACGCCGACGTAATCGCCCGCATTCGCATGATTCTCGCCGAGGAGGGGATCGTGATCCGCAGCGGCTGGGCGGCGAAGTCGGTGCGCACGGACGACGGGAAGAAGGTCGTTCGTATCGAGAACAAGATCGGCGAGACGATGGAGTTGCGTGTCGACGAAATCTTCGTCGCCAGCGGCCGAAGGGCCAACACGGAAGACCTCGGACTCGAAGCGTCTGGGGTGAAGACGAACCGCGGCTTCGTCGTCGTCGACAAATACCTGCAGACCTCGGTGCCGCGCATCTGGGCCTGTGGCGACGTCCACGGAGGCATGCAGTTCACGCACGTGGCCGCGTACGAAGCGGTGAAGCTCGTGCGCAACATGCTCTTCCCCGGGCGTTCGCCGGTGAGCTACGACAACGTTCCGTGGGGGCTCTACACCGACCCCGAGGTCGGGCACATCGGGATGACGGAAGCAGAAGCGATTGCGGCGCATGGCGCGGAGAGCATCCGCACGTACCGCGTCGAGATGGCCGAGGTCGACCGTGCCGTGGTCGATCGAACCACCGGAGGATTCGTGAAACTCGTCTGCGACAAACGGGGCCGCATCCTCGGCGCGCATGCCCTCTGTGCCAACGCCTCCACCCTCATCGAAACGCTCGTCCTGGCCAGGCAGAAAAAGGTCACCGTGGCACAGCTCGCGCAACTCGTCTCACCGTACCCTTCGCTGGCCGACGCCCTGCAGAAAGCGGCTTCGACGTACTACCAGGACGTGGCCAAAGGATGGCTCGGATCGCTGGGAAAAAAGATCGCGGCATGGTCGCAATGACCGGTCCGTCATAGAATCCTCTGGATCTTGCAAGATGGAGGCAGTATGAAAAGACTTCTGGTGATCCCGTTCGCACTCGTTTTCGCCGCATGTGCTCACAGCAAAGGACCGATGGCGATGGTCACGCTCGACCCGACCAGCGGTTCGACCGCGAAAGGCGTCGTTCACTTCCAGAATGCCGGGGATGACGGCGTCGAAGTCGTCGCTGATCTCACAGGCGTTCCACCGGGCGTCCACGGTTTCCACGTCCACGAGAAAGGCGACTGCGGCAACAACGCCGCGAACGCCGGCGGCCACTTCAATCCCACCGGCATGGTCCACGGTGCGCCGGACGCGGTCTCCCACCACGCCGGTGACTTCGGCAACGTGACCGCGGATGACAAGGGCGAGGTTCACGCCCGCTTCACGACGCACTCGATCACGATCAATACCGGCACGAACGGCGTGGTCGGCCACGCCATCGTCCTGCACGGCAATCCGGACGATCTGACCTCGCAGCCTGCCGGCAACGCCGGTCCTCGCATCGCCTGCGGCGTGGCCACGCTCATGGGCGACGTGAAGTAACGGGAGTCAGGTCATGAAACGACTGGCCCTCATCGCGCTCGTCTGTCTTCCGCTCGCCTGTGCCTCGCAACAACGACCGGGGACGAATAAGAGCACTGCGACATCCGGCCGCGGCGAGATCAAACTCACAATCACGCCGAGCCCGGTCGTGGCCGCCAGTGTCAGTGGAAGCGCCTACGACTTCCCGTTCGACGCCGTGGTCAAGGAGACCGGTGGCCATCCGATCACGATCGACAAGGTGACGGCGAGCGTTTACGCCGGGGGCGGTATCCCGGTGGCGGCCCAGTCCTTCGATGCGGACAAAATCAAGTCCCTCGGCTTCGCCACCTCGATCCAGGCCAAGCATGAGATTCACTACCACCTCGTTCCGCGCATGGACGTCACCGACGACCACCTCTTCAGCGCCATCTACGGTGACGTCCGCGTCGAAGGGCTCGACGACAACGGGGCACGGGTGAGCTCGATGGCGACGATTACTGTGACGAAGAAGTAAGTCGTTTCGCGTTGTTGACGGTTATTACCTGAATCCCTCAGGTCCCCCACGGCAGCCTGGCCACGAACACGCTGCCGCTGGCGTCGGAATGCTCGAGCTGCAGCGCGCCGCCGTGCACCTCGGCGATCCAGCGGGCGATGGGGAGGCCGAGGCCGGCGCCGCCGGCGTTCTGCGGCCGTGCGCGGTCGCCGCGGAAGAAGCGCTCGAAAATCTTCTCCTGATCGGCAGGAGGGATGCCGATGCCGGTGTCGGTCACGCGAATGGCGCAGGCGCCGTACTCGATTTGCACGTCCACGTGCACCCGCCCTCCCTCGGGTGTGAACTTCACCGCGTTCTCGACGAGGTTCAGAACCAGCCGATTGATCAGCTCCTCATCGGCCACGATCACCGTATCCTCAGGAGCCGAAGAGGTGAGTGCGACGCCGCGCGCCTGGGCCACGCTCTGCATCCCGCGGACGCAGTCTGCGACCACGTCTCCCACGTAGAAGCGCGTGATCGACATCGGATAGCGGCCGGCATCGCCGCGCGCCAGAAGGAAGAGGTTCTGGACGATGCGCGTCAGCTTCCGCGCCGCCCTCTGCATCACCTCGATGCTCTCGCGATAATCGACGGCATCCCGGTCGCGGGCCAGCGCCACATCCGCCTCGCCCTGGATGATCGCGATTGGCGTGCGCAGCTCGTGGGAGGCATCGGCCATGAAGCGCCTTTGCGATTCGAACGCCAGTTGCAGGCGCTCGAGGAGGCCGTTGAGCGTCGCGGCGAGAAACCCCAGCTCGTCGCGCTCATTGCCGATCTCGATCCGTTCGTCGAGCGTCTCCGCGCCGATCTGCCGCGCTTTCAGACTCATCATCGTCACCGGTGCGAGGCTCTTTCTGGCCAGCAGATATCCGCCGGCCGCGGCGACGAGGAGCGCCACCGGAATGCCGAAGAACACCGCGTGTGCCGCGCTTGCGAGACGGTCTGTCTGCTCGCTGAGGCTGCTGGCCACCACGACCGTGTAACGCGTGCCGACGACGTTGATCGGTGTGGCGATGATGCGCACGCCGTCGTTTTCCGCGCCGCCGGGGATGGTGTAAAAGCCATTGCCGCCGGCGCGGACGAACGCTTCGATTCGTTTCTTCGCCTCCGGCCCGATCCTCGATTTCGATGCCTCGACCAACGCACCCGCCGGCGACAACACCATGATCTCGCGGTCGCTGTAGCGGAGGTCGAGCAGCTCGTCGCGCCCGCGGGAGCGGTCGCCCGGATCGAATGCCGCCGCGAACTCGTGCGCCGTATCGGCAAGCGAAGCATCGTTCTCGGCGCGGATGGCGCGCGCCAGGAGGATATAGCTCACCGCGCTGAAGATGATCAGCACCAGCGCCAGGATGGCCGTGTACCAAAGTGTCAGGCGGGCACGAACGGAATGAAACATCCGCTCTAGTGTCGTGCCGCGGGTGCCGCGGCGTCTACCTGCAGCATGTAACCCTCTCCGCGGATGGTCTGGATCAGCTTCGTCTCCGACACCTTTGCGAGGTGGCGGCGCAGGCGGTTGATGTAGACCTCGATCACGTTCGAGAACGGATCGTATTCCGCGTTCCAGACCTGCTCGGCCAGCTCCTGGCGCGAGACCGCTCGTCCCGAGTTGTGCGCAAGAAACTCGATGATCGCGTACTCCTTGGTGGTCAGGGCCAGCGTCTGACCTTCGAACCGCACACGATGGGAGCGCGTGTCGATCTCGAGATCGCCGATGGTGATCACCGGCATCATCTTCGTGCCGGCGCGGCGCAGCAGAGCCCGGAGACGCGCCAGCAATTCATCGAACTCGAACGGCTTTGCCAGGTAATCGTCGCCGCCGGCATCGAGCCCGGCGATCTTCGCGTCGACGCTGCCGCGCGCGGTCAGAAACAGGATCGGCATCGTCGAACCGTCCGCGCGCAGCGTCCGGCAGACATCGAGGCCGTCGGGAGCGGGGATGAGGAGATCGAGGATGGCGGCGTCGTACGTGTTCAGCCGGGCCATGTACAGCGCGCGCTCGCCGTCCGGTGCCACGTCGACCGCGTACGATTGCTCGACCAGCCCCTTGCGAATGAACCGAGCAACATCGACTTCGTCTTCCACCACCAGGACACGCATTACCGTACAAGCTTGTGCGCGGACTGATGAATGGTCGATGAATGATTCCGCCGTTTCGTTGATTTACCGAGCGTTCATCGAATGTGGCCCAGCATCGCCGGCCATTGATGGCTCCAGCCTCCATTTCTCATTCGGTTAAACTCCGGCTCCCGATGTTGCGCCGTTGTCTGTTTGTGATTCCGGTCATGCTGGCAGTCCCGCTGCGGGCACAGCCCGCGACGATGACGATGGAGAACGCCACGCAGGCAGCGCTGCAACAGGCCAACGCCTACCAGCAGGCGGTCATCGACGAACAGACCGCGGCGATGGATCTGACCCAGGCGCGCGGTGCGCTGCTGCCCCGGTTGCGCAGCTCGTCCACCGCCGCGTACAACAAGCCGCTCCATCCGGGTTCGGCCGATCCGTCGTTCATTGCGCAGAACGCCGAGCGCGAATATCAGGAGCTTCTCGGTTTCGAAGGGTCGTTCGACCTCGGCATGCGCGCTGCCGTGGCCAGGGGCCACGCCCTTCTCGCCGCCGCCCACGCAGGGACGGAGATCGCGCGCCGCGCGCTCATCCGCGGCGTGCGCGAGGCGTACTTCGGCCTGGGACTGGCGACAGCAAAGCGCACCAGCGCCGAGGAGACGCTGGCCGCGGCCGAGGAGTTCGAACGCGTCACGACATTGCAGCACAGCGGCGGCGAGCTTGCCGAAGTCGACGTGATCCGCGCCCGGCTGCAGACTGCGCAGAGACGTGACGACGTCGAACAGGCACGCCTGCAGGAAGCGCAGGCTCTTGCCGTCATGCGCGTTCTCACCGGCGTCCATGCACCGCAGCCGCTGACGGTTTCCGAACTGACGCCGCAGCCGGCAGCCGCCGATATCGAGCGATTCGCCGCCGGGATGGCCGCGCAGCGTCCGGAGCTGACGCAGGCGGAAGCGCAACTGAGCGCAGCGAAATCCGACGTCGGCGTCGCCCGCGCCGGCAGGCTGCCGACGCTCACCTACGCCATCGACGAAGGCTTCGACTCGCCGTCCCTAAACCCCTCGGTGATCCGCGAGCATCGCGGCTATCTCGTCACCGGCAACCTCAACATCCCCATCTTCGACTGGGGCATCGGCCGTGCAAAGCAACGCCAGGCCGAGTTGAAGGCGCAGGCGGCGGAGAATCAACTGGTCATCACGCGGCGTGAGGTGGAGCAGCAGCTCGCCGGAGCGCGCGTTGAAGCACTCACGGCCATCCGGCGCGCCGACAACGCCCGCGGCGCCGTTGCCGACGCGCGCCGCAACGTCGACATCTCCATCGCCCGCTACCGTGCCGGCGAAGCCCCAATCCTCGAGGTGACCGACGCGATCACCACGCTCGCGCAACAGCGGGCAAACTACCAGCAGGCGCTCTTCGACTTCGAGATCGCCCGCGCTCATCTTCAGGAGGCCGCCGGGGAATGACCGACAGCGACGTCACAATCAACGCCGGGCGGCCGCTGTGGCGCCGCTGGCGCGTGCAGCTCGGAGCTGCTCTGGCCCTGGTGATCCTCATCGTCGCCGGCTGGTGCTGGCATCGTCGCGGCGCGGCGGGCGACGAAGGAGGCGCGCAAGTGGTCGTCAGCGTCCGGCTTGCCAAAGCGGAGATCGGCCCCATCGCCCAGCCGCTCGATCTCATCGGCACCATCAGCGCGCGCCAGGAGGCGACGATCAGCCCGAAGGTCAGCGCCCAGATCGCGAAGATGGGACTGATCAAGAATCGCGTCGTCCACCGCGGCGAAGTCCTGGCCGTCCTCGAGTCGCGCGACCTCACCGCGCAGCAGGACGAAGCCGCCGCCGCCCTGCGCGAGGCGGAGATCGGCGTCCGGAACACCGGCCAGGGAAGCATCCCGCTGACGAACGCGCAGGATGTGAAAGCCGTTCATGATGCGCAAGGGACTCTCGACAACGCCCGCAAGACGTACGAGCGCCGGAAGACGCTCTACGAACAGGGCGGCATCTCGAAGAAGGAGCTCGAGACATCGGAGCTGGACGTCGCCAAAGCCGAGGATGATCTGCGGCTGGCCGAGCGCGCCGCTTCGCTGCATCAGGGGACTACCAATCCCTCCGACCTGGCCACGGCCCGCAGCAAGGAGCAGCAGGCCAGCGGACATCTGGCCTCGATCACGGCGCAGGCGGCCTACGCCACGATCCGCGCGCCGTTCGATGGCGTGATCGGCGATCAGTTCCTCTACCAGGGCGACTTCGCCAACGCCGGGACGAAGATGCTCACCATCGCCGACACCTCGTCGGTGATCGTCAAGGCGCCGCTGTCGGTCGACGCGGCCATGCGCGTGCACGCCGGCGACGCTGCCACCATTCAGCCCGACTCGCTCCCCGGCGTCACGCTGCAGGGGACCGTCAGTCTGGTCGGCAATGCCGCCGATCCGCAGAGCCGTGCCGTCGAGCTCTGGATCACCCTTCCCAATCCCGACGGCCGCCTCCGGCCCAACAGCGCCGCGCGTGTCACCGTTCAGAGCAGCAACGTCACGAACGCCGTCGTCGTCCCGGCCGCGGCCGTCACTCTCGACGCCACGAACGCGAACGCCGGTACGGTCATGGTCGTCGATGGCAAATCGGTCGCACATGAGGTCAAGGTCACCACCGGCTCCCACGCGCGCGACCGGACGCAGATCACCTCCGGCCTCCGCGGCGGTGAGACCGTCGTCATCGAAGGAAACTACGGGTTGCCCGACGGCACGAAAGTACAGAACGCCGATGCTGCGCCGAAGGCCCCCGCTTCGAAAAGTAACGGCCCGGCGGAAAAGGACTGATGAACCTCGGCCGGGCCATCTCGAATCAGAAGCGGGCGGTGTTGCTCGTCATCGCCCTGCTTACCGTCAGCGGTTTGATCGCGCTGGCCCGCATTCCGCGCGCTCTTTTTCCGCAGACCGACTTCCCGCGCATCGTCATCGTCGCCCAGAACGGTGTGGCGCCCGCGCAGCAGACTCTCGTCTCGGTCACCAAGCCGATCGAAGAGGCCATGAGCGGCATCCCCGGAATCGCGCGCATCAAATCGACCACCGCGCGCGGCTCCGCGGAGGTCGATCTCTTCTTCGACTGGAAGACCGATATCGTCCAGACGCTGCAGATCGTGCAGGCACGCCTGTCGCAGCTCTCCACCACGCTGCCGCCCGGCGCATCGATCGAGCGCTCCGACCGGCTTACATTCGCCGTCTTCCCGATCATCGGTTACAGCATCACCTCGACGAAGCGCGATCCCGGCACGTTGCGCAATCTCGCCGAGGTCACGCTAAGGCCGCCGCTTGCCAGGATTGACGGAGTGGCCAGCGTGCAGGTGCTGGGCGGCCAGTTGCGCGAATACCACATCCTCATCGACCGGGCCCGGCTCGAAGCAAGGGGCGTCTCGCTCCAGCAGGTTTCCGACGCCGTAAAGAATGCCAACGTCATCGACTCGCCTGGCCTCATCAACGAAAACCACCAGCTCGAGCTGGCGCTCGTCAGCGGTCAGGCCGCATCGATCGATGATCTCGCCGCAATCGTCGTCGCCACGATCAACAACGTCCCGGTCAGGATCGGGGACGTCGCCACCGTGACGCCCGGTCTGGAGCCGCGCTTCACCATCGTCACGGCGGATGGCCGACAGGCCGTGCTGCTCAACATCCTGCGCCAGCCGACGGCGAACATCATCTCCGTCGCGGACGGCGTGAAGACGGAGTTAGCGCGCCTGAAACAACAACTCCCGCGCGACGTCGAAATCCGTCCCTACTACGACCAGTCGCTTCTCGTCAGCAGCTCTGTCGGCTCCGTGCGCGACGCCATCCTCATCGGCCTGCTGCTTTCCGTGGCCATCCTCTACGGCTTCCTCCACAACTGGGGGACCACCTTCGTGGCCACGCTGGTCATCCCGGTCACCGTGCTGGTCACCTTCGTGGTGATGTGGATGGTCGGACTGAGCTTCGACCTGATGACGCTCGGAGGCGTCGCCGCGGCCATCGGCCTGGTCATCGATGACGCTATCGTCGTCGTCGAGAACATCTACACGCACATGACCCGCGGCGAGTCGCGCGCGGAGGCTGTGCACAACGCCATCAGCGAGATCTCCGGCCCGATCATCGGCTCCACCATCACCCCGGTCGTGGTCTTCCTTCCGCTGGCGCTGCTCACCGGAGTCACCGGCGTCTTCTTCCGATCGCTGGCGCTGACGATGAGCGTGGCCCTGCTGACCTCGCTCTTCCTGGCGCTGACGTTCACGCCCGTGCTGGCTGAACAGTTCATACGGCTGGGGTCTCGCGGTCTCGCGGTCGCGCGGTCTCGCGGTAGGGAATCTGCGGAATCCAGCGCTGACCTTGAATCCGAACCCCGCGAGACCGCGCAACCGCGAGACCCCGAGACCCCGAACGACGAAGGCCCTCTCCTCACCCGCCTCATCAACGGCTACGAATGGCTGCTGGCGCATGCCTTGGCGCGCCGGGGGATGGTCCTCATCGTCATCGGCATCGTGGCGGTGCTCACGTTCGTCATTTACAAAGGCCTCGGCTCGGAGTTTCTGCCGGAGTTCGAGGAGCACGGCTTCATCCTCGACTACAACGCACCGCCCGGCGCCTCGCTCGATGAGACCGACCGGATGCTGCAACACGTCGAGCGAATGCTGAAGGAGAACCCGGACGTCGACGCCTACTCGCGCCGCACCGGCGCGCAGCTCGGTCTGGCCGGCGTGACCGAGGCGAACAGGGGCGACTTTGCGGTGAAACTGAAGGACTCGGCGTCGACCGATGCCGTGACCAGTGAACTGCGGCACAAGATTGAATCGAGCGAGCCGGCGCTGCGCGTCGAGTTCCCGGGCATCCTTTCCGACCTGATCGGCGATCTGGTCAGTGCGCCGCAGCCGATCGAGATCCGTGTCTTCAGCGAGGACGCGGCGACGCTGCGCCGCACCGCCGAAGCGATCGCCGCATCGATCTCCAAAGTCAGCGGCGTCGTCGACGTCTTCAACGGCATCGTCATCAGCGGCCCGGCCGTCGTGTTCCAGATCGATCCCCAACGCGCGGCGCTGTATGGCGTCACCGCCGCCGACGCGAATGAGGCCATGACCACCGCGCTCGGTGGCGATGTCGTCTCCAGCGTCATCGAGCATGGCCGTGCCGTCGGCGTCCGTGTCCTGCTCGGCGGTCCGCGTCCCCAGCTCGCCGATCTGCGCGCCCTGCCGATCCGCGCACCGTCGTCGAACAGCTACGTACGCATCGATCAGATCGCCACCATCAACTACGATCCAGGACAGACCGAGATCGAGAGGGAAGGGCTGCGGCAGGCGGTCTCGGTGACAGCCCGTCTGGAAGGCCGCGACCTCGGCTCCGCGATCCAGGACATTCAGGCGCGCCTCGGGAAGGAGCTGCATCTCCCCACCGGCACGACGATCGAGTACGGCGGCCTCTACCAGGAGCAGCAGGCGTCATTCCGCGAGCTGCTCGTCGCCCTCGGCCTGGCCATCGCCCTGGTCTTCCTCGTGCTCGTCGTCGAGTTCCGCTCCTTCGCCCATCCGGCCGCCATCGTCGCCGGCGCGGTCCTGGCACTCTCCGGCAGCCTGATCGCCCTCCTGGTTACGCACACGACCCTCAATGTCGTCTCGATGATGGGTCTCATCATGATCGTCGGCATCGTCTCCAAGAACGGCATCCTGATGCTCGACACCGTCGAAGATCATCTGCGCTCCGGTGAAGACCTCACCACCGCCCTCCGCCGCTCGGGCCGGCGCCGCTTCCGCCCCGTCCTGATGACGTCTCTGGCCGCCATGCTCGGCATGCTCCCCCTGGCCCTGGCCCTCGGCTCCGGCTCCGAGCTCCTCCAGCCCCTGGCCATCTGCGTCATCGGCGGCCTGCTGTTTGCGCTAATGCTCTCGCTGGTGGTGACGCCGACGATCTACGCGATGATCAGAAGGGAGTAAGTCAACAGAATTCATTACCCCAGACGCGCAGCGCCGCAACCCAATGCGACTGACGCCATTTCTCGCTCGGATGCGCGCGAAGGCGCGCAACACAATCCAGCCCCGCGCTCGGCGCAGCACGAGCGCGGGGTCAGAGGTGTCGCCAATTTGCCGGCCGCGGAGGCGGCCGGCACAACGTCGCCCAATTCGCAACAGAAGCGCGATACGCCAGCTCCTGTGGCGGCCGCCTCCGCGGCCGCACTTCCATCACACCGGTTCCCCGCGCTCGCGCTACGCCGAGCGCGGGGCTGAATTGTGCGTGCGCGCCTCCGCGCGCAACGGGCGCTGAGAAATCGTCGCGTCGTGCGCAGAAATTGGTGGTTAATAGTACAGCGCGCGGGCTTGGCCGAAACCCAATGCGACTGAGGCCATTCCTCGCTCGGATGCGCGCGAAGGCGCGCAACACAATCCAGCCCCGCGCTCGGCGCAGCACGAGCGCGGGGTCAGAGGTGTCGCCAATTTGCCGGCCGCGGAGGCGGCCGGGACAAGCCGCCACCGAGGTATCATTGAGCCGGGACTTCACGCATGGCTCAAACGGAATCATGCATTCATATTCACTTGTCTATGTTCACGTCGTTTTCGCGACGTGGAATCGACATCCGTTCCTCAATCATGCAACGCGTCCCGAGCTTCACGCCTACGTGGCCGGTACCGCTCGCAGCCTCGGTTTCTCCGATGTCCATGTAGGTGGCGTAGAAGATCACATGCATCTCGTCGGACGTCTCGGCCCGACACATGCGCTCTCGAATGTGATCGGACAGCTCAAGAAATCTTCGGGCGATTGGCTTCGCGAACGCATTCCGCGATTCCGATGGCAGCGTGGTTTCGGTGGATTCTCGGTGAGTCCCGATCGAATACGCGCCGTCCAGCGTTACGTAAAACGTCAGGAGGAACACCACAAAAGCAGGACCTTCCGAGAGGAGCTCGAAGCGCTCTGCTCCGATCTCGGAATCGCCATCGATGATCTCGACCTGTTGTAGCGGCCGCCTTCGCGGCCGCGGATGGTTGGGCGATCCCAGCCCCGCGCCGAGCGCGGGGCTGGATTGTGGAGCGCGCCTTCGCGCGCGTCCAGGCGAGAGCTAAGGTTAATGTCACCGCGTTGGGTTGTGGGAGGGCCGCGCGGCCGTATACGTTGCGATCGAGCTACTTCCCGTACGTCACCCGCCAGATCTTTCCTGCTCCGTCATCCGAGATGAGGAGCGATCCGTCGCTAAGCACGAGCAGGCCGACGGGACGTCCCCACACGGTGCGGTCGGTCTCAGCCACCATCCAGCCGGCGAGGAAATCGTCGTAGCCGCCGGTGGGGTGTCCGTTGCGGAAAGGGATGCTGATGATTTTGTAGCCGGTGCGGCGGGAACGATTCCAGGAGCCGTGCAGCGCGACGAAGGCGCGGCCGCGATATTCCTGAGGAAACATCCTCCCCTGATAGAAGGCGATGCCGAGCGGCGCGGAGTGGGACTGGATCAGCACGGAGGGGAGAGTCGTTTTCGCCACGAGGTCGCGGCGCTCGCCGGCGCGGCGCGGATCTTCGTGAGCGCCAAGGTATGCGTAGGGCCAGCCGTAAAACGCGCCGGCCTGCACGCTGGTGGCGTAGTCGGGGACCAGATCGTCGCCGAGGCCGTCCCGCTCGTTGACCGCCGTCCAGAGTGCGCCGGTCACAGGCTCCCACGCGGTTCCTACCGGATTGCGCAGACCGCTGGCGAAGATCCGCTTGCCGCTGCCGTCCGGATTGAATTCGACGATGGCGGCACGCTCGGGCGGCTCGCCGGCGCTGACGTTGGAGTTCGACCCGATTGACACGTACATCTTCGTCCCTGCTTTGTTGAACAGCACTCCTCGGGTCGAGTGGCCGCCCCCCGGCAGCGGCGCGATCTGTTCCGGCGTCCCTTTCGCGGACGTCTGCCCTGGCGCGTAGGGAAAACGGACCACCGCGTTTTCGTTGCCGACGTACAGCCAGCGATCGTGAAAGGCCAGTCCGTACGGATCATTGAGGCCGCCGGCGAATGTGAACCGTTGTTCGGCGATGCCGTCGTGGTTCGCATCGCGCAGAATGGTGATCCTCCCCTCGCCCGGCTCCGAGACGATCACGTCGCCGTTCGGCGCCTGCAGCATTGCCCGCGGATCGCCGAGCCTTTCGGCAAAGAGCGAGACGTGGAACCCCGGAGGCACATGAAGCGTCGCATCAGAGGGCTGGGAACGGACCAGCGGCGGGTTTCCCGCCGACTCCGTGTCATACGGCTTCGGCAATTGATCGATACGAATCTCATGATGCTGCAGCATCGGGTCATGCGCCTGCGCAACGACTCCGGGCAATTGCCCCGATGCACGCGAGCAGGCGAATGCGGCGATGGTGGAGACGAGAAGGAAGCGGGAAGTCATGCAAGAAGTGTATCTCTGGGTTGCTGGGTTGCACGGTTGCTGAGTTGCTAAGTTTTGGTGAGAGGCAGACCCACGCGAGACCGCGAGACCGAGCAACCAAGCAACCAAGCAACCCAGTAACCCGGAATCCCAGCCACCCCGGCAAACATTGATATGCCCGTGAAACCATGGCAATTCGACGGCGTCGTCCGACTTACGCGCATCGGAACGTCGTTCGTCATCTTCACCGTCGTCATCGGGTTCGCCGCCATCAACACCGGCAACAACTCGCTCTACATCGGCCTCTCCTTCATGCTCGGCTGTCTGCTTCTCTCGGGCATTGCCTCGAAGGGGGGGCTCAAGCATCTCGTGGTGGAGCTCGACGGGGTCGAGGAAGCGTGGGCCGGGAGGCCGGCGCACGGGCGGCTTCGCGTCATCAACCGCTCGCCCATCTGGAACGTGCGCGACGTCATCGTCACCTCCAGCGATCTCGATTCCCCGATCTATATTCCGCTCATCGAGCGCCGGCGAGAGGTCGTGGCGCATGCGATGTTCCGCTTCCGAAGGCGCGGCCTGGTGAAGCTCGGCCGCATCGACCTCTACACGCGCTACCCCTTCGGCTTCTTCCTCAAGAAGCGCCGTCCCAGGCTGGATGGCGACGTCGTGGTTTTCCCGCGGCTGCTCGACGACGACCTCGCCCGCGATCGTTTTCGGCTCGTGGAAGGGGATGTCGATACCTCGAATCGCATCGGCGGCGGAACGGAGATCCACTCCTTTCGCGACTACGTCCGCGGCGATTCTCTCCGGCGGGTCCACTGGAAGAAATCCGCCTCCCTAGGGCGCTGGATCATCAAGCAGACCGAAGTCGAGACCGGCCATTCGGTTCACATGGTCGTCGACCCCTATCGGCCGCCGGCTGTCAGCGAAGAGACGTTCGAAGAGATGATCAGCGAGGCCGCCACGTTCCTCGATGACGCGCTGCACCGCGGACTGGAAGTGGCCTTCTCCGTCCCCCACATCACCCTTCGCTCCGGCCGCGACCGCGACGCCGCCATGTTCCGCGCGCTCGCTCTCCTCGAATCGACGCGCGAACCGGTGGCGCAGACGGTGGACCGGGATAGCGTGGTTTTCACTGTGACGCCGGCTGTCGGAGCACGGGTATCGGAGGCCGGAGCATGACCGCGGGAACTGGTTGTCGGTTGTCCGCTTTCGGCTACAGTCGTGAGTCGGACGGAAATCGGCTATCGGCGAGTCGGGTGTCGGGAGTCGAAGCATGACCACAATCTCCGACAACCGACAACCGACTACCGACAACCGTCTCACCCACTCCGACTCCCGCTTCACCGACCTCGAGCTCCTCTTCCTCACCATGTTCGCCGCCGTGCCGCTCTACGTGACGCAGGCGATCTCGGTGATGCCGGTGCTGGCTTTTCACGCCATGCTGCTGGCGATCGCCGTCCGCGTCGCGCTCGGGAAAGGGCCGGAAGTGGTGCCGCCGATGGTTATGCGCGTTCTGGCCATTGCCTACGTTCCCTTCTACATCGTCGACGCGGCGATGATCTCGCGCAGCGCCATCGCCGCATCAACCCATCTCATCCTTTTCATCGCCGCCTATCAACCGATCGAATCGGTGCGGACGCGCAACGCCGCGCAGCGGCTGCTCACCGCGTCGCTCATATTCACCGCCAGCCTGGCCACCTCCACGCACATTGCCATCCTCCCGTTCGTGGTTCTTTTCGGATTCTTTCTGCTGCGGCAGCTCATGCACCTCAGCTATGAAGAGACCGCTGAGACGGTCAGGATGACCGATGCTCTCTCCGCGCACGAACCGCCGTCCGGCCGCGCGGCATCGTTCTACGTCTTCGGCGCCCTGCTCATCGGGGCGTTTCTTTTCCCGTTGTTGCCGCGTGTCCGCAATCCGCTCCTTCCGGGCTTGTCCGGATCGCTCAGCAATGCCAGCACCGGTCTCAGCGACTCCATCAATCTCAACGAGCCGCGCTCGATCAGCAGCGATGCCTCGGTGATCAGCCGCGTCTGGATGGGACCGGAGACCATCCCGTTCTTCACGCCGCTGCGCCTGAAGGGGACCATCTACGAGCGCTTCACCAACAACACCTGGCTGCAGGGACGGCGTGACTTCATTCCGCTCAACAGCAGCGACGGCGGGACCGTCATCGCGCGTCCCGCGGGGCTCACCAGGAAGGCCAGTGTGCAACAGCGGTTCACGATCGGAAGCCGCCTGTTCCTGCCGGTCGGGACGTACAAAGTCAGCGGCACCGGTCAGATCGCCGAGGGGCCGACGCGCGACATCTACACAGTCTGGCAATCGCACAGCAACACCATCACCTACGACATCGCTCTCGCGGGTAAGACCGCGCCCCGCCGGCCTCAGAAGGTAACGGTCTCGAACTATCCGGTAACCCCGCCGGTGCAGGCCATGGCCCTGCGGATCGCCGGCAATGAAACCGATCCGATGAAACAGGCCGCGGCGATCGAGCGCTATCTCGCCACCCGGTTCCACTACGTGCCCGATCCGGCTGCGATCGGACACACCATGACCGTCGATCAGTTCCTGCTCCAGGAGCGCCGCGGACATTGCGAGTACTTCGCCGCCGGGATGGTGGCGCTGATGACGGCGCTCAACACTCCGGCGCGCATCGTCGGCGGCTTCTACGGGGGCACGCTCAATCCGCTCACCGGCTACTTCATCGTCCGCAACGAAGACGCGCACGCGTGGGTGGAAGTGTGGGACGGCAAGGCGTGGCAGACCTTCGACCCGACCCCGGCCTCTCTCCGCCCCGGCACCGCGCACGACGGCCTTCTTCACGCCTATGCCTTGGCGCTGGCCGACTGGGTGAACTACTTCTGGGACCTCCACATCCTGACCTACGGTCTCGGCGATCAGCTCGCCCTGGTTATCGACCTGTTCGACCGGCTCCGCCTTGCCACCGCCGCATCGACCCTGGCATTGCGCAGCCCCGGCGCGCGCACCTTCGGCCTTTTGCTGGCCGCTCTCCTGATCGCCGGCGCGGCAGTGGTCCTCCTCGCGCGCCGCCGCCGCTCTCTCTTCGATCTCCTCTCTCTCCACCTTGCCCGCCTCGGCATCGAAGTTGGCCCGGCCATGACGATGGAGGAAGCGCTGTCGCAACTGCACCGCATGCATCCCGCGGCAGCGCTTTCACTATCGCCTCTCATCAAGCTGTATGAGGCAGAGCGGTTCTCGCAGCAGGCGGAGAAGGGAAGGGCAGGGAGGATTCGGAAGGGGTTGGCTGAGATCCGTTGATGCGGTTAAGAATTCTTCACCACAGAGACACAGAGATCACAGAGAAAGCAAGGATGAAGGCGGAAGGATGAACGCCTGGTTGGTTCATTCTTCCCTTCCGCCTTCATCCTTGCTTTCTCTGTGTCCTCTGTACTACTAACCATTGGTTTCTGCGCGTGACGCGAAGATTTCTTCCAAAACCATGTGGTTGCGTCAGAGAACAAGAAACTCGCTCTTCCCTACATCGAGAGTCCTTCTCCCCCAGCGCTTTTCAGCTGGGGGAGAAGGTGGCGAAGCCGGATGAGGGGGCGGTGCTTGCCGTCCCTTGGCCGGCATCCACGATTTGGTTGCGGCTACGCCGCGCTGTGCCTCTGTGGTTAGATTTTTCTAACCATCAACCCCACCATCTCCCGAACCGCCCGCTCCAGCCCCACCAGTGCGGCGCGGGCTACGATCGAGTGTCCGATGTTCAGCTCCTCGATGTCGGTGAGCGCGGCGATGTTGTCGATGTTGCGGTAGTTCAGACCGTGACCGGCCAGAACGCCCAGCCCCATCTTCCGGGCCGCCTTGGCTGCCGTGGTCACCTTCTCCAGCTCCGCGGACCAGCTCACGCGGCGCGCAAAGGCCTCGGCGAACTTGCCGGTGTTGATCTCGACCTTCGGTACCCGCAGCTTCTGGCACTGCCGCAACTGCTCCAGATCGGGATCGACGAAGATCGAGACGTCGATCCCGGCGTCCAGCAACTGCCGGATGGTCTTGTCGATATTGCTCGAGTGGAGCAGCACGTCCAGCCCCCCCTCGGTGGTCAGCTCGTCGCGCCGCTCGGGGACCAGCGTCACCTGATGCGGCTTGACCGTCTGGGCCACCCGAACCATCTCCGGTGATGCCGCCATCTCCACGTTGAGATGCGTCGCCACCGTGCGCGCCAGAATCTCGGCGTCACGGTCCTGAATGTGCCGGCGGTCGCCGCGCAGATGGACCGTGATCCCCTGGGCTCCGGCCAGCTCGCAGATCGCCGCTGCCGCGACAGGATCCGGTTCGTCACTCTTGCGCGCTTCACGGATGGTAGCGATGTGATCGATGTTGACGGCGAGACGCATGGAGGAAGGGTAGCAGAGGAGCCCGAGCTCAGCGCAACGAAGCACCGGCGTCCCGCCGCAACGGCGCGCTGGCGTCTCGCCGGCTGGCCCGGGGGCGTCTCGCCCCCGACCCGGCAAGACTCCGAACATTCGCTGGTAACCCGGCGGGACGCCAGCGCTCCGACCGTGAACGCATACGTTCAGGCCATTGACGGGTAAAGGCACTCGTCCAAGCGAGTGAGTGTCGGCGGCCACTCTAAAATCCCCCCATCCGGACAGTTAAAAATCCCCCCTTTTGGAGCAACGACGAGGGAGGGAGTCCGTGCAAGCACAGGAAGGATCAGAGATGCT